>Ga0268266_10004032_pt1 | contig 14200 bp, 12 predicted proteins | sample KBSS13metaG_FD_190356 | JGI IMG/M metagenome (GOLD analysis project Ga0268266, IMG submission 190356) | Switchgrass rhizosphere microbial communities from Kellogg Biological Station, Michigan, USA - KBS S1-3 metaG (SPAdes) (version 2) | ecosystem: Host-associated > Plants > Roots > Rhizosphere...
TTGCCTGCGTGGCTCACGGCGGGCGGAGTTTGGGCGGCGTGGCTGGTTGAGACAGGAACGGGTGTCGCCGGATATTGGATCTATTCGCGCCTGTCGCGAGTGGGTGGGTGGGTCCTCATAGCAGTGTATGCGGCGTTCGGTCTGGCCGCGCTGGACCACTACACGGTCGCGCCCGTTGCAGCGCATTCGGTTGCAATGAACCTGACTATCCTGCTTGAAGCCGCGACCGCCGTCGCACTTCTGGTGTACGTCGCACAGCGCGCACTTTGGTCGGGGCCGCGGGCGTCACTGCGGGGCTGAGGGTTGGAATCGACTCCGCGATCTTGCGCAGGTGAACTTCTTCGCGGTCGATGATCACGTTGGGAGGCGCCGAAATGCCGAGGCGAATCTGATTTCCGCTGAAGCCGACTACGGTGATGACAACGTTGTTGCCGATGCGCAGTGATTCGTTCGGACGGCGACTGAGAATGAGCATGTCAGACACTCCATGTATTACGACAGCAGTGTGACGTGTTGCTCCAAACCCTTCTGGCGTCGCCGTATTCGATGACGCGGATCAGCGACGAGCCGGGCGTTATGACAATTTCTGCACGAATTCCCTGATCTGCCGCACAGCCTCATCGGGCACACACTGAAGCAAACAGTGTGGCGCATCCAGTAAAACCACTCGCGCCGCCGGTGCGTGTCTCTCGATCACCCGGGTTGCCGATTTCGGAATCAACCGGTCGTGCCGGGCGGTGAGGCACAGAATCGGCAGGCGCACGCGCTCCAGCGCTTGCCGCGAATCACAGTCGGCCACCGCCCGGATGCGGGCCTGCATTGTGGTGGCCGGCACCCGCTGCAAAATCTTCAGATGCAACTCGCGGATGGACGGTGTGATCCAGCGACCCAGCACGAGAAACCTCGAGAGCGCAATGGAAGATCTCGAGCCATGAAACGGCATATACGGCAGAAGCGGGCGGATGAAGCTCAGGCGCGGTCGCGGATTGCAGGCAAAGCTCGCACACAGAATGATTCCCACCAGCCCCTGCGGCGCCTGCGCCGCCAGCTCGATCGCAATCGGCCCTGAGAACGATTCGCCCAACAGCACATACGGCTCGTCCGCGGGCAATGCGACGCGCGCCAGCTCCATGCACGTCGAGTAATCGAACCCACCCTCGACCGGATATCGCACCACCCGGGTGCGAACCTGCGTCCCCAGGGAATCCAACAGGGGTTGGAAGAAATCCCCGGTGCCATCCAAACCGGGGAGCAAGACCAGCGTCGGCATCATGGCGCCGCAAGGAACTCGCGCATGACTTCGCGATAACCGGGTTGCAGGTTGATGTCATTGTGCGTGGCATTCGGGAATACTTTCACGTGCCGCAGAGTGGCCGCGATGGCTGCTACGAGCGCATCAGACCGAGGTCGCAGGATCACCTCGTCCCGGCCTGCAATCAGCGCCAGCACCGGAGCATGAACTTCCCGCATTCTCCGCTCAGAATCGTACGGATCCTTGACGAGCCAGCGCACCGGTGCCCACCCATAGTGATCCGCGGCTACCCGCGCTATGGAGTCATAAGGAGTGATGACAATAACCTTCTCAACCGGCCGGGCGGCCGCAAGAGCGGTCGCGACACCGCTGCCGAGACTGCGCCCCATCACGGCGATGCGGCCGTGACGCGATTGGAGTGCATCGTAGATGGCCAGGGCGTCAGCAATGAGCAGCTTCTCAGAGGGCGCTCCCGCGTTACCTCCATACCCGCGATAGTGCACGAGATAGATCGCCCGGTCGGGAAAAATCGCGTCAAATTCAGAAATCTTCGCGGACACATCCTCGGCATTTCCGCCGAAATACAGGACCGCATCACGTGCGACGCCATGCAACTCCCATATCTTCAACGCAACATCGCCGGAACGAACAACCAACGCCGTACCGCCTACCGGATGTCCCGCCGGTGTGGGAAAGTAAAGCAGCCGGTCCTGCATTGCGTACAGCATGCAGCACATCACGATGTAGAGGCCCGATATCACCAGAGCCGTCAGGACAATCCACTTCATGACGATGATTTCATCACGGATGGGAGGCGCGGCGATACTGGCCGCCGTGTTGCTGGCTGGATGTGGCTCCCTGGGCGTCCTGCTGGGCACCCGAACGCGCCTCGATAAACTGCCGATCACGGCTGTAGCCGCGAAACTCTCTCCGCAACCCTATCTGACGCCCGGCAAGTCCGGACGTCTCATCCTCGTTGCCACGGGATCTGACGGCAAGGACTGGACCACGGTCGGCGCGGGCCGCGGTAATGTCCTGTTCGACAGCTACACGCTGGAATCAACAGTCGTCAAAACCAACAGCAGCGGAGTTGTCTCGTTGCCCGCCGACCCTCGCCTCAGCAGCGGCAAGGCGGCGCACGTTCACATCACTGTTGTCGGTCATCCAGATGTCCAGACAGACCTCGACGTCCCGGTAAAGTACAACGCCGCCTTCAGCGCCCATTTTCCCGGCGCGTCGGGCTTTGATGGAATGAGCGGCCTCGATGGAACCGCGGGACTGGATGGCCTGATGGGATCAACGGACCCTGCCAATCCACAGCCCGGCGGCAACGGCAGCAACGGCTCGGACGGCGAGTCCGGAGGTAACGGACAGGACGGATTTCCGGGTCAGACCGTACATTTATGGGTGACGTTGCAACCGGAGGGAAGCGAAGGGAATCCCGCGAAGCGCCAGCGGCGCGACGTGGGGCAACCGGGTCCTACGCCGCTGATCCAGGTTCGCGCCGTTGGAGATCGGAACACCGAACAGTTTTTCCTGGTCGACCCCGACGGAGGGTCGCTTTCGATTGACGCCTACGGCGGTGAAGGCGGTCGCGGCGGTCGGGGTGGGCGCGGAGGTGCGGGGGGTGCCGGCGGAACCGGTTCCCCGAATGGCATGTCGGGCAGTGCCGGCCTCGATGGGAGTGACGGGCGCGAGGGTTCGATGGGAGGACCGGGTACGATCATCGTGACCATCGATCCAGCGGCCGACATTTATCGCGACCGACTGCACCTCTCAACCCAACCCGGGCTGCGCAAAGACTCGGGCGTGGTGTTTCATACGGAGCCCGTGCCGCCTCTGTGGTGAGCATCCGGTATAGTGGGGCGCTCACCTGACAAGAACGTAGTGCCCGCTAAGCGCAGAATATGACCAATCGGGAGCCGTTGCTGAAGCGACTGTGTGTCGCGCTTCTGGCCATCTATGCTCTGTGGTTCGCCTTCAACTCCTACACCCGGACTCGCCAGTTCGACGACGGGGATACGATGAACTTCATCGATGTGGCGCGCCACATCGCGAGCGCGCAGGGGGTCACGCAGGCAACACTGGGTTTCAACCAGCCGCATTTCAATGTGGATGATCCGATTCCCACGCCGTTGACTCACCAGCCGCCGCTGTATCCCTTGATGATTGCGAGCGTGAGCCAGGCGGGCCTGTCGTTGACGGACTCGGCGTTGCTCATTTCCGTTGTCAGTTATGCGCTCGCGCTGGTGGCCGGCTATCGGGCCGTGTTGCTGCTGTTTGGAGAGACGGAGGCATTGGGTGCCTTGCTGCTGTTGGCAGCCTATTCACCGCTGCGGGATTTCTCGGATTCCGCGTTCAGCGATCCGCCCGGGATCGCGCTCATGCTCGGGGCATTCTGGGTGTTGGCTCACTATTCCAACCGGCCCCGCAGGCGGGCACATCTGGCTTTGCTGGCGGGATGGATTGCGGCTTGTGGCGTGGCCACGCGCTATGCGTTGGCACCGCTGCTCGCCATCGCGGGGCTGTTCGTGTTCGTACGCGCGACCCGTCGTCTCCGGGACTCCATTCTGTTCATGATAGGTCCGGGCATCATCGGGATCCTGCTGGTATGGCGCAACCTGACGATTCTGCAGGGCTCGGTGATGCCGCATTTCCTGCATCTGCACACCGGCCTCGTGGCGAATTTCTTCGCCGCGCTCGGCACGCTCGCGGGCGACTATGCTGACTGGGGCTCACGGCTGGTACGCATAGCGCTGCTTGCGGTTGTGATCCTCATCGCTCTCTGGCTCGCTCGGCGTCGCGGTCAGTTGGCCGCCACGTTGCATGGTGTGAGTTGGAAAGGCTCGGGCTCCGCTTTCCTGGTCACGTTCGGCCTCACTTATTGCGTGTTCCTGATCGTTCTGCGTTCTCATTCATCCATCGATCCGATCGGCCCCCGCTACATGTTGCCGGGCGCTGTCACGTTTCTGTTGCTGTTTGCCGTGTTCGTCGTGCGCGCAACCGGCATCAACCTGGGCCGGCTTGCCGGCGCCGGAGCTGTCGTCGGATTGGGTCTGATCGCCTACGAGGCCAACGCGACGTTCGTTACACCGGCGTACAGCGCAGAACGCCGGATTGCGCAGTCCGAGCGCCTGACGTGGGTGCAGAAAAACACCACCCGCGATGACCTGATCATCGGCGAGGACTCCGTCGTATTCCCGTTCTACTTCGACCGGACAGTCGCCGTGTCCTACTCGCTGTTCCCGTCCACCGAAATCCTGCCGTATGACAAAACGTTACAGCTGTGCCGACGTTTCAAACCGCTGTATTCGCGCGTGTTGCTGATCATTCCCCAGCATCCCACCTCGCGCGAGCCCGGCGGCGTCAACTGGGACTTCCACCTTGGACCGTTCATCGAAGCACTCAATCGGGGCCGTACCGAGACCTATCCTGCGGTCACGCCCCTGGCCGTGTTGGCGGATGGCCGGGTGTTCCAGCTGTCCTGCTGAGCTTTATTGCTCCATCCGATTGCGATAAAAGGCGTGTACCAGGAGTTGAAACCGGTGCGCAGGCCGGCCTGTGAACGCGAGCGCGGCAGATGCAGTGAATACCAACGGCAGTATCAGGAGTGCCAACAGCACATCCGTATAAATCCAATGGGTGCGCAGACAGGCCGCGATGACGGCCATTCCCTGCCAGAAAGGCAGCTTTTCATTGGAGCAGCGCTTCTGCGCGTGCCACAGGAGCAGTTGAACCAACACCAGCTCCAGTACCAACTCGATCCATGATTGCTCATCCATTCGCCCCGTGCGAATGGCGTGCCACGTCCACAGCAGCGGCGCAAAGCTGACGACCAGAACACCCAGCATTATGTTGATGCGGGTGAACAGTGAGACTCGGATGACCACATCTGGCATGGGAAACCGCTTGTTGTTGTGATGTTTGGTTCGTGCCGCTATGCAGTATATAATTTCCGGCCATTGTCTTGGGAACCTCGAAAGGCGCACCCGGAATGAACATGCCCGCGGCCTCCCTGCGCGATTCAGCTGCCGTTCAGGCCACATACTGGTGGGCCGGCATCGCGTTTCTCGCTCTTGCCAAGTTTAAATATCTCACTCAGGGCTACCTGACGCCCAAGGTGGTCGGTTCGGCCAACCTCGACGGTTGTGTCACCTACGACCGCAAGATTGCGCAGATGTATCTGCAGCACGTGGATGTCAGAGGTAAACGGGTGCTCGAGCTGGGGCCCGGGTCGGATCTGGGTGTAGGTATTCTGCTGGTCCAGGCCGGCGCCCAAAGTTATGTTGGTGTTGACCGCAATCCCCTGGTCGGCGATCTGTCAGTGCCGGTGCATGCGGCCCTCGGTGGCCTGACACAGCACGTCCGATACGAGGTCGTGCCGGATTTCCAGTTCGCCGGCAAGCTGGGCGAGGGACAGGTCGATGTCATCATCAGCAATGCCGCGTTCGAGCATTTCGATGATGTCCCCGATGTAGCACGGCAGCTCGCCAAGGTCGTGAAGCCGGGTGGCAAGCTGAGCGTCCACATCGACCTCAAGACCCACTCGCGCTGGATCAGGGACAAGGATCCGGCCAACATCTACCGCTATCCGCGCTGGCTCTATCGAATCTTCCATTTCCCCGGCCAGCCCAACCGTCTGCGCCCGGCCGACTATCGCCAGGCCTTCATCGACGCCGGGTGGAAAAACGTCCGCACATCGCCAGTTCATCAGACGGATCTCGTGGGCCGTGTGCACGGCGCCTTCGACCCGACCGACATGCATCATATGACGGTGCTCCTCGAGGCGGACCGCTAAGAGCAGCCTCTTACGTTGCCTAGCGAAGGCAGGGGCTATAGACTTGCCGGCCCCGCCACGGGGGCAAGGTTGCGCGGTTAGCTCAGCGGTAGAGCACTGCTTTCACACGGCAGGGGCCACTGGTTCGATCCCAGTACCGCGCACCAATAAATCAATGACTTAGCCCATCTCGGGACGGAGCTTGATATGCCGCCATGGCACCCCATGTGAGGCTCCATGTCCGTAGTCACCCGCTTTGCCCCCAGTCCCACCGGCATGCTGCACGTAGGTGGCGTCCGGACGGCGCTCTTCAGCTGGCTGTACGCCAGGCGCATGGGCGGCAAATTCATCCTTCGCATCGAGGACACCGACCGCGAGCGGTCCACCGACGAAGCGGTGCGGGTGATCCTCGACGGCATGAAATGGTGCGACCTGCAGGCTGATGAGGGGCCGTACTACCAGACCCAGCGATTCGATCGGTACAAGGAAGTCATCCGCGGCATGTTGGATGATGGCACTGCCTATCACTGCTACTGCACCAAGCAGGAGCTGGACGCGATGCGCGAGCAGCAGATCGCGCGTAAAGAGAAGCCGCGTTACACAGGTATCTGTCGCGATCGTACGACCCCGCGCGAAGGCGTCAGCCCGGTAGTGCGCTTCCGCAATCCAACTGACGGCGCCGTCATCGTCGAGGACCTGGTCCATGGATCGGTCACATTCCAGAACACCGAGCTCGATGACCTGATCATCGCCCGATCCGACGGCACTCCCACGTATAATTTCTGCGTAGTCGTCGACGACATGGACATGAATGTCACTCATGTGATTCGCGGCGACGATCATCTCAACAACACACCGCGGCAGATGAACATGTTGCTGGCGCTGGGGGCGAAGCCGCCGGTGTATGCGCATGTGCCCATGATTCTCGGTCCGGATGGCGCCAAGCTGTCCAAGCGTCACGGTGCGGTAAGCGTGTTGCAGTATGAGGAGGAGGGCTTCCTGCCCGATGCTCTGCTGAACTATCTCGTGCGCCTGGGTTGGTCTCACGGCGACCAGGAGATCTTCACGCGCGAGGAGATGATTGCGGCCTTCGACATTCACGATGTCAACAAGGCGGCCTCGGCGTTCAATCCCGAAAAGCTGCTGTGGCTCAACCAACAGCACATGATGCGGGCGCAACCCGCCACGCTGATCCCACACCTGCAGTCCCAGCTGGCGCGGCTCGGCCTGCAGAGCGACGACCATGCGCTCCTCGAGGGCGTTATCGTGGCGCAACGCGAGCGTGCGAAGACAATGAAGGAGATGGCTCAGAACAGCCGCTTCTTCTTTACCGACAACCTCGAGATGGACCCGAAGGCGGTCGCCAAACATCTCACGGCTGCCGCCATGCCGATGTTGCAGAAGGTGCGTGAGCGGCTCGCCTCGGTGACCGAGTGGTCCGCGGCAGCGATTCACACGGCGCTGAATGACCTCGCGACGGAATTGCAGGCCGGCCTGGGCAAAGTGGCTCAGCCGCTGCGCGTGGCTGTTGCGGGATCGGCCGTGTCGCCGCCGATTGATGCGACACTGGCGCTGCTCGGTCGCGACCGGACGCTGACCCGCATCGACGCCGCCCTGAAGGTACAACCTCAGCAATGACCCTGAGAACAGCCCGCAGCGTCCTGTTGCTGGCTGTTCTGATGTATGTCGGCGTTATAGCCTGGTTCACGCCTCTGGTGATTCAGGACTACCCGAACCATCTCGCCCGCGCGCTCGTCATGGACGACCTGATCTTCCATCACGGCGCGCAGTTTGGCTCAACCTATCAGTATCACTTCCTGTTCACACCCTACGTGCTGGGTGATCTGATGCTGGCTGCGTTGACGGCGCTCGTTGGAATCTCTGCTGCGGGCGGTGTGTGGGCGATCCTGACTTTCCTGTCACTGCCCGTGAGCCTGTTGGCGTATCTGCGCGCACGCGAGACATCCCCGGATGTCACGGTGTTGATGTTATTCATCAGTCTCTATCTGAGCACCGATACCTTCTTCATCATGGGGTTTACGGAGTTCAGGTTGTCGGTGGCCGTTGTGTTTGTGGCGCTGGCCCTCATGGAGCTCCTCAGGAAGCGATGGTCATGGGCGTACTACGCTGCGTTCGTCGGCGTCGTCATCGCTTCTTACCTGACGCACTTGGCAGCGGTCGTGTTCATTGGCGCCGCCGTTGGTGCATCCGCAGCCTGGCGATTGATGCTGCGCCGGCTTCGTATTACGCAAGACATACTGCTGATTACACCGGTCGTGACCATGATCGCGTGGCACGAGCTGGTGGCGGTCCACTATCGCCTGCCCACCGACCTGTTGAATCAGGTTTTCATCTGGGGCACCCCCGAGACCAAGTTGCGCAATCTCGACTGGAATTTTCTGCGATTCAACCTCTACCAGGAGCTGGTTGTACTGGTGCTGTTGGTCGCGGTCCTGGTTTTCGCGTTGCGGGACCGCCTGCTCCGCGACGGTCTGGAGCGGAAAGGGCCCCAGGTCTTCGAGCCCTGGGCCTACGCTTTGGTGTTTCTGGCCCTGTACGTCGCGCTGCCGTTCGCTCAGAGCGAAGCCTCGTACATCGACGTCCGTACGCTCGCCCTGGTGCCCGTGTTTCTCATCCTCGGGCTCCTGAACCTGCCGCGCCGAGCGACCAGCACCGGAACCACGGTCCTCTTCCTGGCCATTGCGCTGGCGTCCGCCAATCTCGCTCTGCTGGCTTTTCACTTCCGCAAGGGCAGCCTCTGGCTGGCGCAGTACCGGGCCATCGTGGCCAAAATCCCCGAGCACAGCGAGGTACTGCCCATCTTCACGGGCATCCGGCTCCGCTACCTTTATATAGACCTCCACGCCGCGTCTTTCGCCGTAATTGACCGCCACGCCCAGATTCCCTACCTGTTCAGCGGCGACGTCGGCTCCCCGATGAAGTATTTCCGCTATGCACACCTGCCATACGCACCGGTGGAGTTCTGGTATGTCGAGGCGAGGGGCCCCGGTGTCGACTGGCAACGTGTCCGCACTACCTACCAATACGCGCTAATCATGAAACCCTTCGATCCCGCCCGAATTCCCCTGCAGGGACGCGTAGTTGCGCAAAACGATACCGCCGAACTGCTGGCCCTCGACACCGCCAAGCGCTAGCGCTTTTCAACCGGCAGATTTCTGGTATCCTCGCGACCCTCGGTAAATACGGGGCTATAGCTCAGCTGGGAGAGCGCATCCATGGCATGGATGAGGTCGTCGGTTCGATCCCGACTAGCTCCACCACCGCTCCCAGTCCCGCCGCCCCGGCTCACCCGAACGTGAAGGCGTACGCCTGGACACCTGCGTCCAGGAACTCAATCGTGAACGTATGCCGGTGGATCTCACCCGCCGGTTGGCGGATCAGTTGATATAGGCGCTGGTCGGTGACGACGCCGGCGCCGGTGGCGTCCGTGTCGGTGCCGTGGCTGGCGCCGGGATCGGCGCCGTCGATTCGCACGCGGAAGCGGATAGGTTTACCGCTGGGGCCGGGCCCCAACACCAGGTGCAGGTCGCGCGCCTGGAACCGAAACACGATGGCTCCGTGAGGCGCGTCGAGCGTGCCTTTCTCCTCGTCAACGGTCCACTTCCCCGTGAGCGCCCACTGGTTTACATCCAACTTGTCAGGCGCTTTGTAGTCGGCAGGTTGATCCGGCACCACGCCGGAAATCGAGCTGAAATGCTCGGCGCGAGCATAACCAACATACGTCTCCGGTGACAGCATGTTGTCTTCGTCAGCGGCAGCCTGCACACCCTTGGCGCCCGCGAGCGAAATCCCCGCCGCCGGCAGATCTTTGAACCCAGCCTCCGTCAACAACTCCCGGATGATTTGTTCCGATTCCGGGTACCCGCCTTCCCCGAAGTGATGCCCGCGAACGTTGCCCTTCGCGTCGATGAAGTAGTGCGCCGGCCAGTACTGATTGTCGAACGCGCGCCAAATCTCGTAGTTGCTATCGAGCGCAACAGGGTAGGTGACACTGAGGTCATGCACCGCGCGCTGCACGTTGCCGGCGTCCTTCTCAAAAGCGAACTCGGGTGAGTGAACACCGATGACAACGAGCCCGTGGTCCTTGTACTTCTGGTACCACCCGTTGACATACGGCAGCGACCGCAGGCAGTTGATGCACGAGTACGTCCAGAAGTCGATCAACACAACTTTGCCCTGCAACCCCTCACGCGTGAGCGGTGGAGAGTTAATCCAGCCCGTGGCTCCGCTAAGCGAGGGTAGCTGGCCTTCGATCGGTAGGTCGCCCGGCGCAGATGCGTTTGCAACGCGCGTTGTCGACGGTGCAGGGGCACGCTGCGCAACAGGCCGGATCTTCCCAATCAATGTCTGTTCGATACTGTCAGTGTGCGCAAGTGACACGCGTGTGAGGAACCCACTATCGAGCCCCAACGCAATAGCAGCCACCCCCACCAGCACCGCCACTCCCAACCCGCGCCGCACCCATTCCCCAGCTCCCAACCCACGCTTCAGCGCCGCGAACACCCGCCCCCCGGCGAGCAGCGCAACGGCCAGTGACGCCGCCGCGCCAGCGGCGTATGCAAACAGCAGCAGAGTGGTATGAGCGCTCGGTCCTGAAAGGGCAGCTCCTGTCAAAACCAGTCCCAGGATGGGCCCCGCACAAGGAGCCCACAGCAAGCCGGTTGCAACCCCAATGAGGAGCGACGAGCCAAGGCCTCCATCGCTCTGCCCCTCGGTCAGTCGGTTCCCCAATGCCACAAACGGGCGCGCGAACAGGTCAGCGAGGCGTCGGGAGAGCAGCGTCAGCGCGAACGCGGTCAGCAGCACCAGAGCTGCGACGCGGCCGTACTGGTTGATATGAACGGCCCAGGAGCCGCCGACCGCAGCCAGAGTCGCGATGGCCGCAAACGTCAGAGCCATCCCGCCCAGCAACGGCAGCCCACTCTTCAAAAAAGGCTGTTCGGCGCGGGCAAATACAAACGGCAGCACCGGCAGGATGCACGGGCTGAGAATCGTCAGCATGCCGCCCAGGAACACCAGAAATAAGAGAGTCATCTACGCCTTCCGCCTGAACCTCGTCACTGCAATAGACCGGCGCGACCAGCCTGAGATTGCAGAGACGAGTCTAGCGGGGGTTATGACAGGCGGCGCGGCGAATCGTTTGTTGGCTGAGCGGAACGATCTCGCCGCAGGTCCTCAAAACGCCAGGGTAACGCCCCCAAAATACCCGCGTCGCGGCCCGAACTGGGGCGCTCCCACCCCGATCCCCGTCCCATCGCGGATCTCGTACTTCTTGTCCAGCGCATTGATCACATCAAACCGCGCCGTCAGCCCCTTCACACCCTGCCGGTCGAAGTCGTGGCTGACACCTAAGTTCACCTGCTCGTAATACGGCAACCGGTCGCCATTGGGAACACCTTGCCCATCGGGCAGTGTCAGATCCTTCCGCAACCCGGACCCCAGCAACAGGTCGCCGCTGATCCGCGTTCCCATCCACTCATAGGAGGCACCGGCGGAAGCCGTCACCTGCTGCTCGTGATCGAGGTGGATGTAGTGATTCGCAATCCAGTCGAGGTCCGCCTGCGCGAAATTGAATTGCCCGGTGACAATGTCCTTGCCGATCGCGCGTTGCACCGCGATGTTGGCATACGACTGGAAATGGCCCACCGAGTAGTTCGCCGTAAACTCCACGCCATACACCTGGCCATCCGCATAGTTGAACGGTGTCAGGATGATGGGCGCTCCGAACTGCCCCTCGTCAATCAGGTCGGTCGCCTGCTTATAGTAGCTGTCGAATCCGACCGTCAGCTCCTTCGAGATCTCCTGTTGAACGCCGACATCGTAGTAGTTGGACCGTTCAGCCTGCACGAGATTGCCGCTCGTGACCTCGGGGGCCGCCGTGGTGTTGAGAAACTTCAGGATCGATTCGTTCCCAACGAGCTCGAACGGCGGTGGGGAGAAGAAGCGGGAATACCCGGCGTGAACCGTCGTGGTCGGCGTAGCCTTCCAGACAAAGTTGGCGCGCGGGCTCACCTGGCTGCCACTGCTGAACGCATGGTAGTGATCAAACCGCAGGCCATAGTTGAACGTCAGCACAGGGAGTATCTGCCACTCGTCCTGCACGTAAGCGCTCTCGATGGTTTGCGAATTCCGCGTGTCGTCGACGATGCTATACGGCACATCGTTCACCGGCACGCCAGCGTCATCGGTCTGCAGAACATCCGACATCGTGTTGCTCGTGAGCCGGTCCAACTGCGCGTACACGCCGGCACGAATGGTGTGGTTATCGTTCAACAGGTAAGCGGCATCGCTCTGAAACCCGTACGCAACGTCCTTCTTATAGGCCCTCTGTGAAATCCCGTCGAAGAGCAGGTCGCCCAACTGCGGGTCAGGAGAGAAGGCGAGGCTGGAGAATCGGGTGATCAGCGAAGTCTGCAGGCTGAGGTCGCCTTGCGAGTGCTGCCAGCTCAGGGTCGCAAAGTGTGTGAGCTCGCGCTGGTTCTCATCCAGATCGTTGCTCAGGAAGTCCGACACGCCGTTGACGGTCAGCCCGGGACCGATATCGGCCGCGGACACCCCGCGGCGATTCGGAATCTGGAAGCGATCATCGGAGCTGCCGAAAATGAACGTGACCCGGTTGTGCTCATCAAAGATGTGCTCGAGGTAGCCGAAGCCGTGGAACTGCTTGGTGTGGTCGTGCAGCGGGGTCGACGTGCCGTCCGGGGATTCGATACCCAGCGCGTTCCGGATGAAGTCACCGGTGATGAAATAGGTGTTGGCTCCGGTGGTGCCGCCGTAGTTGATGCTCGGCTCGATGGACCCGTGGCTGCCGCCGTACACCGAGACTTCTCCGCCTGGCTGCAAGGCGCCACTCTTGGTGGAGATGTCGATGATGCCGGCGCTTCGGAGACCGTATTCCGCCGGCAGGCTGCCTGTAATCAGCTTCAGCGACTGAATCATCCTTGGGGGCAGCGTTTGCCCGAAGACACTGATGCCGTCTGGAAGGATGACGCCGTTCAAACGGTACTGCAGGCCGTTGTGGTCACCACGGATGTGGAGCTGACCAAACGAATCCTGCGCCGCGTCCGGAATCTGCAACATCACCTGGTTGAGCTGCACTTCGCTCCCACCCGGTTGAGACTCGATGGCCTTGGAATCGAACTTGTACGTGGAGGCGCCGGTATCGGTGTCGATACGCGAGCGCTCCTCATTCAGGTGTTGGGCCGTAATAACGACCTCGGGCACGGACGAGCCTCGGTCAGCAACCTGATCGGGCGCCGGCGCCGGCGCGGGATCGGCCAGGGCCACAGCCGGCAAGGCCAGCAGCAGCCATACTCTGCGCGAATGCCCGGCGGACACTCTCGCCTCATCAACAATCGACATGGAAATCAACTCCGCAAGAAACTTCAAAGCACCCGTCGGCTCGTTCGACGAGCGCGATCAGCGGGTGGTGTCGGGGTCAGATTTGAAGTGCGGAGGAGGGCGGGCCGCGGCTGCGCGGCGTAAGGACATCTACTGCATTGACGGCGCACGACGGCAGCAGGCCCGCGGCGCAGGAAGTCGGCTCGAAATGGGTGGCAGCAACCGTGTTGCCGGAGGGGTTGGCCAACTGCGAGTAGGCGACACACAGGTCGCACATCTTCTCGAGGGCGGTGTCAGCGTGGACCTGCGCGTGCACATTCGTGCTGACACGGCAGATGTGGCTCACTTCATGAAGGACGGCCCCAAACTGCGCCGTGAGGAGCAGAAAGGTTAAACCTAAAGAAATGTAGAGCTTACGCATGGAGGCAGTCAAAAGCAGTCACCAAACAGTAACAGGTTTAGCTTTCCTCTTCGTCTTTTTCTTCGGCAGCCGGCTTTTTGCGGGAAAAAATGCTCACGGCAATCACCACGATCACAATGTTGAGCACCCACCACGCGACCTGCTTGTGGTCACCAAACAGGCTGCCCGCTGGAGCCTCGGCCAATGAGATCTTCCCCGACAGGATCTCCCGAATACCATCGTGAGCAATGGTGATGTCGACGTCCTTAACGCCCTCACCACGCAGGTCGTTAACGGCGACCTCGTAGACCGTGCCTCTTTCATGGGTGACGGGCTCGTTCTTTCCGTCGATTGCCACCACGATGTCATCTGAGTTGACGAGACTCTTGTCGGCCACGCGGCGAACGCT
>Ga0268266_10004033_pt1 | contig 14199 bp, 13 predicted proteins | sample KBSS13metaG_FD_190356 | JGI IMG/M metagenome (GOLD analysis project Ga0268266, IMG submission 190356) | Switchgrass rhizosphere microbial communities from Kellogg Biological Station, Michigan, USA - KBS S1-3 metaG (SPAdes) (version 2) | ecosystem: Host-associated > Plants > Roots > Rhizosphere...
CCAGACAGCCGACTCCTCGCACCAAAATCCCCGGCGGCCACTCCTCTGCCTGGAAACTAATTCAAGCCGCCAAACAATCCACCACCAAATGCAAGCAACCACCTTGATAGCTTGTTCACAGCAGTGGGGCGAAGCTCCTGCTGAGCCGAGCGCCGCTTTCGATAAAACATTCACGATCTGCGCTAGCAGAGCGTCACAGCGAGGAGAATTGGAAGGCATAAACAAGTCGCGACGCCGAAGGCAGTTCTCGGCTCGGCGGGAGCCTCGCCCTCCCGGAACGCGTGTTCCGATGCAATCGACAGCCCTCAAGTCCTCAACCCCTCAACCCCTCAAGTCCTCAAGTCCTCAAGTCCTCAAGTCCTCAAGTCCTCAAGTCCTCAAGTCCTCAAGTCCTCAAGTCCTCAAAGCCTCAAAGCCTTCCTACGCAATGATCTCTTTGATCACGCGCCCAAACACATCCGTCAGCCGCGTGTCGCGCCCTTGATGGAAATAGGTGAGCCGTTCGTGGTCCATGCCCATTAGCGCCAACAGCGTGGCGTGGATATCGTGGAGGTGGACCTTGTCTTTGACGGCTGCGAAGCCGAATTCGTCGGTCTCGCCGTACGAGACGCCTCCCTTCACGCCGCCGCCGGCCAGCCACATCGTAAAGCCGTACGGGTTGTGGTTGCGACCCGGCGCCCCTTCCCCTTCGGCAAATGGCATCCGGCCGAACTCGCCGCCCCAGAGGATCAACGTGCTATCGAGCAGGCCGCGACGTTCCAGGTCTGTCAGCAGCCCGGCGATTGGGCGGTCGACCTCGGCCGCGTGCCGGCCATGATTTTTTTCGACGCTTTCGTGCGCGTCCCACGTCTCCTCGAGATGGCCGCCGCCTGAGTAAAGTTGCACGAAGCGCACGCCACGCTCCACTAACCTTCGGGCGACCAGGCAGTTGCGGCCAAACTCATCGCTTGGCTGCTGGCCAACGCCGTAGAGTTCGAGCGTTTCCTGCGTCTCGCGCGTCAGGTCGACCGCCTCTGGCGCTTCGGCCTGCATGCGGAAGGCCAGTTCGTAACTGGCGATGCGGGCCGCCAGTTCGGCCGCGCCGGGGCGAGAGTCAAGATGTCGCTGATTCAATTCGGCCATCAGGTCCAACTGATCGCGCTGAATCGCTCGATCAATATGGGCAGGGCTGCGCAGATCGAGGACCGGGTCACCAACCGGGCGGAATAGCGTCCCCTGGAACGAGGCCGGCATGAAGCCGCTGCCCCAGTTCGGCTGCCCGGAGATTGGTCCGCCACGCTTGTCGAGAATGACCACATAGCCGGGCAGGTTTTGGTTTTCTGTGCCCAGCCCATACACGGCCCAACTCCCCAGCGACGGCTTGCCGATCAACGTGCTGCCGGTGTTCATTGCCACGAGGGCGGAACCGTGCGCGTGGCTGTCCGTATGGCAACTTTTGAGCATGGCCAACTTGTCGGCGTGTTCCCGCACGAGCGGAAAGTAGTCCGAGATCATCTGGCCACTTTCGCCGCCGGGGCGAAACTCACGCCAGGCCGGCGTGAGAAAGCCCATCTTGCGATTGCCGCTGTTGGTGAAGGCCTTATCGGGCGGGAGCGTTTTGCCGGCGTACTTTTTCAGCTCGGGCTTGTAGTCGAACGTGTCGATGTGGCTCGGACCGCCGTTCATCATCAAAAAGATGACGCTTTTGACCGGCGACTTGAAGTGTGACGGTTTTGGCGCGAGGGGTCCGGTCGCGGCGATCGGCGCAGACGCTTCTGCGCCGCGCGCGTGGCGGGCGAAAAAACCATCGCCCAGCAGTCCGGCCAGCGCCGTGCCGGCAAAACCGGCTCCCATTTCCCACACGAATTCACGGCGCGATTGACCGCAGGGGAAAAGCCGACCGGAAGATTTCTGCGAGTGCTCAGTCGACATAGATAAACTCGTTCAGGTTGATCAGCACATGGCACAGTGACGCCAGCGAGCGGGCGTCGGCCGTGGCCGGGTCTTGCGCAGTGAACCGCTCGCGCTGCCGGGCGAAGTGCGCCGCGGCCGTGGCTTGTTCTTCCGGCGATGGCGCGCGAGACAGCGCCAGCCACCACGCGCGGTCAATCCGCGCCGTCCCGTCGCTGCCGGCGTCTTGGGCCACGCGGCGGGCAAAGGCGTCGCTCTGCTCGTGGACAAATTCATTGTTCAAAAGCGCCAGGGCTTGCGGGGCCACGGTCGAAACGTTCCGCTGCGCGCACGGTTGCGTGGTGTCGGCGAAATCAAAAATCGTCATCAGCGGCAGCAGCAGCGAACGCTTAGTGAACATATAGATGCTGCGGCGGAGCTGTTCTTCGGGCGGAGATTCTTTCCAGGCCTTGTCCTTCATTGAGAGGCCTTCCAGCGCGTCCTTATTGGCGCGGGGGTGAAAGCCTGGCCCGCCGGCCTTAGGGTTCAACTGGCCGCTGGCGACGAGGATCGAATCGCGCAACGCCTCGGCGTCGATCCGGTGGCGGTTCGCCCGATACCAATGCTCGTTGCTGAAATCGCGCGTGGCGTACTCCTGGCCGCGCGGATGATGCGAGTCCATCTGGTACGCGCTCGACAGCATGATCAGCTTGTGGAGTCGCTTGGTGCGGCCGCCGTTTTTGACAAAGTCATCCGCTAACCAGTCGAGCAGTTCCGGGTGCGTCGGCGCGGTGCCCATGACGCCAAAATTGTCCGGCGTGCGGCAAAGCCCTTCGCCGAAGTGATGCTGCCAGACGCGGTTGACCGCCAATCGCGGCGCCAATGGGTTGGCCGGATCGGCAATCCAACGGGCCAACTGCGTGCGACGCTGCGTGGTTTTGGCGTCGGCAGCCGGCGGCGCGACTTCGCGCTGCAGCTGCGGCACCATCGAGAGGAAATTGACCGGAACGACGTCCCCTTCGCGCTTCGGATCGCCCCCCAACAGCAGCTTGACCGGCGGCGCGTCACGGCCGGCGTCGGTATAACCCAGCACCGGGCCATCGGCCGGTTTGCCAGCGACGAAGAAGTTGAGGTACGCGTAATAGTCCTTGTGCGAAATCGGATCGAATTTATGGTCGTGACAACGGGCGCACTTGATCGTCAGCCCCAAAAAGGCGGTCGCTGTGACATGAACCAGGTCGTCGAGCTGTTCGAACTTGTATTGCAGTGGCTCGTTCGGTTCGTCGTCGAACGTGCCCACGCGTAACAGCCCGGTCGCGGCCAGCGTCTGCTCGTTGGCGTCGGGCAGTTCGTCGCCGGCCAACTGCTCCAAGACAAACCGGTCGTACGGCAGGTCTTCGTTGAAGGAACGAATGACCCAATCTCGATAGCGCCACGCGCCGCTCTTTTCAGCGTCGCGCTCGTAGCCATTGGTGTCGGCGTAGCGAACCACGTCGAGCCAGTAGCGCCCCCAGCGTTCGCCATAGCGCGGATCGGCCAATAGCTGATCGATTAGTTTCTCGTAGGCGTCCGGCGAAGGATCCGCGACGAAAGTCCGCACGGCGTCGGGCGTCGGCGGCAGGCCGAGCAGATCAAAGTAAGCGCGGCGAATCAAACGGGCGCGGTCAAGCGCCGGAGCCGGCTCAAAACTGTCGGCTTCAAGCCGGGCCAGAATAAACCGATCGATCGGCGTGCGGACCCAGGCTTCGTTCTTCACGGCCGGCGGCTCGCCGGGTTTGAGCGGCTGGACGCTCCAGAGGTCGCTCGTCGGTTCAGCGGCCAGGGCCGGCTTACCGAGATTCGGCAATATGGAAGCCGTCACGCCAAGTAAAACAAGCGCAACGATCGCCGAAGAGCGAGCGTGGAACAGGCCAGAAAACGAGTGGCGCGAGGCCGAGGGGGAGGCGTGCGGCATGAGTTTCGTTGGGCGGGGTTCGCGGCGATGCGGAACGCGAAATTGTCGCAGGTCTCAGTTTAGCCGACCGGCGGGGATGGGGCTACCAATTTGCGATGGACTGGTCCCTCGCAAATTGGCTATCCCTAAATAGTTAAACACTGATTTACACGGCAATTGGGCCAGCGCACCCCCGGTTGTTCGTTTTCACCCCGGCATCTATTATGGCCGTGAGGTGAATGTTGATGACTTCTGTGCGTCCCACGCTGATCGTTTGCGAGCAATCTGGACATTGGGCAAGCGCGATTCGACGCTTGTTTTCGCCGGTTGTGCTGTCGGTGCGGCGCGCGCCGACCGAGGTCGACCCGACCGCGGTTGGAGACGGCTCTTCGGACCAGGCGCCCGGCGTTGGCGCCGCGGTGGTGGCGGTCGAATGCCGCATCGTCGAAGCCCGCACGAATGAGAACTGCCTGGCTGAGTTGGCCCAGACGCCCACGGCCCTGGTCGGCGTGGAACTTTGCGATGCCACGCGTGAGCGAGCCTTGGAGTTGTTGGCGACACTCGCCGAGCGTTACCCGGCCTGCCGGGTGATCGTGCTGGCCGATCGCAGTATGCGTCACTACGAGTGGCTCACGCGGGAACTCGGCGCGGTCCACTTTGTGGCGTCGCCCCGGCAGTTGGCTTCGCTGGCGACGATTGTCAGTCGACATGCAGACCTGACGGCGACGTCGACAGAAGCCGACGCCGACGCCGGACGTAGCGTGGAAGAGATCTGGCGCAGCCTGCCCTGGGGCTGACACGTAAGATTGCAGTGCCTGTAGTTGCTTCAGATATTCTTTGCCTTCGAAATAATTAGGGCCTTTGCCCAACTCGTCCGTTACGCCGGGAGCCGAAATGTCTGTTACCGCCGCCGATGTTACCAAGGCCCTGGCCGATTTTCACGACCCGGAGACAGGGCGACCTGTCACGGAAGTCGGGCAAGTTCGCGATATTGCTGTCGATGGTGGCCGCGTCTCGCTGACGCTGGCCCTGACAACGATGTCGGCCCCACTGTGGAAAGAGACGCAAGCCGATTGCGCGGCGCTATTGAAACAAAAGCTGCCGGCGGCGACCGAGATCGACGTCAAGCTGGGCGTGCATGAACGAAAGCCGCAACCGCTGGGCGAGATTGGCGTCACGGCTAAATGCGTGATCGCGGTGGGCAGTGGCAAAGGGGGCGTCGGCAAGAGCACGATCGCCGCTTCAATCGCCTACGGACTCCATCTCGCGGGCGCCAAGGTCGGCCTGATGGACGCCGACGTCTACGGCCCCAGCATTCCGCACCTGATTGGCGTCAATCACCGGCCCGAGGTCCACGAAGGCAAGATCCAGGCCATTGAAGTCGACGGCATGAAGGTCATGTCGATGGGCTTTCTGGTCCCAGCGGGCGAAGCGGTGGTTTGGCGCGGGCCGATGCTGCACGGCGCCATCCAGCAATTCTTGCGAGACACGAACTGGGGCGACCTCGACTATTTGATTATCGATATGCCGCCGGGGACGGGCGATATCGCGCTGACCTTGTCGCAGTTGCTGCCGCTGACCGGGGCGGTGATCGTCTGCACGCCACAAGACGTGGCCCTGCTCGACGCGATCAAGGCGATCGCCATGTTCCGTAAGGTGAACATTCCGGTGCTGGGAATGGTCGAGAACATGAGCTATTTCATCTGCCCAGATAATGGCAAGCAGTACGACATCTTCGGCCACGGCGGCGCCAAGAAGCGAGCGGGCGAAATGGAGATACCGTTCCTGGGCGAAGTACCGATCAATATCCAGATGCGAATTCGCGGAGACGAAGGACGGATCGCCGGCAATTTTTCGGATGAAACGACCGCCCCGTATTTGCAAACGCTCTGCCACAACCTAGTCAAGAACCTCGCCTCGGCTCGCAAAGAGCGGCCGCCGCTGCCGACATTGAATGTGTTGAAGTAAGGTTTGGTGGACACAGGGCGTGGTTTTGAAGCTGTGTGCCACTGGCTCTGCCAGTGCCCGAGCTACGATGGATGCTCCACCAATGCACTGGCAGAGCCAGTGGCGCCCAAATTCATGACTGCGTAGCAGCAAGTTTCCATTAGGCCAATGACTCAAACGATCAGCATTGCCCGGCTTGATGCTCGCCGCGATGATTTTCGCGCGGCGCTGGCCGCGCTGCGCGAGCGGTTGAGCCCGCGCGGCAATCTGGTCAGCGAGGCCGGGCGGCAAAAGACGTTGGCCGTCTTCGGCGTGGCGCTCACGCCGGCGCAGGTCGTCGAAAAGATTTGCGGCGACGTCGCCACGCGTGGCCTCGAGGCCGTGCTCGACTATTCCGCGCGGATCGACGGGGCCAAGCTCACCGCCGAAACGCTACGGGTTCCGCAGAGTGAGCTGGCCGCCGCGCACGCCAAGGCCGCGCCTGAGTTTTTGGCGACGATTGAGCGCGTGCGCCGGAACATTCATGAATTCCAGTCGGCGATCCTGCACAAGGACGTCACGGTCGAACGCGCCGCTGGCGTGCGGTTGCGGCAACGCTACTTGCCGCTGGCGCGAGTCGGCATTTGCGTGCCAGGCGGGGCCGCTGCGTATCCTTCGACTGTGTTGATGACGGCCGTGCCGGCGCAAGCCGCGGGCGTGGAAGAGCTGGCCGTGATCGCGCCGCCGACGCCGCTGGGGGCCTACAACGCCGACTTGCTGGCCACGTGTCACGCGCTGGGCATCCGCGAAGTTTACCGATTGGGCGGGGCTCAAGGGGTAGCCGCGCTGGCTTATGGCGTGGCCGGGCTACCGAAGGTCGACAAGATCGTCGGGCCGGGCAACTTGTTTGTGGCGCTCGCCAAGCGGTTCGTCTACGGCGAAGTCGATATCGACTCAATCGCCGGCCCCAGCGAGGTGGTGGTTGTAGCGGATAGTTCGGCCCGACCGGACTTTTTGGCGGCCGATATGATCGCGCAGGCTGAACATTCGCCGGCTTCGAGTGTCCTGATCTCTTGGGACGCGAAGATCCTGGACCAGACGCAAGAGGCATTGCTCGAGCAACTGGCCCGCTTGCCGCGTGGCGAGTTGGCCCGGCGGAGCCTCGAAGAGTTCGGCGCGCTGATCCTGGTCGAGAGCGAAGACGAGGCGGCCAGCGTCGCCGATGAGATCGCGGCCGAACATTTGCACCTGTCGACGCAGAACCCCGCGGAACTGCTGGCCAAGATCCGCTCAGCCGGCGCGGCGTTTCTCGGGCATTACACGCCCGTGGCGCTCGGCGATTACGTGGCTGGTCCGTCGCACGTGCTACCGACCGGCGGCACGGCCCGCTTTGCCAGCGGGCTGTGCGCGAATGACTTTTTGCGGCGCACCAGCGTGATCGAATACACGCAAGGAGCGCTTGCCGACACGGCGCCTGACGTTAAGACACTCGCCGAATGCGAAGGGCTGACCGCCCACTGGGAAAGCGTGCGGATTCGGCTCGACGGCAAATCGTAACCAATTCAACAAGCAGAATATGTCCTACTTTCGACCTGAAATCGACAAGATGCTCGGCTACGTGCCGGGCGAGCAACCGCAGGTCGGCAAGTTCATCAAGCTGAACACGAACGAGAATCCTTATCCGCCTTCGCCGGCCGTCGCGCGGGCGGTTACGGCGACGCTCGAACGGGGACTCGCTCGTTACCCGGATCCATTGGCGAACGGCTTTTGCCAACGCGCTGCGCAGCTCTACGGTGTTGAGCCGGACTGGATCCTCTGCGGCAACGGCAGCGATGAAATCCTCACGATCCTGACGCGCGCCATGGTTGGGCAAGGAGAGCTCGTCCGCTTTCCTTATCCCAGCTACATCCTCTACAGGACTCTGGCCGAGATCCAAGGCGCCCGGCATGAAGAAGTGGCCTTCGAGAGCGACTGGTCATTGTCCGATCGCTTCGCGGCGCCGGCGCCGGGGCTGCGGCTTTCGATCGTGCCGAATCCGAACAGCCCTACCGGCACGGTGATTCCGCCGGCGCGACTGCTCGAACTGGCCGAGCGATCACCTTGCCCGCTTTTGGTCGACGAGGCTTACGCGGATTTCGCCGAGGTGAATTGCGTGTCGCTCGTGTCCAAGTGCGAACGCCTGATGGTCTCGCGGACTTTGAGCAAGTCGTACGGATTGGCCGGGCTGCGGTTTGGTTTCTTGATCGCGCAACCGCAGATCATCGCCGGGTTGCGCAAAGTAAAAGATTCTTACAATTGCGACGCGCTCTCGATCGCGGCGGCCACGGCAGCCATCGACGACACCGCCTGGCTGGCCGAAAATCGCGCCAAGATCATGAGGACGCGTGAACGGCTGACCGCCGGGCTCACCAGGCTCGGCTTCGCGGTGATTCCTTCGCAGGCCAATTTCGTGTGGGCGCAACATCCGGAGCGCGCGGCCAGACCCCTTTATGAGCAACTCAAGCAAAATCGCGTGCTCGTCCGGCCGATGAATTATCCGAATTGGGGGGAAGGTCTGCGAATTTCGGTCGGCACCGACGACCAAATCGACGCTTGTCTAGGGCTGCTGGAAGGTATGATCTAACAGACTGCCCTGCCCGCCGGGGGCGTCTTCTAGTACCCTTGGCTTTGACAGGTTCTCTCCTCAGCCCCCTGCCCCGCGCCGGATGGCGTTTGATCATTGGCTTTGGCCAATTTGGATATGCCCGCTCGCACTCGACGCACTGCGCCAACCGCTGAAGAGACGCGAGCGGCGCTGCGCGGACGAATTCTGGCGAACCGGGTCGTGGCGTTCGGCGTGATTGCGTTATTCATGCTGGCCGGCTTTTTCTGGTTTCGCTCGGCCGTCAGCGGCTCGCAGAGTTTGCGGATGACTGCGGGCAGCACGCTCAGCTATCGTCACCGGATGGCGCAGATTCTTTGCGATGAAGCGGCCGACCAGGGTTTGCAAATCGACTTGATCGAATCGGCCGGTTCGCTCACGGCGCTCGAAGACATCGCCAGTGGCAAGCTTGACCTGGCGCTGGTGCTGGGAGACCTGGACTTTCCGGTCGACATGATTCGCGAGGTGGCGGTGCTGTGCAACGAGCCGCTGCACTTGTTCGTCCGGCCAGAACTGGCTGACGGCGGACTGGTTGGGTTGCGCGGCAAACGAATCTGCCTGGGCGCCGATGGGACCACGTCGCAAAAGCTCGCTCGGCAGTTGTTGGAATTCGTCGGCATGAAGTCCGGCGAGGACTATGTCGAAGACAATCTCACGTACGAGCAAATGCTCCAGCTTCCGCCGGACAAGCTGCCGGAAGGGATCTTTGCCATGACCGCGCTGCCCTGGGTGGAAGTGGGCGAGCCGCTGGTGCAGGAAAAGGGTTACTTGATGCTGGAGCTACCCTTCGCCGACGCGATGGGGCTGCGCGATCCGTCCTTGCATGACATCATCATTCCGGCGTTCAGCTATAGTGTCTCACCTCCGGTTCCTCCGCGCCCGCTACATACGCTGGGGCATCCACTGTTGATTGTCGCCAGCCGGGACACGCCGGAGGCGGCGATCGAACAATTGATGCGCGTTGTTTTCGACGGAGATTTCGGTCGCCGCGCTCGACTGTCCTCGCTCGACCCCACCGCCATCGATAAGGCGCGTGACTTTCCGCTGCACCCTGGCGCTCTGAAGTACTTACATCGCAATCGCCCCTTCATCACCACCGATCTGATTGACCGCATTGAGAATATGCGGAGCTTTCTGGTTTCGGCGGTGCTGGCGGTCTTCCTTTTTTGGCGCTGGCAGAAACGGCGTCAACTGATTGGCTTCGAGGAGTATTTCGACGAAGTCAGTGAGATCGAACTCGACGCGATGGTGATGGATAAAACCCACAGTGTCGACCCAGACGTCATTCGCAGCTTGCGGATCCGGCTCAGCTCCATCAAAGGGCAAGCGCTGGAACGGCACGCCGAAGGCTCCTTGAATGGCGAAGAGGAAATGTCCGGGTTTCTGACGCACGTCGCAGACGTCCGCAGCTATTTGGAATCTTTACTGGCCGCCGCCCCCCCAACGCCAGTCGCAGTACACGCACCGCAGAACGCGGCGTCGAATGGTTCGACGTCGACTGACTCCGCGCCCAAGCCACCTACTCACTCAACCACAGAAAGCAATTCATGACCCACGCCTGGCACGATGTAACGCCTGGCTCGCCGCGCGAGTTCACTTCGATCATCGAGATTCCCAAAGGTTCGAGCATCAAGTACGAGCTCGACAAACAAACCGGGCTGCTAAAGCTCGACCGGTTTTTGTATTCGGCCGTCTACTACCCGGCCAACTACGGCTTCATTCCGCAAACGCTGGCCGAGGACGACGATCCGCTCGACGTGCTGGTCCTTTGCCAGGAACCGGTCGCGCCGCTGACCATTGTCCGCTCGCGGCCGATCGGACTGATGACGATGATCGACACCGGCAAGCAAGACCATAAGGTGCTGGCCGTGGCCCTCGACGACCCGGAATACAGCCCCTATCAGGAAGCGAACGAGCTGCCGGTCCATCACCTGGCGATGCTGCGACGGTTCTTTTTGGACTACAAGACGCTCGAAGGAAAGTCGGTCGAAGTCGAAGACTTCCAGCCTGCCGCCGCCACGGTCAGCGTGATTGAAGACGCGCTCGATCGTTACAGCTCGCAGCGTCGGCGAGGCTTTAGCGGCTCGTCCAAGCTGAATCATTAATCGGACGGAAAACTGTTCCGATTGTTCGTCGTAACCGGGGTGAAACGGGGCATTCCCCGGGACGCGGCAGTTTTCGGATCGTTCCCTTACCAGCGTGATAAGATTGTGCATGGCACGCAGCGCTAAAATCCACCGTAAAACGGCCGAGACCGAAATCGAGCTGGAATTGAACCTCGACGGCACAGGCGCCGCCGAGGTCGCCAGCGGTGTTGGCTTTTTCGACCACATGCTGACGCTGTTAGCCCGGCACGCGGCGATCGATCTGCGCCTGTCGGTCAACGGCGACTTGCACGTCGATCAGCACCACACGGTCGAAGATGTCGGCATTTGTTTCGGTCAGGCGCTCAAGCAATGCCTGGCCGATAAAGCCGGCATCCGTCGCTATGGGCATTTCACGCTGCCGATGGACGAAACGCTGGTCACTTCGGCGATCGACCTGGGCGGGCGCTACTGGTTCGTTTTCAACGCCGAGTTTAGCGCGGCCAAGATTGGCGAGTTCGACAGTGAGCTGGTGCACGAGTTCTGGCAAGCCGTCGCGGCCAACGCGTTGGCGAATCTGCACATCGTGCTCCACCACGGGCGGAACAATCACCACATCTCGGAAGGGATCTTCAAAGCCACGGCCCGCGCACTGCGCATGGCCGCCGAGGCCGATCCACGCATGACAGGCGTGCCGAGCACGAAGGGAACGCTGTCGAGCTGATTGCGCCGTCGTATCAGACGCGAAGCGCCAGCGAGGGTTCTTCGTAGGGTACGCACCCCGTGCGTACCAAGGCGCCTTTATATGCTTGCCACACGAAGATTGCGTGCCATCGCGTCGCATAGTGCTTGGTACGCACGGAGTGCGTACCCTACGACTACGACGCGCAACTACTCGGTCAGCGGCATTCTGCGGCATTGTACGTGGCTGGCGCGGGCTTGCAGCACGACTTCGAGCGCTCGGTAAGAGTCTTCGAGGTTCGACGTGTTGCGCACCAGGCTGGTGACGCTGCGATAGAACTGGCTGAGCAATTGCTCGCCGACGGGTCGCTCGCTTTCGAGCGATTCTTGATGCCGGCCGAAGTTATCGAACCAGATCAACGTCGACGGCAGGTCGATAAACGCAATGCCGTTCTCACAGGCCACCTGGAGCGCCGCGGGCGGCCGGTAAGTCAGCGCCTCGTGCCAGGCAGATTGCATGTAGCGACCGCAGCTGATCTGCGCCGTGGCGCCAGCGCCAGGGCCCTTTGCTCCGGCGAAGTCGAGGCTCATCATCTGATAGTCGTCTTCGAGGGCTCCGTTGGCCGCCATGTGCCGCAGGCCGACGACCGAGGTGGGAGCATGCCCGACGACGTACGTGCACCAATCAACCAGCTCGATCAGATCGCTCGTCGGCGAGGTCACGTGGGCTCGCAGGCCAACGCCGGGCGTTTCGACCGGCACGCGGGTGTGGCAAAACAACAGCCGCGGAGCACCTAAGCGCGTGGCGATCAATTCCTTCAGCCGCAGCGTCGCGGGGGACTGCCGGCGCGGAAACTCCGCCATGAAGGCAACGCCGGCGTGCTCGACGTAATCCTTCACCTGGCGGGCTTGCTCCAAGTCGAGTTCCATACTGAACGCACAGTAGATCGCCTTACCAGCGTCGCAGGCGGCGAGCATGGGCAGGCAGCCGTACCATTGCGGCGAGAGCATCAGCACGGCGTCGATATCGTCGCGCGCGGCCAAGGCGCGAAAGCCGTCGACTTGTTGTGCGCCAAATTCGCGCGCGGCTTGCTCTGCTCGCAACGCCACCTGATCAAAGACGGCGCGGACTTCGAACCGATCGCTCAACGCCCGCAGGGCGGCTCGGTGTCGGACTTCCCATTGAGTTCCCAAACCGACAAGGCCGACACGAAGCTTCATTCCAGGATCGATCAGTAAGCGGAAAGGGGGCCGGCGGCGCCGCTCCCGGACGCCACACGTCGAGCAATTATAGCCGTTTGCCGCCCGCCGGCTCAACTGCTTCGTGAACGAACAAGCTATATTTACTGCGCGGAGAGGTTATCACTGTTCGACCTGAACCCGATGATTGCCCCATGCTAACTTTCGTCACCTGGCGAACGTGCAAGCGAACGCTCCTGCTGTTCTGGGCAGTCTGGCTGTCGATTGTCGTCGCGAGCAATCTGGCCGACGCGTCGCGTGCGGCCGGCCTGCTTGAGGCGAGTTTTCCGTTTGCGTCAGGCAATTACGCCACAATTCTCGAAGTAACCTCGCCCGCCGAACTGCCGAATTGGGTTTCGGCCGGATTATTTGCCGGCGTGATCCTCTGGGAAGCGGTGAGCATGGTGTTGTTTTTGGATCGCCACGCTGACTTATCCGAAAGCTGGCCGCGCGAAGTGGCTGCCGCTGACCTTTACGGTTGGGTTGGGTTTGTGGGCGGCGTTTCAAATCGCCTGCGAGGCGCTCCCATCGCCACTGGCGTACCAACTGGCCGGCACGCACCGGCTGCTATTCACCGAGCAATTGGCGACGCTACTTGCGATTATGTTGTTGCCGGATGAGTGAAGCAGTGATTGCGGATCGCACACTGAGGTGATCGCATGAGTAGCCAGGAGGATCGAGAGAGGATTGCCGAATTGGTTCGCAATGCATTTCGCGGAGTGACGTTGGGCGATGGAGTGGGACTTCATCAGGCCGAAGGCATGGATCAATATGAGCCCGCGTCGATACTCGCGGCGCTTAGGCTCGAGGATGAGAAGCTCGATTGGCGGCGAGTTCCAGTCAACGAACTCAACGATTATTGCAATAGCCTGTGTTACCTCGACGCTGAGGGAATGCGATTCCTCTTGCCAGCGTATTTGCTCGCTGCACTGAATGATGAACTTACCATCGAGTTCGACTTCCATCTGACATATTGCGATATCGACAATCTGTCACGATTCAGCCTGTTAGACAATGCTCAGAAAAGTGCCGTCCGCGCGTTTCTTGAACTGCGCCTCAAGGACACGGAAATCGGTCCTTACGCTCCCAAACATGAGTTGATCGTGTCGGCCCTCGCCAAGTTTTGGAAGCAACCCCGATGAACGATTCGAAGGAATTGAGGGCCCGCTTATGAGCGTTCGCAACGAACCGACGAACATCGGCCGGCGCAACTTTCTCTGCGGGCTGGCCATCGGCGGCGCCAGCGGAATTGCCATTGGCGTCCTTCGCAATCAACTCGCGGCAAACAGCCCAGAAAAGAATATGAACGACGAACGTCAAGCGCCGGCCGACAACACAGCTCTCGACCACGAACACTTCATGCGGCTGGCGATCGAGCAAGCGCGCAACGTGCCGCACCTTCCGTTTGGGTCAGTGATTGTCGACACCCGCAGCGGCGAAGTTCTGGCCGAAGGCTTTAACCGCTCGGCTGACAGCCCGACGTTTCATGGCGAGATGGACGTGATCAATCGACTGGCCGCCAAAGGACCACGCGAGGATTGGTCGCCGCTGGCGCTCTACACCACGGCCGAGCCTTGCCCGATGTGCCAGGGAGCGATCGAGTGGGCCGGCATTGGGCTGGTGGTCTACGGCACGTCGATCGCGACGCTCCAGGAACTCGACTGGTGGCAGATCGACATCCGCGCCGACGAAGTCATCCGCCGCACGCCATTCCGCCAGACGCGATTGCTGGCAGGCGTGCTAGAGAACGAGTGCGACGCGCTATTCCGAGCCGTCCCCCGCGGCAAGTTTCGCAAACAGGCTGACGACAAGAGGTAGTTGCTTCG
>Ga0268266_10004034_pt1 | contig 14196 bp, 8 predicted proteins | sample KBSS13metaG_FD_190356 | JGI IMG/M metagenome (GOLD analysis project Ga0268266, IMG submission 190356) | Switchgrass rhizosphere microbial communities from Kellogg Biological Station, Michigan, USA - KBS S1-3 metaG (SPAdes) (version 2) | ecosystem: Host-associated > Plants > Roots > Rhizosphere >...
GCGGAACCGGGCTGGACGCGGTCTTTCTTGGCGACAGGGGAGTCAAGGTCGAGGCGTTCGATATCTCTCCCAGGATGATCGAGCTTGCTTATGAGCACTCGGATCGCGTCCGCCCGGCAATTCCCCCGTGCTTCCGTATCCTTCCCACCGAGCACCTGGACACTCTCACCGAGGGTCCCTTTGACGGGGCCTTTTCGAACTTCTCAGGGCTGAACTGCGTCGAGGATCTCTCTGAAGTTCGCAAAAATCTGGCGCGTCTTCTCAAACCCGGATCGCGCTTTCTTCTCTGCATGATGGGCAGGTTCGTTCCCGTCGAGATGCTCTGGTTTCTCGCTCACGGACAGCCCAGACGAGCCTTCGCTCGTCTGCTCAGCAAATCAACCTCATACCAGGAAGATACTCGCCTCAAGATCCAGCGCCCCACAGTCTCCGGCATCCGGATGCAGATGTCCCCCTGCTTCCGGCTCGTGCGTTGGAAAGGAGCTGGCATCACCGTCCCGCCCTCCTACGCTGAGTCCTTCGCCGTGCGTTTCCCCGGACTGATTCGGACTCTTGCACGCTTCGACCAGCGCGCCGGGGCGCTGCCTCTTATTCGTTCCATGGCCGACTGTGTCATCCTCGAGTTCGAAAGGTCCTGAAGGACAATGCCTCTCAAACAGGCAGTGCACCAACATCTCCGCAAACTTCTGCTGGGCGCCTCCGATCTTCCAGCTGCCTGCGACATCTCTCTCGATTACCCGCAACAGGAGATCAAGGTCTGGCTGCACGGAAGAAACATCCCCTGCGACGTGACCTTCCGCCACTCCATCGCCTGCACTTCGCCGTTCATGTTCTGCATCGGCTTCGATCCGGAAGACCGATCGCAGCTCCTCGAAGGCTCCGTCGCCACACTTCGATTTGAAGAAAACTCCGGTCGCCGCAATCTGCTTGGCGAGATCGAAATCAAGCTCAAGACGATTCTTCCTGCCGAAGATCACACGATGGCTCTTTTTGAGGCTGTCCAGGCTCGCAATCTTTGCATCTCGAACCTGCGGCTCGCTGCTCACGATCTCTTCAATCGCTACGCTACCTGGAAGAATCGAGAAAAAAACGAGGTCAAAGTATCGCATCTCGGATCCGCCTGCAATGCCATCGGCTTTATCTGTCCGCGTCCTGTCGTGCTGGTCAGCGTTCAAGACGAAGACTTAGGCAGCATCTTTCCCATGAATCTCTTCGGCCATCTCGGTGGAGATTACTTCGCCTTCGCTCTCACCAGCCGAAGGAAAGCCGCTCCTCTGGTCGAGCGGATCGGCCACCTCGCCCTCAGCACCGTGCCTTTCGACCAGGCCTCAACCGTACGTAAACTCGCCGGGAACCACTACAACCAGTCGATCGACTGGGCTCAGCTTCCTTTTCCTCTGCAGTCCTCGAAAAAGCTGCGTCTCCCAATTCCTGAGTTTGCTATTCGTGTCCATGAGCTCCAGGTCTGCAGCGCCGAACCTCTAGGTAGCCATACCTTCTTCCTGGCCAGGATCCTTAACATCGAAATCTACGCGATCCAGCCAGAGTTCAACATGATCCACGGCCACTACGCCGCGTATCGGAGAACCTCCCAAGCCGGACTGCCACCAGAGGATCTCGCGCCGCAGCCAGTCGAGTTGGCAGATAACGCAAGAAGATAGCTCGACAGCTAGGCAGGCAAAGGTTCGTTACCTTTTCCCTCAAATCTCATCTCATAAAGTGGCCCCTGAGACCCCGAAATCTAGGTGCCGGGAGAGTGTATGTTCGATTCCGACAAAGTGCTCGACCAGCAGAGAAAACAGAACACTCGCCGCCTCTTCCTCATCGGCGGAGCGGCCTTCGCCGGATATATCACTCTCTCCCGTCTCAGCCAATCCCATGTCGAGGCCAGTGAGACGGTGCATGGCACCGCTGGCGAGGTCACTATCGTCAACTTCAGCGACGACGGCAAAAACCTCGGCAAGGAGAAGGTTGCCAAGATACTCAAATCCGACAACGAGTGGCTGCAGCAACTCGGCAAGAACTCCTACTCGATCGCTCGCAAGGCCGACACCGAGGTTCCCTATACCGGCGTCAGCTGGCGCGAACACCGCAAAGGTATCTTCCGCTGCATCTGTTGCGAGACCGCTCTCTTCAGCTCGCAGACCAAGTTTGAGTCCGGCACCGGCTGGCCCAGCTTCTACCAGCCCATCGCCAAAGAGAACATCGTTGAACGAAATGACTTCTCGATGGGAATGTCCCGCACCGAGGTGCGATGCACGCGCTGCGAAGCCCATCTCGGCCACGTCTTCGATGACGGTCCTCAGCCCACAGGCCTGCGCTATTGCATGAACTCCGCTTCCATGCGCTTTGTTCAGTCGTAGCCCTGTAGCAGGCTACTCTGTCCGCAACGCCACAACAGGCTCAATTCCGGCCGCGCGACGCGCCGGAACATAACTCGCCGCAAGACCGCATATCGCCAGCAGAACGACGACCGCCAACGACGCGATCAAGTCATAGCCGCTGAACTTATATCCCAACCACGCGGTAAGTGCTCTGCCTGACATAGCCATCAAAGCAGCTCCGATTGAAAGACCAATTGCGAGCAGGATCAGGGCATGCCGCAGCACCAGCCACACAATCGCCTCCCGCTGCGCACCCAGTGCCAACCGGATTCCAAGCTCCCTTGTACGCTGGCTCACTGTGTATGCCAGCAGGCCATAGATTCCCGCAACCGCAATCACCAAACCTGCCAATGCAAATAAACCGAGCAGGCGTACGGCGAGAATCTGGTTCCCCAGTGAGTCGTCGATCACCTGCTGCATGCTCTCCACGTTGTACATCGCTGCGTCCGGCTCAAGTTCATGCACTGCGCGCTTCAGCTCGCGTGTAACAGTGTCAGGCGGCAATGGCGACCGCACCGCCACATTCATGTAGAAGTTGGCCAGGATCGGATACAGGTCATCCTTCGGAAGCAGCTGTTCCAGGTTATAGTGAATCTCCGGTAACGGCGCCTGCGCCAGAGTCTTCTGTGGACTGTCATCCACCACACCCACAATCGTCGACCACTGCCGGTCTCCTGCGTCGTTCAACCGTACCTGCTGATCGATGGGATCTTCGTTCGGCAGAAACCGCTTTACAAACGTACGATTCACAATCGCCACCGGCTGCGCTTCTCTCGAATCGGTATCTGTAAACAAACGGCCTCGCAGCAACCGGATTCCCATGGTGCTGAAGTAGTCTCCCGTCGTCGCACGCGCCTGGGCATCGGCGTGGGTCGAACGTTCGAACTTCGGATGGTGATTCAACTCCACGGTCATGTTGAAGTCCAAGCTGCCCTGCAATGGGCGCACCGTCGTCAATCCTGCGGACTGAACACCCGGCATCGACCTCACCCTGTTGAGAAGAGGCTCATAAACCCGCTGGATCGTCGTCGCCTGTCTATCATCCGCCGGAGCAGCAAAGAAGAATCCCGCTGCATGGTTCGGCAGATAGATCTCGCCGGTCGTCACCTCGCTTGCCACAAAGCCGGTGTGCGTATGCCGCAGGGAGATCAGTGTCCGCACCATCAGCGAGGCCGCGACCAGCAACGTCAGGGTCAATGCGATCTCACCCACTACCAAACCGTCCCGCAGGCGTGTCTGCTGCCTTCCTGTACCACTCGCCGCCGCACCATAACGCAACCCCTCTTGTGGCGAGACCCTGGACGCCTGCAACGCCGGTACCAGCCCAAACACTACGGCCGAAACGCACGACGCGATGAAGAGATAGAGGCACACCTTGTAGTCAATATGAATCTGGTCGCCGTAGATGAGTGCATTCGACAGATAATGCTTCAGCGCACGCAGTGCCAGCGAGGCCAGCACCAGCCCCAACGCTCCCGCAGCGAGCGCCAGCAACAGGCTCTCCGTAAGGAACTGCCGCACCAGCCTCCAACGCTGCGCCCCTAGGGCAGTGCGAACCGCAACCTCGCGGCGACGACCGTTTCCTCTTGCCAGCAGCAAACCGGCTGCATTCGCACAGGCAATCAGCCATACCGCGAAGACAGCGCCATCCAGCGCCAGAATTGCGGACTTCACCGACCCCGTCATTCTGTCTGAGTAACGTTCCACCTGAACAGGATTCGTACCCTCGTCCTTCGGATACTCCCTCCGCAGCTGCTCATGAATCGCATTCAACTCTCGCCGCGCATCGTCCAGGCGCACTCCTGTTCGCATCCTCCCCATCACGTTCAGCATCGCCGAGCCGCGATCCTGCATCTCCTTGTCATTTACAGGAAGTGGAGTCCATATCGTGCTGTCACCCGTGTTCGCAGGAAAGGCAAATCCGTCCGGCATCACTCCAATCACCGTATGCGGAGCTCCGTTCACCGGCACCGTACGACCGATAATCTGGCGATCGCCGTTATAGAACTCCCTCCATAGCTTCGCCGAAAGCACCACCACCATCGTGTGTCCTGCTTCGCCATCAGCTGGAACAAAGATCCTGCCCATCATCGGCCGGGCCTCCAGCATCTCAAAGAGGTTCGCGCTCGAAAGCACCTGGGGCACCAGCTTCGGATTGTCGGTTCCCCCCAATGTAGGAACCTGCTCGGTGAAGTAAGCAATCTTGCTGAAGGAGTGGCTCCGAGCCTGCCAGTCCCGTATATCCGGCAGAGAGGTCGGCGCAAAGCTCCCACTCTCCGTCTGCGCCGCCATCTGTACCACCTCATCGGCGCGAGGGAACGGCATGGCTCGCAGCAACACCTGGTCCACAACCGAAAACATCGCCGCGTTCACTCCGATGCCGAGCGCCAGCGTGAGAATAGCGGTCAACGCGAAGACGGGAGCATTGCGAAGCTGGCGAACTCCATACTGAAGATCCTGAAAGAACGAACGCATTGATCTCTCCAAGCAACCCTGCGTCAGAGAACATGCAGGTCACACTCCACACCTTCTCTCACAAACCTCTTTGAAATCAAACACATCTTCCGATACAAAACGATACTCTTTGTTCATATCTGAGATTCGCTGTCCGAATCCGGACAGATGCCGCATCATTTCCTGGTTCGGTACCATGATCCCGATTCAACTCATCACCAAGAAGGAGCAGGAAAGAATGGAAAAGCAGACACGGAGAGGTCTTCTGAAGAACGCAACCAAGGCAACCCTAGGGGGAGCTTTCATCGCTCAGGAAGCTGGTGCACAGACAAAATCGATGGTTAAGAAAGATGCCACCGGCAAATCGCAGACTGCGTTCCCGTTTACCACCGTCGTCTCATTCGGCAATCTGCTCTTCGTCTCCGGAATTGGCTGCCGTGTCGCCGGAACCATCGAAGAAGAGACCAAGTGGGTGCTCGACGAGGTCGAAAAGAATCTGGTGGCATCCGGCTCCTCGCTCGAGAAGGTTCTCAAGGTCAATATCTTCCTCGAGGACATCAAAGAGTTCGACCGCATGAACGCTGTCTATAAGACCCGCAAGTGGGGAACCGTCTTCCCAGCACGCAATACCGTACAGCCTGCTGCACTCCCCACAGGCGACCACGGCATCGCCATCGACTGTATCGCCTACGTCTGATCCGCTCCTTCGAGGAGTGTCATTCCGAGCGGAGCGAAGCGAAGTCGAGGAACCCCCGCATTTCGCTTATGCCGCCCACAAGTTGTCCCTTAAACGATTGGCCTACTCCTACATGAGTGGGCCAATCGGAGGCGCGCCACCTTCACCCCCACGCATCCACACCAACAAACTGCATCCCCGCATATCTCTCTAACAGGCGTTCCACCGCTCTCACGGTATCCATCCTTGGAGCCCCCAGCCCTTCCTGCCCTCCATCATGCAGTACAAGGTTCGTTGCCACTCCACGCCGCCGGTTCCGCTCCACTCCAGCGACCGCTCGCCCCAGAATTCCGTCAACTCCTATCGGCCTCCAGTCCTGGCAGATAATGTTCCACTGCACCGGAACCATTCCCATCTCCCGAACCACCTCCAGCACCACCGGCCGTCGCGCGCCATGCGGACAACGAAAGTACCGCACCTGCTCTCCCAGCACATCCTCGATCGCCGCGCTCGCTCCGCGCAGCTCTTCCCGGATCCTCCGCTCCGTCTGCCATGCCAGCCACGGATGCGTCATGGTGTGATTCCCCACCAGGTGCCCTGCCTCAGCGATCTCCCGCACCAGCTCCGGACATTGCCTAACAAATCTGCCGATCAGAAAGAACGTCGCCCGCACATTGTGTTTCGCTAATACCTCCAGCAGGCGTGGCGTAGCCGCGGGATTCGGTCCATCGTCAAAGGTCAGGGCAAACTCATTCGCGCGGCTGGGAGCAATCAGCGTCCGCCCGAAGATCTGCGACTCCGGAGACAGAGCTGCCCACGCCGCCCCTCCCATCAGCGATACGGCCAGCCCGGCCGCTCCGCCCACCAATCCCGCAGCTATTCCGCTATCCGGCACATTCCCCCAAAACTCCAGAAGGGGCCTTCACGCCCGTTCCGCCGCCTTCGGGCACCCCAAGCCTTATCTTCTCACTCGGATCCTATTCATCCGAAACGGCACAAAGGGAGAGACTTAGGGACGCATCCATAAATGATCTATATTATTTTCGAAAATTACATTTATTTTCAAAATAATCCAGAAACTTCTTGACAGTGAAGTTTACCCCCAATAAATATTGGCTTTCGAAAGGTGACAACAAATGATCTCGAAGGCACGAAGGTCGGGGATCTTCCTCGTCTGTGTGTTGGCAGCGATGACAGCTGTCTTTGCGAATGCGCAGATTGCGCGAGGCACATTAAACGGGCGCATCACCGATTCCGACGGGGCGGTCGTCCCGGGGGCACAGGTCGTGGCGACCGAAACCTCCACCGGAACCACCTCGAACGTCCAGTCCAACAGTGACGGCCAATACACAATTCCTTTCCTTGCGCCCGGCACCTACACGGTTCGAGTCACCATGGCGGGATTCAAGAGCTTTGTCCAAAACAACGTCACGGTAGGCGCGAACCAACATGTCGCCGTCGACGTGAAGATGGAGATCGGTGGCCGCAACGAAGTCATCTCCGTCGCCGCCGACAACACCATGCTCGAGACCTCGATTGCCTCCACTGGCCAGGTCCTCGACAAGGAAGACATCGAGAACATGCCCGTCAACGGACGTACTCCGATGATCCTCGCGCAGCTGACCTACGGAGCCATCTCCACCGGCAATCCGCAGTTCAACCATCCCTTCGACAACAGCGGACCCTCCAGCATCTCCCTCGGTGGAGGAGCCTCCAAGCAGAACGAGATCCTCATCGACGGCGCACCCGATGGAGGCGCCGACGGCACCCTCGCCTTCAGCCCGCCCATGGACGCCATGCAGGAGGTCAAGGTCGAAACCTTCCAGGCAGATTCCGCCTACGGCCACACCAGCGGTGGAACCATCAATCACATCACCCGCTCAGGAACCAATCAGTACCACGGTTCGCTCTACGAGTATCTTCAGGTCTCCGCCTTGAACAGCACTCCCTACTTCAACAAGCACGTCTTAGGTACTCCCATCCGCAAATCCGTCACTCGCTTTAACCAATGGGGAGGAACCATCGGGATGCCGCTCTCAATCCCTCATCTTTACAACTCGCACGACAAGCTCTTCCTCTTCTTCGCCTACGAAGGCATCTCCGACAACACGCCCTCGCCCAGCATCATCAGCGTTCCCACCGAAGCCGAGCGCAAAGGAGACTTCTCCGCGCTTCTGCCGCAGGGAGTCGTCATCTACGATCCCGCCACCGGCGTCAGAAACGGATCCCGCGTCACGCGAAAGCCCTTCTCCAATAACGTGATTCCCGCATCGCGCCTCAACCAGGTGGGAACCAACCTCGCGAACTACTTTGCAGCTCCCAACATTCCCGCAGGCAAACCCGACGGTGAGCTGAACTACTTCTTCCCCGGCAACAGCACCGACACCTTCGACAGCGAGATGGGCCGCATTGACGCCAACATCAACGCCAGCAACAAGGTCTTCTTCGCCTTCCGTCACAACAATCGCTTTCACGAAGCCAACAACGCCTTCAACAACATCGCCACCGGAAGCATCCTCATCCAGCCCAACTGGGGAGCCACACTCGACTACGTCCACACCTTCAGTTCCAACACACTCTGGGACAATCGCTTCAACTGGTCTCGCAACACCGAATCACGTCCGCCCGCCGCGACACTCGACATCACGACGCTCGGGTTCCCTCAATCGCTGGCCACCGCCTCCACCCAGCCCGTCTTTCCCGTAACCAGCGGAACTAAGTTTGTCGACTTCGGTTACTCCAAGGGCGACTACATCCCCTATGACAACTTCCAGTACTTCACCATGCTCAGCCACACTATAGGCAAGCACAGCCTATCCGTCGGCGCCGACCTTCGCCTTGAGCGACAGTACAGCTTCCGCTTCGGAAACTCCTCCGGCCTCTATCAGTTCGGACTCGCCGGCGGCCAGGGCTGGACCAACGGCCCCAACGACAACGCCGGAGCCGCCGTCATCGGCCAGGAGTTCGCCTCCATGCTGCTCGGCCTTCCCACCGGCGGCAGCTTCGACATCAACAGCAAGCAGGTCTCGCAGGCAAAGTATTACGCCCTCTACGTGCAGGACAACTTCCGCATCGCCCCTCGACTCACCCTCAACCTCGGCCTACGCTATGAGCGCGACCTACCCACCACCGAGCGTTACAACGCCGCCGTCAACGGCTTCGATACATCGGCGACCAATCCCGTCAACGCGCAGGCACAGGCCAACTACGCCGCCAATCCCGTCTCTGGAGTCAGTTTTCCCTCCACGCTCACCGGAGGACTGACCTACGTCAACTCCTCCAATCGCAATCTCTACAGCACCACTGCGACCAACTTCAGCCCTCGCATCGGCTTCGCCTTCACGCCGGTACAGACCATGTCTATCCGTGGCGGCTTCGGTCTCTTCAACGACTCCGTTGGACGCACCGACCCGATCTCTACCGGCTTCAACCAGACCACCCAGTTGCAGGCATCGCTCGATGGCTACCTCACACCGAACGCTACGCTCTCCAATCCCTTTCCTTCAGGGCTCGTCGCTCCTCCCGGAAGCTCCCTTGGCCTCGCAACCAATCTCGGTCAGGCCGTCAGCTTCTACCCCCACAAAATCCTCAACGACTACGCCGAGCGCTGGGACCTCGATCTTCAGCAACAGATGCCCGGAGGAGTCCTCTTCGAGCTCGGCTACGTCGGCCAGCATGGACTTCATGTCGGAGTCAGCCGCAACATCAACTACGTTCCCAGCCAGTACCTCAACGTCGGTCAGTATCGCGATCCCGCCGTCTACGCGAATCTCACCGCCAACGTAGCCAATCCCTTCCGCGGAATCCCCGGTTCTGCGATGAACGGCTCGCTCACCACACGGCAGCAGCTGCTTCTTCCTTACCCTGAATTCACCACCGTTACCATGAGCAGCTACCCTGCGGGCGCATCCTACTTCAACGCCTTCCTCGCTCGCCTCGAAAAGCGCATGTCCTACGGCGTCCGCTTCCTCGTCAACTATGAGTGGTCCAAACGGATCGAGCGCGTCGCCTACCTCAACCCTCAGGACGTCGATCCCGAACGGCGCATCGCAGCCGACGACCGCCCGCAGCATCTCGTCGTCTCCGGTACATGGGAGCTGCCCTTCGGTCGTGGACGCCGTTACACCGTCGGCAACCCTGTCGCAAGTTACTTCGCCAGCGGTTGGAACGTCACCAGCATCTTTACCCTCCAGCCTCAGGGTGCTCCCCTTGTATGGGGAGACGTCATCTACAAGGGAAACAACCTCAACGATCTCCACGTCAACCCTAACGCACCTGACGGCGCATTCGATGTAACCCGGTTCGACCGCACCACCGCCAATCAGCCCGTCACCGGAACGCATATCCGTACCTTGCCGACGCAAGTGACCAACTCAAGACAGGACGGCATCGTGTCCCTCGACATGTCTGCCATCAAAGACAATCGCATCAACGATCGCTTCCAGGTGCAGCTGCGCGGCGACTTCTTCAACGCCCTCAACCATCCCAACTTCTCCGCTCCCAACGTCTCGCCCACCAGCGCAGCCTTTGGGACCATCACCTCGCAGGCAAACCTGCCCAGAACCATCCAGCTGGGTCTGCGAGTCACCTTCTAAGACGTTGTATGTATTACTCTCCGGGCACCCACTCATCCAGTCGGGTGCCCTTTTTTATTCCGCCCACAGAGCCGCGATCGGATCCACCCTCGTTGTGCCGGGTGCCCCACATCTCGCCTTTGAGATGTGGTTTCTCAGGCTCATCCCGTTCAACACCTCTCGGAAGTGTCATTCCGAGCGGAGCGAAGCGAAGTCGAGGAACCCGCATTTCGTCAGCTACGCCACAGACGCACGTTTTGATACAAAAAGGTGTCATCCCGAGTGAAGCCCTCTGACGTTGTATAGCCCAGAGGCGAAGTCGAAGAGCCTGTCCTGAGCGTTGTCGAATGGGATCCGCGTTTTGCAGTGTTACCGGTGCGACCGGTCTCGCATTTACTCCGCCCGCAAAGCCACCATCGGATCCACCCTCGTTGCACTCCATCCCGGAGCAAGCGCAGCACCCAACGCCGTCAGCAGCAGCAGCGCTGAAACCGTACCCAGGCTTACCGGATCCAGCGGCTGCACCCCCACCAGCATGCTCGTCACCAGTCGCGTCAGCATCAAGCTCAGCCCAACACCCACTGCAACTCCCACACATGCCAGTCGAGTCGCATGTCCCAGTACCGACCGCAGAATCGCACCTCGCTCTGCCCCGAACGCCATGCGGATTCCGAACTCCAGTCTGCGCTGCGTCACCGCGTAGGAAACCGTTCCATAGACTCCAAGCATCGCCAGCAGCAGCCCCGCACCCGCAAACCAAGTAATCAGAACAGCGCGAAAACGCTCCGTCGCGATTGACTTGTCCAGCATTGCGTCCATCGTCGTATAGCGCCGCGCAATCATCGGGTTCGTCTTCGCAATCTGCTCGTCCACCACACTCATCAACGAAAGCGGTTTTACCGAAGTTCGCAGAACCACATGAATCTGGTTCGCGTAAAAAGGATGCTGCGTCATAGGCATGTATAACGTCGGACCCGGCTGATCCGCAGGCGACTCCTGCCTCACATCCCCCACCACACCCACCACCGTCATCCACTTATCCGAATCCAGACCGCACTTGATCTGCCTGCCCACCGGATCGGCATCCCCAAAGCTCTGCCGCGCCATCGACTCGCTAAGCACCGCCACCATCTCGCTCTCATGCGTATCGACCGAGCTGAAGTCCCTGCCACGCTTCACTGGAATCCCCATCGCGCTAAAGTACCCCGGGCTCGCAACCGTAAAGTTCGACCATGCAGGATGGTCCGGATCGATCGGCAGGCCTCCTCGTGCCTCGTAGTAGCCGTTCGAGCCGTAGCTTCCCGTCGGCAGTCCCATCACCCCAGCCGCACGCTCCACACCGGGTAAACCGCGAAGCTTCCCGAAAAGATCATTGAACTGCTGCGTCGCACGAATCCCATCTGCCTCCTTCGTCGCGGGAGCATCCGTGTCCACCACCAGCAACTGCCGAGTCTGATAGCCCATGTCGCGAGCGTTCAGCGTCATCATCGTGCGCAGCAGCAGCCCCGCCCCAACGGCGAGAACAAACGTGGCGGCTACCTCAGCCACCACCAGCCCGTCCCGCAGCAATCCCGAACTATGCCGCGTCATTCCACGCGAAGCATCGCACTTCAGCGCCTCCGAAGGATCCACCTTCGCAGCGCGCAGCGCAGGCAGCATTGCCGACATAACTGCAGTCGCGAAGGCCAACGCCAAAGCAAACCCCAGCACCCAAAGGTTCAGGTGAATCTCACTCGAGCGTGGCAGCTCCTTCGGAGCCATCGCCACCAGCACATGCACCGTCGGAAATGCCAGCAATACTCCTGCGACTCCACCGATCAGCGCCAGAAGAACGCTCTCCAAAAACACCGGCTGCATCACGCGCCAGCGTGACGAGCCCAGCGCCCGGCGTATCGCCAGCTCTCTCTGCCGCTCCATCGAGCGCACCAGCTGTAAATGCATCACATTCACGCACGCAATCAGCAGAATCAGACCCGCAGCAGCCCAAAGAAACACCAGCGTCTGTCGCGAATCTCCCGTCAGCGCCTCTTTCAGGGGCTGGAGCACCATCTCCTTGCCGCGATTATCCTTCGCATACGTCGCCTGAAGTAGCTGCGAGATCCCCTTCAACTCAGTCTGCGCGCCTTTGAAAGTTGTGTTTTCACGCAACAGAGCCACAGCCTTGTAATTGAAAGCCGACCGCGAATACCACTGCGGCTCGACCGTAGTGGCTACCCACACCTGAGTACGGTTCGGGTAATCGAAACCTGCGGGAAGCACACCCACAATCTCCATCGGCTCGCCTTCGATACCGAGCACCTGGCCTATCGCCGCCTGCGACGCTCCAAAGTTGTCACGTGCAAACCGCTCACTCACCATCACTGCGTGCTTCGCATCTGCCTCGGTGTAAAGCCTCCCCGCAACCGGCCGCAGTGAGAAAATCCGCGCAAAGTTTGCATCGGCCATCGTTACCACCGTATAGGCCGCGTGATCCTTCAACTGGACCCCAAGGTTCCCGCCGCTGTAGAGACTCACCGCCTTCAGGCTCTTGGACTGGTCGCGAATATCCGCACCGTCCGGCCCGGTCACTCGCGGAATCGCTCTTCCTATCTGACTGCGATACGTCTTCAGCAGCGCCAGCCGATCCGCGTTCTGATACGGCAGCGGAGCCAGCAACACCGACTGCACCACCGTGAAGATCGCCGTGTTCGCCCCGATCCCCAAAGCCAGGGTCAACACCGCCGTTGCAGTAAACCCAGGATGCTTCCAAAGCTGCCGCGCCGCGAACCTCAGGTCGGCCATGAACGCCATCACACCGTTCTCCCACCCATACCCACTCACCTCATCACGCGCCGCAGTCATGCTCCCTGCCTCACGCCGCACGGATCGCCTCGCCTCCTCGGCTGAGATCCCACGCTCTCTTAACTCCGCCTCGGCCTCCTCGTAGTACTGGGCTACCTCTTCGGCAACATCCTCTTCACGCCGCCCGCGCCCGAATACTCCGCGCAAACCGTAAGTGATCTGCCGCCAAAGGGACATGCCTCAGCCCTCCATCTCCAGAAGCCGAGCAATCGCTCCCGCCCGGCGATTCCAATCCGCCGTCTCCGCCTCAAGCTGCTTCCTGCCCTCTCTCGTCAACGAATAGAACTTCGCCCTCCGCGAGTTCTCCGTCTGCCTCCACGCCGAGTTCAGCCACGCCGCCCTCTCCAGACGCTGCAGCGCCGTCAACAGCGACCCCGGATTCACCTTGAACACACCACCCGAAACCTGCTCCACCCTCCGGGCAATCCCAAACCCATGCAGCGGCCCCAGACTCAGCGTCTTCAGGATCAGCATGTCCATCGTCCCCTGAATCACATCGGTGTTGTTCCCATCCAAAGTCGCATCATCCATATCGGCGACCATATCCATCCCTCATCTTGATTGTCAAGACATGAATGCCAAACGGAAGGCCCGTGGCCTAACTCGACGACCTGGACCATATAGCCACTGATGGGCGGCGAGCGATGTCCCGAACTTCGGCATCTTATGCAATTCGTTGCGACGTTGCCAAACCTGCTCCATGCCTTCCTGTAGCAAAACAAACCACATCGCAATTCATTGCGAATGGCGCAGGAATTGCAAATTGAGCCAGCATTGGATCTTGTGCCTGCTTGCTTCGTAATCATGACTTCAAGCGGTTCAGGTCCAGGAAGAACGTCCATGGTGAAGAAAAATGAAACGATCCTTCGGTCCTCTTACTCTCTCGCTGCTGTACATCTCTGTCTGCCTCTTGGTTCTCCTGGCTACGGTTCCGGCCCACGCTGATTCCATCGCCGCGTTTAGTTTCACCTCGTCCAACTACCGCGCCGACGACAACGACACCGCGCAGCTCGGCTACAACTTCACAACCGGAAGCACTCCAATCACTGTCACCGCGCTGGGATACATCAACGACGGATTCAACGGCACCCACACCATCGCGCTCTTCCAGGTTGCCACTCAGCAGATTGTGCCCGGAGCAACGGCCACCGTCACAACCGTCGGCGGAGGCCCAACCAGCACCACCTTCAGTTACACCGACCTCGCCTCGCCCATAACCCTCGCAGCCTTCACCCAGTATCAAATCGTGTCCCAGTTCTTCGCAGGC
>Ga0268266_10004038_pt1 | contig 14186 bp, 10 predicted proteins | sample KBSS13metaG_FD_190356 | JGI IMG/M metagenome (GOLD analysis project Ga0268266, IMG submission 190356) | Switchgrass rhizosphere microbial communities from Kellogg Biological Station, Michigan, USA - KBS S1-3 metaG (SPAdes) (version 2) | ecosystem: Host-associated > Plants > Roots > Rhizosphere...
GCCACCGAGAGATGTTGGTCCAGTTGTATGACGCGGGAGTTCGCTGGGTTGATCACCAACTGAAGGGACTCGTCGATTCTCTTCAACAAAGGCAACTTTGGGACAGTTGCATGTTTATCGTAACCGCAGACCACGGCGAAGAATTTTTGGATCACGGTGCTCGCTTCCACTCGCCCAATGGTTTGTTTGAGGAGACCATACACGTTCCGCTCTTAATACGAGTTCCCTATATCCAGGCAACCGAACAGCCTAGATCGCCGTTCAGTCTCCTTCATCTCGCACCAACGGTGCTGGACGCGGCGCAGGTTTCAATTCCAACAGACTTTCGCGGACAGAGCCATTGGTCGCGCCTGCAGTCGGGGGAATCCGGCAACGCGCCTGCAATTGCGGAGTGTGTAACCGGTTGCACGAACCCTTACTGGCCTGGTCAGAGGTCAGGCGCTCGCATACTGGCCATTCGAGAGTCTCGTTACAAATTGGTTCTGCAATTCGGCTCGGGAAAAGCGGACTTGTTCGATCTAGAGGCCGATCCAAGCGAGCTTGCGCCATTGCCTCCCGGCGCAGAAACACCGGTCCGTCATCGTTTGCTTGAGGAAGCGCGTGCTCACCTCTCATCTGAGAGAAACCACAGCGCCAGATTGCGAAGCCGAATGCGCGACTTGCGACTGGAATGGGCAAAAGGGGTTGCGTAACTCCAATTACCATGAATCTCCCAGCAGGAATGTCCGGCATCAATTTGACCGTTGCATGACGCCCATTCGAATTCTCATTGATACCTTCGCCGACGAGGGTGAAACGAACGCTCAAATGAGCAACGCGCGTGAAATTATTGTGCGCCTCAATGCGGAGCGTTTTCATGTGACGACGTTCAAAACTGGAAAGCTGGATTCGAGCATCGAGGCGCGACCGAATACGAGAGTGGTATCACTGCCGATACGAGGGCAGACAGTCCCAATTCTGCGTCACTTCCTCTTTGGCGATCACGATCTCTTGTTCTACCCAAAAGCTTCGCCGGCAATGAAGTGGTACATGAAGATGAAAACTGTGCGGGGACGCCGTGGGTTGGTGGTCGGTACAGTCGAGTCCCAAATGAATTTGAGAGATGAGCCGACTGTCAATTCCCAAACGGTGCGCTTGATTGAACAAACGGTTTTACGTGCTGACTATCTCTTCAGCAACTCGAACTCGGTGGCCCACAGTCTACATTCGCATTATGGCCGGCTGAGTGAAGTAATTCCAACGGGTGTCGACACAATGTTTTTTACTCCTACCGACCAAACTCCGCGAAACGTGCGACCCAAGGTATTGTTCGTAGGTTCACTGAGACCGTTCAAAGGACCAGATCTTCTGATCGATGCCGCGGAACGGTTTCCGCAAGCGGATTTTGTAATCGTGGGTGAGGGTGAAACGGCTTCAGAACTGAAAGCGCGCTCAAACAACAAAAACAACGTCACAATGACAGGAGCTCTCTCGATGTCGGCTGTCCGAGCTGAATATCGCGCATCTGACGTGTTTCTCTTTCCGTCCCGCTGGGAAGGATCGCCTAAGGTGATCATGGAAGCCTCGGCGTGTGCCTTGCCCGTCATTACTTTTCGTGACTATGAGCCCGAGACTGTCGTCGAAGGTCACACTGGGTATCTTGTGAGCAGTAAAGACGAACTGTTCTCACGCCTAGAAACGTTGATCTTAAACCCCGAAATGCGTCGTCGAATGGGGCAGTCGGCACGAGCCCACGTTGCGAAATTCGACTGGAACGTCGTGACCCGTCAATGGGAGGATGTTTTCCTTCGGTTAGTCACGCAGTCGCAATAGAACGAGAGTTGGATAAACCTTGGTACCAACCTGATTGACGTCGCTTGCAATGGCGATGAGACGCTGTTGGAAGCCTTGTTTTTAGTACTTGGAAAGGAAGTAATTGCGGCCAGAGATTGAATGATGCCGGATAAAATCACCATCCTCTTCATGCGGTGGGCAGACCTCGATAATACGAACGCTCAAAGCCTCAATGCCCGTGAAATTGCGCTCAGGCTCGACCCTCGACGCTTTACCTGCACTTTGTTCTACGAGCGCGAGCCAGATCCACGTCTGCTTAAGATGTCTAACATACGTCTTGTCAGAGTGGCGCCGAGATTACGCACTGCGATCGTTTTGCGCGAAATGCTACGGAAACATCAAATCATTGCCTACATCAATCATAGCCCTGCCTCCTATCTCTTTTTGCGCTTGCCCGGAAAGTTTAGATCCAGAACGATCACGGTTCACCATGCCGAGGCCCCTGCGGGACAGGCCACGAATGTAGATCGAACGACGAAATTCCTTTCTCAAGCCGTCATGTCACGGTGTGACGCGCATACTGCGATCACACAATTTGTGTCGCGTGACCTGGCGGATGCAGGAATCAAGTCTGATTTCATACTGCCCGTTGGAGTGGATACTCGGCTCTTTTCTCCTCCGCCGGAAAGGAAACAACAAGAGCCAACGGTCCTATTTGTCGGTACGTTGATTGAGCGTAAAGGCGCCAACCTTTTTGTGGATGCAGCGCAGGCCTTCCCGATGGCGAAGTTTCTCTTAGCTGGGTCAGGACGGGGCGGATTCGAGGAAGGACTGCGCCGTCGATGTCTGGAGCAGAACATTTCTAATGTTCGTTTTCTGGGATCCCAGTTGCAACCTGCGATGGTCGAGATCATGCAGCGGAGTGATATCTTCCTCTTGCCCTCGCGTCTCGAGGGTATCCCAAAGGTGACGCTGGAAGCCGCCGCTACGGGGCTTCCTTGCATCGTTTTTGATGATTACCAAACACCCTCGGTAGTCGATGGTGAAACGGGTTTCCAGATCAAGACCGTGGAAGACATGCATGAGCGGTTGCGTTTGCTGCTTCATGACGTGCCCTTGCGCCAGAAGCTGGGAACTGCAGCCGTATGCCATGCTAGAGCATTTGATTGGGATACTGTCGCTCGCATTTGGGAAGAGGTTTATTTGCAGCTGGCAGATAGGGTTGAACATGGCTGATGTGTCATCATTGATGGTTCGCCGCGTAGCATTGCGGTGGCATCGACCACGTGTTGATCCCGGCCTTACGCGTGCATTCCCAAACTCCAAGGTGAGCGCGTTTTGCGCGTTTTGACGCTGACACCGTTTTATCCTGATTCTGCGGACAATACTCGGGGCTGCTTCGTGGCAGAAGTGCTTCCATTGCTCGAGCGCGAAGGTGTGTCAAATACGGTCATTGCGGCGCAGCCATTCTATCGAGCACTCGGCGTTGCAGATTCGTCGGCTGTTCCAGCGACTTGGGTGAAATATTTTTCAATCCCTGGAAATAAGGGACTGTCTCTTAGCGGCGCTTTCTTGTTTACTCGCCTGATCGGAAAAATTAGAGAGCTGCATCTACAGCGCAAACTTGACCTAATTCATGCCCACGCAGCGCTTCCTTGCGGACACGCGGCCATGTTGATCCATCGGGAACTGGGAATTCCTTACGTTGTTTCTGTTCATGGCCTCGATGCTTATTCTGACGTCCAGGTTCCTGGGCGTGTTGGGCAATGGTGCCGCCGGGTTTCTCGCCTCGCTTATCACTCCGCCGCACGTGTGCTGTGTGTCAGCGAACACGTCAGGAAGGTTGTGATCGACGGAGGAATTCGTTTCCGACAAACGTCGGTCGTATACAACGGCGCCGATCCTGACCTCTTCAGGCCTGTCCAGCAACTGTCGGAAAATGCACTTAGCGTCTTGAGTGTGGGCAACCTGATCCCGACGAAGGGCCATGCAATTCTGCTGCGTGCACTTAGCGCCATAAAGGCAACTCATCCGGATCTGACTTGCGAGATTGTCGGAATGGGCCCAGACCGAGAGCGGCTCCAGCAATTGGCTCGCGAACTAGAATTGCCCAAGGTTCGTTTCCTCGGACGCTTAAGCCGTCGCGAATTGGCCAAAGCTTTCGGTCGGTGCGCGCTGTTCGTGCTGCCGAGCTTTTACGAAGGATTGGGGTGCGTCTACCTTGAAGCGATGGCATCTGGAAGGGTAGCGATCGGATGTCGAGGGCAGGGGATCGAGGAAATCATTGAACACGGAAAGAACGGATGGTTGGTTGATCCGGAGAGTTCCTACGATCTTGCCACCGGGCTTACCACGCTTCTATCGAACGCTGCTGTGCGAGATGCCATTGCTGTGGGTGGGCGGCAAACGATACTTCGCGGATTTACCCTCGCTCATCAGGCGGAAAGACTTAGCGCAATTTACCGGGAGGTCGGGCAGTGAGACATCGCCTCACGCTCATCACCGAAATCATCGCGCCTTATCGCGTACCAGTATTTAACGCCCTTGCCGCGAGGGACGACATTGATCTGCACGTGGTGTTCCTCTCTCAAACTGACCCGAACCTGCGGCAATGGGACGTGCCTTTAAGTGAAATTCGATTCTCATTCGAAGTTTTGCCGTCATTCCGTCGGCGTATCAAGAAGTACAATCTACTGCTGAATCGGGGCCTTACACGACCCCTCGCTCGGCAACGCCCTGACGCCATACTCTGTGGCGGCTACAACTATGTCGCCTCATGGCAAGCCGCTCTCTGGGCTCGAAAGCGAGGGATTCCATTTCTGCTGTGGATTGAAAGTACTGCATTAGATCAACGCAAAGAATGGGCGCTGGTCGAGGGCTTAAAGAGAAAATTCTTTGGGCTGTGCTCGGGATTTGTCGTACCAGGTCGATCTTCAGCAGACTATCTCCGCGAGTTTGACGTTCCGGACAGGAAAATCTTTCGCGCTCCGAACGCGGTTGACAACGCGCTTTTTTCCGAAGGTGCGCAAGAAGCACGTAGAGACGCAGCGAATGTGCGAACTCGTCTCGAGCTGCCTGACCGGTACTTTCTTTATGTGGGAAGGTTGGTGGAGGCCAAGGGCGTCTTCGAACTTCTCGACGCTTATGCCAAACTGGATGAATCGTTGCGCTCAATCATCGGATTAGTCTTCGTGGGCGGCGGTAAGGCGCGATCGCAGTTGGAAAGTCGTGCTGCAACTGTTGTGCCCGGCAAAATTCGCTTTGTGGGTTTTGTTCAAAAGGAACATCTCCCTGCATACTATGCGTTGTGCGACGCGTTTATTTTTCCTACGCACAGCGATACCTGGGGACTAGTTGTGAACGAGGCGATGGCTTCCGGAAGTGCAATCGTGGCAACCGATGTCGCAGGGTGTGCGGCGGACTTAGTCGAGAGCGGCAGCAATGGTTTTGTCATTTCAAGTAAGACTGTTACTCCACTCGCGGAGGCGATGCAGAACTTGGCATCGCGCGATGAGCTAAGAAGGCAGATGGGCTTACGAAGTATCGACAGAATCCAAGACTACTCGCCCGATGCTTGCGCGGCTGGGATTGCGCGGGCGGCGGGAGTGGCCTGTGAGGAGGGTCCGTGACCGGCGGCTCGTGGAAACTCGTGCTCTTCGGGTTTGCGGTCATCGGACTGCTTGTCGGGTACTTCTTTGTCCAAACTCATCCCGGTTACTTCAGCAACGTTGACTACTTGGGCGCACTCGTCTTGCTCCAACTAGTCCTCGCCAGCTTGTGGCACTACGAGATTGTTTACTTCCCGCTACTCGTTATCTTTTTTCTTTGGGCGGGCATGGACTTACCGTTTGCGTCAGTGGGCATGACGGCTCGCTGGCTGGTATTGGTGGTCGCTGCGTTTGCGGGCTTTGTAATGTGGATGCGTGAGCGGCGGCACACCTACGATGCATTTCATCTTGTCGCTTTGTTTTGTGTTGCGGCAGCTCTCGTATCTGCGCTCGTTTCCGCAGACGCACCAACCTCTCTGCTGAAGGTGCTGAGCTTATTTCTCCTGTTTCTGTATGGCGCAACAGGAGCTCGACTTGCAATTTTTGGTCGAGAAACAAAATTCGTTAAAGGTCTCCTGATCGGATGCGAGTTGGTAGTGTATGCATCCGCCGCGGCTTATCTGGGGGCTGGGTTGCCCATATGGGGGAACCCGAACTCCCTTGGGGCTGTAATGGGTGTGGTCATGGTCCCGATCTTGTTGTGGGGCGTGATTGTCGCGAGAACCAGGGGCCAGCGATATCGATGTCTGATTGCGTTACTGATGGCGGGCATACTCCTATACGTTGCGTTATCACGTGCGTCAATGCTCGCAGCTGCGGTTGCTGTTATTGCCCTTTGCGCGTCGTTGCGGCGACAAAGGCTCCTTTTGCAAGGGGCCTTCGTTGGAGTCTTTGTACTGGCGTGCGCGGCAGTCCTGAATCCAACGCATTTCGACAATTTCGTCAGTTCCGTAACATCTGAAATCTTGTACAAAGGAAAGACCACCACGGGCGTTTTGGGTTCAAGATTGAATCCTTGGCAGGAAACAGTCACCGTCATCCAGCAGCGGCCCTGGTTTGGTACAGGGTTTGGCACAAGCTATATGGGGGAATATGCCGAGAGGGGCCCTCTCGATCTGGCTCCCTCCAAGGGCGGACTTTACACAAAAGAGGGCACCAATCGCGAACATGGCAACAGCTATCTCGCGCTAGTCGAGTATGTGGGGCTCCTTGGAATTCTTCCCTTTGCATTGCTGGTATTTCTCGTAGTGCGAATGATTGTTCAAGTTTGTGTATGGATGCGAGAAACGTCCAATCCTTATCACTGTGCGATTCCTTTGGCTATGGTCTTGTTAGCCGGATTGGTCCATGCCTTCTTTGAAGATTGGTTGACTGCTGTTGGATATTATCTCTGCTTATTTTTTTGGACCTTGGCGTTCTTACTACGGGATATGATGCCTGCCGCGAGTCCGCTGAGGATCCCAAGGCCATCGCCGGCGCATCCTAGGGTTTCTGCCCATCCCGCCGCAACGATAGTTCCCAGCCGATGATGCATCTATTCGTAAATGCTCTGGCGGCGACTGCCGGAGGGGGAGTCACGTACGTTCGCAACATTGTGCCGCAGCTCGCCGACAGACCAGGCGTTCGCGCGACGCTGTTGGTGCCCTCGGAGCTAAAACGCGAGTTGAATCCCGTCAGCGGTGTTGAGCTTGTGTGCGAACCAGTTCTTTCAGGAACGGCTGCGCGCTTCTGGTTCGAGCAAAGATCATTGCCGAGCTTGTTGCGGTCATCAAAGGCCGATGTCTTGCTCTCGGCAGGCAATTTCGCGCTGCGGAAATGTCCAGTCCCACAGATACTACTAAGCCGGAATGCTCTCTACACTTGTCCTGATTTTTATCGCGATCTTCAGCGCCGTGGCGAGTATCGCCTTTGGATGGATACTCGGCTCAAGGCATACGTGGCAAAGTCGGCGGTAAAGACAGCTGATGTTACCGTGGCTCCCAGCGAAGCGTTTGCGTCAGATCTCCGGAAATGGACGGGCACTGATGTGTTGGCCATTCATCATGGTTTTGATTCCAACGCATTCTTCGCCGGAAAAGCGCCGCTTGGGTCGGCCATCCAGAACAAACTCGATTCAAAGCCGGGCGCCACGAAACTGCTTTTTGTCAGCCACTACAATTACTATCGAAACTTTGAAACCTTAATTCGTGGATTTGCGCGCGCGATCCGAAATCAAGGTAGCCAGGCACTGCAACTGGTGCTTACCTGCACCCTGCGATCTGATGAAAACCCAGGCTCTTACCGCGCTGAGCCCGCGGCTCGCTTGGCTGAAGAGTTGGGCGTTCGCGCCGATATCGTCGAGCTAGGACCGGTTCCGTATTCTCAATTGCATCATGTGTATCGAGCGTGCGACATCTATGTTACGCCGGCATATTGCGAGTCGTTTGCGCATCCGCTGGTGGAGGCGATGTCCTGCGGGCTCCCGATCATTGCATCGGATATCCCGGTCCATCGAGAAATTTGCCGCGAATCGGCCGTTTATTTTCCGCGCTTCTCCGATGAATCCCTATGCGAACAAATCATGAGTTTGGCTGCATCGCCAGACCTTCGAAACGAACTCGTGTCAGCAGGCTCGGTGCGATCATCGGATTTTAGCTGGAAGAGTCACGTCGATCAGATTGTCGATCTAGCCGTAAAGCTTACGCACGAGTCGCGGTGACGTAGAGGCTGTCGGCCATGTAGGAAAGCGGTGGAACAAACTCGCTCACACGCCGCAGAGCCTCTGACGAATAGACGAGCGCTTTATAGCGGGCAGGGAGAAATCGTACATCGCTAATTTGGGCGTTGAGCGACAAGTAGCCGTCCACCGAGATGCGAGTCGGCCCAATTTTGTCCGAAAACGTGGATTTGAGCTCGGGAATCGTCCAGTAGCGAACCTCAAAGTCTCGAGCTTCGCGAAAACCTCGTCGTGCCTGATGGTAGAGACAACGAGCTCCCATGGCATTCGGCAATTGGACCATGGTTTCGCCACCCGGTTTCAAGACTCGATGAACTTCGCCCAAGATGAGCCGGACGTGATCCTTCGAAAGATGTTGAAGGACGCTATAGGAGAAAACCTCGTCCATCACCGAATTCCGAAAGGGAAGATATCGCCCATCCGCCACAAGATATAACGCGTCTATCCCAAGTTGCGCAGCGACCCGACGCGCGGCCCGTATGCCTTTCAGCGAAGGGTCAATCCCGATCGGTTGATACCCCGCGCGAGACGCCGCGATGCACCACCTACCCCAGTTGCACCCAATCTCCAGAAACAACTTTCCTTCACCGGGTGGCAAACGAAGCTCTGGGATCGGGTATTCCGTTAGATTGCCGACGAGATGCTGATACAGTCCGCCGTTCGTCGCTCCAATTGCATTCTTGACGAACGGATCGATTTCTCCGGAGACGATTTGAATCTGTCGAAGTTGTGAGATGTCCCCGGTTTCTGCGATCGCTAGCGCACGTGTCCCTTCGATGTGGGTCTGCTCAGCTTCCGACACGAGTAGGATCGGTATTCCCTCCACGACTCGATATCGGTGCCCTTCATCGCAGACCAAGAAATCTTCTTCCCGGTGCAATTCAGCTTGATCCCGCGGACAAACTACTAGCGCTTCGAATGCTGATTGGGAGATGTGTCTCTGCATCAACGAGGATGATTGTAATCGCTTTGATAACATGTGAGGCATCGTGGCTGTCCGATTCACGATGTTGGCATGGTTCCCAGCCATAGGGATATAAGCGACGGGCTGTTTTGACTAGCTTTCTGACGTGTAAGTGGCTGCGCTGCAGGCGGTGGCTAAACCGCGAAAACGGGGCGCGATCAAGTAACGTTCTAGCTGTTAGCTTCGAGTTTCGATTTTAAGGCCAGAAATCTGTTCTCGAAATATTGTCGAGACAGGTAAGCGACACCAATTGCCACCCCGGCCGCGCATGCGAAGCGAAGCACGACTAGGCCGAAATGTCCGTCGCTTGGGAGCAAGGTTGGCCAGAATCGACGAGCAAACTTGTCATAGAGTCGAAACGCTAGCAAGTGGATTAGATAAAGGCCGTAGCTGATGTAGCCAAAGAAAATTAGCACAGGACTATTCACCCACTTCCTGCGTTCGCTTGTTCCCATCAAGAGGAACGATAAAAGGACAGCACTGAACACGGTGCTGATGACGGTGTGCTGCAGCGCGGCCCCCAGTAGAGTGTTCCGCGTTAGTATGCCGAAGGGCGCACCAAAGCTAACCATAGCCAAAGAGGCAACGGATAGCACAATGCATACTCGTAGAATGATCGCGCGATTCGTAGTAGTGCGTAACAAAATTGCAAGCAGGCTGCCCGCAGCCAGACCGTCGAGAACAAACCATGTGTATGATGCAAGGCCGTCTGTCAGACCTCTCTCGAAAGAGATGGCGCGTGCGACCGGTACGAATATGCAAATGCCAACCGCAATGATGCTCAAACCTCGAATGCTTACCTTGCGTACCACCGTGGGCCAGAATAAATAATAGTGTTCCTCAACTGCGAGCGACCACAATGGCCCATAGTCTTGCGCCACGCCAAACAAATTCGTGATGTTCGCTAAGTAGATGAAGCTCAATCCCAAATACTCGGTAGACGCCTGCCCGAGGATTCCCAAGACCAACAGTAAGAGATAGTACGCGGGCAGAATTCGGAGAGCGCGTCGGCCATAAAAGCGCTTGTAAAAGTCGGGTCGTGTCTTGGAATCGACGAGAATCCCGGTGATCAGAAAACCCGAGAGTACAAAAAACAAATTAACGCCAAGCCAGCCAGGTTGTGTCGCTCTCAGCACCCATCGAGCGGCTCTTGAAAAGTGTAGAGAGCTATACTGCCAAAAAAATCCATGGAGAAAGAGAACGCCAAGAATCGCAACGCCCCTAAGAGCGTCCAACTCCGGCATAACAGGCCTCAACAGGCTCTGATTAGGCGATTGCGATTGCATCACGGTGACTGGCTGTCCCTAGCTCACACGAAGCACAATCGTCACGCTTTTGAATTCTACCGATCAACGCGCTTCTCCTCTGACGGTTATACCTACTATCGCACCGCAAAGAACGAATAGTCTCCAGCGGGGATATTGCTGGCCCGCGTGCTGACATTGCAAAAATGCAAGAGAACGGTATTTTGCTTCGGGACATACGCGTTCAAAGATAGATCTCCCAGCGGGCCTGGGGGTGTCAGCGCGACGACCTGCATGCCGTTCGATACTCCAGCAGCGACCAAATTCATGTCCACACAAGATTGGGAGGGAACGCTGCCGCCTTTCATTTCAACGTGTTTAATGTCCATCGCGGAGATCGGCTCGCCTCCTCCGAGACTAAACGTCGATCCATTTTGAATGACGACCGGAACCGCGAATGTCTTCGCCTTTGCGGTCAGTTGCTCTTTCCAGCTTTTTCCGTCGCCAACATTGCCAATGTAGTTCGAGAGCGATTTAGGTGCGCCGAAACTAATGCCGACTTGAGCAGAATCTCCTCCTCCCTGGTCGTATCCAATGAACGCGTCGTTGGGATCGTTTACGGGACGATTGTTTGCTGTCGCGATGGTTTTTGCAAAGTCAGAATCGGACAGCGTGAGGATGTGTCCGGGAGCGCTGCCGAGGGTTGAGAAATTCAGACGGCCCTTCAGATTCGGACGTTTTCCGCCGTCGCCAAGTGGTTTAACCGCCATCACGAGGGCGCCCTGTTCGTAGAAAGCAGATGGAGGATAGTTCTGGGCGGAACACACGATCCAAGCAGGGGACCAATTGCCGAGTGCGCCGCACGATTCCGCGAACACGACCGGCTTGTTCACTCCTGCGACTGAGACAACTTGGGCCGACAACGAATCAATTGTCAAAGTTGCAGCGCCAAAAGGGGAGTTCGTATCGCTCGAAGCTCCCAGGACAAAAGCCCCAGGCCAAAAAAAAAGTTTTGGCAAATACGTAACCGGGGCAACGGTGTATGTCGCCAGCGGCGACTGCGAATCGGTAAATGTACAGACATCGCCGGAGCAGGCAGTGCTTCTGGCTACATTTGTGCTCACCGCAAAATTACCCTTGCCGTACGGGGCCTGTTCGCGGCTTTCGGCCAACGCGGTTACACGCAATAGATCAAAGCGGTCAGCGCCAGGGATGTCTGCAGTTGTGACAGTGATGCTCCCCGTCCCATTCGAAAGTGCCTTGCCTGCGTACAGGGGGTTTCCATAACCGTGCTTCGGATGGTGCGGAACGATGTAGTAGCGATAGTCATTCTTTCCGTTGTTCGCAAAGACCGGAATTTTGCCTTGTGGGCCTTCGCCGCCCGACCAATTCAGCCGTTGCCCTTCAGCGATGATTCCGGCAATGCCGATATTCCCCGACCTGTTCTTGCAGTTGCCAACTTCCATGTACACATTTTCCAGGGCCGTCGGGCCATAGCCGCCTCGCGGCGATCCCGTGCGCACGCCAAACTGGTTGTAGCCTTGGACCACGCTGTCGGAAACCCTAAGAGTATTGCCGGACTGCCAATCAATTCCGTTTCCTTGGCATTGCGGGGAGAGGTTCAAGTTCTTCAGCCATCCCACGGCAGACCATTTGTTGAAGGGTCCCGGAGCGGTTACATAACTGCCGCAAAAAGTTGAGTCGCACCGCACCCCGTAGCCCAGGCCGGTGGAGAGTCCATCAAGGAGAAACCCTTGATCGTCGTCGACCTGCACGTACGTTCCAAACGTACCAGGTTTTCCTGCGCGTGTGCTCACATTGTAAATTCTTGTTTTTTGTCCATTGACTTCGATGAAAGGTTTCGTGCCGTTAGGTACCATGGGCCGCCCCCGCGGGTTGATTAGAGTCACGTCCAGCACCGCATTCGAGTTCGCAGCATCGCCAACGAAGAGGCATGCGGCATCCATGTAACACTCAAGTATCGAACCCGAGAAATCGACTGTCTGATTCGAGCCCCGCACCGAGACTTTAGCGTACAGGCGATATTCGCCGGGAGAGACGATGACCTTGCCAGACTGTGGGGTTCCCTCAGGTTTCGTGGGGGTAATCCGCGCGGCGATCAGTGCCTCTTGCAGACCATCGGACGCACTGGAAATTTTGTAGCCGGCCGCGTGAGCAACTGAGGTAGTGAACTGCAGGCTACCCGGTTTGCCATCTCCCTTGCAGGTTCCTCCAGTGACTCTTGCGGTCTCGGGCGTACCCGTTCCGCTCACATAAATCCAATATTCCGGTTCGTCGCCCCGTACCCCCTTAGGGCAAGCGGGAAGACCGACTGATTTAGGACCTGGCACCGTGAAATCGCTCGTTGACAATGCTGACCACGCGTGGTCATTCGCGTACTTGATCGCTACACTTCGGTCTTGGGTAGCAGCCTGGCTTGCCAACACGGCGGCGCAGGCGCAAATCATTGTGATGCGTTTCATAAATTCGCAGCCTCTGCTATTTCTCGCCCCGAAACAGTCTAACCCGTACACTTCTGAATCGGTATTGGTCGCGCACTGAGGTTCGGGTGTCCTAAAATCTCGTCGTCACGGGCCCGTACGACGGACCAACGGCACCGCCACCCAGCGTTGCGAGGGAGACGAGATGGATGTAAGAACAGCTTTTTGTAAGTCAACAGGAAATACTAGCAGCCCCCAAAAAAGCGCGAACCCTTGGACGAAGATCGGCCCGGATAGAAGGAGTTTGCGTCCGCAACCCGATTTGAACAATGTAATCTTGAGTCGGCGCAACTGGTAATCCAGCGTCGACAGGCGGATCAGCAACGCAATGAATCACGATACCAATTGCTCCGACAAACCGGCGCTGACACCAGATGCGAAAGGATCGAAGCATGATTCACTAGCATTTATCGCCGCGCGGGATAGAGCACATTTACGTCTCTATCCTTCGATTTTTGGCTCCAATTACCTGGTGTTGAGCAATCGTCGAACACGAATGCAGGCGTTTTTCAGGAACCAAACCTCTGTCGGAAAAGTGTTGGATGTTGGAGCGCAATACTGTCCGTACTATCCGCTGTTCGAGGACAAGTGCGAGTCCTACAGCTCGATGGATCTGGTGGATACGCCACTCGTTGATATTGCGTGCAATGCGGAAGATATGCCCGTGGAAGATGCGTCGTTCGATCTTGTGCTTTGTACCCAAGTGTTGGAGCACTGCTTGCATCCGCAGAAAATCATCGATGAATGTTTTCGAGTCCTCAAACCGGGGGGTAGTCTAATCGTTACTGTGCCATCGATCTACCCGGTGCATGGATATCCTGCGGACAACTGGCGCTTCATGCCGGACGGACTCCAGCACTTGTTGCGCGCATTCACAACCGTGGAAGTGCAAGGTGAGCTGGATTTTCCCGAGAGTCTTTGCAATGTGCTTTGTCTTTATGGGCACGTGATCACGGGAAGAATGGGACGCGTCGGGAAAATGGTGAATCCTGTATGGGATTGCATGATGAATGTATGCGCCAGAATACTGAGCGCGGCCTTCAGGCCTTTCGCGAGGACAACCTTCACCGCATTTACAGTGAACTTGTGGGCCATGGCTCGCAAATGACTGGGCCGAGGAGAGCTCTGCGGCTCTATGAAGAACATCAGGCCATCACTGCAGCGGAGATGAGCTGGGACTGACTATGGCAGAACGCCCTGACTTTCGTCGTCCTCGTTTGTCTCGTAGTCGAAGCATAGGCTGCTCCACTAGATAGTATGACAAGCAGGCACACGCAAGCGTCGGGATAATGAGCCAGTAGCCTTGGTGAAGGGTGGCGTTTGAGCAGAACAACTCTTGCCACAAATAGACGCTGTAGCTGATTTGTCCAAACCAGGCAACAGGCAGCCAGTTCAATGCTTTGTAAGGAACTTGGATGACGTGCAGCACAATTCCTGCGA
>Ga0268266_10004039_pt1 | contig 14179 bp, 21 predicted proteins | sample KBSS13metaG_FD_190356 | JGI IMG/M metagenome (GOLD analysis project Ga0268266, IMG submission 190356) | Switchgrass rhizosphere microbial communities from Kellogg Biological Station, Michigan, USA - KBS S1-3 metaG (SPAdes) (version 2) | ecosystem: Host-associated > Plants > Roots > Rhizosphere...
GACGCCGCGCATCTGGCCCGACTGCTGCGCTTGGGTGAGATCACCGCGGTGCGGGTGCCCGACGCCGATATCGAAGCGGTGCGCGATCTGGTGCGAGCGCGTGAAGACGCGCGTGCCGATTTGATGCAGGTGGGTACCGGTTTGTCTCACGGAGCGCTGTGATTCCTACAGGCCCCGGCATTTAAGCTCACCGCTGAACTGATGGCATCGTGTGCAGCCCAAGGGCTTCCGAGCCAGCCCCGGGCCGAGCGAGTTGATGACGCAGTTCGGTCAAGCTACCTAACCATCCCAGCAGTCACATCTCGCGAAAATACCCGGTGATCTTCTGCCCCTAACGCTGCCGCAGGGCCTACGCTACGCCGCAGTGACGCTTCTGACGAATGCCGCTGGCTCTGAATTACCTTCTGGCCCAGAGTTTTAAGCACCCCCCGCGTCCCCGGTTGCCGCTGGAGTCGATTCATAATGAGGTTGTGCGTCAACATCTTCGGCGTCTCAAGCTTGTGACCCCAGCAAGACCGTGGCAGCATCGGTGGGTTCGTCCACCCCTACGTACTTTCACCACTTCAGAATTCCGCGACACCGGACGAGGAAACTAAACACGACCGGTCCCGTGACAATTATTGCAACGAATTTTTCCGTAGTCGCAGCCCCGGTGGCAATACTCAAGTGCTCCGTTGTATCCCGTCACCCAGCCGTTGCCGCATCCGCAGGACCCGGAATATCCGCTTCCGCCACAGGATCTGCACCTCAGATCCTTGAGGGGTTCCCAGACAGGAGGCGCAGTGGGCGCGCGGGCGGCGGACCTTCTAGTCGGCGCGGGGTTTACCTGCCGCGACGTCGGCGGCCTTTCGCTAACGCGCACTATCCGCGGCGGGTAACGCTCAGGGAAATGCCTGCGCACCATCAACAGGTAAGCCAGGCCGATTATCAGTCCGAGGTAGGGGATAAACGCCGCCAGGGACAGCAGAAACCATCTGAGCTTAGATCTTCCCACATATTGGAACTTGCCTGACACGGACAACAGCACACTGCAGAACATGAAGACCGCCAGTAGCCAGCTCACTGCTACCCATAGCTCCAAACCCCAGAGCTCCAACGTGTTTCCCACGTCGTTCCCAGTGTCGTTCACAGCTCGGTTCTCCGGTCTGAGTTGCGCCCTTCAAGGACTGCACCGACTCTTCAGAATTACTGCTCGACCGGCACGTCGAACCCGCCGGCGATAGCAGCGGGGTTAGCTCGGGGCGGACCGGCTGTGCTCATCGCGAGGATCGTCAGCGATTATGTCGTGAACGGAGGCGAAGCGCCCCCTCCGTCACGGTTTCGTATTACTGCTGAAACCCGCGCGGCAGCCTTGCATGAACTCGCTCTCGTCCAGGTCGCCGTGCCCAAAGTTTCGGGCCGTGAATCCGGTCTGGCACATCCCGTCGACACCCGCGTCGACATTCATGCCGGCCTCCTTCCACCCGTCAACCCCAGTGTTGCCGTGTCCCCAGTCGTAGCCGACTTGGTAAGACTGGCTCGTTCCGCTTGGCGTGTCCCCCCCGAAGAGGTAATTGAACGCAGCGACCGGCACAGCTATGACGGCCACGACGACAAGCAGCCCCGCTAGCGCGAGGATGATTTTGCGTTCGCGGGACGCGCCCGACCAGAAGCGTCGACGTTTGTCCAATTGGGGTCGCGCCTGGTCCCAGGAGGTCGGCGGGTGCGGTGGTGGGGGGAGGGCCTCCTGCCATCGCTGGCCGTCCCAATACATCTGGCCGGGCTTGCCGCTCGGGTCCGGGTACCAACCGGCTCGCGGCGCTGGCGTCGTCATTTTCTGTTATTCCCCCCGCTAGCTTGCTGGTCGGAGCGTCGTGCGCGCCCGCCTGCTTTCGCAAGTGGCGCGGATCTGGTCACGACACCACGATCACCGGAACCGCGTGGCCCGGCGCTTAGATAATACTGCCGTATTCGCGCACCAGAAGCCGGTTTGCACAGATGAATTCGCGGGGGCTTCGCAAGAATTTCGTTTGTGGCGGCCGGTGATTCGCGCGAATTTGACTAGACTCGCTGGTTAGCGCTCGGTTTTAGGAGCATGACTCGGCTTTGCGACCGTCAGTAGTCAACCACCATCACAGCACTCTGGCGTTAACTCCCGATCATTCCGCGGAATTCACACATGTTTGCTACCGTCCAATTTACGGGATGTGGGGGTGATGAGACGCGCGACCGGCCGGGCGGATGATCATAGGCCTGCGGCCCGGTTCGCCTCATACACTTCTTCGGCAAATGCGTCGATTTTCAGCGCTGGGACGGCTCGGGCGGTGTAGTTGTGCAGAGCAACTCGTAGATGCTGCGTTTCGCAGGGCCCGTTCGATCATCTCTGACCGATCCACTCCCGCCACCTTGGCGTCGGCGTCGACTGCCGCGAGCACCGTAGCGTCTATTGTCACCGAGATCTTCTCTTTACTCATGTCTTCTCCTGGTGCAGTGGAGATCTCAGCTTTGCGGCGGTGGAGGGCGGTCTGTCTGTCCGCCATTTCCATCGGAGGCTACCGTCTCCAGACGTGGACTTTGTCTGTCTTGACCGGTGCATCGGGCGGACCTTTTGTGTACTCGGTGATGTAGACCGGTTTGCGTTGTGACCATTGAGGACCGCACGGCTGTTGCCGCCAGTGCGGTTCGACCGTCCATCGTGACCGATACGTGCGCCCAGACCCGGCCACTGCGCCCTCCCGGGGTTGGGATAACTGCTTGCGCAGCACCACCATTGACACAGGCGTGGGCTCCACATCACTCGGCGCTCCGCTGCCTACAGATCGTGCCTCGAGGGTTCGTGTTTCGGCCACGGTCCGTTGATCCATCAACAGCCACGTCGCGCCGAGGATGCTGACGCACTCTGAAGCGTCCGGGCTGCCTTCGACTTCAGCGGTGCGCGGTGCGCTCGGGTTGACCAACAGGGTCGTGCCGGACCATAACGGTGCGGATGCACCGTATGACGCGAGGATGTCCTGACGCTGCGTGAGCCGCGAGCCCACCTGGATTTGCAGGATGCCGTCGGCACGCCGCCACCACCAGGCAGCGTCCCACGGCACCTTGTCGTGACCTGCGAACGGGATTGTGCCGGCTGGTTTGGCCCAACATAGGAATCCGGCGTCCGCAGGAAGCACGAGATCCGGTGTCCACTCCGGCAAGGTGGCCGCGGCGGTGACAGCGACGGGCACCATGTCGCGTGCTACCCAAAACAGCTTGGCGCGGTCGAGGACCTGCACTTCTTCCCGAATCTCATCAAGCGACTTTGCGAGCTCACGTACTAACTTGTTTCGCTTGCGCAGCTGGGCTGGATTGCGCATCCTCTTCTTGTCCGGATCGCCCTGCAGCACAACCGAGTAGCGCGTGATCATGTCTACAGAAGCTTGACGCAACGCCGCGCGCAAATCCGGAACGGCGGGAGCGGCCCACGGCGCATTGCGTCTCATCGACGATCCAGCCTCGCACAGTCGGCGGTATCTCGCCATCGGCCGCGCTCGAACGCGTCCATCACATCGTCTGCTCCCCCGCGGTGTACCTGATCACCCAAACCTGCGACAAGCTTGACGCGCTGGAGCGGAGCCCGCAGTCGTGCACTCAGCGGCCAATCGACTGGCACTCAACTCAGATCGAGTGCCAGCCGTGCACGGTCGTCCTACGCTTCACACAAGTCGAGACGCGCTCCTGCGGACCAGCGTGGCAGAAGGTCCGTCCGGTGGGAGATTGAGAGCCCCAACATGGATGACACAGGTGAGAATTGGGAACCCTGGCTCAGCGAGGTCGAAGACTTGCTCGGTCACAGTGCAGCGGGTGACATGTCCCGTGACGGGCATTCTATCGATAGCTTCCACAAGATGTGGAAAGCGGGATACACCGCGCAGGCCGCCGTAGAGGCTGTGTGGGCAGGCAAGCCGCTGCGATGAACTGAATGTTGCGGTACCGGTAATCGCCATCGCACGAGGAGGATTCATTGCATGGTTGACGGCAACGGCACTTCACCCGAAGCGGCGTTCTCCATGAAGCCCGTAGATGTCATCGAGGGACTGGCCCGCCAGTTGGTCGGCGACCAGCGCAGGCTTGCGGAGATGCGACAGACGTTCGAGTCGCTGCCAGCCGGCACGCCCGACCACGCCGTGTCGCAGGCCCGCGCAATTGTCGACGAAACGGTGTCCGACTGGCATAACAAGCAGCTGCCGAACCTGGCGGCCAGTTTCCGGCTAGCTCTGGAGGTGTTGGACACGTTTGGACCTGACGGGGTGAGCGTAGAGGATGCGACCGAAGCCGCAATATGGAACAACAAGTACTTCGTGTGGCTCCGTGAGTTCGGTGGCGTGGCACCAGCAGACAGCTGATGAGCCAGCCGGTCGGTCTTGTCCGTCGACCGCGCGAATTGTCCTACCCGACACGACAATCGAGCCTGGACGATCCAAGTAAGCCTTCACCCCGTCGGCCACAGCAAGCCGCGACCCTGACCGAGCAGACGTTGGATTATCTGCACACGGCGCTTCATCCCGACGCCGCCACTGCAGCCCCCGGCCACCCTGCCGCGGGACCAAATTGACGTACTGATGGTGACTGACCGCCGGTTAGGGTCGACCTACGGGCGACACCAACCCGCGTGCCGAGGGAAAGGACAGCAGGATCCGATGAGCAATGCGATCGGACCGGAGCCCGGTACGCCGCGACCGGGACTCACACCGGACCACCCGCCGAGACGTGTGCGGAGCCCACGGCACGTCCTCACAATCGCCGTGGCTGGGCTCGGCCTCCTGAGCTTTCTCCTGGGTTTCGCCTCCTACGACTCCACCGACGGCATCGAAGTTCCTGGCGTGGGCATGGTAGGCGCCGTTTCTGGCAACTTCTTCCAATCCGGAACCGGCGGTGTCGCGGCAATCACCCTTCGGTTCGCGGCCGGGGTCATCGCCGGCTGCGGGCTGCTGCCGAGACAGACACCGAGCTTGCCTACCGTCGTCGGCTTATCCATCGCCGGCGTCCTGACGCTGTTGCTCATCATGATCTACTTCCCCGAAAGAGTGGACCCCGGAATCGGATTCGTACTGGTGCTCTGCTCAGGGTTCGCCCAAGCCGCCGCCGCCGTCGCTGCGCTGCTACTGCCCGACGATCGTTAGAACCCCAACGACCATGTCGCCACGTAAATGCTCGCCGATGACATCGCGCATGGAGTTGAGTTCTCGCGCTCTGCGAAATCCCATAACGGTACAAACAACGGGAAGAAGTCGTGATCTCGATGTGGAAGCGTAGAGATCGCCAACGTTTCCAGACGCGAACGTCGTTTCTCGCGCGTGAGCGTCGCTGCCGGCGCGAAGCTGTACATGTGGTGGTCGCGCTCGGCCTCGGCCACCGGGTTCGATCCGTTAATGTTCGCCGCGCTGGTCATCGTGTCGGATACGTCGACATCGGCTACGACGTCAGCAGGCAGGCACCCCAGGATCGGCACTTTGACGACATGACGATCAACCTTGCCCCGTACACCGACGTGGTTGCCCGCGAAATATATAACCAGGGCTCGGTAGATGACATCGGCAGTGCCTATTTGCACGCTTTGAGCATCATCGCGCTGAACGCCCCTCCCGCCGGGTATTCGGGTTCCTTGACGCTGGACGAGCTGATCGCCGCAGCGCGTGACAGGGCACGCAGTATCGTCGACGGCCGGGGTGCAGCCATCACCCGGATGACGGCTCTCCTGGCGTTACGCCAGGCGATGTCTGCTCCCGAGATCGACCAAGCGTGGCAGGACGCACCGACCGACGGATCTGTTCGGCGACTTTAGGGAGGGCAAACGACGAGTGCTTGACGCCCATGTCCATCGGCGATCGACTGATCGACTTATCGCCGGGAAAACCACAGCCCCCCTTGAGAAAACGATCGCCGTCACGTTCGCGTGGATACGCAACAATGATGGGGTTGGGCGATTGATAACTGTCATTCCGACCAGCAGATGAGAAATCAGCCGGCATGAGGCCGAAAGAGTATGACGTTATTCAGTTGCTGCGACCGTTGCCGGGGCACAACCTTCCCGCGGGCTCCCGAGGCGCTGTCGTGATGGATTACACAAAGCATTCCGCCCCAGATGTCGCTGCCGCGTACGAGGTGGAGTACACAGATGCGGACGGCGTCACCCAAGCATTGGTCACCGTCGCAGGGGAAGACCTCGAAGTCGTATCGCCGCCAAAGGCGGTGTCGCGCTGAGCATCGTGGTGGTTAGGTGTGAGTTCTCATCGAAGACAAGGGGTTTAAAAAACGATGAGCAGGTACCCAAGAACCCCCGCCGTGCAGGCCCAGAAGACGAAACCTGCGCCCTCCGACCACGGTGAGCCGGTGCTCGCCAACACCGTCGGGCAGCCTGCGGCGAGGCCACGCCAAGCGTTTGAAACCTCACCGCGGCCGCGGCGCCGGTCGCAGGCGCTCAGATCCCTTCTCGGCGTGGCCGCCATCATTGTGGGCAGTGTCTTGGTGGCTTGTTCACCGGCCTCTACGCCCACTGCCCAAACTGCGGACGTGCCGTTGCAGGCAGGCAAGCAGACCACGCTTCCGCTCGACGCGGTGGGTATTTCAGCGATGGGCGTCGACGCGAAGAACATCCTCTATATGGGCGGCGCCGCCGGAATTTCGACGTTGGCGCCAGGGGCAATCCAACCGACCCCGTTGAAGCTGACCGGTTATCCCACCGTGTCGACGATGGCGGCTGCCGCGAACGGCACGCTGTCCTTCGTCACTCTCGACGGTGTCGTCGAGACCATCACACCGGGATCAACCACCCCGAAACCCTTGCCCTTCAACAAGCTCCAACAATTCAGCGACATCGCCGTGGCGCGGGACGGCACTGTCTACCTCGGCGACAACCAACACAATAAGCTTTTGAAACTCACCCCCGGTGCGAGCGTCCCGACCGAGCTCCCCGTCAGCGGTGTCAATGGCGCCGGACACATAGTGGTCGACGCCGACGACAACCTGTTCGTATCGATGATGGGCAAGATCGTCAAGATCGCGAAAGGCGCTACGACGGTAGAACCGGTCGTCGGAGTGACCGAGCACGTCGGCGGCCTAGCGGTCGACGCCGCAGGCAATCTGTACGCCACCGACGTGAAGGCGAACACCGTGTCCCGGATGCCCGCCGGCGGAGGCGAATGGACCCAGCTACCGTTCACCGGACTTCAGAGCCCAACCGACATCACCGTCGACGGTGACGGCAACATCTACGTCATCAACCAAGGACACCAAGTCGTCAGGCTGGCTGCAAAGTAGCGCGCGCATATCGACAACCGGCATCACGTCGACCAGGTGAGGCTCGGACACGCCAGCAGCGTCCACGGCCGTGTGATTGCCCTCCGCAAGCGTCGTCGTCCGGGTGCACTGCGGGTTGCAGCAGCACGAGGGTGTCCATGACCAGTGGGACTGCCCGGCAGTCCGCCCAGTGCAGCGGCAGACGTCTCACATCTGGACGAGATGTCAGCGCCCCGGCAGGCGCGTCATCACTTCTTGTAGCAGCCATCCGTTGCCGTCGGGGTCGGAGAACGACGCGAACGAGCCGTAGCTGGTCCGCTGCGAAATCCGGGCCGGGTAGCCGCCCTTCGATCCCGCTGTGGCGGAATACGCCGCCGACGTCGTGGAAAAGCTCGCTGACGTCGACGCCGCGGTTCACCAATTCGGTTCGGGCGGCTTCGATGTCGTCGACCACCAGGTGCAGGCCTTCGGCGGATCCGGGCGCGGCCGACGTGACCTTCGAACCGAAAATGACGGAGCACGGTGAACCCGGCGGAGCGACCTGAACGACGCGCAGCCCGTCATCGGCGGTAAAGTCTGCATCGAAGCGCCGAGCGCAACTCGGCAAAAGCCTTGGGCGCGTGGGTCAACCGACCCTAGCCGCGCGGGTTGTGTACTAGGGCTGGCCCTGACCGGCTGCTGGCGTGTTGGTCTTCACGATCCGCCCCGGTGAAAACCCAAGCGAGCCGGGCGTCTTCGCCTGCGCGACGCCACTGACAGCGGTGCCCGGTGAAGTGGTGCCAGGATCGAAGCTGCTGGGTGGTGGTGGGCAGGTTCCTGGATTGCCGCCGCCGCCTGGGTCGCAGGCGGCGGCGGCGACGCCTGCGGGTGCGGCCACCAGCAGCGCCCCGGCGGTCAGGCCAGCGGCCAGAATGCGTCGGGCTTTGATGTTCTTGCTCATGGTGGTCGTCCTTTCGGGACTATTGATTCCGCCGGTTGCGGACTTAGGGCTTGCCCTGGCCGGCCCCTGGCGTGGAGGCCTTAACCGTCTGGCCGGGTTGCGTTCCCGCGACCGCTCCGGGCGCGCTGTGCGCGGTACCACTCACCGTTGTGCCGGGAGCGCCAGTGCCACCAGGACCGCCGGTGCCCGGGCAGGGGCAGCCACCGCTACCGCCGGGATCGACGGCGGCGATGGCGACGGCGGCGGGTGCGGCCAACAGGACAGCACCGGCAGCGAAGCCAGCGGCCAGGGTGCGTAGGGATTTTCTGGGCATAGTCATGGCAGTTGCTCCTTCTGCTCCGAGGAGCGCTGCTGTGAGAGGACTGTGAAGACGCTACGGATTGTGTCGGACGGAGGAATCGGGTGTTTCCCTACATCCACGGAGTTTGCTCAGTCCGCCTCGCAGTCGCACTCTGTGATTTCACAAATGGTTAAACGAGGTGGTAGTCGGTTAGTTCCCAGCTGGGCGGCTTGCCGGAGCGGCGAGCACCAGCTTAGCTGTGTGTTTTGCTGTGGACAGTGTTGCGGCCTGCAGTAGCGGATTGCCCCGGCGCATAGCCGCTAGACCGCGCTTGCCACGCTCAGCCGACTACGACACCATCCACAATCCTGTAGGGCCGGTGGCAGCGGCCTGACACGTGAGTGAGCAGATTTATCGGCAGATTTCCGCGCATCACCGACAAACAGTCAGCCAATCTGGTGTCGGCGGCTCAGTTCACAATTTGCCCTGACACTCTTTGAACGATCCCGCGTCTCCTCCACTCGCCTCGGCTCGCGCGGGAGCTCACACATGCCCACCGCCACCACCTCATGCGAACGCGCTGGGGGGTGGATGCCCGGCGCGTCCCGTCTTAGATCTCGATCGAGCACATCTCCCGCAGCTCCTTCTCCTGCGCTGCGCTCAGGCGCCCGGCGCGTTTCTGCGCCTCTCGCGCCGTAGCTTGTCGCTCACGAACGCCGCTGCTGCGCCTGCGATCACGCCGCGCAGTATCTCCGTCAACATCACGAAGCCACGGCCTTGGCAATCGCCTCGGCGTGGTGCTTCACGCACACGGTGGCGACCAGGTGGCGGCCGATTGCAGAGTCGATCGGGCGCGCCTCTCACGCTGTTCAAACCCCTGGGCCTCATGTCGGCTAGGCACTCGATCATCGAGGAGGGGTGGCTAGAGCGTAGTCAATCGGAAGCTCTGCGCTGCAGTGAGATTCATGATTATGTCGCCCCGAGTCACCTCGCGAAGTGGGCGTATACCGCCATCGCAATGAGAAACAGCACCAGCACGACCTCCACAACAATCTTCAGCTTGCCGAAATGGTTGCGTTGCTCGATCCTCCCGGAGGCATCCTCGTCGACAACCAGGGTGCCCAAGCCGAATCTCTCAACCAGTGAAAGCCATGCCGGCTCCGTGACCTCATGAGTGGGTTGCATCTCGTCCTCTACCCAGCGGCCCCAGACATAGCGATAGTTGTCGTCGCCCCAGCTCGATTCCATCCGGGGGGCACCAAGTCTCAGTTGTTGCGCACCAGGAATGTCCAATATGAGGAGGGGCTGCGTCCCGCCAGTTGATTCCAGACGGAGGTATTGGTACTTGCCGGGCCTCGCCCTGACGTATGCGGGCCCAGCGGAGGCAATGAGCTCATTGGTGGTCGCGTGGGCCACCCTGACCTCACCGTCTACCCCCACGTCGAGCACGAGGGGCGGTGGCGTCGGCCGGCGTTGTATCCAACCTGTGGTGGTCGGTGCAACCGGAACCAGCTCAAAACGGAGCGGTTGCCCCGATCCAGCCGAATCATCACGATCGTGAGCCTGGTCCATGAGCGGAACCTAGCAGCGGCCTCGCCACTACCGGTCCCACAAATCTGCACCGACGCGGTGACCCTGTCGGCGTCGGGCACTGCTGCGCCGTTCAGTCGAACCAGCGCGTGAGCGGGCGAGCACCGCGCCGCGGCCGTCGGCGACAAAATCGTCGGACTTCGCGACGATGACTAGCGGGACTATTACGCCGCCAATTTGAGTAGAACTACCGCGGTGGCCGTGCGATGTGGTCGATCAGGATGGGGCGGTATGGGTCCATCGAATGGTCAGGATCGGCCGGCCTACCGGACGCCGGCGGCAATGGACAAAGCGAGGGCCGAGGTGGCCACCGGTGTCGCGCTGGTGACGTTGCTGATGTTGGGTGTGGCGTTCCTGAGCGGCTTGAGCGTCGTGGATGGACACGAGTTCGCGAGCAAGTTCGAGAACGGCGAATGGCCGCCCGGCACCGATGTGCACGCACTGCAGCTTGCAGCGAGGGTCAGTATCGGCGCCGCGATGGCAGGCGTGATCAGCCTGGTGTCGGCGGCCGCGCTACGTGCGTCGACCGGCGTCAAGGTCATCGGTGCGGTGGCCGCAGTGCTTGGCTTGCTCTACTTGCCGCTTGGGCTATTCATCGCCGGGATTGCGTTCTGAAATAGCGCTCGGCATTAGGTATAACGACGGGTGGTAACGATATGACGCCCGTAGATGAACTGATCGTGCCGGCGACGGCGCACACGCCGCTGAGGGATCTCATCGCCGGTCTGGATACCGTTGCGGGCTTGGGGATTCCGTACGCGCACATGCCACGCCGCACAGTCAAGGCGTTCGCTGGCGAGTTCGCATGCTGGGCAGACATCTCCGGGCAGACGGTGAATTCTCTGCTCAGCCGTCCCGCGGCGGGCGTGGCCACGGTCCGCGCCGTGCTGACGGCGGCCCGGGATGCCGTGGCGAAGCAACAGTCGGTCGCGACGATCGAGCCCGTGGGGGCGCCCGCCGCGGTGCAGCGCCTTCTCGATGAGCTCGACGAGCGGGACCGGGTGATGGTGGCGTCTAGGCAGTGGGCGCACCCGCCGTTATCGCAACTGATGGTCGCGCAGCGTCTCGGTGTCACCAAAGCCTGGGTGAACCGACACCACCCTCGATCAATGGCCAGGTTCGCGGAGTTACTCGCTGATCCGGCCCACCAGGAGGTCACCGGGCTCGCCGTCGAACTTGGCCGCCGGCTCGGCCCGTACGTACCCGGCGATGTCGTCGAGGCCGAGTTGCGTCGCCTCGACCTTGACCCGCCCAGCGAGGCCGCCAGGGTGCTGCTGCATCTTGCGGGACCGTATGTGCGGCGCGACGGATGGTTTGAGAACACCACAACCTATGGAGCCCAACAGGTTTCGGTCTCCGTCGAGGCGGTCTTCGACCGCGATCCCGCACCGTCGACCGAATCGCTGCTGCATGCGCTGATTGTGGAAGGGATGCCACTCGACGTCGCCGGCACCTACATTCGTTCGCGGACCGACTGGCGCTGCTTCGGTGATGACGTGTGGGTGCGGTGGGGCGAGTCCGCCGCCAGCAAGGCCGAAGCAATCCTGCACGTTCGCGGTGCGCCCGCGACCCCCGAGGAGATCTTCGCCGAGATCGACGCCAGTCCCACAACATTGAGAGCTATTCGGGAAGCGTTGTACGCCGACAAAAGGTTCGTCCGCGCCAGTCGTGCAACTTGGGGTCTGCGAATCTGGGGAATCGATGCGTACGCCGGTATTGCGGAGGAACTGAGCGCCCGCATCGACGCCGCCGGCGGGACGGTGGCGATCGAGGATCTGGTGGAAGACATGCTGTCGCACTTCCCCGACGTGGCCGAAGGATCCATCAGAACTCAGCTCACCGGCAGCCTTGCCTTCATCACCGATGGCGCCACGGTTCGACGCCGAACCGCCGCCGATGCACTGCCTGCGATCCCCCCGCTTCATTCCGTGCGTGGGGCTTTTCGCAACGGCGACAACGAAATACGGTTGGCGATGACCGTCAACGCCGAAGTGCTGAGAGGGTCGGGACAGCCGATCCATCCCGCTCTGGCCTACGCGCTGGGCGTTAGGCCGGGGCAGCGACGCCTGTTCACCACCCCGCACGGCCCAGTCCCGGTGATCTGGCGGCTGTCGTCGACCAACGGGCCCAGCATCGGATCAATCCGCGCACCGGTCAAAGCGCTCGGCGCTGACATTGCCGACACCCTTGTTCTGGTCTTCAGGCTCGACGACACCTCGCTGAACGTGCTCCGGATCGATCCCGAAGGTTCGGGGGTCGCGCGGCTACGACAGCTCGTCGGTCACACCGTGCGCAACCCTGGCTCGGCGCTGGCCGCGAGTCTGGGCTGCCGGCGCGCAGATGTGGCCGAGGTGTTGCGCCAGCGCGGTGACGAGGACCTCGCCGCTCTCGCCGAGAGCTGAACCGAGGCGCGGTGACTATCGCGGGTACTGCGGCGGCGGTTGCCACGGTGGCGGGTACTGCGCCGGTGGCGGGTACCGCGCCGGTGGCGGGTACTGCGGTGGCGGTTGCCACGGTGGCGATTGCAGTGGGCGTGCGCACACATAAAGCGGGCCTTGCAATTTGGCCAGCAAAACCGTCCATGCGATGACACCGCCAAACACCGATATCCACCACAGCAGCGCGCTGAACTGCTTTAGCGTCTCACCTCCGCCGAACAGCTTCATCAGCGGTGACTCGTAGCTGCCCATCGCATCTGTGTCGCCGAGCGCCGCACCGTAAGTGAACATCGCTGCCCAGCCAGCGATCTGCGCCCATGCCTGCCCGGAGGTGAGCCGCACGGGTCTGCGACGCTGACGAAACATCATCACGGTGGTGATCGTCAGGCAGGTCAGGAATATGGGGCTGGCCAGCAAGGTGACCTGAGCCGTCCACGCCAGCGTTGTGAACAGCCCCGGGCCGAAGATCATCCACGCCACCATGGAGAGGTTGAGCGGAATCGCCAGCACGAGCACCGATTGCCTGAGCATCACCGTGTCCTCCCGTCGCTGGCGTCGAGGCTGAGTTTGGTTGAGCAGTGTCCTGGCCGCGCATGCAGCCGCTGCCGAGCGTGGCTCATTGTCGAGTGTCCGGCGGCGACGCGGGTTGATCGGGGTCGCTGATCATGCCGTAGGAGATGTAATCGCATTTGGCGAAGTCGAGTTGCGCGTCGCGGCCGACGTTGTGATCGATGACATATGCCACCCGTACCGGAAACCCTTTCATGCCGGCATGTAGCTGCGTGCCCGCCATCAGGCTGGCAACGATGATCGCGTAGACCCACACGAACCGACCGGTGTCGTCCTCGGCGACCAACTGAGGTAGGGACCGCGCCCAGTCGAAGCCGTCTACGGGGTGGTACTTGATGGGTTGGTCGAGCAGGCCGACAAAGTAGTCGGGACGATCCGGTCCGGGGATCTGCCGCATCAGCTTGGCGGTCACGGGAAGCTGTCGTTGCAGCTCTTCAACGGCAGGAAACACTCCCCCGCCCATCTGGTCGTAGTCGACACTGTTGAGAACGAAGCGCGCCATATCTTTCTCCGAAACCCTTTGTGGTTAAGCATTACTCGTGGGGATTGCCGCCGAGGATTTCATGACATGGTCCCAGGCCTGCTCGCGTAGCTCGCCGCCAATCTCGACCGCGCGGTCCAGACCTTGGCGCGTGTACATCCAACCCGCTCCGTCGACCCACTGGCGTGGGACCAGTTGGGCGATTACGGGCTGCGGCAGGCCGGATGCGTCGGCGACGTCCTTGACCGTCAGCGTCGCCTCGTCATCGCGTCGTGCGCAGCCCTGGGTCTCTACAAGCGGAAACGTCTGAGTCCTGGTCGGATTGGTTGTCGCCACAGTTTTGAGCCTAGTGCCGGCGCAGATAGCGTCTGTACGCCAAAAGTCGGTGAAACCGACGTCGTAGATGTACTGCAGGGCCGAGCGGGTCGCGAAGTTCGGGCCGCCCTGGGTCATGATGTACATCTGGTCGAACACCTTGAGCGAGGCGATGATCTGCAGCACCACCACGAGCGTGGTCGTGCGGTTGAGCAACGGCAGGGTGATGCCGCGCACCTGCTGCCACGGGCCGGCCCCGTCGATCGACGACGCCTCGTACAGGTCACGGGGAATCTCCTGCAACCCGGCCA
>Ga0268266_10004040_pt1 | contig 14177 bp, 13 predicted proteins | sample KBSS13metaG_FD_190356 | JGI IMG/M metagenome (GOLD analysis project Ga0268266, IMG submission 190356) | Switchgrass rhizosphere microbial communities from Kellogg Biological Station, Michigan, USA - KBS S1-3 metaG (SPAdes) (version 2) | ecosystem: Host-associated > Plants > Roots > Rhizosphere...
CCAAAACGGTGATGGTGGGTATACCGGTGAGCGACATGTACCAGCCGGTTACGCCTGAGCAGCGGCAGCAGTACCGCAAAGAGTTGGGGCTCAAATATGGCCAGATTATCTTGCTGACCGGTGGTGGTAATGGTGCCCGGACACTTAACGAGGCTCTGGTAGCTAACACGCGCTATCTGCTTGGCACGTTTCCAGATCTGGCTATTGTGCATGTGGCTGGCCGCGCACTTGAGGCCGAAACGACCCAAGCATACGATGCCCTGAAGCTCGGTGTGGCCCGTAATCGCGTGCATGTGCTTGGCTTTGTGACCGATCTGTATCGCTACAGCGGTGCGGCCGACGTGGTGGTTGCGCGTGGTGGTGCGACTACATTGGCGGAATTTGCTCTACAGGCGAAGGCATGTGTTATCGTACCGGCACCGCATTTAGTTGGCGGTCATCAGGTTAAAAATACGCAGGCGTTCGCTAAAGAAGGAGCTATCATACAGCTCACCGAAGACCAGGCCGAGCAGCCGGAGCGCCTTGGGCGTACGGTCGGCGAATTGCTGCGGGATGACAAGAAGCGGACAGAGCTGGCCCGCAATCTGGCGGCATATGCGCATCCGCATGCGGCCCGTGAGCTTGCAGACCTCTTGATAAACATCGGTGGAGAAGGGCATGTTCGGGCGAAAAAATAAAAACGCGGTAGAGCAGGGGAGTACGCGCCGGCGGGTAGACCGTAGCGGGGGACCGGGTCCGGCCTTCTCGTACTACAGTAATCGTACGCCGGAAACGCCTCGTGAACGGCCACAGCCGCGCCAGGAGCCGTCACAGACAGGGAAGAGCAGGCGGCTTCCCCGTATGGTTGGCTCGCAGCTACCTCTTTGGCTTTTGATGGCGCTGGCTGTAGTGTGTGTGTTCAAGGTTTTGGCGCTGGGTACTAGTCCTAAGGTGATTGTGGTGGGCAAAAGCTCAGTGAGTGCCAACTACCTGCAATCTACCGATATTTATGCCACCGCAGCACACAAACTGCTCACCAGCAGCATTACCAACCGGACTAAACTCACCGTGAACTTGGATGGCACAGCCCGGGCACTGGAGCATGAATTCCCCGAGCTGCAAACTGTTTCGCTCGGCGTGCCATTAGTGGGTAGTCGTCCGATAGTATACGTGCAGGTGGCGCAGCCCAGTGTGGTGCTCCAGACTACTCATGGCAATTATGCATTGAATAAGGCGGGACTTGTGTTGGCTAAGCTCCAGAGTGTGCCAAGCGGCGTGCCGCTGGTGGTTGATCAATCAGGTACCACGCCAAAACCCGGTAAGCAGTTCTTGCCTAGTAGCACCGTTGCTTTCGTGCAAACGGTACAGTATCAGCTAGCTGCGGCCCATATGAGCATTAGTACCTTTGTGCTGCCGCCCGGTAGCCCCTATGAGCTCGATGTTCACCTAGCCGGACAGTCCTATGCCGTGCGCTGTAACCTGCAAGCGGATGCTCTCACTCAGAGCGGGGCAGCCATTGCTGTAATCCAGAAGCTTGGCACTGTGACGCCGGCTAATTATATAGATGTTCGGGTACCTGGCCGGGCCTACTACAAGTAATAATCGGGGGACTACTCCCTACGCCCCTCCTCGTGTTCGCAAAATGTTCACATATTTTTATAGTGTGTATGCTTCAGAAAAACATATAAAAAACTATATTAGAGCACGTATGTCAAATTTTAGGGCAGTGGGGTGAGTAGGGAGGGAATACATAAAAACATATCAAATTCGTGAAAAAGCAAATATTTTCACGACATTGCTGTGGATAAGTCAAATGGCGTCTGGGTGAAATATCTAACACTAGGCAATATGTGAGGGTTTGGGCATGCGGTATGTCACATATACGGTATAGACAGTACAGCGCGTAGCTAAAAGTTTTTATAAATATGCACGCGTAATGCATTTGGTGAGCTAAACCTCACAAACTCCCCTACAGGAGGGGTATGTGTACTCGACTATTTTAACTATATTAGAGTCGCAAAATATACATTGTGCGACATCTTGTGTATACTCAAATGCGCATGCTCTGCCACGGTCGCCCCGCCCGAGTTTTCCGCTCCACTGCCCACTACGACTATGATTTATAAAAATTCATTACCCTGCCTGCGTCCTATGCAATCTTTTAATGCCCGCTGGCTCAGCTTCTGGCTCCTGTGACTCTTTTGGCTTTATGACCCAGCTTTGTTCGCAAATTGTTTACATTCTTTGCGAACGCGGTCGTACTAGCATGTTCGTAAAACGTTCAACTATTCCCTTGTCGCTGTAATTGCTCGGTGAACCCAAACAGCAGGAGATCGTTGGTATTACTGCTCAGCGGCCGTTTGCCGTGTACTGCAATAAGACTTCGGGCTGAAATGGTGAATTCCTTATAAAACGAGCTTGCCGAATTTTGGTTCGCACGTGTTAGTTTATCGCGTTTCTCTTGTGTAAGGTGCGGTGGTTGTCCCAGGGCTGAGCGTCGTAATATCGATTGGTCTTCTGGCAGCGGAAACCAGTCGATCAGTCTATCTAAAAGTACTGAGAATTGAGGCGTCCGGACCGAGTTCTGGCATATGGTCGCCTGAAGGCTGCGCGCTTTACGGTCGGGGTCTATAAGATTCCCAAAGAGTGCACTTAGGTGTGGCCCATCAGTGAAGCCGGTGAGGTCATTAAAATGCTCAAGATGCTCGTACCCTACATAGTGGCCTGCTACTTTGTCATGGAATGACAAAGGTTCAAATGGTATGGAATCGAGGAGGCCGGGTGTGGTCGAGAGTTGTACTCCAATCTGACCTGCAAGATGTACCAGGCGTGTATAGTCGGGGTAGCTCATGGTGTTCTCAACGCCAAGGTAAGCATCTCCGCGCAAGAGCTGCTGATTGGGACTTGCCATGGAGCTTTCTACTCGGCAGTGGCTTCGTCGAGCGAGTAGGTGGCCTTAGCCACGCGCTTGAACTGTGCTTTGCTCTGCAGGTTCAAAAGGATGGTGGTTTCTTTGACAAAACGGCTCTTTAGCACGCGCTTGACGATCTCGTCGCGGTGCAGTGGCTCCCCTGCCTCGCGCAGGACTTCGCTGATGATGTCGGCGACAGTTCCCTTCTTGTAACCCCACTCGCGCAGTGCGTAGATGCCACGGCCGATGAGCACGAAGCGCTTGTCTTTGATAAGCTCGTTGTGAATAGCCTGGGTGGTAACGTCTTTGCGTTTGAAGTCGCTGGCCTTGATGGCTTCGCTGATTTCGTTGAAGTGCATGTGCTTGCCGTTTTCGGCTAAGATGACGTAGATTTTGTCACGGATGTTCTTGGGGTTCACCGTGGGCCACTTAACGAGGCCCCAGCGGCCGTTGAGTGTGGCTAGCTGCTTGCTGGTGCTGGCGAGCGCAGTGGCGTAGATGTCGTTTGGCATGCTAGCTGCCTGAGTGAGCTCACGAGTTTCGAGTGGCTTGCCGGCTTTAGCGATGGTGTCAACCAGCTTAGCTACTTCTTTTTTGATGGCAGCTTCGTCGTGGACTTTGGCGTTGCCGGCGGCTTGGTAGAAGTTGTCGTCTTCGGAAATAGCACTGACGCCTGGGGTGAGTTCGGTCAGGAACGCGAGGCGTGACTGATCGGTACGGGTGTTTTCGGCCGTCAGCTCAGTACCTAGCGTGGTGATACGAGCGGTCTGCCCTACTGCCTCGATGGCAGAAAGCAGAGCTGTCTCTACCTCGGCTATATGTGGTAGCTCATTGCTGGTAGTACGCAGCTTGGTCATGACAGATTTTTCGAGCTGGCGGACGCGTTCGCGGGTGATGCCGAGCAGCTCACCGATCTGCTCCAGGGTTTCCTTGCGGTCAAATAGGCCAAAACGGCGAGCAATGATCTCGCGCTCGCGCTCACGATCAATAGTTGCCAAGATGTCCTGGACGATTGACTCAGTGTTTATTACTGGCTTTTCTGCACTCATAGTACCCCTTACTATAAAACTATTACTGTTAAAAGTCAACACCTTCCCCATCAGAGATATACAGATATAGTAGCATAAACTAAGCGCTTATGTCTACTTCGTGTTGTAAAAAGCCACTCTATAACAAAGTTGATTAGGTACCAAAAGGTGAAAAAACTAGCCTGCCGCTAGAGCGCAACAGAAAGCAATAAACAATAAGCAATAAGCACGGCCTTTGAAGCCTGAGCGCGTCAAAGCGTGCCTACGCATTCGCAAACAAAGGCTGTTTATTGCTTGTTGTCTATTGTTCTTTGTTTTGGCTACTTGCGGACGGTACGGCGGCGGAATTTGCCTTTTTTGGCCGCAGGAGCAGCCGCCAGCAGCTCTTTAGCTTGGTCGTGCGTAACAGATTTGGGATCGGTGTCTTTGGGGATTTTGGCGTTTTTGGTGCCATCGGTGATGTAAGGGCCGTAACGACCATTCAATACCTTAATGCCATCGCCAAAGTCGGCAATGTTTTTCTCGGCCTCGGCCTTCACCTTGGCGGCATAGAGCTCGAGGGCTTCATCCAGGGTGATGGTATGCGGGTCGAGCGGCTTGATGCTTACAAACAGCTTGTCGACCACTATATAAGGACCAAAGCGGCCGATGTTGGCCTTGATGTCTGTGCCGTCTGCAGTCTGGCCGACCAGCCGTGGCAGCTTGAACATCTCGAGCGCTTCTTCGAGCGTAACCGTCTCTATCTTCTTGCCAGTGGGCATGGGGGCAAAATCGGGCTTGGGGTCGTCGCTCTGCTCGCCGCGCTGCAGCATAGGGCCAAAGCGGCCAAAACGGGCGTAGATGGGCTGGCCGCTCTTGGGGTCAACACCGAGCTCGCGAGCCTGAGTGGCCTCGGCACGGGATATGTCGGCGCTGCCTTCTACAAGCTTGTGGAACGGCGTGTAGAACTCACTGAGCACGCCTACGCGGTCCTTTTTGCTGAGTGCGATTTGGTCGAGCTCTTCCTCGATATTCTTGGTGAATGCATAGTCCATTACCTCGGCGAAGTGCTTTACCAGGAAATCGGTCACCACTTTACCTGTATCGGTTGGGAACAGTTTGTTGCTGTCTTTGCCATACATCAGTTTCTCGGTGGTTTCGGTGACAGTCCCCTGCTCCAGGCGCAGTTTTTGGACGTCTTTTTCGATACCTTCCAGATCACCACGCTCTACGTACCCACGAGTTTGGATGGTGTTGATGGTGCTAGCATAGGTGCTTGGCCGGCCGATCCCCATTTCTTCGAGCTTTTTCACCAGTGACGCTTCGGTGTAGCGAGCGGGACCACGAGAGAGACTCTCGAGTGCTTCGGCAGACTGTAATTTCAAGTCGTCACCGCTGTTGAGCGCGGGCAGTAACGTGTCATCTCCACTGCGGCCGTAGACCTTCAGGAAACCGTCGAACAAGACTACTTGGCCCTTGGCCTCCATCGTCTCCTTGCTGTCACTAGCTGCGATGGTTACGGTGGTGTTCTCAAGCTCGGCTGGTGCCATTTGGCTAGCCAGCGTGCGGCGCCAGATGAGGTTATAGAGCTTCTTTTGTTGCTCGTCGGCGCCGGCGAATTCCTTGTGGACATCGGTCGGACGGATGGCTTCGTGAGCTTCCTGGGCGTTGGCGCTCTTGCTCTTGAAGGTACGGTACTGGTGGTACTTTTCGCCGTATTTTTCTTTGATAAAGCCTGTCATGGCACCGAGGGCCTGCGTACTTAAATTCACGGAGTCGGTACGCATGTAGGTGATGTGCCCTGATTCGTACAGGCGCTGCGCCAGGCTCATAGTGTTGCGCGGGCTGTAGCCAAGCTTGCTGCTGGCTTCCTGTTGCAAGGTGCTGGTGGTGAACGGCGCGCCGGGGTTGCGGCTACCGGGCTTTTTGACGACGTTCGCTACCTTGAAGTTGCTGCTGGCAAAGGCTTGCAGGATCGCCCGGACCTCGTCGGCGGTTTGGAACTTTTTGCTGGAGCTGGCGGGCAGCACGGTGCCGTCACTTAGGATAAAATCAGCAGTGAGTTTGAAGGTTGATTCGGGAGTGTGCTCGTCTATTTCGGCTTCGCGCTCTACGATCAGGCGAACGGCCACGCTCTGTACGCGGCCAGCGCTCAGGCCAGCGCGAACCTTACGCCACAGCACTGGTGAAAGCTCAAAACCTACCAGGTAGTCTAGGCTTTGGCGGGCCTGTTGGGCTTCTACCAGGTTCATGTCTATAGTGCGTGGGTTTTTTACGGCTTCATCTAACGCGCCCTTGGTGATTTCGTGGAACACAATGCGCTTGGTGGTCTTAGGATCCAGCTTGAGCACTTCGGCCACGTGCCAGGCTATCGCCTCCCCTTCGCGGTCTTCATCGCTTGCGAGCAGCACGTTTGTCGCAGCCTTGGCGGCAGCCTTGAGTTCGGCAATCACCTTCTTTTTATCGGGATCTACCTCGAACTTCGGTGCAAAGCTATTAGCTACGTCGACACTACCGTTCTTGCTCGGCAGGCCGCGGATGTGGCCGATGGAGCTTTTAACGATGTAATCAGCACCGAGGTATTTCTCGATGGTTTTGGCTTTTGCCGGTGACTCTACAATTACTAGATTATTTGCCATAGTTTTGCCATAAGTATTTAGGTAGTATACCGCGTTTCACGTATATACAAGCCGTAAGCTTAGCGCATGCTGCTATATAAATGCAAGCGGTAGATAATTGTAAGAAATATCACAGAAAATTGTTGACTTCGCTGACTCCCAGGAGTAAAACAATAGTGTTAAAACTAAATGGCAAGACGTCTGAGATTGACCGCTACCACGCAAAGGAAGCGGTTTTTTATATGGCGAAAACGCAAAAGGAGATGAAATGTTCGTAGATAATGGTCAAAACGTATTTGGTACCTGCAGGAAGCCCTGGAGGATTGAAAGGTTTAACCTTGCTGATGTCCCTGTGGCTAGCTCAGAAGTGCTTGATGCGCAGTTTGAAGTAGAAGCGGCACAAGCCCGACTAGCAGTTCAGGGAGTTGTGAATGCTGCGTTTGCCCGTCGAAATGCCCCGATTCTGAGGCGCGTAACTGAGGATCGCGCTACTAGTGGGAGTGACTACTGGGATGCGTTGCTGGCCCGGCAAGAGGTTCTTTCATATGATTCAAGCCATCCAACACAAGATACCAAGACCGAAAGCCCAACAGTTTCTGCTGAGCTGTGAGCAGTGTAAGCTAACTATAAGTAGTTCTGGCCGATTTTATAGCTGGCCCACACGCCCGCTAGAGAGCCTATCAGCGTCCCCAATATGCTCCAGCCACCCAGCCAATTCCCGTGGTCTGCCACGGCGCCGAGCCAGCCACCAAGCGTCCCGCCGATGGTGATTCCGACCCAGATGAGCGTTTTCATAATTCCCAGTGTAGCATAAGCATTCTGCACGGTGTCTTCAGATTGATCAAGCAGAGAGTAAATCATCAATCCATCGTGGCTGTGCCGGCACCGGCGAGGTAACGTTTGAACATACGCAGTACGTCTCCCCGCCGGCTGCTCACGGCACGTTATGAACTGGCTTCAATACTATTCAAATGCCCCATATGCAAACGGGGTCTCCCCAGCTCGCTCAATTGGCCTGCCTTCACGGTTTACCACCGTCACGGTGTCGGTTATTGCATTGCACGCAGAGAATAACACTGCGGTGAGTCTCGTTACGAGCACCTTGGGGTTGTAGTTGATACACAGTGTTCTCTCGTGTACATCGATATACTCAACCCCGGAATGCTTGGTGAGCAGACGTGCCATCAGTATCTTCAGCAGTTCGCTTCCATGTTCCGGGTTGATGTCATGGTCGTCGTCCGCGTACCGCGTGACGCCTAGTGGGTCCGTGGTAAGTGTTTGGTTGAAGGTGACGACCAGTTTCCCGTTTTCGGGTAAGCTCGTATGGATGGTAAGTGGCGGTTGTGACATTTGTCCCCCGATTTGTTCCTCGATGGATTGATGTGCGTTTCCTCTGGTGGAAACCCTGTAACTATACGGTACCTACCGAAATCTGTCTGTAATTATTTAAGCGACCAGTGATTGTTGCCCAGGGCGCGGATTTTGCCGCTTATCTCGAGCATGGTCAGTACTTGATTGAACTGCACCGCTGGCAAGGCTGTCTCAGTCAGCAATATGTGGCCATCCGAGACGCCTTTGTATAGCAGATCGATCACTGCCTGCTCTTCGGCGGTGTCGCCACGCCGGCGGACTTTCTCAGTTGGCAGATGATCTGCGCCTAGGGTGTACAGGATGTCGTCCACGCTCGTTACTGGTACGGCACCGGTGCGTATCAGGTTGTTGGTCCCCGTGCTGTTGGGGCTGGTGATGTTGCCTGGCACGGCTAAGACGTCTCGTCCCTGCTCCAGGGCGAACCGGGCGGTGTGGAGGGTGCCGCTCTTCTCTGTGGCTTCGGTGATGAGCAGGGCCTTGCTTAGGCCCGCCACAATGCGATTACGGGCGATGAAATTTGCCTTGAACCCGGGCATTCCTGCAGCATACTCGCTCATAATAGTACCTCCCTGCTCCAAGATACGCCGAGCGAGCTGGGTGTGACTGGCCGGATAGATAGTGTCTAGCCCGCAGGCCAGCACGGCTACAGTGGTACCGCCGGTATCTAAGCGGGCAGTGTGAGCAATGCCGTCTACACCCAGCGCCAGGCCGCTGACTATCACAATCCCCCGCTCTGCTAGTTCGCGGCTCAGTTGTTCGGTAACTTGCCTGCCATACGGCGTAACGCTACGGCTGCCTACCACGGCTACGCGCGGCCGATCGAGCCATTCACTGGGGTCGGCGCCCAAATAAAATAGCTCCTGCGGTGGCGCCGGGATAGTACGTAGCGGAGAAGGATAAGCGTTATCCTGTAGTGTAAGCTTTTTTACTTTCATACAACTTTATGAATAAGTATTGACATAAGGGCATGTTTTTGCTAGAATAGCAATCTGTAAGTCGTGGTAACACCTCTTACGCACCTTATATCCCCCATTCTAACATTTGTTAGATTGTTTTAGAGTCAAGATCAAAGTTGTTACCCTCCACTTTTCTCTTGAGACTTGCATAGAGCAGCACATTGCGGGCGAACTGGTCCACCCCCCCACTGCAGCGTAGTACAGATACGCTTCCGTTCCGGTGCTCCCAGTTCATCCCACACTGCACTACTCTACGCAAGTCTCAGCATCGGCATTGCCGGGGCTCTAAAGCAAACTAACCCCTTTAACATGAAGCTTTACGGTCTTGTGCCTGCGAGCGTCCCGGAACCAAGCGAGCCTAAATGGTAGCTTATGCTGACACACATCATACGTTTATAGATGCTTGATGTTTCGCTTCCGCGGTGGGTTGAAGGGTGGAGGGAGACAATCCTTGTGATTGTCTCCGTAAATAGGCTCTCAGCGGTGCCCACCCCCTCTGAGAGCCTTTTTATGTGGCTTGGAAAAGTGGCGCCCAACCGCGTTCCTGCAGCTGCATCTTCGAAAACAAGTTTTCGAGAACAGGCTGTCTTATGAAGTGCCCCTGGTGTTTCTGGCCCTCTCAGGGCCTTTTATATGGTGCGAGCCGTATCTTATTGCGAGCTTTATAGAGAGTGTAAGAAAAACCACTGTTTTGCCTGTTCCGCCGGTATACGGTTTAAAAATGGAAGTGGTTGATGGCATAGCGACTTTAAACCGTCAGGAGCAGCGTTTATTTAGTTGTGGGGCACGAGTACGCTTAGGTGAACTTGCTTGTGGGAGTGTGATTGATGAGTTTCTGGGAGAGCAGCTGGCTGTAGCAAGATGGATCCAAGAAGAGTGCGCCACAGAGAAAGGCTGCGCCTTGAACCAAGCGCTGGCGGCAGTACAAGCGGGCCTGCTATCTGATCTTGAGAGTATTGCCAACGTTGCTGGTGCGGTGCTGTCTTACGAAGCGGAGAAGTTTTTGAATAAAGAGACCCGGAGTGACGATGTGTAGGCATCTCTGGTGTGATATGACATAGCCGCAACGGTATTACAATAAAGATGTGCTATGAGAATCGATGGCGACGAGATTCATTTAGATCCCGGTGAAGCGTTAGCTCTTGGCGCATATCCGCAGCTCATTATCAATCTGGCAGATGTTGCGCTGGGCGGTGTGTACTGTCCTGTGGAAAGAACTCGCGCCCTGTGGGCGGAAATGCTAGAGATTCTAGATGTGGACGCACAATTTGGATGGATGTGTGATGCGAGTGATGGAGAGACGGCTAACGCAATTATAAGCTCTTACATGCACGATATTCAGGTAGTGAAACGGGTCGCTTTAGATGCGTTCAAGTACGAGCTGCGGGAAAAACCTTAGACTTGGCACGAAGGATGCCTGAGTTACGTACAGGCTACAAAAAACTGCGGGTTTCGGCGGTGACGGGGCTGCCGTAGGCATATTCGCTGAGCAGTGCGTTTACTTCGCGCAGCAGGGCTGGCAATGCCTCTCGCTCTGTTTGGCTGAAATCTTGCAGCACAAAATCTGCCGTATCCATTTGCTCGGGCTTTTTGGGGCCGATGCCGATACGTACGCGGCCATAATCTTCGCCGACATGCTGGCTAACCGATTTTATGCCGTTATTCCCTGCCGGTCCGCCACCGACGCGCATGCGCAGCTGGCCGAAGTTGATGTCCAGCTCGTCGTGTACTACGACTAGCTGGGTGTTGTTGAGTTTATAAAAATGCATCACCGCCTGCACCCCTTCCCCGCTGAGGTTCATAAACGTCTGCGGTTTACAGAGGAAAACGCGGGTGTCGCCCAGCGTTGCCTGGGTAAGCTCGCACTTGAGGTCCTTTTTGTTCATCCACGGGTCAAAACTGTTTTTGCGGGCGAATTCATCTATGCACATAAAGCCGACGTTGTGGCGCGTACTAGCATATTCTTCGCCGGGGTTGCCGAGCCCCACTATCAGCAGCGTTTTATTAAGTCCTACGGTAGCATATTGCACCGGATTACTCACTTGAGGTCGTTTTTGGAATAAAGCCATTGCACTAGTGTGGCATTCATTGCCCCTGTTTGTCTAGCGCCTATGCCTTAAAATTGTCCAACAGCGTCAATTATGAGCACTACTGACGCGACCGTTATCAGGCTCAGCACGATCTCCATAACAAACACATCACCTTTGTGGACGGCAATCCGCCCGCCAATGCAGATGCCTACCAAAGTGGTGCTTGCCCCGACTGCCACCACTGGCCACACGGTGAGTTTGTCGCCAAAAACCCTAAAGATAATGGTGGTTAGTATATAAGCTAGACAGATGGCTTGACGTCTTAGTACACTGAAGATATGAATATATTTGCCTCTCTTACCGTATCTACGCCAGATCGTATTATGATTGTAGTTATACTTATCACTGTTCTTATCGCTGTTGTTGCGGTCCGGCTCGGCCGCCGTTTGCTCGCAAATTTTCTTGATGGTTATTACGGCAAAAAAATAAAAACCTGAAGTAGTTGTGCTTCAGGCCTTGGTACGGATTTTAGTTCAATTCAAAGGTCAATCTAGTAACTGTGGTGTTATGCTACTGGCGCGAGCAAAAGGATTGTTTCGCGCAGGTCTCTGGCGTTATTGGTCTTTGGGTTGGCCGGATTTGGTCGTGCGGGGAGCTTTTTTGCGGATGATGCTCTTTTGCACTTCACTGCGGTCGGCCTTGGTAGGGCTGTTGCCGTGTTTGTGCGTGACGTGCTTTTCTATAAACCACAGCTGCAAAGCGGTGCCGTCGAAGTTGAAGCTGGCGCGCAGCTCGCGCTCCATGTAGCGGCGATAGCTCCAGTGCAGAAACTTGGTGTGAGCGCCAAAGATTTTGAAGGCGGGGGTTGGGTTGTCGTCTTCTTGTACCATGTAGTTCAGCTTGGGCGCGCGGTTTTTGAGGCCGGCTGGCGGGTGCTTGGCGACTACCATGCCGAGCCAATCGTTGAGTGCCCGGGTAGAGATGCGGGTTTTGCGTGCCTGGGCGATGCCTAGCACTAGGTCGAAGATCTTGGTAACGTTCTGGCCGGTGATGGAGCTAGTAAAGATGAGCGGTGCCCATGGCACGAAATCGTATTCGCCGGTGATGCGGGCAGCCAATGCATCGCGCGTAAAGGCGTCTTTTTCTATGTCACCGCGGTCGTTGTAGTTTATGGCGCGGCTGCGGCGGATCTTCTCGGATTTGGATATTTTCTTAGTGGCCTCAATCTCCTCGACTTTGGCGGCGATCTTGGCTTCGGACTTGGCTGTGCGGGCTTCGGTGGCGGCAATAGCTTCATCGTCCCACTTGCTTACGACCAGCACCAAGCCCTTGCCTGATTCTTTGATCATGCCGGCGATTTTCTGGTCGAGGGCAACGCCGAGCTCGTTAACGTCCATCAGCAGTAAGCAAACATCGGCCTGCTCGATGGCGCTCAGGGTACGCACGACGCTAAAGTGCTCGATGCCAGTACCGATCTTGCCTGGGCGGCGGATGCCGGCGGTGTCCATAATCTCGATTTCCTGACCTTCGTAGCGGACGGAAGCGCGGTTGATGTCGCGTGTGGTTCCCGCCCGGTCGGCCACAATTGCCTGCTGCTTTTTGGCCAGCGCGTTAAAGAGCGCGCTTTTACCAACGTTCGGGCGGCCCAGCAGCGCGATGCGGATGCGGTCGTCGTTATCGGCCATGGTAGCGTGGGGGATCTGCGCTACTAGTGTGTCGAGTAGCTCGTCGATACCGTGGCGCTGTGTGCTGGAGGTGTGGATGATGGGTTTGATACCTAGGCGCTGGAAGACATCCAGGTCTTGGCCACGAGCCTTGTCTACCTTGTTCACCACTAAGAAGGTGGGCTTGCCGCTGCGGAGGGCTAGTTTGGCGACGCGGCGGTCTTCTTCCACGATGGGCACATCGGCTTCTACCACGACCCAGATGACATCGGCGCTGTCGGCGGCCTGCGTGATCTGTTCCTGGATGGTAAATTCGAAGTCATCGGCTGCGTCCTTCATACCGGCGGTGTCAACCAGCCAAAAATCTTGGCCGTTCCAGCTGGCTTTGGCGGTGATGCTATCGCGCGTGGTGCCAGCCTCTTTGGCGACGATGGCTTCGCGCCGTTCCAAGATGGCGTTAAACAAGGACGACTTGCCCACGTTGGCACGGCCTACGATAGCGACAATAGGTAGCTTCTTACTCATTAACCCCTATTATAACAGAGGTAGGTAATATTGACAAAGACTAATCTTAGTACTAAATTATATGGATATGGCTGACGTACAAGAATTGCTAAACGGAGTAACGCTCGATTCGGGTCTTAAACCCGAAGACATAGAGCTGCATGAAACGTGGGGGTTTATGTATGCCCCCGGCCAAGCGCCTGCTGACAGTGTGTGCGTTATCGGTTACGCGGCGCCCTATTTGCCAGGTGGCACAACTCCTTCGCCGAATATAAGCGGCGAGGTAGTGCCAGTGACACGTATTAAGGATGTGCCAGCTTCGCTTACGGAGGGTGGTATCAAACACCTGAGCAAGGGTGTGGGGACCCGGTTTTATAACACCCAAGAAGCGGCTCGTAGTGGCAGTGACCTGCTGATTGACGACATTGGCATATATGCGCTCGATATTCTTGTCAGCCAGCTGCTTGATCGTCGCCAGACGCAAGGCGGTACAGTGCAACAGATTGCTCGATATGCCATGCAAAGGGCTGCAGAACGGCTGGTTGGCACGGAGCGCGTGGTGGATGCGATACATGCCAAGTATGGTTCAGCAAGTGCAGTGCTGATGGCAGTTCCGCCAAAGGGTAAGTACGATCAGCGCCAGCGAGGTTTGCAAGATCCTGAGGGGTTTGCATCCGCCTTTATGATTATGCGTGACCCGAGATTACGGTTGAGGCGCGTAGGTCGCGTGGCACTGCCGCAGTAGTGCGCTACCTTTGGGTCTCTTATAGGGCTATGTTTTTAAACTTAACTATATGCTGAAGATACTGGCCCAGAACGCGCTTGATGCGTTTAGCGACCCCGAGACGACTGATGAATATGTAGCGTTGATCGAGCACCTGCAGCCCGATGTAGCCGTCTTTCCCGAGGCGTACGACGCTGATCGTACCGAGATAGTAGCGGTGGCTATCCAACAGCTCGAGAGCTTGGGCTACGAAGTGCTCCACGGTCTATACGATGACAAGGACGGCCGTAGGGACCGGCATGGCACTATATTGCTTGTTCGCCAGGGTTTGCGGGCAGCTGATAAGCCAAGTGGGTTGCTCCGGATCGGTCTGCGTAATGCTATCCAGGCGTGGGTGGTCGACCCAGATACCC
>Ga0268266_10004044_pt1 | contig 14173 bp, 15 predicted proteins | sample KBSS13metaG_FD_190356 | JGI IMG/M metagenome (GOLD analysis project Ga0268266, IMG submission 190356) | Switchgrass rhizosphere microbial communities from Kellogg Biological Station, Michigan, USA - KBS S1-3 metaG (SPAdes) (version 2) | ecosystem: Host-associated > Plants > Roots > Rhizosphere...
CGACGCCGACGTGATGCTTGCAGGAGGTACCGAAGCCGCAATCACCCCCATGGGCGTCGGCGGCTTTGCGGCGATGAAGGCGCTCTCCACACGGAACGACGACCCCATCCACGCCTGTCGGCCCTTCGACAAGGACCGCGATGGCTTTGTGGTCGGCGAAGGCGCCGGAATCCTCATCCTGGAGGAATTGGAGTTCGCCAAGGCCCGCGGAGCAAAGATCCTTGCCGAGGTTATAGGATACGGCCTCTCAGCAGATGCCTTCCACATGACCGGAATGGCTCCAGAAGGCGAGGGCTGCTACCGCTCGATGAACCATGCGCTCAAGTCCGCTGGAATCTCTCCGGACCAGATCGACTACGTCAATGCGCATGCGACGTCGACTCCTCTCGGCGATGCTCTGGAGTCCAAGGCGATCGAAAACGTCTTTGGTGAACGAGCCAAAAATGGAACCCTTCTGGTCAGCTCCACCAAATCTATGACCGGACATCTGCTCGGCGGAGCTGGCGGCCTGGAAGCAGGCATCACGATCCTTGCCATGCAAAACCAGATCGCACCTCCGACGATGAACCTCGTCGAGGCGGATCCGGAGTGCCGCTTGAACTACGTTCCTAACAAACCGCTGCCCGCGAAGATCGACTATGCCCTCTCGAACTCCTTCGGGTTCGGTGGAACCAATGGCTCACTCGTCTTCAAGCGCTGGACTGAATAAGACCCCTCACCTTCGAAACCAAGAGACACGGATCTTCCGTGTCTCTTTTATTTTGGGTGAATCTCTTATCAGCACCCGATGAGCAATTTAGATCCCCTTCACCTCACCGCCGTCCATACGAACCGCGGTTCCCGTCATCCACTTTGCGGCAGGTGAAACCATAAATCCCAAGAGCTCTGCAATCTCCTCCGGCTGGCCGTAACGGCTTATACCGGCCTCTTCGGGGAACTTTTTCATCGCTTCCTCGACGCTCATGTTGTGTGCTGGCGCCCATTTTTCAAGAAAGGATCGCCGACGGCCAGTCATGACCGCGCCTGGGACGATGCTGTTAACCTGTACGCCATCTTTGATACCTTGTTCGGCGAAGGCCTTTGCAAGCGCGATGATTGCAGCATTCGTCGCTGCGACCGCCGCGAAGGCAGACTTCGGATCGAGCGCCGCACTGCCGGACATAAATACCACGGAGCCCTTGGATTGTTTCAGAGCCTCCCATGCGCGGATCGTCAGTCGCCTGGCACCGTGCAGCTTCAGCTCCATACCCGCATCCCATTGCTCATCCGTCATCTCGAAGAGATCGACCTGGGGAACGGCACCCGCGATGTTTAGAAGCGCGTCAATCCGTCCGAAGCGCTCGAGAGTGGATTGGACTATGTGCTCCGGCGCCTCCAGCTGGCTTATGTCGACGTCGATGCTGAATGGCTCGCCGCCCGCCTTCTTGACTGCGATCGCGACCTCTTCCAGCGCCTTCGCGTTCCGTGCGGCGAGCACCACAACGGAAAAGTCACGAGCTAGTCGGATAGCCGTGGAGCGGCCGATGCCCTGGCTGGCTCCAGTCACAATAGCGACAGAATTCTTCATCATGTTCCTCCACCTCTACGAGTAAGCGAGATCAGGCTCAGTGCGCCGATCGTTGGAGCCAATCGGGCATGCGTGGATTCAAATAAATCAGCAGCACACAGCAGACCAGTGCCAGCGCACTCTGCGGAGACCAGAATGAGATTGCGGCTGCTCCACTAAACATGCCCAGAGCCAAAAAGCATCGAAATCTTGCCGCCCTCTTCAACTCAGGGGTGAGCTCAACGTCTCTTGCCTGGGAAAATGCCGTTCGTTCGAAAGCAATGTAAGCAATCTCAACCAAGACAAAGACCAACGCATAAATAAACACCGGAGCAGCGGCCAACCGCGTACTGGCCATCCAGGCCGTGGTCGCCGGCACCAGCGAGATCATAAAAAGATGAGCGAAGTTCCACCAGATCAATTGAGGAGTTGCTTCGTGTGTGAATCCGATCAGGTGGTGATGGTTGACCCAGATGATTGCGATGAAAAGATAGCTGACGGCATAACTCAAAGCCGTAGGCCACAAAGGCAGCAATGCCGTCAGTGTGGCTTCCTCGGGTGGCTTCAAATCCAGCACCATGATCGTAATGATCACCGCAAAAACCGCATCCGAAAAGGCTGTCAAACGTTCCGGTGTAGTCTTCTTAATCGACATAGCTCCTCCCTTCAGGAAAGCGTTGCCCGCGCCGCTTCAACGATGATGTCCACCACCTTATCCGGCGCGGTCAGCAACGGCGTGTGATCGACTGCGAAAGATCGCACTGTGGCTTTCATACGCTCTGCCATGAAGTGCTGGGTCTTGGGATTGATCATGCGATCCTCCTCCGCGATTAGGTACCATGTCGGCTTTGATTTCCATGCCGGGACAGGCGCCGACTCCTGGATGCTCTTCACCGCGATGGGCCTCTGCACCGCCTTAGACAACGAGATCTGTTCGGCTGTCGCATTTTGAGCAAAGGCGTGATCAAATCCCGCATCAGGCATCCAGATAAAACCATCTGCGTCGGGAGCGAGCTTTGGAGCCTCTGGATGTGACTCATCCTTGTAAAAGACCTGTGCGACGGTCTCTCCTTCATCAGGAGCAAGGGCCGCAACATACACTAACGCTTTGACGCGTTCCTCGTTCGCCGCAGCGATGACGGCACCCGCATAGGCATGTCCAGCCATTATGAGCGGGCCATCGGTTCGTGCAATGGTCCGCTTCAAGGCTGCTGCATCGTCGCTCAAAGATGTTAGAGGAATCGGAGCAGCAACCACTCTCAGGCCTTTCTCCTGAAGGGGGCCAATGACCGCTTGCCAACTTGAACCGTCAGGCCATGCTCCGTGGACCAGTACGATCGTGGCGTTTTTGAATGAATCCATGATGTTTCTCCCGTTTGTTCGTCGAATCGAAGATTGAGGCTAGACCTTACGCCAGAGACGCGATAATTCGCTGCGCAATAAACTCGCTGGAATCTTCAAGCGCAAAGTGACCCGTGTCGAGAAGGTGAAGCTCTGCTTTGGGAATATCCCGGAGGTAGGCTCGCGCACCCTCTTCGGTGAAGAAGGGATCATTCTTGCCCCATACAATCAGCGTCTTCGGCTGCTTGCTCCGGAAGAATCCCTGCCACTCGTCATAGTGCGTGAGATTCGACTGGTAGTTATGAAGGAGGCTGAGCTGGATCGCATCGTTGCCTGGCCTGTCAAGGAAAGATTGATCGAAGGTGTATGAATCGGGGCTGATGCGTGAGACGTCCTTCACGCCGTGGGTGTACTGAAAGATCGTCGTCTCTTTCGTAAGCAGCGCACGCACCGGCACCTCGGTTTCGGGAGTACGGTTTGCCCAGAAGGGTTTCATGGTATCGAAGCCTGCTCCGATGCCTTCGGCATAAGCATTCCCGTTCTGCACCACGATTCCTTCGATCGCGTCCGGATGCTTCGCGGCGATACGATAGCCAACCGGTGCGCCGTAGTCCTGCACATAGATGCTGAATGACTTCAGGCCCAGAACCCCAAAGAGAAGTTTCTCGACAGAAGCCGCCAGATGATCGAAGGTGTATTCGAACTTCGTCACATCCGGGGCATCGCTATAGCCGAAACCAACATAGTCCGGCGCGATCACATGAAATTTGTCAGCGAGTTGAGGAATCAGGTCGCGGAACATGTGCGACGAACTCGGGAACCCGTGGAGGAGCACGATGGTGGGCGAGGTCTTCGAGCCGGCCTCACGATAGAAGAGCTTTCGGCCATCAACGGTAGCGTATTGGAACGTTGTCATGGTGAATGTCCTTTCGACAGCTTTCGGATGCGTGGCCGTAACAGTCGGCCATGGAAATAGAGATTACATAACACCGTTAAAAAATGCAATAATGGTGTTGTATTTATTTCGAGATATTTTAAAGAGAAGGCTATGAGCATAGCGACACAAGATGTTAACGAATGGGTCGACGGCTTTTTGTTTGTTGCAAACAGGCCAATTCTCGACTTTTTGAATACAAAGCCTGTCCTCGCGGATGGACCGACCGAGCTCCTTCCTGATGTTCACGCGTTGGAAAGATGGCTGATCGCCGCTGGCATTGTGACTTCGTCCAAAACCAGATCCCTGCTCAAAAGCTGGCGCAGTTCGCCGGAGGCTGCCTCGTTCCTGGAAGAGCTGATTGCGTTCAGAGAAAAACTGAGAATCGCCGTTGTGAAGATCGAAGGCGGCTCTCTTCCTTCCGATTCATTCCTGGCCGAGATAAATTCGCTGCTGCTTCAATATCCCGTGCGCACATCGCTCAACAAACAGGACGGGAAGATTCACAGAGGAGCGATATTTGAACCACGTAAGCCCTCTGACTTCTGGGTTCCGATCATCGATGCCGCGGCTGATCTTCTCTCAGAGACAGAGACATCTCGCCTGCGTCAGTGTGAATCGTGCGTCGTCCACTTCTTCGATACAAGCAAGAAAGGGTCGCGGCGATGGTGCAGCATGAATATCTGCGGAAATAAGCTGAAGGTCGCGGCCTACCAACGAAGGAAACGCGCGAGCAATGGCTCTGAAGAATAAAGTCCAGCCTTGCTCACAACGTGGCTCTCTCGCGATATAAAGGTTTGGCCATGAACTTTCGCCTCTTCGCCGTTCTCATCTTTCTTGCGCCCTCCATCGTTCGTGCCGAAGTCTCCCTGCCCAAAGTCTTTTCCAGCCACATGGTTTTGCAACGGGAGATGCCGATTCACATCTGGGGATTTGCCGCACCTGGCGAGCAGGTGAATATTGATTTTCACGATTCATCCACTCATGCCACCGCCGACAAGGTCGGACGCTGGAGTATCTATCTTCCTGCACAGCCTGCTGGCGGTCCCTTTAATCTCACCGTGCGTTCCTCCAATACCATCCAGCTCGATGACATTTTGCTCGGTGATCTCTGGGTCGCCTCTGGGCAATCCAACATGGAGATGCCACTGGCTGGCTTCTCCAGCGCTCCAATCAAAGACTCCGAGAGAGAGATAGCCTCTGCAAATCAGCCGCAAATCCGGCTCCTTCGCGTAATCAAAGACACCTCTGCGTACCCTCTCGATGACGTCAAAGAGGTGAGAGGCTGGTCCGTCTGCACACCCGAGAGCGCACGTGACTTTTCCGCCGTCGCTTACTTCTTCGCACGTGATCTTCAGCAACACCAGAAAGTTCCGATTGGTTTAGTCGACTCCACGTGGGGAGGAACACCCGCCGAAGCCTGGGTCAGCCTATCCGGAATCAGTTCGGACGCTGGCCTTATGCCCGTGTTCGCCGCTCGCGCCGACCGTATGAAGCAGGAATCCACCGAACAGCGTCTCGATGTGCTCGCACAACAGGCAAAGCAGCAGGGCAAAACTCCTCCTGCGCGCGGCTATCATCCCGATCCACTCTCCTACCAGCCTGCCGCACTTTACAACGCGATGATCGCTCCCTTCACCCCGCTGCCTATCCGCGGAGTTATCTGGTATCAGGGAGAGACCAATGCCAGAGCGTCCATGGTTCAGCTCTACAACCATCTGTTTTCTGCCCTCATTCAAGATTGGCGCCAACAGTGGCATCAAGGCGACTTCCCCTTCCTCTTCGCGCAGATCTCTGCCTATGGCGCTTCATCGGAAGATAACTGGGGGCTGTTGCGCGATGCTCAGCGCCGTACACTTTCGCTCACCGATACCGGCATGGCCGTCACCACCGACGCTGGCGAAGAACATAACATTCACCCCGCGAACAAGCAGGTCGTTGGCGAAAGGCTTTCCTTATTGGCCCGGCATCAAGTTTACGGAGAGAATGTTGCAGACTCCGGACCGCTCTTCCGCTTTGCCTATCCTGACGCCGGAGCCATGCATGTCTTATTCAGCGACGCCCAGGGTCTGACTGCGAAGGGTACATTGCAGGGATTCGAAGTCGCCGGGGAGGACGGTAAGTTCGTCCCCGCCAGCGCTCGTATCGAAGGTGAAGCCGTTACAGCCAGCAGTCCTTCAGTCGCAGAACCGCGCTATGTGAGATATGCGTGGCCGAACTTCACTACTGCGAATCTCTACAACGGGGCTGGCCTGCCTGCTTCGACCTTCACCTCTTATCCGGTGCCGTAGCTTCTAGCTGGTCGCAGCCGCAATGCCGGTCGCCAGGATCAGGCCAAAGAGCCACCACCCGACCACGACGATTGCTGCCTTTCGTGTGGGCACCTTCGCGACGATCGCGGTTCCGATCACCAGCAGAACCAGTACCCAAAGCCCGATCACGTCGAAGAAACTCAGAATCGTTCGCAACCACGGAGAGACGTCCGGCAGGTAGTAGGCGAGGTTTGTTCCCACTGGATTCTGCATGTTGTAACTGTCAGTATTTACGCCGGCCATCAGCAGAACCATGGAGAGTATCCCGATTATGATTCGAGGCAGCGATGCATACATCCATACGGCGAACATCTGACCGAAAGTCGTCCGTGCTCCTAAACCAAAGTTGAAGCTTGCCCAGTAGAGCAGCGCCGTAATGGCGACAAATACCAGCACCAGGATGAAGGCGCCGTAACTGGAGTATCGGTATCCCTTCTCCATTCCGCGCAGCTGGGCTGCTTTCTGCTCCGGAGTCAGACTGTTGAACTGGTCCGCCCGCTTGGGGCTTTGCTGGATCTGAACCTCGGCAACGCGGCCGAATCCAACATGCTTATCCACGACAAACGATGTCCCCTCCGTAACCAGAAGCACCAACACGAATGGAAGCCACCACTTCGCGCTGCGCAGAATGTCCTTGAAGGTCTTCGAAGGGGCAACGAACACATCGACTACGCGTTCAACTTCGCTCAATCCCGGCTCAGTTGCCTGTCCCTGTACGACAACACCGTCGCTCATGCACTAACCTCCGGTTTCTCAGTAACGATAAGATCCGTAAGAAGTTGCTGCCAGATTGTAGCTCACAGGGATTTCTGATCGAAACAAGATTCTCGAGATTCGAAAAATCTATTCAACGACAATCAATACTTCACCGGCGCTCACCGTGGCATCCACAGCAACGACCACCCTTGCAATGCGACCGGCTTTGGGGGTCTTCAGCTCGTTCTGCATCTTCATCGCCTCAATCACGATGATGCCCTGCTGCTCCGCAACCTCATCGCCTTCCTTCACCAGAATCCGCACCACACGCCCCGGCATAGACGCCTTTACTATTCTTGGTCCCGCTGCTCCCTCACCTGCTCCACGGCGTCCGCGTAGCGAGCGCGGGTCGTCAATCGCAAACTCATACCGGCGCCCGGCGATCACCACGGCATCTCCATCGAGAAGGCAACAATATTGCCGACCATCCACGATCAGGGACAACGTTCCCGGCTGCACCGTATAGGCCTCTACATCGATAGGCTGCCCATCGACCCGGCATGAGAGCATCCCGCCTTCCTGCGCATTCGCCGGAAGATCGACTCGCCGCCGTTTCCCCTCGCTCTCAATCCATACAGTCATGCCCGCAGCCCCTCGCGACGCCCTGCAATTGTCCATCGACTCTCCGGGGCGGTTGCCGCTGTCGCGGAGCCTTCCCTCTTGCCCGCTGCCGCAAACAGCGCGGCGACAAGCGCAACCACATCGTCGGGCACACGTTGTGCCTCTTTCACGTCTGAGCCTGCGAGCAATCGCTCCAGATAACCCGTATCGATCTGCGCTGTGCGAAAGTCTTCATCGCGCAGAATCCTCTGGAACAATCCAAGGTTTGAGCGAATGCCGCCAATGACATACTCGTCGAGCGCTCGCAACATTCGTTCAATCGCCACCTCTCGCGTCTCACCATAGGCCACAAGCTTCGACAACATCGGATCGTAGTCCAGAGGAACCGTCCAGCCTTCGTATACACCGCAGTCCTCACGCACTCCAGGCCCACCTGGCTGTACCAGCCGCGTAATCTTTCCAGGCGATGGCATGAAGTTATTCTCCGGGTCCTCGGCATAGATGCGGCATTCGATAGCATGCCCGCGCAGCAGTATCTCTGCCTGCTTCACCCGAAGCGGCTCTCCCTTCGCCACGCGAAGCTGCATCTGCACAAGGTCGAGCCCCGTCACCATCTCCGTGACCGGATGCTCCACTTGCAGCCTTGTGTTCATCTCGAGGAAATAAAAGTTCTGGTCCGCATCCACCAGGAACTCCACCGTCCCGGCATTCACGTATCCCGCCGAGAGGGCCAGCCGTACTGCGGCTTCTCCCATCCTCCTCCGCAGGTGCTCTGCCACCACAGCCGAAGGAGCTTCCTCGATCACCTTCTGATGACGTCGCTGCACCGAACACTCGCGCTCTCCCAGATAAAGGCAGTTTCCGTGCATATCTGCCATGATCTGGATCTCGATATGTCGCGGACGTTCGATCAGCTTTTCGAGATAGACCTCGCCGGAACCAAAACTACGTTCCGCCTCACTGCTCGCCGTCGCGTACGCAGCAGGAAGATCCGTGGCAATCGTGACGGCACGCATGCCCTTTCCACCGCCTCCGGCTGCGGCCTTCAGCATGACCGGATATCCAATCTGCTCCGCGACCGCAATCGCCTCCTCGACCGTTGCAAGCCCCTTCACGCTCCCCGGAACTCGAGGCATACGCGCCGCATCCGCCGCTTGCCGCGCCTTCGTCTTCGACCCCAGCGCACGCATCGCGCTTGCCGGTGGCCCCACAAATGTCACGTCTGCAGCCACGCAGGCCTCTGCAAACGCAGCATTCTCCGACAGGAAACCGTACCCGGGATGAATCGCATCCGCGCCAGAGCGCTTTGCAACCTCGAGAATCAGGTCGCCGCGCAGATAACTCTCGGTAGCAGGTCCGGGACCCAACCGGTAAGCCTCGTCCGCGTAGCTGACATGAAGAGCCCCACGGTCCACATCGGAGTAGACGGCCACCGTCGCCAGTCCCATCTCACGGCACGAGCGCATCACCCGCACCGCAATCTCACCCCGGTTTGCAATCAGCACTTTTTTCATAGGCCTACAACAAACCGCCATTCTACCGGCGCCGTGCGATCCGTCCAAGCCGGCTGGTTCGCCTTCTGAAACAAAAAGAAGAGCCTCCCGATTCAGGAGGCTCTTCGCTCTTCAGAAGAAGAGTGGCTACTGCATGGTTACGCCACCCTGGTTCTTCTCTTCCTTCTTCTTCTCGTTCTCTTTGCGGGCTCCCATAGCCTTCTGGGCCCACTCGTCCGCCTTCGCCAGATCGTCCTTACGGGCGTTGTCATCGCCGCACTCGAGATCGGCTTTGCGGCGATAGGTCAGGTTGAGATACTGCATCGCATCGTCATAAGTAGTATTCAGTTCGACGGCCTTCTGCAGATACTGCAGACCTTCGTCGATCAGCGCCGTATTCTGATCTTTCAGCTTCTGGCACGTCGCCTTGCTCTTCTTTACGTTGCCGTTGCCGTCGTCCGTCAGGCCATCGGCGGCGAGCACGGTCTGCGCGTTCTTGTATGCCTGAATCCAGTCCACAACACCCACCGTGTAGTGTGCTTCGGCATCGTTCGGTGCAAGCGCAATAACCTTCTTCTGGAAATCCTTAGCCTCTTCAAACTTCTTAATATTGAAGTCGATGGAAGCAATCTGCTTGAGTGCAGTTATGTCGTTCGGATCCTTCTGGAGGATGGCCTGAAAGCCGTCAAGAGCCTTCTTCGCGAGGGCCATGTTCTCCGGGGTATCGAGATTGGGAACGACCTGGTAGGAGTAAGAAGTAGCGAGATAGAGCTTTGCCGTGTCGTAGTTCGGATCCAGCTCGATCGCGGTCTGGAAGTGGTTGACCGCTTCCTCGTAGCGTGCATTCTTGAAGGCCTGAACGCCTTTGGTTAGCTGGTCACGCGCCTTCAGGCGGTTGCACCCGGTTACAGAACTTAGCATCAGCGCCAGCAGAGCGGCCGTAACCGGGATCCGTGCGGTCAATTTCATGGGACGTGATATCTCCTTCAGATGGGCGCGTATTATCTCTGGATGATAGTTCAGTGAGACAGAAAATTGTGCTTGCCGGTTGATTGTAATGGTATACCGCCCTCTGTGACCAGTGGCGGATACCCTATTTCCTTACGATTCTTTCCCACCCTTGCTTTGATGTCAAAAACAAGCTGCTGAAGGGGCAGACTCTGCGATGGCCTCTTCAAACATTCGAATCGAAAAGATTCCTGACTACGAAAGCAAACGAATCGGGCGGCCGCTCTTCTAGCCGGACCGCCCGAAGCAATACCTGGTGCGAGACCTGACTAACTTACTGTCCTGCTTCAACCCGCGGTGTGATCAGGCCGATATTGTCGACCCCCGCCTGATGACCAAAGTCGATAACCTCGGCAACCTTGCTGAAGTCGAGATCTTTGTCACCTTTGACGAACATAACCTTTTCCTGACGCGCGGAGAAGATCTCGGTCAGCTTCGGTTCAATGTCCTGCTTGTTGAAAGAGGTCTCGTTGATCTTGTACGACGGAGCACCTGCTCCATTCGAAAGAACCTGCACGACAACCGTTCGATCGTTGGGCTGATCCTGGGTCTTATCCTTCGGCGGTTGCGGAACCAGCGTGTCGAGACCATGCGGGGTCACCGGCACAATCACCATGAAGATAATCAGCAGCACCAGCAGAACGTCGATCAGCGGTGTAACGTTGATCTCTGAAACTGCTCCGCCCGAACTTCCACCACTCATTCCCATAGGAAACTCTCCTGATACTTCGGCCTGCCGTCCGCAGGCCTTCGATCTTTACTTCTTTGGCGTCGTCGACGTATTGATGCTGTCGTCGCGTCGTTCCGTCAACAGGCCCAGCTGGCTCACACCGGCTGCGCGAACACCGTCCACTGCGTCCATCACCTTACCGTAGTTGGCGCGGGCATCGGCACGCATATAAACCTGTTTGTTGGTCTTGTTCTCGAGCTTAGCCGTGATCTTGGGTCCCAGATCATCAAGAGTGACCTGATCTCCGCCCAGGAAGGTTCTACCATCGCGCGTGACTGCGATCGTTATGGCATCTTCCTTGTTGGCGTCTTCCATCACAATGGCGGAATCTGCCTTGGGAAGATCGACGTTTACCTTGTTATTCAGCATCGGGGTGATGACCATGAAGATGATCAGCAGCACCAGCATGACGTCCACCATTGGAGTCACGTTGATGTTTGAATTTACCTTGCTGCCCTCATCCCGCTTTGAAATCGCCATAACCTACACTCCGTACGGTTTCGCCGTTTTCACATTCCTGCGATCGACCTGCCGGTTGACTTTGAACTCGACCCCTGCGGATACCGGATGGCTTCTGGCATCCGCAGGGTTGTACGAGCTGTCATTCTCGCAGGATAGTTTTCGGTGTCCTAACTCCCTCAAGGGAGCCCCGGTTTAGCGGTGGCTCTGCTTGATGAAGTAATCCACCAGCTCGCTGGAGCTGTTATCCATCTCCACGTCGAAGGCCTCAACCTTGCCCGTGAAGTAGTTGAAGGTCATAACGGCCGGGATGGCGACCAGAAGGCCGAATGCCGTCGTTACCAGAGCCTCAGAGATACCGCCGGCGACTGCGCCGATACCGGAGGTCTTCTGCGTAGCGATCTGCTGGAAGGCGTTCAAGATACCGACCACGGTGCCGAACAGGCCGATAAACGGTGCCGTCGAACCGATCGTCGCCAGACCGCCCAGACCACGCTTCAGCTTGGCATGAACGATAGCCTCAGAGCGCTCGAGCGCGCGCTTGGAGCTCTCGATCTGCTCGTCGGTGATAGCGCCACCGGAACCGAAGCTGCGGAACTCCTGCAGGCCGGCGGTGACAACCTCGGCGAGGTGCGACTTCTTGGAACGGTCGGCAACCTTGATCGCCTCGTCCAGACGCCCATCCTTCAATGCACCGGCAACCTTCGGAGCAAACTCGCGGGACTGCTTGCGGGCTGCCGAGAAGTAAAGCGCGCGGTCAATGATCACGGCCAGCGACCAGATCGACATGATGAAGAGAATGATAACGACCGCACGGGCCAGATTACCCATGTTGCCCCAGAGCTGCAGGGGGCTGAATCCTACCTGCTGCTCCTGGAAGAAGAGAGCCAGCGAAGTGGGGACATGAGCCATGTTTGCGAGGTGAGCGAGAATCACAGAATATTCCTCCTGATTGGAAAACTCTAAACTTTGTGTTTCGGACCCGGAAACTCCCCAGGTGAGTGAGGCGCTTGCGAGGCAAATTCGTTGTCGCGTCGGGACACCCAGCCATCAGGTGGCCCGCATAAAGAGCTAGCCGCCGAAGTTGAAGTTCACCGTAATCGTGGTTTCGACCTCAGTTGCCTCGCCGTTCAAAACATACGGTTTGTATTTCCAGTTCCGAACCGCATCCAGTGCAGCAGCACGCAACATCTCAGGACCGCTGACTACCTGAAGGTTCTGAATCGAACCTGTCTTCGAGATCAAGGCGTGAAGCACAACAGCTCCGGAGACGTGAGCGGCCTTCGCGATCGGGGGGTAGACCGGCTTCGGCTGCGAGAGCGCCATACCGGCGACCACACCGCTCGAAACACGGACCGGACCCTTCGGCTTCTCGACCTTCACGGACGGGGCAGGCGCGTTGCCAATTCCACCCATCACGCCGCCGGGAACACCTGAGCCCGAGCCCATACCGCTCATACCGGCAACGCCGGCCATCTGCGGTGGAGGCGCAGCCTCTTCCTTCAGCATCTTGATGTCTTTAGGAATCTTCGTGGGAGCATGCAGACCCTGGTCGATCTCGGAAACCATCTTGATCGGCTTAACCACCTGTGCTGGTGGCGGGGGTGGGGGTGGCGGGGGTGGGGGCGGCGGCGCCGTAAGCATCGCAGTCATCGCCGTCTTCGGCAGAGCCTCGGGATAAAGCAGCGGAATCAGGGCCAACGTCGCCAGAATCGCACCATTAATAGCAAAGGTCGCGATCATCCAGTACTTGGACTTGGTCTTGATCCTACCGCCGGACTCCATCAATGCATCTTCAAACATATCCAGCCTCGCGGAGAAGAGCTATTTGTGTATAGACACCAAGGCGTTTTCTTTTGTTCCCGGATTTGATTCTTTTTCAGGGGAGAAATTTTATCCCCTATGCTTTCACCCGTTTGCCAGCCGGGAGGGCAGCCGCCTTGCCCCGCTTCGTCCTCCACTCCTGATAGGCCACCAGCATCGGAGCCGCCACCGCGATCGAGGAGTAGGTTCCAATCAGAATTCCGACCACTAGGGCAAACGAGAATCCGTGAAGCACCTCTCCGCCAAACAGATACAGGCTGAGGACCGTGAGAAACGTCAGGCCCGAGGTCAAGACGGTTCGGCTCAGCGTCTGGTTGATCGACTTGTTCACGACATCCGCCAGCGGCTCGCGCCGCGACATCGCAAGATTCTCGCGTATGCGGTCAAAGACCACGATGGTATCGTTCATCGAATAACCGATCAGGGTCAAAATCGCCGCGATCACCGTGAGGGTGATCTCCTGATTGGTGAGACTGAAGGCTCCGATCGTGATCAACGTATCGTGGAAGACCGCCACCACTGCGGCGATGCCATAGATCAGCTCGAACCGGAACCAGAGATAGATCAGCATTCCGATCAGCGAATAAACCGTCGCCAGCATCGCCTGGCTCTGTAGCTGCTTACCAGCCGTCGGCCCGACGATCTCGACCTGCTCCACCGTCGCCTTCGAGTCATGGTAGTTCGCCGCAAGCGCGCTCTCTACCGCCTGGCGTCCTGCGTCGTGTGCCTGGTCCGTCGCCGACGTGATCGGCAGAGCGATAATCACCTTGTTCGCCGCATGTCCGCTGGGATCGCTCACCCGCTGGATACGCGCATCGTGAACGCCGGCTTTATTCATCGCCTGCCGAATGTGGTCTTCGTTAGGGGCCTGGTCGAAGCTCACACGGATCTGCGTTCCACCCGTAAAATCCACGCCCTTCGGAATGCCGTGCCAGAACAGCATGCTCAGCACTCCGGCAACCGAGAAGATCAACGAAAACCCGAGGAAGTACCACTTCTTCCCCAGCCAGTCGATATTAGTGCTCTTGAAAAGTTCCACGATGCAATCCTTCTTTTCTTCCTAAACTTGTCATTCCGACCGGAAGCCCGAAGAGCTGAAGTGAGGCAATCGCCTCTCCACCCCAACTCTCCGTCCAGCCCTAGATCGAGATCGCCGCTCCGCGTTCCTTGCCCTTCAGGTGCGAATCGAAGATCACGCGAGAGACGAAG
>Ga0268266_10004048_pt1 | contig 14171 bp, 10 predicted proteins | sample KBSS13metaG_FD_190356 | JGI IMG/M metagenome (GOLD analysis project Ga0268266, IMG submission 190356) | Switchgrass rhizosphere microbial communities from Kellogg Biological Station, Michigan, USA - KBS S1-3 metaG (SPAdes) (version 2) | ecosystem: Host-associated > Plants > Roots > Rhizosphere...
ACGTGCTGCACGCCATGGTGCGGGCGCACGAAATCCAGGGCTGCCTGGCATTGGAGAACAGCTTCAACAAGGTGGGGCTGGATCATGTGGTGCTGGTAAAGGTCGCCACCACGGCGGTCGTGGCGCGGTTGCTGGGATTGAACCGCAACCAGATCATCGACGCCGTGTCGCTGGCCTGGGTCGACGGGCAATCATTGCGCACCTATCGCCACGCCCCCAATACCGGCTCGCGCAAGAGCTGGGCAGCGGGCGACGCGACCAGCCGCGGCGTGCGCCTGGCGCTGATGGTGAAGGCGGGCGAGATGGGCTATCCGGCCGCGCTCACCACCAAGACCTGGGGATTCTATGACGCGTCCTTCCGCGGCCAGCCCTTCCGCTTCCAGCGGCCCTATGGCTGCTATGTCATGGAAAATGTGCTGTTCAAGATTTCATTTCCAGCCGAATTCCATTCCCAGACGGCGGTCGAAGCGGCGGTGATCCTGCATGGCCGGCTGGCGCAGATGGGTAAGAGCGTCGCCGACATCGCGCGGATCGTGATCCGCACCCATGAGGCGGCAATCCGCATCATCGACAAACAGGGGCCACTGGCCAATCCAGCCGACCGCGATCACTGCATTCAGTATATGGTGGCGGTGCCGCTGATCTTCGGGCATTTGACCGCTGCCGACTACGAAGACAATGTCGCGGCCGACCCTCGCATCGATGCCCTGCGGGCAAAAATCTTATGCGCCGAAGACACCAACTTCACCCGCGATTATCACGATCCCGAGAAACGTTCGATCGCCAATGCCCTGACGGTGGAATTGACCGATGGCGCCGTGTTGGACGAAGTGGAGATCGAATATCCGGTCGGCCACAAGCGCCGCCGTGCCGAAGGCTGGCCGCTGCTGGAGGAGAAATTCCGCCGCAATCTGGCAAGGCGCTATGACACGGTCCGGCAACAGCGTATCCTGGCCGCCTCCGCCAACCGGAGCCAGCTGGAGGCCATGCCGGTGCGCGACTATGTCGATCTCTACGGGGTAAAGGACTTGCCATGATCTATTTGGAGCAGGCCGGGCAGCCGCGCGCTCCCGCCGGCGCGCGCTTTCGGGAGTTGCTGGCCGCGCGTGACATCGTCCAGATGCCCGGGGCCCATAATGGCCTGGCTGCGCGTCAGGCGGCGCGGGCTGGGTTTGAGGCGCTTTATCTTTCGGGCGCGGCGATGAGCGCCTCTATGGGTCTGGCCGATCTGGGCATCATCACCGTGGACGAAGTGGCGTTCTTCATTCGCCAGGTGGCGCGCGCCTCCGGCCTGCCGGTATTGGTGGACGGCGATACCGGGTACGGCGAAGCGCTCAACGTCATGCACATGGTGCGCAGTTTCGAGGATGCGGGGGCGGCGGCAGTCCATATCGAAGACCAGCTGCTTCCCAAAAAATGCGGCCATCTGAATGACAAGAAGCTGGCCGATGCCCGCGACATGGCCGCCAAGGTTCAGGCGGCCCACCGGGCCAGGCGCGACCTGATGATCGTCGCCCGTACCGACGCCGTCGCCAGCGAGGGCATGGATGCAGCGGTGGCGCGTGCCCGGCTGTATGCGGAAGCGGGCGCCGACGCGATCTTTCCCGAGGCGCTGACCAGCGCCGACATGTTCCGCGCGTTTGCGGAGAAATTGCCGGGCGTGCCCCTGCTGGCCAACATGACCGAGTTCGGGAAAACGCCGTTTTTCACCGCGCAGGAATTCGCCGCGATGGGTTACAAGATGGTGATCTGGCCTGTCAGTTCGCTGCGCGTCGCCGCCAAAGCGCAGGAAGAGCTCTACGATTCCATTCGCACATATGGCGGCACCCACAAGATCGTGGAGCGGATGCAGACCCGAGCCGAACTTTACGCTACCATTGGTTACATGGACTACGAAAAGCTCGATAGCACCATAACGTCAACGATACTGTCCGCACATTTATCCAAGAGCAGCTAGCGCGTTGGGATCATCCCAATCGGACTTGATCACGCCAAAGCAGGATCCACGCGCGACGCTCCATAGCGCAGAATCCAACTCCTCCCACCAACACGATCGTTTGAGCATTCGCTGCGCGCATGAAAAAGTTCCGTAAAGGGAACTGTGCGGCTCGACGTAAATCGTAATCCTTTTTGCGTTGCGTCGAATCGATTGTGGTGAAATTGTGGACGTCATGGGTCTGGGTTTGGGAACCGTGCGGCACGTTCGCCGTGGAACTTTCGCTGTGCCCTTGGCGAGCACTTTCTTAACAACGCGGAAGTACTCTCTCAAAAGATGTCAGGCGGTCCAGCGCGCCGCGTTCTTGCTTCTCGGCCATACGGGAAGCGGAACAAAGTGAAAGACGTGCTGTCACCCTCTGCTGCACTCGTTGTTGAAGGTGGAGGTCGCGCTGAAATACGTCCTGAGTTATATGCCCATAGGTGTTTTTACGTACCCGCAGCTGAGGCGCGAATTGAAACGGTGTGCCGAATTGGGGGAACCTTGGCCATTCGTTTTGGCGGTAGTTCCCTCTTCAGGCCGTCGGCGGAAGTTCTTCGCCCCTCGGCGCAAGTTGTTTGCGCTTCCCTGGCTCCAGTCACTGGGGACACGCCGACTTAGGCCAGTTTAGACGCGTCGGCCCTTTTTGCCCGACTGTGCCGGCACGTTATCCCGGGAGGATGAAGGCCCGGTCGGATATGGCCAAGGAAGGCCGGGTTCAGATCGACAGGGACAGCAGGGAAGAGAATGCTGCCTTGGGTCCGACAAACAGTTCGGCCCGTCCTATGGGCCGCGGCAAGGTCAATGTGACCGTTCCTTGCTCCGATGGGCGCAAGGCAATTTTGCCGAAGCCTTTCAGTTCAAGAAGAGGGCGCGTGACCCCCGGCTTTTTCTGGTTGAGAAACAGAAAGACCGTTTCTTCGGCTGCCAATGCGCCGTGATTTGCGACATCCACCTTCACGGTCAATCCATCGCCGTCCGGCGCAACCCGAAAATTCGACAGTTCAAAATCTCCGTAGGTGAGGCCATGCCCGAACGGGAAGAGCGGCGTGTTTTCGACATCGCTGTAATGGCTGGTGAAGTGGTCATCAGGGTTGAAGGGGCGTCCCCCGGGCCGCTCTCCAAAAAAGATGGGTACTTGCCCCACGGCGCGCGGCCAGCTCACGGGCGTGCGGCCGCTGGGTGAAAGTTTTCCGGTAAGAACGTCTGCAATTGCGTGACCGGCTTCGCAGCCAGGAAACCATGCCGCCAGAACGGCGTGCGCCCGCGAGACCAGTTCGGGAACGGCAAGGGGGCGTCCAGAAAATAAGACAACAATGACGGGTTTGCCCGCAGCTTTGTCGAACACCGCATCGGCCAAGCCCTGCTGCCTGCCCGGCAAGCCCAAATAGGCGCGGCTCGCGGCTTCTCCGCTCATGACCGCGGCTTCGCCCAGACAAAGAAGGATCGCATCGCTATCCGCACAAAGGTCGAGGGCCGTTGCGACGCCCGACAGATCATCCTCATTGATCGCGACGCCTGGCGCGTGGCGTACATCAAATCCCGCTTCCGTCAGTCCCTGCAGGACACTGACACAATCTTCCCCCCGCCCGGCGCCCCACCAGGGCCCGCGCATCTCACCGGCTGCGTCGGCCAGCGGACCGATTAGAGCAATCTTGCGCGTGGCCAGCGGCAAGGCGTTTGCGTCATTCTTGAGCAGAACCAGCGCACGCGCGCCGGTAGCGCGCGCCAGCGCCCGGCTTTGCGTGGTTATTCCGGTATCCGCACGCCCGCGCCGGTATGGATCCTGGAACAGGCCCAACCGCTCCTTCAGTGACAGAACCCGGCGCACGCAAGCATCGATATCCTCCATTGCAACCAGATTGCGCTGCAGCGCCGCGGGCAGTCCCAGACGGTAGGCATCCGACATCATGTCGATGTCCACACCGGCCTTGAGCGCCAGAGCGGCAGCTTCGGCCAGATCGCCGGCAACGCCGTGATTCAGCAACTCGGCGATGGCGTGGTAGTCGCTGATGATGACGCCGTCAAAGCCGAGTTCTCCCCGCAGGACATCGCGGAGGAGGGGAATGTTCGCCGTCATCGGAATGCCATTCAAATCGGTAAAGGATGGCATGATCGCTGCGACGCCCGCTTGCACCGCCGCGCGAAAGGGCGGCAGGTAGACTTCGCGCAACATGCCTTCCGACATATCGGTCGGGGAATATTCCCGGCCCGCGGCCACAGCTCCGTAGGCGACATAATGCTTGGCGCAGGCCGCGACGGCGCTGCTATCGGCCAGGCTGCCGTTCTGAAAACCGCGTACCTTGGCGCAGGCAAAGCTGGATCCGACGAAAGGATCTTCCCCTGGACTTTCGGCGATGCGGCCCCAGCGCGGGTCGCGCGATACATCCAGCATCGGCGCAAACGTCATGTGCAGACCGTCGCCGGCGCATTCTTCTGCAGCTGCCCGCGCGGTAGCTTCCCAGGCCGCAGGGTCAAACAACCCTGCTTCTGCCAGGGGAATTGGAAATATGGTGCGATGGCCATGAATCGCATCGAAACCCAGCAGCAGGGGGATGTGCAAACGAGATTCTTCGACCGCAATCTTTTGGATGCGTTGCGTTGGCCTGGCGCCATACAGATTGAGCAGATTGCCGATTGTTCCTGATCGGATCGCATCTTCTGAAAGCGGCGTAACGACCGGCCCCGTCACCGCATAGTCGGCCGCGATCATCGTCAATTGGCCAAGTTTCTCGGCCAGCGTCATTTCCGCGATCAGGCGATCGATGCGTTCCACGGTTGTCCTGCATTGCAATACGGGCGAATGTTACTTTTTTTCATGCCGTTTCGCAGCCCGAAATGTTAGGAAGTGGGCGATGGTTGAAAACAAGCCAGCGCGAATGCGCATTTCCGGTCAAGCCGATCTGCTGTCCCAGCTGGACATGATGATCCGGGCTCTGCTGTCGTCGCCGCTGCGCAATCGGCTTTTTCTCCTTGGCGGCGCCATATTTTTGGTAATCGCCGCCACGACTTACGCCCAGATACGGCTGAATCGCTGGAATCAGCCTTTTTACGACGCACTTGCGCGGCGAGACCTGCAAGGATTTTTCGTCCAGCTGACCGTCTTTGCGGTCATCGTGTCCGTCTTGCTGGTGTTGAATGTGGCGCAGCGATTTTTGTCCGAGACCATGAAGTTGTGGCTGCGTCAGGGCCTCACTCAGGATCTGGTTCAGGAATGGCTCAAGCCCGATCGGGCCCTTCGCCTTTCTGAAGCAGGGCCGATAGGCATCAATCCCGATCAGCGCATGCACGAGGATGCGCGTCATCTCACCGAATTGTCCGGCACCCTGGGCGTGGAGTTGATGCAGGCCACTGTCCTGGTACTGACTTTTATCGGCGTATTGTGGCGGATATCGGGCAGCTTCAGCCTGACCCTGTTCGGCCATGTCTATGTCATTTCCGGTTACATGGTATGGGCCGCTTTCGCTTACGCGATCTCTGCGTCTCTGGTGAGCTATTGGGTCGGCCGTTCTCTGGTGCCGCGCAATTCCCAACGCTATCAACGGGAATCGGAGTTGCGCGCGGCTTTGATGCGCGCCAACGATCATGTTGTCGCCGTTCAGGCGCATGGCAGGAGCCTGGATGTCGCCCGCCGAAAAATCCTGGATCGTTTGAACGGCGTATTGGGAGCGATGTGGCGGTTGGTGTTCGGCCTCACCAACCTGACCTGGATAACGGCCGGTTATGGCTGGCTCATGCTTGTGGCGCCGATCCTGGTGGCGGCGCCCGCCTATTTCAGCGGGGCGCTGACCTTCGGTGGCATGATGATGGCAGTTGGCGCCTTCAACCAACTGCAATTGTCCCTGCGCTGGTACATCGACAATTTCAGCAGCATTGCAGACTGGCGCGCCACGCTGCTGCGCGTGGCGGAATTCCGGCGGGCGCTTGTCGCGTGCGATGCTCTTGGGCCCGTCAAATCGCAGGAAAAGACGCATGTCTGAAGTATCGCCCGCTGCACTGGCCGCCTTGCCGGACGAAGCATTGCTGGAAGAATTGCAAAAGCAGACGTTTCGCTTCTTCTGGGGTGGCGCGGAACCGGCCAGCGGGCTTGCGCGCGACCGCAACCGGCAGGATGGCGATACACCAGACAATCTCGTCGCCGTCGGGGGCTCGGGTTTCGGTCTCATGGCCATGGTGGTTGCGACATCGCGTGGCTGGGTCTCGCGAACAGCGGCTGTGGCGCGCCTTACCCGGATGTTGGAGGGGCTGGAACGGGCGGTGCGATACCATGGTGTCTATCCGCATTTTCTGGATGGCGTCAGCGGGGCCACGATTCCCTTTGACACTTTGGATGACGGCGGCGATCTGGTGGAAACCTCTCTTCTGATGATGGGACTTCTGACCGCCCGGCGCTATTTCGACCGCCCGGAAGAGGCAGGCCTGCGGGCCCGCATCACGGTGCTCTGGGAAGAGGTGGAATGGGACCGGCACGTCCAGCCGGGCCAGCAGGTTCTGACATGGCATTGGAGCCCGCGGCACGGTTTTAAAATGAACCATGCCATTCGCGGCTGGAACGAATGCCTGATCACCTATGTACTGGCTGCGGCGTCGCCCCGTCATGCGATCGCGCCGGAAATCTATCAGGCGGGATTTTGTGCCGGCGCGGATTATCGCAACGGCAGCTCTTTTCACGGAATTGCGTTGCCGCTGGGTCCGCGTCTCGGCGGTCCCCTGTTCTTTGCACATTATTCTTTTTGCGGTCTTGATCCGCATGGCCTCATCGATGCGCATGCCGATTATTGGGAACAGAATGTGGCGCATACGCGGATCAACCTGGCGCATTGCATCGCCAATCCGGGCGGCTTTGCCGGTTACAGCGCGGAATGCTGGGGGTTGACGGCGAGTGACGACCCTTCAGGCTATGAAGCCCACGCTCCCGGCAACGACAATGGCACGATCTCGCCGACCGCTGCCCTGTCCAGTTTCCCCTATGCGCCACGGGAAGCCATGACAGCATTGCGGCATTTTCTTGCCGCGTATGGCGACAAGATCTGGGGCCGTTATGGCTTCACCGATGCCTTCAACCCCACGCGCGGCTGGTACGCCGATACGTTTCTCGCCATAGACCAGGGCCCGATCATCGTGATGATAGAGAATTTTCGAAGCGGGCTGTTGTGGAAGCTTTTCATGGCGGTACCGGAAGTCCGTCTCGGGCTTTCCAGGCTTGGCTTCGTTTTCCGGCAAGACAATGCTTGAAAGCTGGATCACGCGGCAGCGGGAACATGCGATCGCGGGCCTGTTGCGCAGCATCTCGGCCCCGGTGGTGAAGGCGCGCCGGGGCTTTGGCCAGGTCATCACGCCGGCGAGGGGTTCGGTCGTGGCTTCGCCGGTGCCGGCGTCCTATGATCCCGATCCCGATTATTTCTTTCACTGGTTTCGAGACAGCGCGCTGGTGATGGACGCGCTGGCGCTGGTGCGCGATGCCGTGCCTGGGTCCCGCCGCCTGTTCGAGGATTTTGTGGATTTCAGTATTGCCCTTTCACGGCTGGATGGCCGGCAGATGCCGCTCGACTGGCGTGCGGCGGCGGCGCCGGATTTCGTTCGTTTTTTACGCCAGGATATCGATAGGGCGTATGGCGATGCGATCCCGGCTGAAACGCGGGTCAATCCCGATGGCACCTTGGATATTACCGATTGGCCGAGGCCCCAGTATGACGGACCTAGCTTGCGTGCCCTGGTATTGTTGCGCTGGGGGCCGTCTCGCGAATCCGAAGTATCGCTGCTGAAACAGGATCTGGCGTTCATTCTGGCCTATGCCCGCAGCCCCTGCTTCGATATCTGGGAGGAAGAGACCGGGTTGCACTACTACACGCTGAGTGTGTGCGAAGCGGCATTGGCCGCGGGCGCGGCGTGGTGCCAGTCGTCTGACGTGCAATTCTCGGCGGAATGCCGGCGGGAAGCGGGCAATCTGACAGCTCTGCGGCGGACGTTCTGGCTGCAAGACGAGGGGTATATACGCTCCCGCATGCTGCCGGAGGGTCGCTCCGCCAAGGAGCTCGACATCTCGGTCATCCTGGCTGCCAATCATGCGCGTCAGGACTGCGATTCACGTCTCGTCGCAACCTTGAACCAATTGGCGGCGCTGTTCCGCAACCGTTATGCCATCAACCGCGAGCATGGCGCGGGACCGGCGATGGGTCGTTATGCCGGTGACCGCTACTATTCCGGCGGCGCCTATTATTTTTCTACTCTTGGGGCCGCGGAGTTTTGTTATCGCAGTGGCAACCGCGCCGGCGGTGACGCTTTCCTGGAGACCGTGCGCCGGTTCACGCCGGAGAGCGGATTGATGTCGGAGCAATTCGATCAATCGACCGGCGCACAGACATCAGCCAAGGATCTTGCCTGGAGCCATGCGGCGTTTCTGAGTTGCGTGCACGCCCGGGAGGCCATGGGCGCCTGAGCGGTCCCGGTTTGTGAAATTCATGGCGCGCGAGAGACGCGAACGGCACCGGCGGTGAAGGCTGTGCTCCATCGCGGGCGCGGCGCTAGAACCATATCCGGACCCCGGCCGCGAAGCGCAGGGCCGAAGGCGCCTCGCCGCCGGCGCGCGCGAAATCGGCCGTCCCTCCGAACTTGTTTTCATAGGTCATGGCGATATAGGGCGCGAATTTGCGGCTGAATTCATAGCGAAGCCGCAAGCCGGTATCCAATTCTGCAAGGCCTGTACCGATGCCGCGATTGGGATCGCTCTTGGAATAGAAATTCAATTCCAGCTGGGGCTGCAGGATCAGTTGCTGTGTCAGCAGCAGGTCGTAATCGCCTTCCAGCTTGGCGGCGTAATGGTCGTCGCTGCTGACATAGCCGGTGGCCGAGACATGAAAAAATAGCGGCGCCAGGCCTTCGACACCGAATGCCGCCCAGCTGCGGCCGGAGCGCGAGTCCGCATCCAGTCTGATCCCGCCTTGCAGATCGAAATAGGTGCTGATGGGGCGGTCATACAGAAGCTCGTGCTGGCCATCCTCGATGTCGCCTTTTGCAGTGGTTCCCTCGCTCTTGAGCCAGAGGCGGTTGGTATCGGTGCCCGCCCAGGCTTCGCCTTCCCAGCGAAAACCGTTGTCCGCGCCTAAACGGCCTTCCAGCTGATTGAGGGTCGCGTGATAGTAGATGTGCTGATCGTCGATCGGGTCCCCGAACGGCGCAGCCTCTGTTGCGCCGCCGCCGTGCGCCATCTGTGCCAGCACTGCCGCCGGAGCAAGCAGGATCGCGGCGGCAACCAAAGCCGGGAGAGACTTCATGACACCAGCACTGTGCGGAACATGCCGGTGTCCATGTGCAGCATCAGGTGGCAATGAAACGCCCAGCGGCCTGGGACGTCGGCGGTATAGACAAAGCTCAGCCGTTCCCCGGGCTTCACATTGATGGTGTGCTTGAGCGGCTGGCGGTCGCCCTGGCCATTCTCGACCGTGAACAGGAAGCCGTGCAGATGGATGGGATGCTCCATCATCGTGTCATTGATAAGCACAAAGCGGACGGTTTCGCCCAGCTTGACCGGCACCGGCGGGCTTTCCGAAAAGCGCTTGCCATCGAAGCCCCAGACCCAGCGCTCCATATTGCCGGTGAGGTGAAAGGTGATGTCGCGCGTCGCTTCGGCCGAGTATTCGGCGGGGCTCAACGCCTTCAGCTGGCTGTAGCGCAGCACCCGGCGCCCGTTGCCGTCCAGCCCGGTGCCGGCTTCGTCCAGGCGGCTTTGCGGCGCCATCGCCACATTGTCGACCATCGGATCGCCGGCAAGGGTGTTGGGATCAACGCCGCTGGCATTGGTGCTGGGTACGCCGGAGGAATGCTCCATGTTCATGCCGGCCATATCCATGTGAGACATGTCGGCCTTGGGTGCCGCGTGATCCATGCCCGCCATATCCATACCGGCCATGCTGCCCATGCCCATGTCCGCCATGCTGCGCAGCGGCGGCGGATCCAGCGGCGGGATATCGCCCGACATCCCCGTGTGCGGCGCCAGGGTGGCGCGCGCGAACCCGCTGCGATCCTGGGCCTGTGCGAAGATGGTGTAGGCGCGGCCGTCTTTGGGCTGCACGATGACGTCATAGGTTTCGGCAACGCCGATGCGGAATTCCTCGATCTCGACCGGTTCGACATCGGCGCCGTCCGCCTGCACGATGGTGAGTGCAAGGCCAGGGACGCGCACGTCAAAAGTGGTCATCGCAGCGCTGTTGATGAAGCGAAGCCGCACCCGCTCGCCTGGATTGAAAAGCCCTGTCCAATTGGTCGCCGGAGGCTGGCCGTTGACCAGAAACGTATAGATCGCGCCTGTCACGTCCATGATGTCGGTCGGGCTCATGCGCATGTCGCCCCACATCAGCCGGTCCTTGAGCGTGGGGCCAAGGCCATCCCGGCCCGTATCCTTGATGAAGGTGCCCAGGGTGCGCTGGTGGTAGTTGTAATAGTCGCTCTGCTGCTTGAGGTTGGACAGGATCGTCATCGGATCTTCGTCGGTCCAATCCGACAGGACGATCACATATTCCCGGTCGTACTGATAAGGTTCGGGTTTTTGGGGATCGAAGATCAGCGGCCCCAACAGGCCGGTCTGTTCCTGCATGCCGCTATGGCTGTGATACCAGTAGGTGCCGCTTTGCTCGATGGCAAAGCGGTAGCTGAAGGTTTGGCCCGGTGGAATGCCTGCGAATGTCAGCCCGGGCACGCCGTCCATCGCATTGGGCAACTTCACGCCATGCCAATGGATGGAGGAGGTCTCGCGCAACCCGTTGGTCACGTTGATGGTGACATCGCCGCCCTGTTTCAGCCGCAGGATAGGTCCGGGCATGGAATTGTTGACGACGGTCGCCATGCGCCGCCGCCCGGTGATGTTGACCGGCATCTCGGCCAGCGTCAGGTCGATGCTGGCGCCGGTGAGCACGGGAATGCCGCCGATCGAGGCAAGCCGCGATTGCGCCCGCGTGGTGCCGATCCATCCCATGGTGCCGGTGGCGGCCAATCCCTGGACGAAACGGCGCCGGTTGGGTGGTTCAGGAAAACGCATGCCGGGACTCTGGGAAAGGGCGGGTCAGGCTTTTGCCTGTGTCTCAGACCTTGTGGAAGGAAAGGTGGATCATCAGCTTGTCGCCTGCTTTTACGCCGGCAAGGGATGGCGGAGGGAAATGCAGCTTGAGCGCCATGCCGCCCGCCGTTCCATCCACCTGGCCGGTCTTGCCGTCGATACCGGTCACAGTGACCGTCATCATATGCATGCCCATGGTGCTGCCCATATCCCCGCCCTGCATATTGTGCGGCATGGCGCCGCCGTCTCCCGCCTGCTGCGCCGTGGACGGAACCGCAACAGACGCCAGAGCGCCGCTAAAAAACAGGACGGCAACATATCGCATCAGTGTCTCCTTGGATTTTGTTTCATCTCTGTGCGCGGCCAAATACCGCCACAAGCTCGGCCACCTTGCGGCGCTGGTCTGCCTTGTCGCCGGATGCGATGGCATGTTCGACGCAATGACCGACATGATCGCGCAGCAATTCCTCCTCCACCCGGCCAAGGGCGGCGCGCACCGCGGCGATCTGGGTGATAATGTCGATGCAATAGCGGTCCTCATCCACCATGCGGGACAGGCCGCGCACCTGGCCTTCGATCCGGTTCAGGCGTTTTCGCACCGATGTCTTGAGAGTTTCGCGCATGCGGCCTATATACCCCCTATGGGTATGTGATGCAAGCGGAGACGGGCATGGAACATCAACATCACAAATCCGGCTGTTCCGGGCGCGAGCCCCGCCACACGGAGGCGTCCGCCGGCACTGTCTACACCTGTCCGATGCATCCACAGATCCGGCGCGATGGTCCCGGCTTCTGCCCGATCTGCGGCATGGCGCTGGAGCCGCTGGTCGACACGGGAGAGGGCGCACCCAATCCCGAACTGGCCGACATGACGCGGCGGTTCTGGATCGGTTTGGCGCTGTCTGTTCCGGTCCTGGCGCTGGGCATGTTCGGCGACTTGATGGGCCTGGACCGTCTGATCGCCCCTGCGGTTTCGATCTGGATACAATTCGCGTTGGCGACGCCCGTGGTCCTGGGGGCGGGACGGCCTTTCTTCGTGCGCGCCTGGGCTTCGCTGGTCACGCGCAATCTCAACATGTTCACCCTGATCGCGCTGGGCACCGGCGTGGCCTGGAGCTATAGCGTGGTCGCCAGCGCGTTGCCGGGCGTTTTTCCCAGTGAACTTCTCTCCGCCCACGGTACGGTCGCGGTTTATTATGAGCCGGCGGCCGTCATCACGGTCCTTGTCCTGCTGGGTCAGGTTCTGGAATTGAAGGCGCGTGAGAATACGTCGGGGGCCATTCGCGCCTTGCTCGATCTCGCTCCCAAGACCGCCAGGCGCTTGAAAGCCGACGGGACCGAGGAGGACGTGCCGCTGGAACAGATCGCCGTCGGTGACCGCGTCCGCGTGCGTCCCGGCGAGAAGGTTGCCGTCGACGGCCGGGTGAGCGAAGGCCGTTCCGCGATCGATGAATCCATGGTGACGGGCGAGTCCATGCCGGTGACAAAGGAGGCGGGCGCCAAGGTCATTGGCGGCACGATCAACCGCTCCGGCACGCTGGTGATCACGGCAGAAAAAGTGGGCCGCGATTCCACGCTGGCGCGCATCGTCCATATGGTCGCGCAAGCCCAGCGCAGTCGCGCGCCGATTCAGCGCCTGGCGGATCGGGTCTCGTCCTGGTTTGTGCCGGCGGTGATCGTGGTGGCCGTCCTGGCTTTCGCCGGCTGGATGATCTTTGGCCCCGAGCCGCGCATGGCCTATGCCCTGGTGGCGGCGGTGTCGGTCCTGATCATCGCCTGTCCTTGCGCGCTGGGTCTGGCGACGCCCATGTCGATCATGGTGGGCGTAGGCCGGGGCGCCCAGGCCGGCGTCCTGGTCAAGAATGCCGAAGCGCTGGAACATATGGAGCGGGTGGACACGCTGGTGATCGACAAGACCGGCACGCTCACCGAAGGAAAGCCCTCCGTCACCGCAATCGTTCCGGTTGCGATCAGCGAGATCGATCTCTTGCGTCTGGCGGCGGCGGTGGAACGTCCCAGCGAACATCCGCTGGCTGCGGCGATCGTTACGGCCGCACAGCTGCGCAAGATCACCATACCTCCGGTCGAAGGGTTCGATTCGCCTTCCGGAAAGGGCGCGCTGGGCATCGTCGAAGGCAAGATGATCTTGCTCGGTAATGCCGGCTTCATGCAGGAGCAGCGGGTCGATATCGCTTCGCTGGCCGATTCCGCGGACAAGCTTCGGCAAGACGGCGCCACGGCTATCTTCGTGGCCGTGGAAGGACAGGTTGCCGGCATCTTCGCCATTGCGGACGCGGTGAAAGAGACCACGCCCTCCGCCCTCGAAGCGTTGCGCGCGGACGGCCTGCGCATCGTCATGCTGACCGGCGACAACCGCACCACCGCACAGGCGGTGGGGCGCAGACTGGGTATCCAGGAGGTCGAGGCGGAAATCCTGCCCGAGGAGAAGAGCGCGGTGGTGGCCAAACTCAAGACCCAGGGCCGCATCGTCGCCATGGCCGGCGATGGCGTCAATGATGCGCCCGCCCTGGCGGCGGCCGATGTCGGCATCGCGATGGGATCGGGAACCGATGTGGCGATGGAAAGCGCCGGCGTGACCCTGCTCAAAGGCGATCTCACCGGCATTGTCCGGGCCCGCATTCTTTCCCGGGCGACGATGCGCAACATCCGCCAGAATCTGTTCTTTGCCTTCATCTACAATGCGGTCGGCGTGCCGGTGGCGGCGGGTGTGCTCTATCCGTCATTTGGCCTTCTGTTGTCGCCCATCATCGCCGCCGCGGCGATGGCGCTTTCCTCGGTCAGCGTCATCGGCAACGCGCTCAGGCTGCGCTGGGTGCGCTTGCCGTAAGGCAAAAGCGGGCCGTCGATCGAGAGACGCCGCCATTTTTGCGCTCTTGCCGCCGGTGTTGGAAACCGGCAACGTGCCAACAAATAAAGGGAGGAACGGCCATGAGACACCTTAAAGCTGCGTTGGCGGCGCTCGCGGTCTGGGCGACTTCGCCCGCGGCTGCGGAACAGAGCGTGTGGCGGTTCGACAATCTCAATCGCATCGGAGAGATGGCGCCCAAGGTCGAGGGCTCGCCGCAGCTGGTGGACTCTCCTGTCGGCAAAGCGGTGCAGTTCAACGGGCGCGACACCGCGCTC
>Ga0268266_10004049_pt1 | contig 14169 bp, 14 predicted proteins | sample KBSS13metaG_FD_190356 | JGI IMG/M metagenome (GOLD analysis project Ga0268266, IMG submission 190356) | Switchgrass rhizosphere microbial communities from Kellogg Biological Station, Michigan, USA - KBS S1-3 metaG (SPAdes) (version 2) | ecosystem: Host-associated > Plants > Roots > Rhizosphere...
GCTACTTCTCCACGGACGAGGACGCGGACGTCTTCGCCCAGGAACTGACCTGGATGCTGCTGCACCAGGTGTTCAGCTTCAACTCGCCGGTGTGGTTCAACGTCGGCACGGCCTCCCCGCAGCAGGTCAGCGCCTGCTTCATCCTCTCGGTCGACGACACCATGGAGTCGATCCTGAACTGGTACCGCGAGGAGGGCCTGATCTTCAAGGGCGGCTCCGGTGCCGGCCTCAACCTCTCCCGCATCCGGTCGTCGAAGGAGCTGCTCTCCAGCGGCGGCACCGCGAGCGGCCCGGTCTCCTTCATGCGCGGGGCGGACGCCTCCGCGGGCACCATCAAGTCCGGTGGCGCGACCCGCCGCGCGGCCAAGATGGTCGTGCTGGACGTCGACCACCCGGACATCGAGGAGTTCGTCGCGACCAAGGCCAAGGAGGAGGCCAAGGTCCGTGTGCTGCGCGACGCCGGGTTCGACATGGACCTGGGCGGCTCGGACATCACCTCGGTCCAGTACCAGAACGCCAACAACTCGGTCCGCGTGAACGACGAGTTCATGCACGCCGTCGAGAACGGCACGGACTTCGGTCTCCGGTCCCGCACGGACGGCGAGATCATCGAGCGGACGGACGCGCGCTCGCTGTTCCGCGGCATCGCGCAGGCCGCGTGGGAGTGCGCCGACCCCGGCATCCAGTACGACGGCACGATCAACGACTGGCACACGACCCCCGAGTCGGGCCGGATCAACGCCTCGAACCCCTGCTCGGAGTACATGCACCTGGACAACTCCAGCTGCAACCTGGCGTCGCTGAACCTGCTGAAGTTCCTCGGCACGGACGGCCTGTTCGACGGCGAGAGGTTCGCCAAGGCCGTCGAGCTGATCATCACCGCGATGGACATCTCGATCTGCTTCGCGGACTTCCCCACGGAGCCGATCGCGGACACCACGCGGAAGTTCCGCCAGCTCGGCATCGGCTACGCCAACCTCGGCGCGCTGCTCATGGCCACCGGCCACGCGTACGACTCGGAGGGTGGCCGCTCACTCGCCGCCGCCATCACCTCGCTGATGACGGGTGCGGCGTACAAGCGCTCCGCCGAGCTCGCAGGCGTCGTCGGCCCGTACGAGGGCTACGCCCGCAACGCGGAGTCCCACCAGCGGGTCATGCGCAAGCACGCCGCAGCGAACGACGGCTACCGCAGCTTCCCCGCCAGCTCGGCGATCCAGAAGCTGGCCACCATCACCTGGAAGGACGCGATCGCCACCGGCGAGCGCGACGGCTGGCGCAACGCGCAGGCCTCCGTCCTCGCCCCGACGGGCACCATCGGCCTGATGATGGACTGCGACACGACCGGCATCGAGCCGGACCTGGCGCTGGTCAAGTTCAAGAAGCTGGTCGGCGGCGGCTCCATGCAGATCGTCAACCAGACGGTCCGCCGGGCCCTGGACCAGCTCGGGTACCAGCCCGAGCAGGCCGAGGCGATCGTCGAGTACGTGGCCGAGCACGGGCACGTCGTGGACGCGCCGGGCATGAAGCCGGACCACTACGAGGTCTTCGACTGCGCCATGGGCGAGCGGGTCATCGCCGCCATGGGGCACGTGCGGATGATGGCGGCCGTCCAGCCGTTCCTGTCCGGCGCGATCTCCAAGACGGTCAACATGCCCGAGCAGGCCTCGGTCGACGACGTCGAGAAGATCTACCTCGAGGGCTGGCGGCTCGGGCTGAAGGCCCTGGCGATCTACCGGGACAACTGCAAGGTCGGCCAGCCGCTGTCGGCGGGCAAGAACGCGCGCGCGGAGGCCAAGGCCGAGGAGGTCGAGCCGAGGGTCGTCGTCGAGCAGCGGCCCGTCCGCAAGCGGCTGCCGAAGAAGCGCCCGAGCGAGACCACGTCGTTCGCCGTCGCGGGCGCCGAGGGCTACCTGACCGCCGGGTCCTACCCGGACGACGGGCTGGGCGAGATCTTCGTCAAGCTCGGCAAGCAGGGCTCGACCCTGGCCGGTGTGATGGACGCGTTCTCCATGTCGATCTCCGTCGGCCTGCAGTACGGCATCCCGCTCGAGTTCTACGTCTCGAAGTTCTCCAACCTGCGCTTCGAGCCGGCGGGCATGACGGACGACCCGGACGTCCGGATCGCCACCAGCGTGCTGGACTACCTGTTCCGCCGCCTCGCGCTGGACCACCTGCCCTACGAGAAGCGCGCGCAGCTGGGCATCTTCTCCGCGGCGGAGCGGTCGGCGCAGGTCGAGCAGGACTACAACGCCCCGGCCGAGCTGGACATCGAGACGGTCCGGTCGACGGTGGACGTCACCCCGCCGTCGAGCACCCCGGCGGGCGTCGACCCGGCGCCGATCGAGGTCGGCAGCTCCACCGAGCTGCTGGAGCTGCGGCTGGGCAAGGCGGCCGACGCGCCGCTCTGCCTCACCTGTGGCACCAAGATGCGCCCGGCGGGCTCCTGCTACCTCTGCGAGGGCTGCGGCTCCACCAGCGGCTGCAGCTGACCCACCCCGACGCCGGCCCGCCCCTCCGCTCGAGGGGCGGGCCGTCGCCGTCTCGTCGTGATCGTTCCGAGCGTGACAGGACGGCACCCGGCGGCGCTGTCCCGTCCCACTCGGAACGATCACGAGCGACGAGTGGGACAGGACGGTCCTCGAGGGTGCCGCCGCGTCACGCTCGGAAGGATCATGCGTCACGCCGTCACGTGCGACGAGAGGGACGCGACGGTCGTCCGCACCGCCGTCGGGTCACGGTCGGAACGATCACGCCACGCGTCAGGTGGCGGAGCGTTCGGTGCGCGGCTCCGGGAACGCGGGCTCCTCCGGGGACATCCGCAACAGCTGTCGCCACTGTTCCGGGCTCCAGCGGGCCGGGTCGGTGGTGTCCAGGAACTCCTCCAGCAGGCCCACGAAGCGCTGGGGGTCGGTGTGGAACGGGAAGTGGCCGGCGTCGGGGAAGATCTCGAACCGGCTGCCGGGCATCGCCTCGTGGGCCCGGTACCCGTGGTCGACGGGCACGATCGCGTCCCGCTCGCCCCAGACCAGCAGGGTGGGCATGCCGCGGGTCAGGTAGCAGCGGTCCAGCATGGTGACGACCTGGCCGCGCCAGTCCACGACCGCGCGCAGCGTGCGGATGAACGCGGCGCGGGCGGTGGCGTCCGGCAGGGCGTCGACGATCCGGAGCATGTCCGGGGCGTCCCGGCCGAGGTCGGCGCCGAGGGCCCGGATGAGGGAGACGACCGCACCGACCTGCCAGCGCATCGTCGGCAGTCGCAGGGCGTGCAGGGCGGCCTCGGCGCCGGGCAGGCTCATCAGGCGCAGCACGGGGTTCACCTCGGGGCCCGCCCCGCCGCTGCCGATCAGCACGAGCCGCTCGGTGCGGTCCGGGAACTGGTAGGCGAACTGCATGGCGACACCGCCGCCCAGCGAGTGCCCGACGAGCGTCGCGCTGCGGACGCCGAGCACCCCGAGCAGGTCCCGCACGCCGTTGGCGTAGGCCGCGACGGAGTAGTCGGCACGCGGTTTGTCCGAGTGGCCGTGGCCGAGCAGGTCCGGGGCGATCACCAGGTGGTGCCGGGCGAGCGCCGGGATGATCGGCTCCCAGGTCGCGGAGCTGTCGCCGATGCCGTGGATGAGCACCACCGCGGGCCCGGACCCGGCCACCCGGAACGCGCGCCGGTAGCCGTGGACCGTGCGGAAGCGCAGGTCGGCGTCCCGCGGTGGGACGGCGCCGAGGCGGCCGCCGGTGGGCCGGATCTGTGGTGGGCGGGGCATGTCACTCCCGGGTGGACTACCCCGGCGACGCTAGGCCCGTCGCATTACCGCCGTGTTGCCCTCCGGTTCGGGACTTCTACGGTGATCGGGTGAGTACACGATTCAGCGTGGTCCCGGCGGCGTACGTGATCCTGCGGCACGGTGACGAGGTCCTGCTGCAGCTCCGCCGGAACACCGGTTTCCGCGACGGCCACTGGGCCTGTGCCGCGGCGGGGCACGTCGAGGCGGGGGAGTCCGTCCTGAGCGCCGCGGTGCGCGAGGCCCGGGAGGAGCTGGGCGTGGAGATCGCGCCCGCCGACCTGGAGCCCGTGACCACGGTGCACCGAACGCAGGCCAACGGGAACCCGATCGACGAGCGAGTGGACTTCTTCTTCGCCTGCCGCCGCTGGTCGGGCGAGCCGCACCGGGTCGAGGAGGACAAGTCGGCCGCGGTGCGGTGGTTCCCGCTCGACGCCCTCCCGGACCCGGTCGTGCCGCACGAGCTCGCTGTGCTCCGCGGCCTCCGAGAGGGCCTGCCCGCGATCACCACCGCTGGTTTCGCGAGCTGACCCCCCGAGCACGTTTCGTGCGCTCAGCGCTGCCCGCACCACGCTGAGCGCACACAACCGACGATCTTGCCGCGCTGAGAGCACGAAACGTGCAGGCGGGCGGGGTCAGCCCAGCACGACCTCGGCGTCGAGGTCCTCGCGAGGGAGCTCGTCGACGACGGCCATGACCTGCATCGACTGCAGGTCCACGGTGCCGCGGTGGGTGGTGAGGAAGGCGGTGTCCGCGGCGTCTCGGCCCGTGCAGATCCGCAGCATGGACTCCCGCGGGGCCAGGCCGGTCGCGTCGACCAGCCGCCACACCGACCCGTTCCAGGCCTCGACGACCGCATGGAAGTCCATCGGGAACAGTCCGGGCGCGTAGACGGCGACCAGGCGCGCGGGCACGTCCAGCGCCCGCAGCATCGTGACGACGAGGTGCGCGTAGTCCCGGCACACCCCCTCGCCGAGCAGCAGGGTGTCCACGGCGTCGTCGGTGGGCTTGGAGGAGCCGCTGATGTAGAGCAGCCTGCTGTTCACCCAGTTCCGGACCGCGGTGATCCGCGCGTCCGTCCCCTCGATCCCGCCGAACTCACGCGACGCCGTCGACAGCAACCTGTCCGACGGGCAGTACCGGCTGGGCCGCAGCATGACCAGCTGGTCCATCTCCGCCGACGACGGGGGAGCGGGCACCTCGCGGCGGCCGTCCACCTGTGCGACGTACTCGATCACGAGTGAGCCGGGGGCGCACTCGAGCAGCTGGGTCCGGCCACCGTAGCCGGCGTCGAACTCGGGAGGGGCGTCCAGGACGGTGTCGTCGAGGGTCAGGGTGAGCCGTTCGGTCGTCGCGCCCTGCGCCACCGCGATCTGCAACGCGAACAGCGCGGGCTCGGTCACGGAGAGCTGGAGCCGGGCCGTCACGTCGCGTCGCATGTGCAGATCGTCGCAGGGTGTCCGGAACCGTCGGTGGCCGCCCGTATCGTCGGGGCCGGGGGTATGCGAGCGAGCGCGCGGGGTGGGGGAACGCAGTGAGCGAGCGTGCGAGCGAATCGGTGGCACAGCGCCTGCGCGAGGCGCCGAGCTCGCGCAGCGAGGGGGAGCGATGAGTGATGTGACGGGGGATCCGCGGGTGACGGTCTGCGGCGCGGAGGCGACGGGTGGGCCGGTCAGCGAGCTGGTCGAGCCGCGCCGGGTGCAGCTGGGCGAGAGCACCGAGGTGCGCAGGCTCCTGCCGAGCCTGGGCAGGCGGATGGTCGGGGCGTGGTGCTTCGTCGACCACTACGGCCCGGACGATGTGGCGGCCGAGCCGGGCATGCAGGTGGCGCCGCACCCGCACATCGGCCTGCAGACCGTCAGCTGGCTGCTCTCCGGCGAGGTGCACCACCGGGACTCGCTCGGCAGCTCGGTGCTGGTCCGGCCGGGCGAGCTCGGGCTGATGACGGCCGGGCGCGGGATCGCGCACTCCGAGCAGTCGCCGGACCCGCACTCGCCGATCCTGCACGGCGCCCAGCTGTGGGTCGCGTTGCCGGGGGAGGAGCGGACCGTCGCGCCGCGGTTCGAACACCACGCGGACCTGCCGGTCGTGACCGAGGGCGGCCTGCGGGCCACCGTGCTGCTCGGCGAGCTGGCCGGGGCGGTGTCGCCGGGGCGGGTGCACAGCCCGCTGGTCGGGGTGGACGTCGGGCTCCGGGCGGGGACGGCGCGCACGCTGCCGCTGGAGCGGGACTTCGAGCACGCGGTGCTCACGGTCGGCGGCGCCCCGGTGGTCGACGGGCGCGAGGTCACCCCCGGGACCCTGCTCTACCTGGGCAGCGGGCGCTCCGAGCTGCCGGTGGCGGCGGGCCCGGAGAGCCGGTTCCTGCTGCTCGGCGGCGTGCCGTTCGCCGAGCAGCTGGTCATGTGGTGGAACTTCGTGGGGCGCACCGGCGAGGAGATCGCCGAGGCCCGGTCGACCTGGCAGGCGGAGATCGCCCACGGCGGCGACCGCTTCGGGGCCGTGCCCGGCTACGAGGGGGACCCGCTCGACGCCCCCGACCTGCCCCCGACCCCGCTCCGCCCGCGCGGCCGCGAGCGGTAGGGACAGACGACGGCACCCCCGCCCGTCGGGCAGGGGTGCCGTGTCGCACTCGCGCCGCCACCGCACGGCGCCGTCCGGTCAGCCCGCCTCGTACCGTGCCGCCGAGATGTGCTGCTCGACCGCGTTCCGCTGGACGCGGAAGGAGCGGCCGAACCGCACCGCGGGCAGCTCGCCGCTGTGCACCAGTCGGTAGACCGTCATCTTCGAGACCCGCATGCGCTCAGCGACCTCGGCCACGGTCAGGAAGGGAGCGCCGATGATGTCCGGTCCGTCCCGGTCCCCTGAAGCCATCCCCCGTGCCCCTCTGCCTCGTCTGTCACCAGTGGTGTTGTTGTGACGGAAGAGTAGTCGACCGAGCGTCACCGTCCAGGCGATCGATGCTTCCCGAAAGGGTGGAAAAGGGCGGTTCGGGCACGGATCGTCACACTCTGGATGCGGAGTGTGTCGACATACCCTGGCCAGGTGACCGATGCCGTCCTCCCCGATGTCGTCCTCCCTGAGCACCTGGCCCCCGCCGCTGTCGTCGGCTCGGACCTCCGCTGAGGTCCAGGCCTTCGCCGAGCGTGCCGCGGCGGGCGCCACGGAGCCGACCGAGGTGGCTATACGGACCTGCACCTCGGCGGAGGCCGGGTGAAGGCGACCCCGGCCTTCACCGCCGAGCTCTGCACGTTCGACGAGGCCTACGGTCCCGGCCGCATGACCAGCACCGACCGCGGACCCGCGGACACCTTCAGGCGCGGACGCGACACGCCCACTCGACTAGGCCATTTGGACTAATCAAGTGAGTACGCTCCGCGCATGTTCCTGGTCCGGGCCGCTCTCGGCGTCTTCCTCGCGGCGACGCTCGCCGCGGGTGTGGCGATGGGCGTCGATCGGGACGCCGCGCCGGTCACGGATGCTCCGCTCCCCGGCTGCCCCCTCACGGGTCCGTACGTCCCGCCGCCCCCGGACAGCGTCGGGACGCCCGCCGGGCTGACCCTCTGCCCGGTGCGGGCGGCCCTGGAGGTCCGGACACCCGGCGCGGTGCTCGACGGCCTGGACCTCGTCGGCGGGGTCGTCGTCGCGGCGCCGGACGTGGTCGTGCGGCGCAGTCGGATCACCGGCGACGGCACCACGGCCGCGGGCGTCCGCACGGTCGGGCGCGGCTCGGTCCGGATCGAGGACAGTACGCTGACCGGCGACTTCACCGACGCCGCCGTCGACGGGGCGGCGTGGGTCGCGGAGCGCATCGAGCTGACCGGGGTGTCCGCCGACGGTGCCCGGCTCGGGCCCGGTGCGACCCTGCGCAACAGCTGGCTGCACGACTTCCGCCCGCGCCCGGACCGCGAGATCGACGCCGTCACGCTCGCGGCGGGCGACGGCGGGGACGTCCTCGTGGAGGACAACCGCGTCGCGCTCGGCCGCGGATCGGGGCTGGGCAGTGCGGTCCTGGTCGATCCCGTGGTGGCGGCGCACCACGAGAGCGAGGCCGAGCAGCTCGCCTTGAAGGGGCAGAGCCGCAAGGGACCCGTCGTCGTGCGCGGCAACGAGCTCGGCGGGGGCGAGTACACCCTGCTGCAGGACGTCGGCGAGGGCTCGACCGTCCGGATCACCGGCAACCGCTTCCACCGCGACGCCGCCGCCGCGACCGTCCGGATCCGGGGTGCCGCGGTGTTGGCGGACAACCTCTTCGTCGACGGCGGGGAGGTCCGGCGATGACGACACGGCAGGCCTCCGTACCGGACCGACACTCCCGGGCGCGCCCGACACGCCGACCCGACCGCGTCCTGCTGGCAGAGATCGCGAGAATCGGGCAGAGTGATCACGCACAGTCAGTGAGGCCAGGGACGAGGCCGGGCGGAGGACCCGGACAGACACCCGCGGATGCGCGTGGACGTTGGGGAAGACGATCCACGTCTGTCAGAAGCGGAGGTCTGCAGTGAGCACACGCGGCGTTGTCCACGTCCACTCGTCGCCGACTGCGGTCTGTCCGCATGTCGAGTGGGCGGTGTCCGGCGTGCTCGGGACACGGGTGTCGCTCCAGTGGAGCGCGCAGCCGGCGGTCCCGGGTCAGATGCGTGCCGAGTTCAGCTGGTCCGGCCCGGTGGGCAGCGGCGGCGCACTCGCCGGTGCCCTCAGGGCGTGGCCGATGCTGCGCTTCGAGGTCACCGAGGAGGCGAGCACGGGCGTCGACGGTCAGCGGTTCTGCCACGTCCCCGGCCTCGGCCTGTGGACGGGTCGGATGAGCGCGAACGGTGACGTCATGTTGGGGGAGGACCAGATCCGCACCCTGATGGCGGAGGGCCCCGCGTCGAGTCTGTCCCAGCGCCTCTCGCAGGCGATGGGCGAGGCATGGGACGAGGAGCTGGAGTCCTGCCGCTACGCGGGCGACGGCGCCCCGGTCACCTGGCTGCACCAGGTCGGCTGAGAGACACGAGAAGGGCCCCCGACGACGTCGGGGGCCCCTTTCTCGTCCGTGCTACTTGGTGAAGAGCAGGCTCGCGTTGTGGCCGCCGAAGCCGAAGGAGTTGTTGATCGCCGCGGTGAGCTCCATCTTCAGGGGCTCGCCCGCCACGACGTCCAGCTCGACCTTCGGGTCCTTGTCCTGCAGGTTCAGCGTGGGCGGGATGATCCCGTCCCGGACCGAGAGCAGGGCGACGATGCCCTCCACCGCGCCGGCCCCGCCGACCAGGTGCCCCATCGCGCCCTTCGGCGCGGTGAGCACGGGGTGGTCGCCGAGCGCCTTGCGGATCGCGTTCGCCTCGCCGACGTCCCCGACCACGGTCGAGGTCGCGTGGCAGTTCACGTGCCCGACGTCCGCGGGCTCCAGCCCGGCCGTCCGGAGAGCGTTGAGCATGGCCCGGCCCTGCCCGCCGCCCTCGGGGTCCGGCCCCGTGATGTGGTACGCGTCCGAGGTCAGGCCGATCCCGGCCAGGGTGCCGTGGATGGTGGCGCCCCGGGCCTCGGCGAACTCGCGCCGCTCCAGGACCATCACCCCCGCACCCTCGCCGAGCACGAACCCGTCCCGCCCGGTGTCGAACGGTCGGGAGGCCTCGCTCGGCGCGTCGTTGCGCTGCGAGAGCGTACGGGCCTGGACGAACCCGGCCACGGTGATCGGCGCGATGCAGGCCTCCGCACCGCCCGCCACCACGACGTCGACCTCGCCGGACTTGAGCAGCCGCCACGCCCAGGCCATCGCCTCCGCGCCGGTCGCGCACGCCGACGCCGGGGAGTGCACCCCGCCCTGCGCGCCGATCTCCAGGGAGATCAGCGCGGCGGGGCCGTTCGGCATCAGCATCGGCACGACCAGCGGCGAGACCTTGCGCAGGCCCTCGGTCTCCAGCAGGTCGTCCTGGTCCAGCAGCGTGGTCACGCCACCGATCCCGGTGCCGACGACGACGGCCAGCCGGGTCGGGTCGACCTTCGGGTCCTCGCCCTTCTCGACGGCGAGTCCGGCGTGCGCCCAGGCCTCCCGCGCGACGATCACCGCGACCTGCTCGGCGCGGTCCATCCGACGGGCCTGCACACGGGGCAGGACGTCGGTGGGCTCCACGGCGAGCTGGGCGGAGATCTTCACGGGCAGGTCGTGGCGTTCCACCCAGGCACCGGTGGTCGGCCGCACGCCGGACTTCCCGGAGAGCAGCGCGTCCCAGGTGGAGGCGGCGTCCCCGCCGATCGGGGTGCTGGCGCCGTAGCCGGTGACGACGACGTCGGTCATGTACAGCCTTCCTGGTGGATGGAGACGACGTGCATGGACTCTCCGGGTGGGCCCTGGGTGTTACTGGTTCTTCTCGATGTACGACACGGCGTCGCCCACGGTCTTCAGCTCGGCGAGCTGGTCGTCCGGGATCTTGACGCCGAACTTGTCCTCGGCCTGCACGGCGATCTCGACCATCGACAGCGAGTCGATGTCCAGGTCGTCGACGAAGGACTTGTCGGCGGAGACCTCGGCGGTGTCGATGCCTGCGACCTCCTCGACGATCTCGGCGAGGCCGGACAGGATCTCGGCGGTGTCAGCCACTTCGGGTGTGCTCCTTCGTGTCGGTTCGAGAGGTGAATCTAAGGGATGCGGACGACCTGGCCCGCATAGGACAGGCCGGCACCGAAGCCTACGAGCAGCGCGGTCTCACCGGAACGGATCCGGCCCGCGGTGCGCATGTGGTCCAGTGCCATCGGGATCGACGCCGACGAGGTGTTGCCGGAGTGGACGATGTCGTCCGCCACCCGCAGGTCCTCGCGGGCCCCCTCCTTGTGCAGCCGCCTGGCCACCGCCTCCACGATGCGCAGGTTGGCCTGGTGGGGGACGAGGACGTCGATGTCGGCGGGGGAGAGCCCGGCGCGGGCCACGGCGTCCAGGGCGACGGGCGCGATCTGCGTGGTGGCCCACCGGAACACCGCCTGGCCGTGCTGCCAGAGCTTGTTGGTGCTCTCCTCCAGGACCCGGATCGTGGTGGCCTGGTCGCCCGCCGAACCCCACGAGACCGGGCCGACGCCCACCTCGTCCGCGCTCTGCGCGGCCGTGACGACGGCGGCACCCGCGGCGTCGGCGAAGATGATGCAGGTGGAGCGGTCGTCCCAGTCCACCCAGTCGGACAGCTTCTCCGCGCCGATGACCAGCACGTTCCGCGCGGAGCCCGCGCGGACGAGGTCCGCGGCGGTGCCCAGGCCGTAGCAGAAGCCCGCGCAGGCGGCGTTGAGGTCGAACGCGGCGGGGGCGGTGATGCCGATCCGGTCCGCGGTCTGGGCGGCGGCGTTCGGGATCGGCGCGGTCATGGTGCAGGTCGCGACGATGACGGTGTCGACGGCGGACGGCTCCAGCCCGGAGTCCTTCAGCGCCCGCGAGCCCGCCTCGACGGCCATGTCGACCAGCGAGGTGTCCTTCTCCGCGATCCGGCGCTCGACGATGCCGACCCGGTCCCGGATCCACTGGTCGTCGGTCGCGACGCGCCGGGCCAGGTCGTCGTTCGTCACGACGTTCTCGGGCTGGAAGCTGCCCAGCCCGATGATCTTCGCGCCCGGGGTGCCTGCGGGGAGGCGGAGGTTCACGCGAACTCCTCGATGAGCGCGGCGGCCTTCTCCAGGTCGTCGGGGGTCTTGAGGGCGAGGGTCTGGACGCCCTTGAGGTCTCGCCGGACCAGTCCGACCAGGGTACCCGCGGGAGGCAGCTCGATGACCGCCGTCACGCCCAGTCCGCCCAGCGTGGCCATGCAGGAGTCCCACCGCACGGGCCGGGTGACCTGGGCGACGAGCAGGTCGAGGGCCTGACCGCCGGACTTCACGACCGAGCCGTCGGAGTTGGTGAGCAGCGGCCGCGCGGGGTCACCGGGGGACAGCTCGGCGGCGGCGGCCCGGACGGCCTCCTCGGCAGGCCCCATGAAGCGGGTGTGGAAGGCCCCCGCGACGGGCAGCACGGCGGCGCGCCGGGCCCCCTCGGGCGGGTTCGCGGCCAGTTCCTCGATGGCGGACTGCGGGCCCGCGGCGACGATCTGGCCTGCCCCGTTGCGGTTGGCGGGATCGAGGCCGAGCTCGGCGAGGCGGGCCAGGACGACCTCCTCCGCACCCCCGAGGACGGCGGCCATCCCGGTGGGCTCCAGCGCACAGGCGGCGGCCATCTCGCGGCCGCGGATCGCGGCGAGGCGGACGGCCGCGTCGGCGTCCAGGACGCCCGCGACGGCGGCGGCGGCGAGCTCACCGACGGAGTGCCCCGCGACGGGCGCGGACTCCGGGACGGTCAGCCGCGCGGCCGCGAGCAGCGCGTTGACGACGACGAGGGGCTGGGTCACCGCGGTGTCCTTGATCTCGTCCGCGTCGGCGGTGGTGCCGAGACGGGCGAGGTCCAGACCGGTGGCCTCGGACCAGGCGGCGACGGTGGCGGCTGCGGCGGAGTCCTCCAACCACGGCCCGAGCATCCCGGGGGACTGCGATCCCTGTCCGGGCGCGAGCAAGGCGATCACAGCAGCAGAGCCAACACTGCGCGGAGCCGGAACGGAACACCGCAACGCACCACGATGGTGTCACCGATTTGTGGGATTCCTCCAACGAGGCCCTCGCCGCGGCGTCCGGCCGGTCTCGGCCCGGTGGGTTCTCGTGCAGGTCAGGCCCCCGTTCACGGGGTCGCCAGGCGGCCCGCGAGCAGGGCCGTCCGGAGGACGTGGGCGTCCCGCGGATCGGTCGCGGAGCGCCCGGTGAGTTCACTCACCCGGCGGAGGCGGTACCGCACGGTGTTGGGGTGGACGAACAACGCCCGGGCGCACGCCTCGAGCGACCCGCCACCCTCCAGATAGGTCGCCAGGGTGCGCAGCAGCTCGCCGCCCGCCGCCTCCAGCGGCGCGATGACGGTCTCCACGAGCACGCCCAGCGCCGTCGGGTCGCCGGACACCGCGCGTTCGGGGAGGAGCTCGTCCGCGTCGACCGGGCGCGGGGCGTCGGGCCAGGCGGGGGCGGCCCGCAGCCCGGCCAGGGCGGCCCGGGCCGACGCGTGCGCGGCCGCCAGGTTCGCCGCCACCGGCCCGACGACGACCGGTCCCGGCCCGAAGTCCGCCACGATCGGCGCGATCGGCCGCTCGCTCGCGGGCGGCCGCGCGTCCGGCGCGGGGCGGCCCCGGGGCTCGGTGAGCAGTAGCACCAGTCGGCTGCCCTGCACGCCGACCAGCACGGACCGGCCGATCCGGGTGGCGTGCCTGCGCATGCCGGACAGCACCTCGGCGGCGTCGACCGCGTCCCCGCGGTCCTCGGGCGGGCTGCCGACCATGACGCGCACGGGGGCCGCGGCGTCCCAGCCGAGGGTGGCCGCGCGGGAGACCAGGGCGTCGTCGGTGTCGCCGCGGACCACGCCGTCGACGACGAGGGCCTCCTGCCGGGCGTCCCAGGCGCCGCGGGTCTCGGCGGCGTTGGCGTAGACGGTCGCCGCGGCGAAGGCGATCTCCCGGCCGAACCGCAGGACGGCCTCGACCAGGTTGCGGTACTCGGCCTCGTCGGCGGCCAGCGGCGGCAGCCGCTCCTCGAAGACCTCGGTGGCGATCCGGACGAGGTCGACGGTCTGCCGCAGCGACAGCCGTCTGGCCAGGTCACGCGGGGCGATGCGGAACGCCTCGGCGGTGAGCCGGATCGTCGAGCGGCCATGGTCGGCTCCGACCGCCTCCGTCGGTTCACCGAGCCACGCCACGAAGTTGCTGACGCCCGTCTGTGTGACCAGCAGCACCCCGGCCCGCTGGTCGGCGGGCAGTCGGGCGAACCAGGGCTGCCCGTCCTCCATCGCCGACAGGCAGGCCGCCGCGAGGTCGCCGGTCGCCCGTTCCAGGCGGCGCAGCGTCGCGGCGGAGACCGCCTGGACCTCGGACAGGGTCATGGGGGAAGCATGACACGCATGCAGGAGCCGGGAGCCGTGGTCAGACGGGGTGACGACCGGGCCGTGACCCGGCACGAGGGCTGCGAGGCCCGGCACGGGTTCTCCTTCGGGGCGCACTACGACCCGGCCAACACGTTCTTCGGCGCGCTGCTGGCGCACAACGACGAACGGCTCGAGCCCGGCGCGGGCTACCCCACCCACACCCACCACGAGGCCGACCTGGTCACATGGGTGGTGGCGGGGGAGCTGCGGCACACCGACTCGCTGGGCAACGCGGTCACGGTCCGCCCGGGCACGGTGCAGGTGCTGGCCGCGGGCACGGGGGTGGAGCACGCCGAGTACGGCCCGGCACGGTTCGTGCAGTCCTGGCTGGTGCCCGACGCGCTCGCCGAGCCCACCCTGCACTCGCGCGACGTGAGCGCGGCCCTCGCGACCGGCCGCCCCGTCCTGGTCGCGGCGGGAGCGCTCCCGCAGGGGCAGGCG
>Ga0268266_10004058_pt1 | contig 14155 bp, 9 predicted proteins | sample KBSS13metaG_FD_190356 | JGI IMG/M metagenome (GOLD analysis project Ga0268266, IMG submission 190356) | Switchgrass rhizosphere microbial communities from Kellogg Biological Station, Michigan, USA - KBS S1-3 metaG (SPAdes) (version 2) | ecosystem: Host-associated > Plants > Roots > Rhizosphere >...
GAAGCTCTGGCAGCAGCGGTATCGGATCGGTAGCGGGGGCGCGAGTACCGCGGTTCTCTACAACGGCGTGGATACTGATCGTTTCTCGGCGCCCTGTGTCGAGAGGCCGACCTCGTTGCTGGAAACGAAGTACGTCATCGGCACGGTCGGCAAGATGCGGCCGGAAAAGGCGCATGTCGACCTGGTCGCCGCGACGGCCGCACTGCGCGCACGGGGAATCGACGTCGGCTGCGTGATCGTCGGTGACGGCACCGAGCGCCCGCGGATCGTGGAAGAGATCGAGCAGCAGGGCCTGTCGGGTTTCGTGCAGCTCGTTGGCGAGACGCGCGACGTGCGCCCTCACCTCGCACAGATGGATGTTTTCGCGCTCACGTCGACCGCGGTGGAGACGTTCTCGAACGCCGCGTTGGAAGCGATGGCGTGCGGCGTGCCGGTGGTGTGCTCACGCATCGGCGGGATGGAAGAGCTGATCGGCCACGGCGGCGGATTCAGCTACACCCCGGGCGACGTGCAGGAGCTCACGACGATTCTCGCGCGCCTGCTGTCCGATGACCTCGAACGCGCCCGGCTCTCACGCGCCGCGCGTCACGCAGCGGTCGAGCACTTCGGCTGGGACAGGATGGTCGATCGATTCGTGATGCTAGCGAGTAGCTCGGCCTGACGGCCGAGCCCGCCCGGCGATGTGGAACCATCGCCGGGCCGTTCTTGTTTACTGGGAAAAAATCGTCTCCTGACGATTTTTTCGAGACCCTACACGGTCTCGGGTCGGCGATCGTCAGTTGCTCGCAGTCGTCGTGATAGATCCCGGAGGCGCCGGGCGCTTCACGGGCTTCAGGCGCATCAGCACGATGCCGTCGCGATCCTTCAGCGTCACTTTGCGAACGGTGCTGCCGTCGTTGACCGACGGAGCCTGCGTGCCTTTGAGCTTCACGAAGTCGCCTTCCAGCGTGACTTCACGTTGGCCGTTGCCCTTCGGGTTCACGAGCACGATGCCGTTCTCGAAGTCGCGGCGATAAACGCCCGCCTGCCAGGCCGACGTCTGCGGCTTGCTGACCGCGGCGCCGAGCTTCGCATCGAACTCATCGAACCAGGGCACGCCCGCGTTCTGGTGAGCCGAGTCGTTGAAGGCGTAGTAGCCATCATCCAGCGCGCAGGACGCGAAGCCATAGCGCATGGCCTGGTAGTCCGTGGTGCTGCCAAACTGCTCGAAAATGCCGTACTTGGGCGCGCCGAGCGCGTCCATGGTCTTGCGATAGTGGGCCATCATCTGGTTCCAGCCCTGACTCTCGACCGACCAGCTGCTGCCGATGATGTGCTCGAGCACGCCGCCGTTGAAGGCGCCCTTGTACTCGGTCAGCACGGCGTTCGGCTGGCCCCAGTCGGCGACGTTCGCGAGCTGCATCTTGCCCGGCAGCGCCTTCCTCAGCGTATCGACATAGAGCCGGTAGCCGGCGCGATACCAGCCCTGCACGGTCGCGTCGTTCTGGCTGTCGATCTTGCCGTCGCGGTTCCAGTCACCATCCCGGCGCGGCTTCCAGAACACGTTGTCGGTGAAGATGCCATCGAGCGTCGGGTTCGGCGTGCCGAACTCGGACGCCGTGTAGTCGCCGAACCACTGCGCGAAGACCTGACCCTTGCTGTCCTTCTTCGCCTGCGTGGAGATGTTGAGGACGTAGAACCCCTTGCCGTAGTCCGACAGCACTTTCGAGGTGTCGAGGCCGGTGGTGTAGAGCCACCAGTTCGAGGCATTCACCTTCGCCTCGTAATCCACCCACGCGCTGCTCGCAGGAACCTGCATCGCCTCGCCGATGACGTAGGCAAACACCTTGGTGTTGGGATTGATCGCCTTGATGCTCTTCGCGACGGCGTCCATCGTGGTCTTCTGGGCAGTGCCCCAGCCCGGATAGATGCTGACGATGGACACGTCCACCTTCGCCAGCTTCTTCTGGTGTTCCGCAGTGTAGTAGTCGTGCGGACCGCCGATGTCGTAGGTGGCCAGTCGGGGAAAGTCATTCGCGGCATGCGCCGCTGAAGTCGCGGCCAGCGTGCCGGCGAGTGCGATCAATAATTTTCGGCTCATCGTTCCTTTCCTTATCGTGTTACTCAATTCACAGAGAAACCGGCGGGCGCTTCCGGCGCCGCTTCGGTCGTACCTGAGCGCAACAGGATGATTCCGTCGCGGTCCTGCAGCGTCACGGTGCGAACCGTGGCGCCACTGTTGACGGACGGCACCTGCGTGCCTCTGATCTTCACGTAATCCGCTTCCAGGGTGACGGTGCGAGCGCCATTGCCCTTCGGATTCACGAGAATGATCCCATTCTGGAAATTGCGGCGATATACGCCGGACTGCCACGCAGCCGTCGGCGGCCCGCTCGTCGCAGTGCCCAGCTTCACGCCGTACTCGTCGAACCACGGCACGCCCTGGTACTGCTTGCTGCCGTCGGTGAACGCGAAGTATCCGTCGTCCATCGAGCAGGACGCGAGGGCGTAGCGCACGAACTGGTAGTCGGTCGGCGAGCCTTGCGCGCTGCACACCAGATATTTGGGCGCGGCGAGCGCCGCCATGATCTTGCGATAGTTCTTCATCATCTCCGCCCAGCCGGCGTAGGTCTCGACGGAGAACGGACGGCCCATGAAGTGTTCCCACACCCCGCCGTTGAACTTGCCCACGTACTCGTTGATGTTGGCGATGGAGAGGCCCCAGTCCGCTACGTTCGCGATCTGCAGCTTGCCGGAGGAGCCGCGCAGCAGATCCGAGAACTGCGCGTAGCCCGCGCGATAGCGCGATTGCACTCCCGCATCGTTCTGGCTGTCAGTCGTGCCGTTCAGATCCCAGTCGCCATCGCGACGCGGCTTGTAGAACACGTTGTCGGTGAAGAGGCCGTCGATCGCCGGATTCGGCGTGACGTACTTCTGCTGCACCCAGCTCGCGTACCACTGGATCCACGTGCGGCCCGACGAATCCCTCTTCGCATTGGCCGTGGTGTTGATGATGTAGTGGCCGTTGCCGTAGTCGGAGAGCACCTTCGAGCCGCTCGTGCCGCTCGTGGTCAACCACCACTGCGCGTTGTTGATCTGCGTGTACACATCCGTGAACGTCGGATTCATCGGAATCGTCTCGGTCTCGGGACGCTCGTAAAGGAACACCTTGATATTGGGGTTCCTGGCTTTCAGGTTCTTGACGGTGTCATTCATCGTGACACCTGCCCCTACGCCCCAGCCGGGATAGTACGAGAGGACCGCAACCTGCACGCCGGCGAGCTGCTTCTGATACGTATCCGTGTAGTAATCCTGCTTCCCGCCGATGGCATACGTGCCGAGGCGCGGATAAGTGTCTGCGGCAAAGACACTGGTGGCGACGAGCGCGAGCGAACACGCCGCCACTCTCGTGAGTGAACGATTCATTGGAATTTAGAACCCCCGGATGCGACCGCGGGGGAGTATCGAGGCCACGACGACGCACGCGCAATGTCTTAGAACAGAGACGTGCGCGCGCAACGCTTTCGATCACGCCAGCCCCTGCGGCTTCAGCAGAAGCTTGGCGATGCTCGAAAATGAGCCCGGAGTCACAAAAACACGTCTGATTCACGTTAACCCCGCGAATCCGTGCCTTCGGAAATTCCCTACTCGGCTATGCGAAAATTTTCCGGCGGTAAGCCCAGTGCGATGCTTTCGATCTCCGATCCGTCGTTGATTCGCGCCAGCACTCGCAAGTTCCGGGCCGCGTCGAGACCGAACACTGTGCCGTGATTCACATTGTCGCGCGTCGTGCGACACACGACGAGCACTCCGCCGTCGCGCAACCGCCCGCGCAGGTTCTGCAACATGGCAGTGAGCGTCGCCGCGTCGAAGTATCCGAGATTCAGGATGTTCGCAGCACGCAGCACATCGAAGCAGCGCACGAAACTCTGGTTCACGAGGATGTCATCCTCGATCACTTCGATGTGACGGCGACGCAGGACAGAAGGGCTCACGAGCTGCACGGCGCGCCAGCGCATCCCCCACTTGCTTCCGCGAGCGGCGTGCTGGGGATCGCTCAGCGTCGGCCCGAGCAATCGCGCAAGCGTCTTGATCAGCAGAACCTGCAACCCGTAGCGAGGAATCTTGCGCTTGCGCAGCGGCACTTCGAGGCCGAGGCCGCCGATCTCGTACTGCATCGTGCGGCCGTGGCGATCGACGAGCGCGTGCAGATTGGGCCCGATCGACAGCACGAACGCGTTCACGGATGCGTCGCCCGCCACCATCCGGCAATCGACGCCGGCTTGCTGAAGCGACTCCAGCCACTCGACGCTGCTCACGGCCGAGGAGCACGCCACATCCATCACATCGAGCGGACGATGCGAGGGCAGGTGCTGCTGAACGATCGCGTTGAGGTCATCGAGGCGCCGATGGCTCGTCGTCTTCCACGTGCCGTTCGGCAGGCCCACGCTCTTGAAGAACACGACTTCCAGCGCTTCGACATGGGCCGGCTCATCCGGCAGCTCACCGAAGTACATCTGATTTGCGGTTGGAATCCGCTCGCTCATGCCTTGCTACCCACCACCGTGCGCCTCACGGAGGCGAACAGCAGCTCCGCCTCCGGCACTCGCAACAGCTTCAACGACACAACATACGCCACCATGTAAGTGGCCCCAGCAAGGACCACGCCTGCGAAGCCGAAGGTGTCGGTCCAAAGCGGGCTCACGACCACTGCACAGGCGACAATCGCCGCCACGAGAGTGCGGCCGATGCTCGACCAGGGGATGAGCTGCGCGGTCGTCTTCCCTAAGTGGCGCGCGACGCTGTGCGCCTGCCAGATGCCATCGATGAAGGTGGAGAGCACGGCCGCGGCCATGGCGCCATTGATCCCGAACCTCGGAGTCAGCACGACCATCCCGATCGCACAGCCGACCAGCGCGACGATATTGCTGTAGACGAGCGGCGAAACCTTGTTCATCGCGCGCAGCGCGGGCGCGAAATCGAAGCATTCGCGGAAGATCGAGATCATGAAGATCTGCATCAGCGGAGCGGCCGCTTCGTAGTTGCGGCCGAAGACCGTGACCACCGCGATGTCGGCATAGCGGATCACGAGCACGATCACCGGCAGGAGCAGCACGGCATTCATCGCGGTCGCGCGCTTCCAGAGCGCGAGCTGAACCTCGGGGTTATCCCGCCCTCGTCTCACCATCTCCGGCAGCACGACGGTCGACAGGGCGTTTCGCACGATCGCGATCACCGGCTCCGGGAAGCGCCCGATTGCGTACTGCGCGAGGGAGGCCGCACCCAGCATCTTCGTGACGAAGATGCCCGCGAAATAGCGGTTCACGTTGGCAATGAAGGATCCGGTGCCCGACGGCAGGCAGAACCGCAACTGACCGCGCCACGGCTCGTTCAGCACCGGCTCGCGAGCCGACGCGTCGAACCTCAGGAACGCGATTGCCGAGCCGACGAAGCGCAGGGCCTCAACCGCGATCAGCGACCAGATGATGGTGGCCACGTCGCGTGTCGCCGTTGCTACCACCGTCACGACCGCCAGTCGCGCGAGGAGCCGGCCCGCTGAGTAGCCGAACATCGCCGCGGAGCGATGATTCGAGAGCCAGTACATCTCCCAGAAATCGAGGTTCGTCGACAGCATCAAGTAGAGGACAAGCTGCCAGAGGTACGGCCCCACCACCGCGCCACCGGTGGCCAGATCGAACAGCACGAGGGCAACGCTCGTAACGAGCGTCGCGCAGAACGTGAGCACCGTGGTCTGCCGCACGATGCGCCACGGGCTCTCGGGATGCGCGGGAATGAAGTACAGCAGGCTGTCGTAGATCGCAAAGCCGCCGAGCGACTGAAGCACCGTGCCGTACAGCAGGAACTCGCGGTACCGGCCGAAATCCTCGACGGTGAGCACGCGCGCGAGAACGATCGGGCTCACCAGCATGAGCCCGTAGTTCGCGAGCCGCGCAAGGCTCAGATACGCGGCACGATGTGCCAGTGGCGCCATCGCGTTACTCGGTGGCGCCAGGCGCCGGCAGCTTGAGCACTTTCGTCAGGTCGTCCCGGCCACGGAACACGACTTTGAACTCAGGCGATTCGAGCATCTTCGAAAGACTCTCGCCGCGCACGTAGCGACGGCCGTCTTCCTGGTTCTCGCCACTGCCGATGATGTAGATGGCGCCGCGGCCCGGCTTGTCGATGAGCTTCTGCAGATCGTCGGCCGAGCCGACGAGTGGCGTGTTCGTGTAGAAGTCCTTCCAGACACCCTCGTGGTTCAGGACGTACGGCGCGGCCACTTTCTGGTCCTGCAGCCAGTAGTCCACATGCCCCAGATAGTAGGTCTGCTCGAGCACGTCTTCGGCGATCACGATGTCACGCGGGCCGGGATTCACGTTCTGGATGAACCTCGCCGCGCCCTGGTGATCCGGGTTCGTCTTGTAGCCCGAGTGAACGATGCGCGCGAAGGCCGCCGGATTCACGGCGAGCACACACACGATCGCTGCAACGATCCCTTCCCAGCGCAACAGGGAGGCACCGCGGCTTCGCAGAAACCACTGCGCGGCGGCGAATCCGCCGAGGAGCAGCGGAATGGTCTGCACCGCCGTGTAGCGAAGCGCCACGTTCCAGCGGAACAATCCGATGGCGATGAGCGGCACCCACACGCCCAGCAGGATCAGCAGAACAAAATCGGGCACCGGCTTGCGGCGCGCCAGGCACCACAGGCTCGCGACCAGCGCGAGCCCCGCCAGCAGGCCGGCAAAAATCGAGTAATGCGCGACGGCGATCTGCGGCCAGACGCTGGGCCAGCCGAGCATCGCGCCGAAGATCTGGTGAATGGACGCAACGCCCTTCGCATGCAGCAGATAGAACTGCCCTGCCATCAGAGCAGCGCTCACGATTGCGAGCGGCAGCACGCGCCCTACCGTGAGCTGCCCGCTGCGCATCGCGATGATGGCGCCGACGATGAGGAACAGCGCGGCAAGGTGATAGCTGAACGCAACCTGCGCGAGCAGGCCCAGTGCAATCAAGGCGGCCGCAGCGATGGCGGCGACCCGTTCGCGAACCAGTCGCACAGTGAACGCTGAGAGTGCAGCGGCACCTACCGCGGCAACGGCGAACATCCACCATGCCACCTGTGGAATAGCCTCCGCGGCGCCGGGACTGCCAACGCCCTCATCGTCGCCACCGACGTCCCGCGACGAGGGATACGCGCTCACGACCCAATGATCGATGCCGATGAAGCCGGCGATGATGGCGGCGAAAGCCGCGGCGCCAAACACGATCTTGTGCAGCTCGCCGCGCACGATGCCCGGATAGAACGCCATGAAGGCCGCGAACACCGCGAGCGTCTGAAACTGAATCCCGATGATCAACGTCGCCACCGCACCGGCGAGGAACCATGCGTTGTCGGTCCGCTCCCATCGGAACAGCAGGATCATGTATCCCGTCACGCAGGTGACGAGGAACACGTACATGCGCGCGGTCTGCGCATCCACGATGAACTCGGGCAAGAGCGCCACGGCCGCGGTGAATGCGAGATTCCACGCAGGCGCGAGGAATCGGCGCCCCGCATAGAACGCGAGCACGATCAGCAGAACTCCGCAAAGTGCCGACGGCAGACGGAACGCCCACTCGGACTCGCCGAAGGCCTTCACGGCGCCGGCCATCATATAGAGCTGGGAAATCCCGCGCGGGTAGTACATGCCGCTGGGAAGCAGGGGCTGGCCATCCTTCACGATGTGCATCGTGGGCATGGCCATGGTCTCTTCATCGCCGTGCAGGCTGATATCGCCGAGCCCCCAGAAACGCAGCACCGTACCGACAATGACGATGGCCGCCAGCACGAGGAGCGTGCCGGATCGCGTGCGCTCCGCTGGCTGCCGGATCTCGAACAGCGAGCCAAACCATTGCGCCAGCTGGAACGGCAACACCGCGCTACCGGACATCGAAGGAACCGCGCTCATCGAAACTCCTCCACTCTCAGCGCGGCCGGCCGGCGAGCACGCCGCCGAACGGGCTTCGTGCCTCACCCAGCGCAGGGCCCTGTACCCCCGCGACCTTCAACGGCGCATCCCGCACGGACAGCACCTTCTCCTCGGCGCCGTCCCTCACCAGCACGGCGATTCGCATCATGGCGCCCACGTAGAGCCAGATGTAGGACCACGGATCGAACAAATCCGCGAACACGATGGAGATCAGCAGCGCGAACATGCCGAAGACGAACGCCAGCACGTGCGGCCGCGTGTCGTCGTCGGCGAATGACACGACATTGCGCGCGGTCCGGATGATGCGCCACATGAGCGCCAGGAACAGCGAGACACCCGGAATACCGAGGTCGAAGTACGTGCCCAGGTAGTGATTGTGAGGCGCGTAACGGAACGGGAAGACGTAGTACACGTCCCACCCGAATCCGGTGATCAGTGTGAGCGGCGTGCGAGTCATACGCTCGAGCAGCTCGCCCCAGATCTGCGTGCGTCCCGACGACGCCTCGCTCATGTCGATCGACTTCGACTGGCCGAAGAGGCGCTCCGCAATCGTGTTGCCGATCTGCGCGTCCACGAGCCCGGCAATGAGACCGACGAATATGACGCCGACGATAGCGACGGCGCCCCACACCACGAACTTCTGCATCGGCACGTAACGACGGAGCATGAACCCCGCCAGAGCCGTGCCCAGGAATAATCCGACGAAGGCGCCGCGCGATACCGTGAGGATCAACACCAGCGCCGAGACCAGCATCGCCCCGCCCCAGATGAGCTTGTGACGCTGGCTGGTCACCATCATGGCGATCATTCCGGGCAGCATCGTCACGATCAGCGTGCCGGTGTCGTTCGCGTGACCGAAGGCGCCGAAAATGCGGCCGGCTTCCGGGCCCCTCTCACCGACCTTCATGCCGACGTGAACGAGCCCCACGCTGTCGAACAGCGTCAGGAGATTCGCGCCGCCGATGGCGAGCAACAGCGCGCCGATCAGCCACTTTGCATCGTCCATCGTGCGCAGGCCGTAGAAAGCGGCGAACAGCATCAGCGCCGGATCGATCATCTTGGTCTTCAGGGTCACGAGACCGCCGAAGAAGCTGTAGCCCGGATAGTGCGCGACACCGAACGCGATGGCCCACATCAGGCCGGCGTAACCGATCAGCAGGAAGAAGATGACGTGCAGCGACAGCAGATCGAGCTTCACACCACCCGTCAGCGCCGTGCGAAATACCAGCGTGAAGCCGATGGAATACAGGATCGCGTTCTTCACGCTGAAGCCCGTGAAGAGGCTCATCTGCATGCCGAGGGCGTCCCCGGCGATGAACGCGAGGATCAGTGCCAGGAACAGCCAACGCATGGCGTGTGTCCTCTACCGCTATCTGCGGATATTGATTGTTGTCGAGCTAGTAGGCTTTTTCGTCGCGCAGGACGCGGACCGCGGTCAGCGCCAGGATCTTCAGATCCAGCAGCGGCGACCAGCGGCGCAGGTATTCGAGGTCGTAGTTGACGCGCGCCTGCATGTCTTCCACTCGCGTCGTCTCGCCGCGGCAGCCGTTGATCTGCGCCAGGCCCGTGATCCCCGGGGGCGCCTTGTGACGGACCATGTAGCCCTTGATGAGCTGCCGGTATTCCTCGTTGTGAGCCACGGCATGCGGGCGCGGGCCGACGAGGCTCATCGTTCCCTGCAGAACGTTGAAGAGCTGCGGCAGCTCGTCCAGCGAATAGCGCCGCAGGAACCGGCCGATGCGCGTCACGCGCGAATCGGTGCGCGTGGCCTGATGCACATAGCGGCCGTCTTCCAGCACGGTCATCGTGCGGAACTTGTAGACCAGGATCTCGTGGCCATCCAGACCATAGCGACGCTGCTTGAAGAGAGCCGGCCCCGGTGAGGTGAGCCGGATCGCACAGGCGATGATGACCATCAGCGGCGCCGCAATCGTCAGTATGGCGGCGGCGAAGGCCACATCCGTCATGCGCTTCACCAGGCCGCCGTAGCCGTAGAACGGCGTCTCGCACATCGAGACCACTGGCATGCCGAGCAGCTCGCCGGTGCGCGCCTGCAGAAGGTCGAGCGCGCACAGATCCGGCAGGTAGTAGATCGACACCGTGGTGTTCCGAAGCTCCTGCACGAGATCCATCACACGCTGCACCTGACGCATCGGGAGCGCGACGAAGATCGCATCGATCTGCTTGCGCTGAACCGCGGCGAAGATGTCCGACATCGCACCGAGCCGGCGCATGCTGCCGCAGTGACCCAGCCGATCCGGACCCCGGTCGTCGAAGAAGCCGTGCACCGTCATGCCGAGCGAGCGGGAATTTCGGGTGATGCGGTCGGCGAGCATCAGGCTCACATCGGTGCAACCGACGAACGCCACGCCGCGAGTGTTCTTCGGGTCGTTCAGCAGGCGCCGCATCATCTCGTGCAGGTAGAGCGCCACGAGCACCAGCAGCGCCGGTGTGACGACGACCCACGTCAGCACGACGCGACGCGAGAAGTCTTCCGAATACTTGGTGACGTAGCCGATCCCGAGCAGGATCGCGACAATCAGCATCCAGCGCACGATGACACTCAACGCGAGCGGAAGCGCAGCGGGCAACACCGGCTGCTGCCCATTCGTGCGACCGCGCGGGAGCACGGAGCTCAGTATCGCAACGGCAACAGCGAGCACCTGGAAGAAGTCGCTGAACACCACGCCGTACGCGTGACAAAGGAGCACGAGCGTCCCGACGGCAATCAGCGAAGGCATGATCGCCTGAAGCAGCGATACGAGCGCGATAGAGAATCCGCGCGTGAACATTACAGGGTCTGTCATGCGTGCTGTGTGAGGCTCGAATGCAACGTAAAGTCGTTCGACCGCAGACTTCGCAAGTATCGCGCCCGCTTGGCAGTAGCTCGGGCGCGGCATCGGCTGCCGGGAATCCATGTCGGTAGCTTGCGACCCATCCTTTTTCGTTCCCCATCATCGAGTTGACTCCGCAACCGGCCACCCACGGCGTGAGCATGTCTGTGGGCGGCAACAGAATGGGATCCCAAGAAGCTGAGGCGCTGCTGAAATAATCCGAAAAAACATAGCGTGTGCAGTGAGTTGGACGATGTGGCACACGCGTTGCACCTGTGCTCCCCGTTGCCGCGTGCTGTAGCAGGACCTGAGCAGGTTTTGTTCCCGCACAGGCAAAGCTCGATACCGCGATCCAGATCGGACATGGCCGTGCCGGCTCGAAATCGGCACAGGCGACGCCACGGCTGCGACGACGGTTCGGCTCGATTACGGGTTGGGTCATTGATGGGGTCGCACAAAATGAGAACCTTCTCAGGTTCATGGGTTCGTTTTGCCTTTTGTTCCGTAGCACTGGCTTCGCTGCTGGCCGCCTGTGGCGGCGGGGGCTCGGGGTCTTCCACTTCCGCGCAGAGCGGGGCCGGCGGCAACGCCGCGCCGACGATCGCCGGCTCGGCGCCAGCGAGCGCCACGGCCGGCCACGACTACTCGTTCAAACCGAGCGCCTCGGATGCGAACAAGGACAAGGTCACCTTCACGATCGCGAACAAGCCGTCCTGGGCCGCCTTCGATGCGGCGACGGGCGCGCTCACCGGCAAGCCGGCGACGAAGGACATCGGCACCTATTCCGGGATCGAGATCGCGGCGACCGACGGTAATGCGGTCACGGCGCTGCCGGCATTCAAGATCACGGTGGCGGCCGCTCTTGCGACCAACGGTGTCGAGGTGTCATGGGCGCCGCCGACGCAGAACGCAGACGGTTCGACGCTCACCGATCTTTCGGGTTACAAGATTCACTACGGCACAGAGAGCGAAATTTACTCGGACAGCGTGACGGTCGATAACGCCGGCCTCACACGCTACTCGCTCGAGTCGCTGCCGAAGGGCACGGTCTACCTCGCCATGACGGCGGTGAATGCGGCCGGCGCCGAAAGCGATTTCTCCAAGGAAGTCAGTGTCACGGTGAATTGAACTCGACCGCGAGGTCGAAGTCGATCGAGACCTGTGGCGAAGTGCCCGCCTGCGCGGGCGCTTCGAGCACAGCGGTGATCGCAGGCTGTTTTTGATCGAGCGTCGACGAGTACCAGCCAAGCGGGGGGTGTTCGGACGCGGTCACGAGGCGGGCTGCGAGCGCGGAGGGCCAGGTCAGGGTGAGAATGACCCCTTCGCGTCGGGCGACGAGCGTGTTCGCATCCACGCTCACGCCGCACCCTGGCGCAAAGTGCCAGAACCACTCGAGGCGGTGCGGACGGCGCAAGGACACGTCGTCCGTGACCCGCAGCTTGCGCAGGCGGCGTTCGTACACCCAGGTGCGCCGATGCCGCACCGGGTCTTCGAGCCGCTCATAACCGTTGTGGCTCGCCACCATGCGCACCGAATCCTCGGTCGATTCGAAGGATTCGACGCGCGCCTGCGCGTGCTGCAGCCACAGGAAATTGCCGGCCGCGATGGATTGGTCCTCGCTGTCGACGCGCAGCGTGTTGTGCGCGGACGTGCCGCGGAAGTAATCCCGCCAGCGCCGCTCGGTGTGATACGCGAACGTGCCCGGGTCGATGAGAATCGGCAGCCCGCCGGCGCTCAGCGTGAACGACAAGGCATCCGCGTGGCCGTGAGCCGCGATCGAGAGATATCCGAGCGGTCCCGCATCGGCGACGATGCGCACTTCTTCCGGTGTCTCGAAATCCTGACCGAGGATGTAATAACCGCCCTGGGGGAACTCCCGTCTGACGGGCAGCGACGCGCCCTGCGCGCTCGCGTCGAGCGCGGCGAAGGTCGCGGCCGCTGCATCTCCGAACAGCCAGCGCGACTTGTCGTCGAGCGTGCCCGCCTTCAGCTTGAAATCTGCACGCTCGAAGAGCACTGCACCGCTCGCGAGCAACGATTTGAAAGGATCGAAATCCCGCGCGGGATCGAGCCGCACGAGCAGGCCGTCGTCGGCGTCGCCAATCTGCGGCACGTGCCCGCCGACATCCATGATGCTGGCGAGAAATTCCAGCATCGATTGAAATCTTTGCCAGTACGACACCCCGAAGTCGGAGCCGTTGGCGCGCGCCATGAGGCCGGCCACGAGCATCATGTCGGCGACGGCGTGGTGGTACCACGTCGCCTGTTCCTTGTTCACGCCGTCCGAGAAAGTCTGCAGCGTCGCTTCGCGCTCCAGCTCTTCCCGCGCGCCGGTCCGCCACGACGGGCAGTCGTCCCACATCGGCCAGGTGAGGGACGCGATGAGGAGCCCGGTCGCCTCCCCCATCAAGTGATTGTTGGCCGAGGAATGTCGCGACAGATGCCCCGCGATGAAATGGCAGTGCTGATAGATCGAGCGCAGCCAGCGCGCGCGAAACGCCTCGCCATCCGGTCCCATGAAGAGCGGTGAGCCATCGGCGCCGAGCAACTGCCACGCGAACGACCAGTTGGTCAGCCGGATCGCATGCTCGAGGCTGCTGCACCAGTTGACGCCAAACGGATACGGCGCCTGCTCGAACCAGGAGTCGAGCAACGCGCGACACCCGTCGAGATAGCGCGCATCACCGCTCAGGTGCCAGGCCTGCGCCAGCGTCACGAGCTCCAGATGCCGGTTGATCTCCCAGAGATACTTGATGTCGCCGACATTGCGCGGATTGCGGTAGTCGAGACTCTTGCCGAACACGAGCGGCGCGACGGTGCCGGTCTTCGGATCCTTGTTCCACTTCGGCGGAAATCCGAGTTGCGCGTGCTCCATCGCAAACACGTGGAAGGCGCCGCCGAGAATCAGGTCCGCCGCAGCGATGTATTTCTGCTTTTCGAACTGCCGTGGCAGGGTGGAAACCCACGCGCTACCGGAGGGACCCACGGGATCCGGCGCACGAGCGAGCCCGAGGCCCCAGCGTTCCGCGCGCGCGCGCACGGCGCGCCCGACTCGAAACGCAATCTCGCGGCTACTCATGGCGCGGACGCGAGCGACGCGCCACTTGAGACTCAAGCGGAGGTACTCGCCGGGCGGGTGCCTTCCGACTCCGAGCTGGCCGGTTTCTTGTGCGGCTCGAACACGGCGTCGTAAGCGGCCAGCAGGTTCGGCACTTCATGGTCCCACGACAGCTCGTTCGCCACACGCAGGCGCCCGAAATTGCCCATGCTCCGGCGGCGATCCTCGTCGTCGAGCAGGGACAGGATCTTGTCGGCCATGTCGATGGGATCGTTCCGGCGCGCGTACAAGGACGCTTCCTGCGCCGAGAAACG
>Ga0268266_10004060_pt1 | contig 14149 bp, 14 predicted proteins | sample KBSS13metaG_FD_190356 | JGI IMG/M metagenome (GOLD analysis project Ga0268266, IMG submission 190356) | Switchgrass rhizosphere microbial communities from Kellogg Biological Station, Michigan, USA - KBS S1-3 metaG (SPAdes) (version 2) | ecosystem: Host-associated > Plants > Roots > Rhizosphere...
CGCGCTCGCGCTCCAGGTCGTTGGAGTCCATCGCGCGCTCGGTCACCTTCTGGTTCTCGCGATAGGTGCCGGATTGCTGCAGCAGGCGGTCGACGAGGGTGGTCTTGCCGTGGTCGACGTGGGCGATAATGGCGACGTTACGAAGGTTCATGGCTCTTCTTCTGGTCGTGCATGGTGGATGCGCGATCTCACCGGAAAACCGGGACCCACTTCTCCGGATCGCGCTCTAAAACCTGGAATACTGGCGCGTGATGACGCTTCTTCGAATCGTCATCCCGCTCCGTCTATTTTGTTTGAGCATGGTCTTTTCGAAAAACCGGTATCCGCTTTTCCGGATCATGCTCCGGGGGCGCTTTTCCCCCAAAAAGGAAGCCCGGCCAAAACGACCGGGCACACCTTACGCGTTGCGGCGCAATATATTCAGAAAACGTCAAAAAACAATGGTTTGTTTGGCAGTTGGTTAGCCGATTTTGGCGCCGGACCAGCCCTAATTGCCTTTTTCAGGGTCCGGATAGACCCCCCGCAAAACCTCTTCGAAATGGGCTTTGACCGCCTCATTGCACTGGCAGGACCGGTTTCGCATGGCGTCCGGGTTCCGGACCAGGATCGAGCCGCGCCGGGTCTCCAGCGTGCCTTCCGCCTTGAAGGTCTGGATGACGCGGCTGGTATAGGAGCGGCCGACGCCAAGCAGGGTCGCCAGCTGCTCATGGGTCAGCGGCACGACTTCGTCGCCGTCGGCGCGTTCCATCGCGGAAATGATCCATTTCGCCGTGCGCTGCTCGATCGAATGGATCGCGTTGCAGGCGGTGGACTGGAAGATTTGCGCCAGCATGCAGTCGGCATAGCGCGCGAAGATGTTGTTCAGGGTACGCGACTTCGTTTTCGCCGCATCGAGCTTGCTGATCGGCATCCGTACGAACGGCCCGGCGAATTTGACCGTGATGCGGGTATAGGCCGGCAGGTGGCCCTGGCTGACGATGCCGCCGACCGCGCCTTCACGGCCGATCAGGATGGTTTCGACATCGCGGCCGTCCTCATTGGTCACCATGTAGGACACCAGGCTCGGACCGCAGGGGAAGTGTACGGTCTCGACGTCGTCGCCGGGACTGTAGAGCAGGTCGTTCGGAGCGGCGTCGGCCGCCACGAGGTGTGGCTCGATCAGCGCGAAATCGGCGTCGTTCAGCCGACGCAATAAATTGTTGAACGGCCGCTCGCCGGCCGTGTCACCTTGTTTCGAAATCATGAAAGGTTTCCCGCTCGCCCGTGCGCACAATAATCGATCCGATCCGGTTTATGTGTTCACTAGTGGACAGACGGTAGAACGGACTTGTGGTGGTTTCAGTTCCGGAACCGGTGATGCGCTTGATGGGCGTCGGCGGCTGACCTTGCGCCTTCCGGGGCTTCGGCCCGGACCTCTTATCAAATGTGAACCTTGAACGGGCGAAGACATGGAATCCGCCTCTTGTGACGGTATGCCCAACGATGTGCTGATCGTTGAAGACGATCCTATCATCGCGCTCGATTTCGAAGACACGCTTTTGGGGTTTGGCGTCAAGACGGTACGTACCGCCGCGAACGTCGCCAAGGCGCTCGATATGATCGCCGAGCGGATGCCGGAATTCGCGCTGCTCGATGTCAGCCTCATCCGCGAGAAGAGCTTTGCCGTTGCCGAACGTCTCGAAGCGCTGAAAATCCCGTTTGCTTTCGTCACCGGCTATGGCCCCGACGTCAGGCTGCCGGCAGACTTGGCGGGCAGGCCGCGGTTGCCAAAACCCTATTCGACCGACGCGCTTGAGGCGATGCTGAAAAGCCGAGGCCGCAAGCCCTGAGGCGTTGTGGCCGGCGCGGCAATCATGCCGGCTTGGGGTCGAGCGTTGTCGACCACAATGCAACGTCGGCGCGGTCGCGCAAGGTTACCGTCATCTGCCCGCTGCCGCCGTCGATCCTGACGTGACCGAAGAACTGCATCCCGGCCGATGGCGGCAGGTTCTGTTTGCCGGGGCCGGGCGCCTTGATGAATTTCACTTCGGGACCGAAGGTGTTGTCGAGCTCGTTTGGACCGAACGTGCCGGCGTGCAGCGGCCCGGCGACGAACTCCCAGAACGGATCGAACTCCCCGAACTGCGCCTTGTCTGGGTTGTAATAGTGCGCGGCCGCGTAATGCACATCCGCCGTCAGCCATACCGTGTTGACGACGCCTGACGTCTTGATGAAGCGCAGCAGGTCGGCGATCTCCAGTTCGCGGCCGCGTGGCGGTCCGTCGCCCTGCGCAATGGCCTCCGAGCCCTTCTTTTTGGGTGCATCGTCATAGACGATGATGCTGAGCGGCATATCTGACGCGATCACCTTCCAGGTGGCGCGCGAATTCAACAACTCTCGTTTCAGCCAGGCGAGCTGCGCGGGCCCGAGGAAAAAGCTTTCGGGACCGTAGACGGTTTCCAGGTTCGGGCCGTTGGCGCCGCGATAGCTGCGCTCGTCGAGCATGAACACGTCGAGATGCGGACCGTATTTGAGCGTGCGATAGACCCGGCCAGGCTCCGTGATGCTCTCGCGCATCGGATACATTTCATGGAACGCGCGCGCGGCTCGGGCGGCGAGCAGGGTGATGTTGCGCTCCTTGTAGGCCGCGGGCAATTCCTTCGACAGCGACCAGTTGTTGGTGACTTCGTGGTCGTCCCACTGCACGAAGACCGGCACCTCGGCGTTGAACGCGCGCAGATGCTCGTCCATGAAATTGTACTTGTGCGCGGCACGGAATTCGTCGAGCGTTTCGGCGACTTTCGATTTTTCCGGCGTCGTCAAATTCTTCCAGACCTTGCCGTCGGGGAGCGTCACCTCGCCCTTGATCGGTCCGTCCGCGTAGACGGTGTCGCCGGAGTGCAGCAGGAAATCCGGACGATGCTTTCGCATGGTCGCGAAGGTGAACATGCCGCCATCGTCGGGGTTGATGCCCCAGCCCTGTCCGGCAACGTCGCCGCCCCACACGAAACTGACGTCGCGGCGATCGGCCGGCGCAGTGCGGAACCGTCCGACCACCGGCTCGCTTTCGATGCCGGTATGCGCGAGATCGCGAAACCGGACACGGTAGAAGATTTCCTGCCCGGCAGGCAGGTTCTCCAGCAGCATTTTCGCGGTGAAGTCGGATTCCGGTAGCGCTGCGATCGGCGGCAGCGCCCTCACGTTGGCAAAAGAGTCGGACGTGGCGACCTCGACCAGCATTTGCGAGGGACGGTCGGCGCGCGCCCATACGACGCCGCCATCGGCGCCGACGTCACCGGATTGCACGCCGGACGTCAGGACCGGCCGGTCGGCGGCGCGGCTGAGATAGGGCATTGCCATGACGCCGGCCGCGCCAGTGCCGGTGAGGAAGCGTCGGCGGGAAATCCTGAATGTCATGCGAACCTCTCCCGGATCTGGCGCAGGTGCCATGGATAGCACCGCCAGACCTAGAAAGATTTGATGACGGTTCGATTACCGAATCTGCCGATCAGCCGTTACCGGCGGCACGAAACTGCGCGCTGGCCCGTTGCAGGTTTTGCGGCATGCTCATCAGCAGCGCCTTGCGGTCGGCTACCGCGTTGTGAAACTGCTCGATCGCGATGTTGAAGGCGGTCAGCGTGCCTTCCTCGATCGTGCCGTGCTCGAAGCATTGCAGCGTGTGGCGCAAGATATTGTCCGCTTCCGACTGCATCTGGTCGAGCTCTTCCATCGAATCGCATTGGCGGGCGGTGGCGAGCATGTCGAGCAGCCGGTCGCGCTGCGACGTGTTGACGTTGCGCTCATCCTTCTTGAGATAGCCGGCGAACCAGGCGCCGACAGAACCCATCGCCGACAGCGCCATCAGCGACCACCAGATGTAATCGCTGTAGCGGTCGAGAAAGGTTTTTTCCTCGCCGTCGACGAAGGCGGCGGCGCCGGGATGGACGGGGATCGTGGCGTCCTTGTCGGTATCGGGCGTCTCGATCTTGGCGGCCAGCGGAAATTCGTTCTTCAGCGTCTGGCGGATCGCAAACAACTGCCGGGTAAAGATGGCGATGGTCGATTCCGCGATGCCTCTGCGCGCCACGATGTGGTGCGAGAAACTGATCGTCTTGACCTCTTCCTCGGGCCGGCTCGGCGCGCTGCCGAATGTTCCGGCCGGGATGTCGGAGGCTTCATAGGCGGGATGGTTTTGCGCAATCGCCTCGGCCGAATCGATCGCGAGGAATTTCGGCGCGCCACCGTCGCGCGCAGAGGCCGCGATCGCGTCCGCGGTGATCTTGCTGTTGACCGGGCCGGCGGCGAGATAGGCGTCCGCCTTCTGGTTACGAATGGCCTCGGCAGCTTCGTTGGCGGGGAACTGAATGACTTCGACCTTCGTGGGATCGATGCCATATTGCTGCAGGATCACCTTGAGCAAACCGACATTGGCTTGCGTGCGGCCGACGACGCCGATGCGGCGCCCCGCGAGTTGGCCGATTTTCGTGATGCCGGGCGCGGCCTTCTTGCCTTTGGTCTTGGCGGCCGCCGGCACCCACAGCACCACGACGTTCTTGCGCAGTGTCGCCACGGCTTGCGCATTCTTCGGCACCTCGAGGTCGCCCCTGATGATGGCGAGATCGGCCTTGCCTTCTCCGAGCAGGTTGGCGCTCGCAACCGAGCCATCGGTCTGCACCGGCCGCAACCGGACCAGGCTGCTCTTCTGGTTGTTGAAGGCCTGCGTCAGGTTCTGGACGACCTTGAGGTCGTCGCTGTTGGCGGGGCCGACGGCGATCCGAAGCGTCACCGGCCGCATCGCAAAGTAATAGCCGGCGGCCAAGGCACCGACGATCGCCAGCACGCCGGCAAGCGTGATGAACGTCAGCCGTTGTTTCGCTGAGCGGGGCGAGGCTGAGGCCGGCTGTTCCGAAAGAAGTGGGCCGTCGGTCATCAATCCCTGGATGATCGTTCGAGGTGCAATTTTCTGCTGCCGGCACGCTTACTGAAATATCCTAGCAAATTTCCACGCTTAACCATTATTACATCTGCGTCATGGTTACCGGCGGCGTCAAACCGTCGCTGGACGCCGAATGCGGCCTGTTTTGCGCAAGGGATCCCTGACGCAGCCTTCGGTGTTAGGGTAGAGGCGATCTGGAACAGGAGGCGATCATGGTGGAACGGCTGTCGGCGGAAGCGCGCAAATCGGCGCTGGCGGAACTTCCCGGCTGGTCCGAGACGCCGGGACGCGAGGCGATTGCGCGGACCTTCACCTTCAAGGATTTCAACGAAGCCTTCGGATTCATGTCGCGGGCGGCACTGGTGGCCGAAAAGAGCGATCACCATCCGGAATGGAAGAACGTCTACAAGACGGTCGAGGTGGTGCTGGCGACCCACGACGCCGGCGGCGTGACCCGGCGCGACATCGATCTGGCGAAGGCGATGGACGCGATCGCGAAGCAATTGGGCGTCGCCTGAGTTCGGCTCGCGGCGATCTTGCAGCGGCGGCAAGACATCCCCAATTCTTGAACGACATGATGGCGGCCGCGGCGATCTGCCGCGCCGGGTTCCGAGGAGCGCCGCGATGGCATCGTCCGATCACACCGTGGGTTTCGAACCGGCCGACCGGCTGGCGCAGGACCGTGAGAGCGTGCGTCGGCGCTTCTGGACCAAGTTCAAGCAGGTAGTGGCGCAGCTTCCGTTCGCCGAAGACCTGCTCGCCGCTTATTACTGCGCATTCGACAAGCAGACGCCGCGTCACGTTCAGGCGGCGCTGCTCGGCGCCGTCGGCTATTTCATTTTGCCGTTCGACTTCATGCCGGACATGCTGCCGATACTGGGCTTTACCGACGATGCCGCCGTTCTGGCCACCGCCATCCGCATGGTAGCGGGCCACATCACGCAGGAGCATCGCGATGCCGCCCGCGCTGCGCTGAAGCGCGGGATCGATACCGCTGACGTGGCGGAATAGGCAGAGCCTGCCGGCTCCCACCCCGGATCAAGTCCGGGGCGGGCTTTTGCTGGAAGATGGTTTGATTAGCGCTGCGCCGGTTGCGGAGCCTGCGCCCGCGCACCTCGTTCGGCCTCCCAGGCCTGGAACTGCCTGAACAGGGCTTCCTTGTCGGCGTCAGATTTGACGGCTGCTGCGGTCGCCGGGCTCTGCCTCAGGAAGTCATCGAACCTGGCACGCGTCACCGCCTCGACGTTGTGGCTCTTGAGCCATTGCTCGGCGACCGGCAGGCGCTGCCAATCGGGCAACGGCGCCGACAGCGACACTTCCTTCCACTTCGGATGGAACGGCGGGTTCTGGAACGTCGGAAACTTCGTGAAGAACGCGTCCACGAACTGGGACAGCTTGCGATAGCGTTCGGTGTTGGGTGCCCAGTTGTAGGCGGCGAGCACCGCGGGCACGGCGATGGTATCGACCTTCTCGCCTTCCGCGATCAGGTTGGGGTAATCCTTCGACGTCAGCGTCGCGGGCAGATAGTCGGTCTGCAGCGGCCGCGAATAATCGACCGGAACGAGGTGGAAGCGGTTATCGCTGAATGCGCTCACCGACTTGTACGGCTTGCCGCCGACGGCAATCACAGCGTCGATCTCGCCGGCCCGCATTTTCTCCATCGCGATACGCTGCTCGATGTAGAGGAAGTTCGGCTTGATGCCGAGCCGCTCGAACACGATTGCCGCCGTCACGAAGGTGCCGCCGTTGGGAAGATCGACACTGACCTTCTTGCCGTTGAGCTGGTTGATGTTGGTGACCGATTTCGAGGAGATGACATACATCTCCTCATTGTAGAGCTTGGTCACGTAGGTGAACTGCTTCTTGATGTCCTTTGCGAAGCCCTTCTTCTCGAGATAGTCGAGCGTGTCAGCTCGAACGATGCCGAGATCGACGCCTTGCAGGAACAGGATGTCGGCGACGCTCTGTACAGAGCCGCGCCCGACGATCGGAAGTACGCGCAACTTGTTTCCGTCGTCGAGCACGGAAGCTAGATCGGCACCGAACTGCACATAGGTGCCGCCAATCGTTCCCGAGATCAGCGTGACTGTGTTCGCGTTCAGCGCCTGCTTGGTGGCGACCGAACCGAACTGAAAGATGGCTTTGAGGCTTTCGCTGACTTTGGCCGGGTCGTATTCCGTCTCCGCGGCCCGGGCCGTCGTGTTGCTGAATGCCATCGTCATGGCAAGCAATGCCATTCCGAACAAATGTCGCATAGGATCCTCTGCGCTGGTCTGGAGTAAGTACTACTGCAACTGGCCGAGACGCCGCCTCGCGTCGGCTGAACCGAGTTGCGCGGCTTTCTGATACCAGACCCGGGCCGCCGCCGGATCGGGTGTGACGCTCCGCAAATCCTGGCTGCCCAGCACCTGCGGATCATATGTCCCCGCCAGCATCAGGGCGGCCTCCGCCTCCTGCGCGTCCGCGGCTCGTTCGAGCAGCAGCCGGGCAGAGGTGATGTCGCCGATCGCAAGCAGGCTCTTTGCGCGCTTCAGCAGCACCGCAAGCTCGTCGGGATCGATGCGCCTTGCCGGAGCGGCCTCACGCGCAGGAGCAGGCTCGCGAACCGCCGGGGCGACTGCGACCACCGGGTTTGCCGGGGCGACTTCGCGGGCAGCTTCGCGCACCACCGGCTCGGGCACCGCGACTTTGCCCTTGGCTGCGGTTTGATAGGCCGCGGTGATCTCGTCGCGCGACGGCGATGCCGATGCCACCGCCACGGCGGTCGGTTGCGAGCGGCGAGCGGCCGCGACTTCGGCTCCTGACGGTTCCGCGGCGAGCGGCGGCGCGGCAATGCGCGGCTTCTCTGCCGGTTCCGGCACTGCTGCGGCGATCTCTGCGGGTGGCGGCGCACTGCCGCCCCCACCGAGCGAGGCATTGAAGATGGCGCTGCGGGTCGAGTCGATGGAGAACAGTGCGAGAACTGCGGCGATCGCCGACACCACCGCGACCCCGGTCACGATACGCCCCGCGCGCGCCTTCTTCAGGCCACCGCTGCCGAACCTTCGGCCGCCCGCGAAAGCATATTCGGAAAGCTGCTGATGGGATTCTTCCTCGTAGTTGGCGAGGAAAAGCGGCACCTGCTCATGCGGCGGCAGCTCTTCCGGCAGCATGTCCGTGCGCTCATACTGCAGTGCGAAAGGCTGCTCGTATTGGGGTTGTTCGTAGCGGGGTTGTTCGTAGCGGGGCTGCTCATAGCGCGGCTCCGGCTCATAGCGGAGCTGTTCGTATCGGGATTGATCCGCTTCATACAACCGAGGGTCGCTGATCGCTTCGTCGAACCTGTCGAACGGATCCCTCGGCTGAGTTGGCAGCCTGTTATTCTCCGCCATGAATGACACTCCCCACTAAACCACACGCAACGACGGGCGTCCCCTGCAACTGCTTCTTGCTGTTGTTGACGTACGAGGGGCCCCTCCACCGGGTGATAAAATCGCACACGGATTGGGTTCAAAAGACGACGCTACCCGGGGTGAATTAGGATATTTGTTGGTATGATTAAGGCGTAGAAGCGGCATAACTCGCTTTGAGAGCACGCTTTGTTACCGAAAAACCATATCGGTCACATGAGTTTACCTCGATGGGATAACAAATACGTGTGCGGTTCCGTGCCTCGCAGCGACCGTTGCGCCTCTTTGAGCCGACGGAGTTTCATCCCGCTCAGGGATGCAGGATCACCTTGCCCATCGCCTTGCGTCCGGCGAGCACTTTCAGCGCTTCGGCGGTCTGCTCCAGCGGGAAGGTGCGGTCGACATGCGAGGAGATTTTGCCTTCCGCGGTCCACTTCACGAGCTTTTCCAAATTGGCGCGGTTCTTCTCAGGGTTGAGCCTGGTCCATGCGCCCCAGAATACGCCGCGGATATCGCAACCCTTGAGCAGCGCGAGGTTGAGCGGCATCTTCGGGATGTCGCCCGCGGCAAAGCCGATCACCAGGAAGCGGCCCTCCCAGGCGATCGAGCGCAACGCAGCTTCGGCGTAGGTGCCGCCGACCGGATCGAAGATGATGTCGACGCCCTTGCCGCCGGTGAGCCGCCGCAAGCCCTCCTTCAGATCTTCCTTGCTGTAGTTCAGCGTCAGCTCGGCGCCGTGCGCCTTGGCAAATTCGAGTTTCTCATCCGAGGATGCGCAGGCGATCACCTTGAGGCCCATCAGCTTGCCGAGTTCGCAGGCCGCAAGGCCGGTGCCGCCGGCAGCGCCCAGCACCGCGAGCGTCTCGCCGGGCTTCGGGCTGGCGCGGTCCTCCAGCGCGTGCAGCGCCGTGCCGTAGATGATGATGATGCCAGCGGCGCGATCGAAATCCAGATTGTCGGGAATCTTCACGATGGTGTTTGCGGGCAGCGCGATCTTTTCGCGTGCGCCGTTATGGCCGCAGGACGCGACCACGCGGTCGCCGACCTTCAGGTTGGTGACGCCGGCGCCGACGCTTTCGATCACGCCGGCAACTTCGGCGGCCGGCGAAAACGGGAAGGGCGGCTTGATCTGGTACTTGCCCTGGATCATCAGGATGTCGAAGAAATTCAGCGCCGCGGCCTTGATCGCAATCACGGCCTGTCCCGGTTCGGCCACCGGATCGGGGACGTCGGCCAGCACGAGGTCGTCGGGTTGGCAGTACTGCGAGCAGAGGATGGCTTTCATGGCGCACCTGATTTCGGACAGGGAAAGAAAAAGGCTGGATGCTTCTTGCCGGATTTGAGGGCAGGCTACAATCCGATTCAGGCACCTGGCCTTATGGCAATCGAAGGGTTCAAACGATGTTCGAAAAGAGCTTGCTGGCGGGAAAGCGGATTTTGGTTACCGGCGGCGGTTCGGGCCTTGGGGCTGCGATGGGGCATCGCTTCGTCGAGCTCGGCGCGGAACTGATCATTTGCGGCCGCCGGCTTGAATTGCTGGAGGCGACGGCGGCGCGAATGCGCAGCGAACTCGACGGCAAGGTCGGCGTGATCGGCTGCGATATCCGCGATGGCGCTGCGGTCGAGGCCATGATGGACGAGATATGGCGCGAGGCGCCGATCGACGTGCTGGTCAACAATGCCGCGGCAACCTTCATCGCGCAGACCGAACATCTGTCGCCGCGGGCCGCCGATGCGATCCTGGCGCCGACACTGCACGGTACAATGTATTGCACGCTCGCCGCGGGTAGGCGCTGGATCGATGGCAGGCACAAGGGTGTAGTGTTGAGCATCCTCTCGACCTCGACCATCACTGGCCGCGCCTTCACGGTGCCGTCGGCGATGGCGAAATCCGCCGTGCTCGCGATGACCAGGAGTCTTGCGGTGGAATGGGGACCCAAGGGTGTGCGTACGGTGGCCATCGCGCCCGGCGCGTTTCCGACGCCTGGCGCTTCGGGCCAGCTTCGCCCCGAGGGCCGCGATGAAAGCTGGGCGCAACGCAATCCGCTCGGCCGTTCCGGCGAGCATGGCGAGCTTGCCGACCTGGCGAGCTTTCTGATTTCGGACCGGGCCGGCTACATCAACGGCGAGATGGTGGTGCAGGATGGCGGCGCCCATCTGCGCAGTTCCGGCGCCGAGGATCTGCTGCAATGGACCGATGCGCAGTGGCAGCAGCAGCGCGAGCGCCGATCCAGGGGCTGAAACCAAAGCAGGCATTTCGTTTAGTCGAAAAGGACCTGTCGCGAAAAAGACCTTTCGTCAAAAAGACCTGGGACCAAGCGTCGCCACAGCGGGAGTAACGTCGTAACTGCCTTCCCAAAAAAGCATTTCCCGGCTATCCATCCCCGGCGACGCGATGCGCCGTCGGGCCATCTTCCAGTCACAATGATGAGGGAACCAGTTGTCCGTGTTGCGAATACAGACATTTCTGGTTGCGATTTCGGCGCTATGTAGCGCGACATCGCTCGCGCAGGCACAGGGCGCTGCTCCGAAAGGCGCCAAGGACGCAGCACCCAAGCAAGCACCTGCAGCGGCGGCCAAGCCAGCGGCGAAGCCTGAACCGGCTGCGACCGCGGCGGCTGGCGGCGCGGAACCTACCTTGATCGGTCAGTATGGTACGTGGGGTGCGTACACGGCGATGCCGAACGGCCGGAAGGTTTGCTTCGCGCTGGCAAAGCCGTCGTCATCCAAAACCAATCCGCCGAATCGTCCGCGCGATCCCGCCTATGCTTTCGTCTCGTCGCGTCCGGCGGAGAGAGTCGTCAACGAAGTGTCGATCATGATCGGATACGCGCTCAAGCCGGGCTCGGAATCCGCGCTCGAGGTCGGCGGCTCCTCCTTTGCGATGTATACCCAGGGTGATGGGCTCTGGATCAAGAACGCCGCGGAGGAAGAGCAGATGGTCGCCGCCATGCGCAAATCCGCCGAAGTCACCGTCAAGGGCGTTTCGGCCAAGGGCACCGAGACCACGGATGTGTTCTCGCTGAAGGGGTTGTCCCAGGCGCTCGACCGGCTGGCGCAGGACTGCAAGCGCTAGGCGGCTTTTAGGCCAAATCCCCGTTGTTTGTGGGTCTCAGAAGGCCTATTTGAGTGTTCGCAGGGTGGGCAAAGGCGCGCAGCGCCGTGCCCACCATTTTGATATTGTGGTAGGCACGCTGCGCTTTGCCCGCCCTACGCCGTCTCAACCAACTCGTGTGAATTAATGTCGCTTTCATCTTCCGTGGCGCCGCTGGAGAAGATTCCGCTCGAAACCTACGTGCCGCCGGCAAAACCCTCGCTGGTCGGCCTGTCGCGCGCCGAGATCGCTGACCGGCTGGGCGAGATCGGCGTTGCGCCCGCGCAGCGCAAGATGCGCACCCAGCAGCTCTGGCACTGGATGTATGTGCGCGGTGCCACGGCGTTCGACGAGATGACCAGCATCTCCAAGGAAATGCGCGCGCAGCTGGTGCAGCATTTTACCGTCGACCGTCCCGAAGTGGTGGCGGAGCAGATTTCCAACGACGGCACCCGCAAGTGGCTGTTGCGCCTGCCGAGCGGCGACGCATTCCAGAAGGCCCATGAAGTCGAGTGCGTCTACATACCTGAAACCGATCGCGGCACGCTCTGCGTTTCCTCGCAGGTCGGCTGCACGCTGAATTGCTCGTTCTGTCATACCGGCACGCAGCGGCTGGTGCGCAATCTCACGGCCGGCGAAATCGTCGGCCAGATCATGGTGGCGCGCGATCGCCTCAACGACTGGGCCGATCGCGAGACGCCGACCGGCAGCCGCCTCGTCACCAACATCGTCATGATGGGCATGGGTGAGCCGCTCTATAATTTCGACGCGGTGCGCGACGCGCTGCTGATCACGGCGGACAATGAAGGCATCGGCATTTCCCGCCGCCGCATCACGCTGTCGACTTCGGGCGTGGTGCCGAACATCATCCGCACCGGTGACGAAATCGGCGTCATGCTCGCGATCTCGCTGCATGCCGTGCGCGACGAGTTGCGCAACGAGCTGGTGCCGCTGAACCGCAAATATCCGATTGCCGAGTTGCTGCAGGCCTGCCGCGACTATCCCGGCTCATCCAACGCGCGCCGCATCACCTTCGAATATGTGATGCTCAAGGGCGTCAACGATTCCATGGATGATGCCAAGCTGCTGGTGAAGCTGCTCAAGGGCATCCCGGCCAAGATCAATCTGATTCCGTTCAACCCCTGGCCCGGCACCAAGTATGAGTGCTCCGACTGGGAGCAGATCGAAAAATTCTCCGAATATATCTTCAATGCCGGTTACTCCTCGCCGGTCCGCACGCCGCGCGGTCGCGACATCCTCGCCGCCTGCGGTCAGTTGAAGTCGGAAACCGAAAAGCTGTCCGCGCGCGAACGCCAGGCGCTGCGCGCCATGGCGATGACGGATTGAGAAGGTCGTTTCCCGCAAATGACGGTGCGTGAGCCATGGCGCTGATCGGCCGACTCTTCGTCGTCTTCTTTGCCTTCCTCGCCGCCTGCTTCGCGGCGGGAATGATCGTGGTCGGTGCGGTGCTGTACCCCGAATTCAGCGATCTCGGCGGCGGTCCGATCGATCAGGGCGCCATCGATGTCCTGCTCGGCTTCGGCTTCATCTTTCTCTCCGGCTTCGCGCTGCTGCCGGCGCTGGTCGTGGTGCTCATCACCGAGGCGTTCTATATCCGCAGCGTGCTCGTCTACGCGGTCGGTGGCGCAATCGTCGGCGCGGCCTGCTATCTCGGCCTGGTTCCGTTCGACACGGAGACGCTGCAATTCGACGGCATCGTGCGCCGCCACCTCGAAATCATGACCGGCGCCGGCATCGTTGCCGGCCTGATCTACTGGATGATCGCCGGCCGAACCGCCGGCGCCTGGCGCGATCCGCCGCCGCCCTTGCGGCCACCGCCGCCATTGCCCTCGCACTCGCGGCCGCAGGCCTGACACCAAATGTCGCTCCCGTCTCTAAGAGGAGAGAGAAGCGAGAGTGAGCCTTTCCAATATCGATCGCCTCGGCTAAACCCCGCGCCATGAACCGGACCGGACTTGTTATCGCGTTGGGCCTGTCGCTCGTCATCGGACTGTTGTTCGGGATTTTTCCTGAGCTCGACCTGAAGCTGGCGGCGTTGTTCTACGATCCCGCGACCGCATCTTTTCCGCTGAAGCAGAACGAACTCGCCGGCTTCGCACGCGATGCCGCGATGTGGATCTCCTGGGCGCTGGCGCTGCCGTCGCTGATTGCCATCGTTGGAAAGCTGCTGCGACCGGACCGGCCGATGCTGATCCCGGGACGGGCGGCGGTGTTTCTGCTCGTCACCATCCTGCTCTCCGCCGTCGTGCTGACCAATCTCACCTTCAAGAGCCACTGGGGGCGTCCGCGGCCGGTGGTGGTGACGGAGTTCAACGGCCCGTGGCAGTTCATGCCGTGGTGGGATCCGCGCGGGGAGTGCGGGCGTAACTGCTCGTTCTTCTCCGGCGAAGGCGCCACCGCGTTCTGGACCTATGCTCCCGCAGCGCTGACACCGCCGGCGTGGCGGCCATTGGCCTACGCGGCGGCCACCGTGTTCGGGGTGGCAACCTCCGTGCTGCGGATGGCGTTCGGCGGCCACTTCTTTACCGACGTCGCCGTCGCGGGCCTTGTGAGCTTCTTCGTGATCTGGCTGGCCTATGCCTGGATTTTCCGCTGGTCGTCGACCAGGCTGACGGATGAACAGGTCGAGGCGGCACTGGCGCGGTGGGGCACGCCCGGATACCGGCTGCTGCAACGCTGGCGCGGGCGCACCCCGTAAGCCCGGGTTGATCGCGCCGGGCGCCATTAAAC
>Ga0268266_10004061_pt1 | contig 14147 bp, 14 predicted proteins | sample KBSS13metaG_FD_190356 | JGI IMG/M metagenome (GOLD analysis project Ga0268266, IMG submission 190356) | Switchgrass rhizosphere microbial communities from Kellogg Biological Station, Michigan, USA - KBS S1-3 metaG (SPAdes) (version 2) | ecosystem: Host-associated > Plants > Roots > Rhizosphere...
CCGTCCCTTTGCGGGATGTTGTTGGTGAAGCACAGCATCGTCTCGTGATAGCTGTCGTTCCACTGCATGGCGACTTCGACGGTCATGCCGTCGCGCTCGCCGCGGATCGACACCGGCGGGTTGTGCAGCACCGTCTTGTTGCGGTCGAGATACTTGGCGAAGGCCGCGACGCCGCCCTCGAAGTACAATTCGGAGACCTTCGCCTCCGCCGCCCGCTCGTCGGACAGCACGATGCGCACGCCCGAATTCAGGAAGGCGAGCTCGCGCAGCCGGTGCTCCAGGGTGGCGAAATCGTACTCGGTATTGGTGAAGGTCTGCTTCGAGGGCAGGAAGGTGACTTCCGTGCCGCGCTTGCCGTCCGGTGCGTCGCCCACCAGCTCGAGGTCCTTGTCGGGTTCGCCGTGACGGAAGCGCATGAAGTATTCCTTGCCGTTGCGGCAGATGCGCAGGTCGAGGTGCTCCGACAGCGCATTGACCACCGAGGCGCCGACGCCATGCAGGCCGCCCGACACCTTGTAGGAGTTCTGGTTGAACTTCCCGCCGGCGTGGAGCTGGGTGAAGATCACGTTGGCGGCGGAGATGCCCTCCTCGCGATGGATGTCGACCGGAACGCCGCGGCCATTGTCGCGCACTGTGACCGAGCCGTCGCCGTGCAGCAGCACGTCGACCTGGTCGCAGTAGCCCGCCAGCGCCTCGTCGATCGCGTTGTCGACGATCTCGTAGACCATGTGATGCAGGCCGGTGCCGTCGTCGGTGTCGCCGATATACATGCCCGGCCGCTTGCGCACGGCTTCGAGGCCCCGCAGCACCTTGATCGAATCGGCATCGTAGTCCTCGCCGTTGCCGGCGGTCTCGCGGTTCAGTTCGTTCTCGCTCATCGTCACATCCCGAAAGGTCAGGTCGCCGCGATCGAGCCGTCGGCCACGCGCAAGACCTGCGCACGGCCGGCGAGCGGCTTGAAAAGCTCGGCATCGGTACCGGTCATCCAGCTCTGCGCGCCCAGCGCCACCACCTCGTCGAACAGCGCCTTGCGGCGCTCCGAATCGAGATGCGCAGCGATCTCGTCGAGCAGCAGGAGCGGCGGCCGGCCGCGCGACAGCGCCACCAGCCGGGCATGGGCCAAGGCAATCGAGACCAGAACGGCCTTTTGCTGGCCCGTCGAGCCCTCGGCGGCCGGCAGATCGAGATCGAGATGGCGCACGGCGAGATCGCTGCGATGCGGCCCCACGGATGTGGTGCCGGACTCGGCGTCGCGCAAGCGATTGGCGGCGAGTTCGCTGCGCAGCCGGTCCTCGGCGTCGAGCGCCGCCATCGTGGCGATCCAACCGTCGATCTTGCCCGCCATGGCGAGCGAGGCGCGCGGGAAGGGGCCAACACCCAGCCGCGCCGCCGCGTCGAGGCGCTGGACGGTGTCGGCCCGGTTGGCGGCCAGCGCCACGCCGTGGCGGGCCATGGTGTCTTCCAGCGCCGTGAACCAGTGCGGGTCGCGGTTGCCCTCGCCCAGCAGGCGGCTGCGCTGGCGGAGCGCGTTCTCGTAGGCCGCGACGTCGCCGGCATGCTCGGGATGCAGCGCCGTCACCAGCCGGTCGAGGAAGCGCCGGCGGTCACTGGCGCCGTCGAGGAACAGCCGGTCGAGCTGCGGCGTCAGCCAGACGGCCGCGACATGCAGGCCGAGCGCAGTCTGGCTGGCGGCCGGCCGGCCGTCGATTCGCACCACCCGGCGCAGCAGGCTGCCTTCGCTGCGGCCGGGCTCCAGGCCGGTGCCGATGACGACCCGCCCTTCCGGCGTGTCGAGCGTGGCGGCGACCGCCCAGGCAGCGGCATCCGAGTCGTCGCTCCGCGAGCGGCGGCAGACCTCGTCGAGGCGCGCGCGGCGCAGGCCGCGGCCGGGCGCCAGGAAGGACAGCGCCTCCAGGAGGTTTGTCTTGCCCGCCCCATTGGCGCCGACCAGCACGACCGGCGTCAGGTCGCAGTCGAGGCGGAGCTGGCGATAGTTGCGGAAATCGGTGAGCCGCAGTTGGCGCACGGCCAGGATGGCCGGCGCTGCGCCGGATGCGGCGTCGGGACTATAGGCAAGAGCGCTGTTCGGCGGCGCCGTCATACCCGCATCGGCATGAGCACGTAGAGCGCGCTCTCGTCGGCGCCGTCACGCACCAGGGTGGGCGAGCCGGGGTCGGCCATCAGGAAGCGGGCCTCCGATCCGACGATCTGCTCGGTGATGTCGAGCAGGTAGCGTGAATTGAAGCCGATCTCGAGGGCGGTGGCCTTGTAGTCGACCTCGATTTCCTCGGTGGCGCTGCCGGCGTCCGGACTGGTGGCCGAGAGCGTCACCACGCCGTTGGCGACGGCGAGCTTGATGGCCCGCGATTTCTCGGTCGAGATCGTCGAGACGCGGTCGACGGCGTTGGCGAACTCCTTGCACGGCACGTTCAGGATCTTGTCATTGCCGGTCGGGATCACCCGCTCGTAGTCCGGGAAGGTGCCGTCGATCAGCTTGCTGATCAGGGTGACGTTGCCGCTGGCGAAGCGGATGCGGGTGTCGGAAAGCTCGATGTCGACCGAGCCGTCGCTCTCGTCGAGCAGCTTGCGGACCTCGCCCACGGTCTTGCGCGGCACGATCACGCCCGGGATCTCGTCGGCACCCTTGGGCATCGGGACCTCGACCCGGGCCAGGCGATGGCCGTCGGTCGCCACGCCGCGCAGCACGTCGGTACCGCCGGACTTGGCGGCATGGAAATAGATGCCGTTCAGATAATAGCGCGTCTCCTCGTTGGAGATGGCGAAGCGCGTGCGGTCGATGATGCCCTTGAGGTCGGTCGCCGGGATCTGGAAGCGGTGCGGCAGGTCGCCCTCGTTCATCGCCGGAAAATCGGCGGGCGGCAGGCACTGGAGCGTGAAGCGCGAGCGGCCGGCGCGAATGGTGAGGCTGTTGCCGTCGCTCGAGGTCTCGAGCTCGACCTGCGCGCCGTCCGGCAGCTTGCGTACGATCTCGTACAGGGTGTGAGCAGGCGCGGTGGTAGAGCCGGGCTTGGAGGCGTTCGCGTCAACCGTTTCGGTGATGGCGAGGTCCATGTCGGTCGCGGCGAGGCTGAGGCGGCCCTGCTGGGCGGTGATCAGCACGTTCGACAGGATGGGGATCGTGTTCCGGCGTTCGACGACACTTTGCACATGGGCCAGCGCCTTCAGGAGGGCTGCCCGTTCGATCGTCAATTTCATGGTTTGGTCGCTATAACGAGGGCCAGATCAAGTGGTGGGAACACCCCGCTTCGCGGCCTCGGAAAGGCCATTTCGGAACGGTCGGGGAGTATAGCACGGGGGGCGCAGCCGGGAAGCGATTTCGCTGCCGACCCAAGGCGCTTAAGCCCCGATGAAACAACGAAAAACGGGGCCTCCAGGGCCCCGTTGGTCGTCTCGGTCCGGAGCTGGTTCAGCCCTGCAACTGGCGCTTGAGCAATTCGACATCTTCTGCAATCGAAAGGTCGGAGACCTTCAATTCCTCGATCTTGCGGACGGCATGCATGACCGTGGTGTGGTCGCGGTTGCCGAAGCGCTTGCCGATCTGCGGCAGGCTCAAGGTGGTGAGCTGCTTGGCGAGATACATCGCCACCTGGCGCGGCCGGGCGACCGAGCGTGCGCGCCGCGGCGAGCTCATCTCGGCCAGCTTGATGTTGTAGTGGGCGGCGACCCGCTGCTGAATCTCGTCCACCGTCACCTTGCGGTCGGCCTGGCGCAGCAGGTCGTGCAGCACGTCCTGTGCCATCTCGACGGTGATCTCGCGGCCGATCAGCTGGCCGTGCGCGACGACCCTGTTCAGCGCGCCCTCGAGCTCGCGGATGTTGGTGCTGATCTTGTGCGCGAGGAATTCCAGCACGTTCATCGGCACGGGCACCCGTGCATGTTCGGCCTTGGTCTGCAGGATCGACAGGCGCAGCTCGTAGGTCGAGGAGTGGATGTCTGCCACGAGACCCGAGCCGAGCCGCGAGCGCATGCGCTCCTCGATGTCCTGCAACTCGCTCGGCGGCTTCTCCGAGGACAGCACGATCTGCTTGTTCTGCTCGACCAGCGAGTTGAACGTGAAGAAGAATTCGTCCTGGCTCGCCTCCTTGCCGCAGATGAACTGGACGTCGTCCACCATCAGCACGTCGACGTTGCGGAACAGCTCCTTGAACTGGCCGGTGTTCTTGGTGCGCAGCGCCGTGATGAAACGGTTCACGAAGCTCTCGGCCGTGAGATAGAGCACGCGCGTCTTGGGATCGCGCTCGCGGATGACGTGCCAGATGGCGTGCATCAGATGGGTCTTGCCGAGCCCGACGCCGCCGAAAATATAGAGCGGGTTGCGCTCGGGCAGCGGCCGGTCCTGCTCGGCGATGTTGCGCGCGGCGGCATAGGCGAACTCGTTGGGCTTGCCGACCACGAAGTTGGCGAAGGTATGCCGCGCCTCCGGCCCCTGGAAGCTGTCGTCGCTGTTGCGGCCGATGGATGGTCCCAGGCGCGGCATCGGCTGCTGGAAGTTCGGCGGCGAAGGAACCGGCGGCATGGCGATGATGTCGTTCGCGCGGCGCGGCGCCGGCGGCGGCGCGAGGTTGACTTCGACGCTCGTCACCTCGGCATTCACCGCCTGCCAGTAGGCCAGCACGCGGTCGCCATAGTGGCGGCTCACCCAGTCGCGCACGAACCGGGTCGGCGCATAGAGGCGGACCTTTCCGGCCCTGGCTTCACCGGGCTCGACTTCACCGAACCAGGTCTTGAACGCCTTGTCGCCGATTTCCTTGCGGAGCCGATCACAAACCCGAGCCCATTGCGCTTCAAGTTCTTTTCGGCCCTCATCATCCATGCCTGCCCCCAAAAAAGTTTTCTGGTTGAATGCTGCGTCGTTGCCCGACGTCGAAGATAGAAGCTTATTCAAGATTGTCTCCATGGAAGTCCCGCCGCCTTCCACCCCGCCTGCGAGCCGCGCTTGCCCTGCGCGTCCATCGGCCCCTCGAATCCGTCACTCACATTAAGACACGTACTGAATCCGGCGGCGGTCATGGCTTTCGCCGCCGCCGCCGACCTCACGCCGCTTCGACACAGAAACAGCAACGGCGTGTCCTTGTCCGCGATGGCGGCCCCAAGCGCCGTCACGAACTCCGGATTCACCTGCATGCTCGGAAAGACCTGCCACTCCAGCAGCGCCGGCTCCTTGCCGATCGACGTCAATTCCGGCAGCCCCACATAGGCCCACTCGGCGCGCGTGCGCACGTCGATCAGCACTGCAGCCTTGTTCTCGCCGAGGATCTGCAAGGCAACCGATGGCGACACGTTGCCTGCGTAGCCGGCTGCGGGGGAAACCTCGTACGTGCCGGCGATCTTGTTGTTCGACATGGCCCCCGCTCTTCATTCTACGACGCAGGGCACACGCAACGAGCCTTGAGTTCGAAGTCGAGTCACAGCGTGCAAGGATGACGATCGCTCGTGGATTGATGTCGTCGACACATCCACTCTTCTGCCTATCGTCCTGTTGCTGGTGCGCTGTGGTTCGTCTCCTTCTTACTCGTTTCGGCGAAGAAGGATTGCCCCCCATCTCCGCCGTGGCTCGCGCTCAGTGCCCCACGCCCCGTCGCGATGGATCGAGTCTTAGACAGACTTCTTGGCGAGCGCAAACGGGTTACGCCAAGACATCCGCACGTGATTCGACTTGTCCTCCAAGGGCGCCAATTGACAACGCGATCGTTTCGTTTCCTCGCGATGTGCGACGCGTCGACGATCGATGACGCGCCTCAACATCTTGCGCCCGCTCCATCGCGCCGTCCGATAAAAGCGAATTGCATGAACTTTGCCGATTGGCAGCCAAGCGATCTTCGCTGTGATCGGCCAAAAAAAATTCGGAAAACTTTTTTGAGCGTGCCGCAAAAAAGCAAAACGCCGCTCGGAAGGAGCGGCGTTCATCGTCTCCAGGGAACGGCGTGTCTTCAGGCCATCGCCTTGATGCGCGCGTTGAGGCGCGACACGCGCCGCGCCGCTGCGTTCTTGGCAATCACCCGCGCAGTGGCGCCGCGCTGGATGTCAGGCTGCGCCGCCTTCAGCGCTTCGGCCGCCGCCTTCTTGTCGCCGGACTTGATCGCCTCCTCGACCTTCTTGGTCGAGCTGCGCAGGCGGCTGCGGCGAGCGTTGTTCTCGGCGGTGCGACGCTCGGTCTGGCGCGCGCGCTTCTCGGCCGACTTGTGATTAGCCATTTAGTCCTCGTCCCATGGAAGGGCGCGCTTATACGGGGCGCCCGGAAGCCGGTCAACCCCGCGCCATGTCGTTGAAATCACCGGTGTTTCCAGGCCGCTTTGCGCTTTTCGGCGAAAGCGCTCATGCCTTCCGACCGATCGTCGAAGGCGAAGGTGGCATGGAAGGTCCTGCGTTCGAAGCGCACACCCTCGGCCAGGGTGGTCTCGAAGGCGCGGTTGACGGCCTCCTTGGCGACCATCGTCGCGGGCAACGACATGCCGGCGATCGTCTCCGCCGCCCCGATCGCCTCGTCCATGAGCTGGGCCAGCGGGACGACCCGGCTGACCAGGCCGCAGCGTTCGGCTTCGGCGGCATCCATCATGCGTCCGGTCAGCACGAGATCCATCGCCTTGGACTTGCCGATGAAGCGCGGCAGGCGTTGCGTGCCGCCGGCACCGGGAATCGTGCCGAGCGTGATTTCGGGCTGGCCGAACTTCGCGTTGTCCGCAGCGATGATGAAGTCACACATCATCGCCATCTCGCATCCGCCGCCCAGCGCATAGCCCGCGACCGCGGCCACGATCGGCTTTCGTACCTGGCTCACCTTCTCCCAGCCGACGGTGATGAAGTCCTGCAGGAAGACGTCCTGATACGATTTGTCCTTCATCTCCTTGATGTCTGCACCGGCAGCGAAGGCTTTTTCGCTTCCCGTGAGCACGATGCAGCCGATGCCGGCGTCGGACTCGAACGCATCGAGCGCCTGACCGAGCTCGCGCACGAGATCGGCACAAAGCGCATTCAACGCCTTGGGCCGGGTCAATCGAACGATGCCGACCCTGCCCCTGGTCTCGGTCTGGACGTTTTCGTAGGTGATGGCCACGCGTTCCTCCTGTGGCCTCCTTGCTAGCTAGCGCTGGCAGCGCGCGCAATAGAAGGTCGAGCGGCCGGACTGCACCAGCCGCTTGACGAGGTGGCCGCAGTCTCGCGTCGGGCACGGCGCGCCGGTGCGGTCGTAGACGTTGAAGCGCGTCTGGAAATAGCCGAGCTCGCCGCCGGGTTGGACATGATCGCGCAAGGTCGAGCCGCCGTCGTCGATCGAGCGCAACAGCACCTGCTTGATCGCCCCGACGAGGCGCGCGGCACGATCGCCCTGCACGGTGTGCGCCGACCGGCGCGGCGAGATGCCGGACAGGAACAGCGCCTCGCAGGCATAGATGTTGCCGACCCCGACCAGGGTTCTCTGATCGAGCAGCGCAGCCTTGATCGGCGTGCGCTTTCCCTTCAATCGCGTGGCGAGCGCCGCGCCGTCGAACAGCTCGTCGAGCGGTTCGGGCCCCAACCCCTTGAACGCCTTGTGCTGCGCGACGGCGTCCGTCGGCAGGAGCAGCATGAGGCCGAAGCGGCGAGCGTCGTTGAAACGAACCTGCCAGCCATCGTCCATCTCGAAGACGACATGATCGTGCCGTTCGAAAGGGTGCTCCGAGGCACTTTGCGCATCGTGCAGGGTCATACGGCCCGACATGCCGAGATGGACGACCAGGGTCTGGCCGTCGTCGAGCCGCAGCAGCAGGTACTTTGCCCGCCGGTCGATCGCGAGGATGGTGCGCCCTTCGACCTTCTGGGCGAAGCGGGCCGGCAGCGGCACACGGAGATCCTTGCGGCGCTGGGTCAGACGAACGACGCGATGGCCGACCATGCGTGCAAGCAGGCCGCGGCGGACGGTTTCGACTTCGGGCAGTTCCGGCATGGCCCCGAACGTAGCGAGGTTGCCTCCCGGATCAACAAGACGGCGAAATATTCATGCTCTTCCGGACCCGCGAGCCTCCGGCTCGCTCATGCGCGTGAGCGAGCCGGAGGCTCGCGGTCCGGAAGAGCATGACGCGTCGGGAGAGGCTAGTGTCGCGCCCCGAAGAGCGCACTGCCGACGCGGACATGGGTGGCGCCGAGGCGCACCGCCGTTTCGTAGTCGGCGCTCATGCCCATGCTGACCTTGGCCAGTCCGTTGCGTGCCGCCATCTTGGTGAGCAGCGCAAAATGCAGCGCCGGCTCCTCGTCGACCGGCGGGATGCACATCAGCCCGACGACCGGCAGCTTGTGCGTGTCGCGGCAGGCGGCGACGAAGGCGTCCAGCTCGGCAGGCAGGATGCCGGCCTTCTGGGGTTCCTCGCCGGTATTGACCTGGATGAAACAGGCCGGGCGCTTGCCGGCGCGCTCCATCTCCTTGGCGAGGGCGGCGGCAAGGCGTTCGCGGTCGACCGACTGGATGACGTCGAACAGCGTTACCGCATCCCGCGTCTTGTTGGTCTGCAGCGGCCCGATCAGATGCAGCTCGAGGTCGGGAAATTCCCCCTTCAGCGCGGGGAATTTGCCCTCGGCTTCCTGCACGCGGTTCTCGCCGAACACCCGCTGCCCGGCGGCGAGCAGTTCGCGGACGCGATCCGCACCGTGCGTCTTGGAGACGGCGACCAGGGTCACGTCGGCCGCCGTCCGTCCGGCCGCCTTCGCGGCTTCGGCGATGCGGTCCTTGACCTCCGTCAGGTGATCGGCGCCGTCGCTCATGCGTCGAGGCCCGCGCGCGCGACCAGGGCGTCATTGTTGTTCGGATTGCTCGCCAGCGCGTTGTCGAGCGTCTCGCGGGCTCGATCGCGCTCGCCGAGGGCGACGAGGCAGATGCCGTAGTTGGTCAGGATGCGGGAATCGCCCGGCAGGCCGCGCAGGGCATGCTCATGCAGCGATCGGGCTTCGGCCGGCCGGCCGAGATCGACCAGCACCGCGCCGAGATTGGTCAATACCATCGGGTCGTCGGTCGCATGCCGGGAGGCGCGCTTCAACGACCGGCGTGCCTCGTCGAAGCGCTTCAGGCCGCGCAACGCAAGGCCGTGGTTGTTGAGGGCCCGCACGTCGTCGGGCAGCGACTTGAGGTAGGGCTCCAGGGTGTCGAGCGCCTGCTGGTACCGTTCCGTTTCGATATAGACGAACGAAAGCTGCAGGATGGCGTCGCGATCGAGCGGATTCTGGCGCAGGGCGCGCTGCAGGACGTTGATGGCGTCGTTGAGCTTGCCGGCGGCGGACTGGGCCAGCGCCAGCGTCTTCAGCGCCGGCACGAAGGACGGATCGATCTCGATCGCCTTCTGGATCGGCGGGATGGCCTCCGACACGCGGCCGGCGAAATACAGCACGAAGCCCAGCACATGGTGCAGGCTGGCGCTTTGCGGCGCCAGGGTCAGCGCCTGCTCGGCCTCGGCAATCGCCTCGTCGTGGCGGCCCATGCCGCCCAGCGCCAGTGCGCGGTCGCCCTCGATCTGGGCGCGCCGCGGCGCGTCCTCGCCGGCGTCGCGCAGGGCGAGATCGAGGATCTCGAGCGCCGGCTCGAAATGGCCGAGGCGGTAGAGCACGTGGCCCAGCATGTTGCGGCTGCGCGCCTGGACCGGGCGGAGCTGCGCTCCTTCGGCGTGCTCCAGCGCGCGGTCGAGGTTGGCGATCACCTCGGACAGCTCGCGTTCGGCGGCGGTGAAGCGGTGCTGGTCGATATGGATGCTGGCCAGTGCCAGTCGCGCCTCGACGTGCGTCGGCGCGCGCCGGATGGTGTCGCGGAAACGCTTGGCCGCCTCGTCCAGCTTGCCCAGCCGGCGCGCCACCAGGCCGAGATTGTAGGCCAGCATCGGTTCGTTGGGATCCTTGGCGATCGCCTTGCGCCACAGCTCTTCGGCATCGGCGAACGCGCCGCGCTGCGATGCACAGACCGCCAGGTAATGTAAAATCTCGGGCCGGTCGCCGTGGCGGCCATGGGCCATCCGGAACAACGGCTCGGCACGATCGAACCAGCCGGCGCGCAGATATTGCACGCCGGTCTGAAGATCGGGATCGGGCTGGACTTTGGGCGCGGTTGCCATGTCGCGCTGTGTAGACCCGCCTCGGGGCTGACGCTACATCAAACCAATGGCCAAGGACGTCGATCTGTTCCGGGCGGCGATGGTCGGCGTGACGCCGCTCAAACGCGGCCGCGCCGCTGTCGTCGCAAGGCCGAAGGCCGAAGAATCCTCTCAGCCACAGAAAGGATTCATTGCTCTTCCCGCGTCGCCGCGCCGGGTGACCGCGAGTCCCGTGGCTGCTCCCGGCATTGCCGACCAGACCTTCGACCGCGACGTCGATCGCGCGCTGTCGAAAGGGCGGCGCGCGCCGGAGGCCAAGCTCGACCTGCATGGCAAGACCCTGACCGCGGCCGAGCGGGCCGTGGCGCATTTCATCGCCGACTCCTCGGCCCAGGATCGCCGCGTCGTGCTGATCGTGACGGGAAAGGGACTGCGCCTCGACGGCGGCCGCGTGTTCGGCGGCCGCATCCGGGCGGAGTTCCTGGGCTGGCTCGATCGCGCGGAGAACCGGGCGCGGTGGCGGGCGTGCGGGACCGCCCATCCGCGCCACGGCGGCAGCGGCGCCTTCTACGTGCTGCTGCGCCGACGTTCCTCGGCCAGCAGCCGTTCCTTGCGGGCGACGCCCCAGCGATAGCCGGTGAGCGCGCCGCTGGCGCCGACGGCCCGATGGCAGGGGATGACGCCGGCCGCCTGGTTGGTGGCGCAGGCGCGGCCGACGGCGCGGGCCGCCTTCGGTTCGCCGATCGCCTGGGCGATCTCGCCGTAGGTGCGCGTCTGTCCGGCCGGGATATCGGTCAGCGCCTTCCACACTTTCCATTGGAAAGCAGTGCCGACGATATCGAGCGGGACGTCGGGCGCGTCGAGCGCCGATGGCTTGCGACCGTAGAGCCGCTCGAGCACTCCCTTCACCCGGGGCGCCAGCACCGCGTCGTTGCGCTCGAGATCCGCAGCGGGGAAGTCGTCCTTCAGGTCGCGCTCCAGGCTGCGGTCGCTGTCGCCCAGGAACACCGCGGCGATGCCCTTGTGGGTCGCCGCGACCAGCACGCGCCCATAGTCCGAGTCGACCGTGGTGTAGTCGATGTGGGCGCCGGCGCCGCCCTTGGCATAGGTGGCGGGGGTCATGCCCAACGCCTTGTCGCTCGATTCGTAGACTCGGCTCGGCGAACCGTAGCCCGCGCCGTACAGCGCCTCGCTCACCTTCTCGCCCGAGCGCAGCGCCTTGCGGAAACGCTCGCGCTTGCGGGCGATCAGCCAGTCGCGCGGCGTCAGACCGAGCTCGGCCACGAAGCGCTTGCTGAGGGTGTTGGCGGTCACGCCGACCCTGCGCGCCACTTCGCCGAGCGACGGCGGCTGATCGGCATCGGCGGCATCGAACAGCGCACAGGCGCGCGCGACCGGCTTGCTGAGGCCGAGCTCGGCCTCCCAGTCGCGCGGCTTGCAGCGCTTGCAGGGACGGAAGCCCGCCGCTTCGGCGGCTTCCAGCGAGGCGTGGAAGGCCACGTTCTTGCGCAGCGGCGGACGCGCCGCGCAGGACGGTAGGCAGTAGACTCCGGTCGATCGGACCGAGAACCAGAACCGGCCGTTGAAGGCCCGATCGCGCCGCTGGACGGCAGCCCAGCAGGAATCCGGGTCGGGGTGCATGCCAGTCGGGGAGGGACTGGCGAGCGCCATGGGGGGGAGGGGAGGAGAAAGTTGGGTCATGGACGCTATGTAAGCGTGCCGCCCAACCTGCTCTATCCGGCGCCCGCCGGCAATTCCCCCGACCCGGAAAGCCCTAATTAAGCCCAGAAGCCCTTGCCAGCTTCGTACCGGGCGGTGCCGCGATCCAGTCCGATGTCGCGCAACAGGCGATCATCGAGCTCGGCCAGTTGGCGGCGGGATTTGCGCAGCTCGGAGCGGGTGATCAAATTCTCGACACCGACCACGACCGTCCCGGCCAGCAGCGCCACGGCGCGGCCGAAGGAGAAGGAAGGGGTACCCGCGTTGGCGATTTCCCGCACGCTGGACAGGGTCGACATGACTTAGCTCCGTTTGAGGCGACCGAGACAGAATTGCCTCGTTGACCTCGTTTCCGTGCCCTATTTGCTGTATCATATGAATTAACGCAAAGGATGAAAGCTGTGGGGGAGGCCTATAAAAACTATGAACTGGTTGCCTAGATGAGCCGCTCGCAATTGCCGCTGAACGCGCTCCGTGCCTTCGAAGCCGCCGCCCGTCACGCAAGCTTCACCCACGCCGCCGAGGAACTGCACGTCACGCAGGCGGCCGTCAGCCACCAGGTCAAGGCGCTCGAGGAGCGTCTCGGCGTGGCGCTGTTCGTGCGACGGCCGCGCGGGCTGGAGATCACCGGCGAAGGTCAGGCGCTGCTGCCCGATCTGCGCGATGCGTTCGACCGCATGACCAACGCGCTCGAGCGGGTCGGCCGCAAGGCCAATGCCGGCACGCTCAACGTCAGCCTGGTCACGACCTTCGCGCTGGGCTGGCTGGCGCCGCGCCTGCACCGCTTTCAGGCCAAGCATTCCGAGATCGAGGTGCGCATGACGACGGGGATGCGGAGTGTCGACTTTGCGCGCGAGGATTTCGACTGCGCGATTCGCTTTGCGGTGCAGCCAGATCCCGATCTTCATGCGACGCGGCTGTTCAGCGACGTGCTCACGCCGCTGTGCGGCAAGCGCTACAAGGACAAGCTGAAGACGCTCGACGATCTCAAGCGCGTGCCTTTCATCGACATGACCTACGATCCTGAATGGTCGATCTGGCTGCGCGCGGTCGGCATGGGCGATTTCAAGCCAAAGCGGGTGCTGACCTTCGACTCGACGATGATCGCCGTCGAGGCCGCGATGGAAGGCGCCGGAGTCGCGGTCGGCCCGCCGCAGCTCTTCCGCGAGGAGCTTGCCGAGGGACGCCTCTTCCAGCCCTTTCCGCAGATCGTCGATTCGGGCAAGGCGTGGTGGTTCGTCTGTCCGCCGTCCTCGGCCGGCCGGCCCAAGACGCGTGCCTTCGAGGAGTGGCTGGTCGAGGAGCTGAGCGCCCCGCCGGTGCGCGCGGGACGGCCGGTCGCGATCGCCTCCGCGCGGCGTTGACCCTGACAAAAACTAATGCTTGATGGCGCCATGAGCATCGATATCAGCCGTCCCTGGGCGCGCACCCCGTCGGCCACGGCCCTGGAGGCCGGTGGATTTCTCACCCTGACCAACAAGGCCGGCGAGACCGACCGTCTGATCGCCGCCGCCAGCCCGGTCGCCGGGAAGATCGCGATCCGGGGCATCAAGATCACCGGCGCCACCATGACCATGCGGCCGATCGAGAGAGGCCTGGGCTTGCCGCCCGATACCGCCATCACGATGAAGCCGCGCGGTTACCACCTGTTCTTCGAGGATCTGAAGGCGCCGCTCGCCAAGGGCGACAAGGTGCCGGTGACCCTGACGTTCGAGAAGGCCGGCACGCGACAGGTCGAGCTGGTCGTCGAAAGCGAAGGGCCGATCGGCAATGAGACCCTGATGGAGGGTTACAGCGGATAGCGGTGGGTCTCGCCGAAAGCGTCCCGCACCGTGAGCGCGTCGGGATCGTCGCCGAGATAGGCCGGGCCGATCGGCACCTTGCCGTGGCCGCCGGGCACGTCGAGCACATAGGTCGGCTGGGCCAGGCCCGACAGGCGTCCGCGCAGCGCTCTCATCAGTGCCTGGCCGCGCGCGATGGAGACGCGGAAATGGCCGGTGCCGCGCACCAGGTCCGGATGATGCAGATAATAAGGCTTCACCCGCGCGCTCACCAGCGCGCGCATGAGTTCCTCCAGGGTGGCCACGTCGTCATTGACGCCGGCCAGCAGTACGGTCTGGCCCATCAGCGGAATGCCGGCGTCGGCGAGCCGCGCCAGCGCCGCTCGCGTGACAGGTGCCAGCTCGCGTGCGTGATTGCAATGCACGGCGAGCCACACGGACGCGCGGCGCGGCTTCAGCGCAGCAACCAGCTCGGCGGTGACCCGGCCGGGATCGACGATCGGCACGCGGCTGTGCACGCGGATCACCGCGACATGGGCGATGGCGTCGAGTGCCACGATCAACTCGGCCAGGCGGCGCG
>Ga0268266_10004062_pt1 | contig 14146 bp, 11 predicted proteins | sample KBSS13metaG_FD_190356 | JGI IMG/M metagenome (GOLD analysis project Ga0268266, IMG submission 190356) | Switchgrass rhizosphere microbial communities from Kellogg Biological Station, Michigan, USA - KBS S1-3 metaG (SPAdes) (version 2) | ecosystem: Host-associated > Plants > Roots > Rhizosphere...
CGGCCGTTTGGGTGAGGAACGAACCGATGGAGTCACCTTGGCCCTGGAACGCCGTGATCAGTTCACCGGATAGCTTGTTCACCTGATCGGGGTCGAGGGCACGAAATAGCGGGCGGAATCCACCGATCAACGCATCGAGGTCGAGTGCAGGGGCGGTGCGGTCGATCGCAATGGTGTCCCCCGCGTTGAGCTTCCGGGTGCCGCCGGCTCCTTCGAGCAACTCGAGGTAGCGTCCGCCGATCAAGTTGTCGTACCGGATGGCCGCCTTGCTGCCGTCCGTCAGGACAACCGCGTTGTTTGCGGTGAACTCCACGGCTGCGGTGTTGTCGGGAGTGATCGAGATGCGGGTCACCTTGCCCACTTCGACACCTGCAACCCGGACGAAGTTGCCGTTCTTCAAGCCGCTGACGTTGTTGAAAATCGCCCGATAGGTGGTGCCGCTCTCGAATCGGAACTGCGCGTATATCGCCAGTAGTGCGAATGTCCCGAACAAACACACCACGACGAAGACGATCAGGCGCACAACGGCGGCTGACAGATTATCTCTCACGGTGTCCTTTCCGGGCTAGACGATCGGCGGGTGCTCACGGTGACGGCGCGGCCGGCACCGGCGGCAACGTTGCCGGTGGGAAGGGCTGCATCTCGGCTGGGTGCGGCACCACGAAGGGTTCCGTTCCGGGTGGCGGCGGCCCGTCTTCGCGCGGCGCCATGGGTGGCGGCGCCGGCGGTAGCCCTGGATACAGCGGCGTACCGTCGGGCCCGTACAGCGGTGCTCCGTACGGCGGCGCGCCGGGATACGGGATGGGCCCGGGTGCTGCCCCGCGATCCTGGCCTCGTAGTGTCGGCGGCTGCGGGTACCCCCTCGTGGTGGGGAAGAAATCGGTGTAGAACGGCCGACCGATGCCGGGATTGGGACGGTAGTCGATACCGGTACCCCACCCCGTGTTCGTGACCAGCGCTCGCACGGGGAAGTTCTTCGCCACGTCAGGCAGTGATCCGCAGCCCGGCTTTCCGCCGGGGCCGCCCTTGGCGCCCGTGATCGGGAGGTTGTCCGGGTAACGGTACTGATCGTCGCCGAACAACAACGAGGCGTCGACGATGAGCGACTTGCCGTTTCGCCCACCGGTGAGTCCGGGATATCCGGTGTCCAGCAACGTCTTGGCGCCCAGGAGCAGGCAGGTGTATTCGGGGTTGTACTTCGCCAGGAGTGCCGTCGTGGGCAGGAGGTCGTTGATGCCGCGGATGAAATTACCCGTGTTCGGACCGAGGAGGTTGATGCCGCTGTTGGCGAATCCGGTGATCGCGAGTAACAACGCGTCCAATTGTTGGGTTTGGTTGGTGACGGTCCTACTCGTCACGCTTGCGGCATCGAGCGTTGTCAGGATATTTGGCGCCGCCGCGCTGTAGGTGTCGGCGAATCCCTGCAGGGACCGGAAGTCGGAACGGATGGCTTCGGCGCGCGGATTCAACTGCTGCAGAACCTCGTTGAGGCTTGTCGTGGCTTCTCCGATGCGATCACCTTGGCCGCGAACGCCCTCTGCCAAGGCGGAAAGAATGCCGTTCAGCTTTGCCGGGTCGATCTTGTCGAGGAGTTCGCTGAGATTCTCGAATACCGTATTGACTTCGATGCTGACGTTGTCCGACTTGAGGACGGCACCCGCGGCGAGCCGCTGCGAACTGGGATCGCTGGGGTAAACCAGGTCGACATACTTCGCCCCGAAGACGGTGGTGGCGCGGATCCGGGCTTCGACGTTCGCCGGAATGAACCCGAGCTGGTCGGGATACATGTTCAGCGTCAGGCTGACGGAGTCCCTCCCGCTGTTGATCGCACCGACTTCGCCGACCTGAACCCCGCGCAGCTTCACCCTGGCCCCGGGCTCCATCACCAGCCCCGAGCGATCGGAGGTGAGCGTGACCCGTGCATAACGAGTGAACGTCTTGGCGAATGCGCCCATCGTCACGTAGACGAACAACACCGTTGCCACGAATAGGGCCAGGGCCCACCACAATCGGCGAGTGCGACCTGAGCGTGCGTCCTCTGCCATCGTTTAACCCGCCAGGTTGAAGTGGCCGGTTTGGCCGTAGATCGCCAACGACACGAACAACACCACCACCGATGCCGAGATCATCGAGGTACGCACGGCGCGGCCGACGGCCTCACCCACGCCCGCCGGACCACCAGAAGCGTTGTAGCCGTAGAAGGTGTGCACCAGCATGATCACCACCGCCATGACGAGTGCCAGCACGAAAGACCACAACAGGTCCGTAGTGGACAGAAACGTGTAGAAGTAGTGGTCGTAGACGCCTGTGGACTGACCGTAGAAGAAGGTCGTGCCGAAACGGGCGGCGAAGAAGGAGGCCATGACCGCCACGCAGTACACCGGAACGACGACGACGACGCCGGCGGCGACGCGAGTCGATGCCAGGTACGCCACCGAGCGGATTCCCATGACCTCGAGTGCGTCGATCTCTTCGTTGATCCGCATCGCGCCTATCTGTGCGGTCGCACCCGCTCCGATCGTGGCCGCCATCGCGATGCCGGCGGTCAGGGGCGCGATCAGGCGCACGTTGAAGAACGCTGAGGCGAAGCCGATGAGCGCCTCCACACCGACATCGGAGAACTGGTTGTAGCCCTGCACCGCTACGAGTGCACCGGTCGACAACGTCAAGAAGCCGACGATCGCCGTTGTGCCGCCCACCATGATGAGAGCACCGGTCCCGAGGCTCATCGCGGCGATCAAACGAATGGTCTCGCTCTTGTATCGGTTGATCGCAAACCAGATGGAGGTCATGGTGGTGGCGTAGAACTCGGCTTGACCGCCGACCCGCTCAACGCTGTCCACAACGCCCCGTGCCTGGCGGGAGAGTCGCGGGAGCCTCTGCGCCACAGCTGTTCTCGCGCTCACAAGGTCACCTGGAATCCCACGGCGGTGATGATGACGTTGATGACGAACAGGGCGATGAAGGAGAACACCACCGTCTCGTTGACGGCGTTCCCGACGCCGGCGGGACCGCCGCCGACCGAGGTGCCCATGTAGCAGGCGATGAGCCCTGCGGTCAGGCCGAACAGTGTCGCCTTGATCAAGGCGATGACCACGTCGCCGACTCCCGTGATCAGGGTCATCCCGGCGACGAATGCACCGGGCGTGACGTGCTGGAAGTACACCGAGAAGAAGAAGCCGCCGAACAGGCCGACGAGGATCACGAGCGACGACAGCAGCAGCGCCACTGTCGTCGCGGCGAGGACGCGCGGAACGACCAGCGTCTGGATCGGGTTGATCCCCATCACTCGAAGTGCATCGAGTTCCTCTCGGATGGTGCGGGCGCCGAGGTCGGCGCACATCGCGGTGGCCCCTGCGCCCGCGACGACGAGCACCGTCACGATCGGACCCGTCTGGTTGACGGTGCCCAACGACGCCCCGGTTCCGGAGAAGTCCGCTGCACCGAACTCAACGAGCAGCACGTTGAAGGTGAACACCGTCAGCACCGTGAACGGGATTGACAGCATCAACGTCGGCACCAGTGAGACTCTGGCGACAAACCACGTCTGCAGGAGGTATTCGCGCCATGCGAACGGCCGCTGGAACATACATATGAACGTGTCGAGTGCCATCGCGAAGAATCCGCCGAGACCGCGGAGGGGTTTGGTGGCAACGCCAAGGGAAGCCACTACCAAACCCTCATTCGCGTTGCCGCACCTGCCAATTCGACTACGTGGAGCGCACTGAGCCACGCACCTGCTTCACCACCGCAGCGATTCAACGAGACGCCTCCTTGCACACTCATGGCGGATGCCGGTCGCAGATACCGTGACCTGTCTCACCGTTGAATTGAAAATAGACTAAAAACACAGCTCAATCAACTCTGTGATCCAAGAACCATGTACAGCAGCCTTTTTGACAGCCGAGATAGTTTTTAATATTTATTCGAATATGCAGTTAGGGGCCGGTCGCCGACCTACTGAAGGTCGGTGCACACGCCCCATGCCTTGCTGACGCGCCGCCAGGTATGACCGGCGGCCATCGACGGCTACTACTGACGTACGGCCGGGGTGTGGGCCGCGACGATCTTGTTTGCGACGATCTTCGCGGTCTCGGCGCAGGCGGTGGTGCCGCCGTTGGCGTACTCCTTGACCGCGTCACCCACGTTCCAGAGGCCCGCAAACGGGGTCTCGTGGGTGAGATCGAATCCCGCGACCGCACGTTGCGGCGGCCAATCATCGCGCGTGACAGCGATGTTCAGGATGCGCGCCCGGCGATCGAAATCATCGATGTTCTCTCGAAGGTCCTGCAAGAGGAACTCCGTTTCGGCGGCTTCATCGAAGTCTCCGGTGGGGTTCTTGGGCACCGCGGTGCCGACATATAGATTCCAACCCTCCGGCGCCATTTCGGGGCACAGGTCGGTGAAGTTGGCGATGTAAGCCAACCGTTTCGACTTCGCGAAGCTCAGCATCCCCGGCACGTCGATCAGGCGCTCCCGGCTGGCGAAGTTGACGGAGATCATCGCCGTCGGCCGGTCGGCCTTCTTGACCTGATCCTGGTAGTCGGCAGGAACGTTCTCCTCACCGAGAAGGGACACGGTAGCCGCGGGGCCGACGTCACTCACGACGATGGGTGCATTGATCGTCACCCGTTCGCCGTTGCGGAGAACGTCGACTCCGGTGACGGTGTCGCCTTCCGACAGGATCTTCTTCACCGGTGTCGACAACCACACCTCGCCACCGTGAGATTCGATCGCCGCGGCCAGCGAGCGCCACAACCCGATGGTGCCCTCCGGATGGAAGCCGAACCTCTTGAACGCGCTCTTGCGGGTGAAGTACGTGAGGAACACCCTGGCTGGAAGGTCTTCGGACCCGACGGCGAAAATCGACGCACACATGTTGCGGAAGATGCCGTGCACGCCTTCGTTTTTGGTGTACTTCGACACCCACTCCGCCGTCGAGATCTCGTCCTCGGGCAAGCCGGAGTCATTGCGGGCCGCGCCGATTCCCTTGACGAGTTTGGCGCCCTGTCGGGTCAGCTTCGACAGCAGAAAACCCCATCCGCCGCCGGTGACATCGACGTCCTTCCCGGCGATGCGGTACAGGATCGGTGGCTTCGGTTCGCGGATGTCGAACGCCGCTCCGACCTCCGCGCACGTCTGCTCGGTGATACCACCGAGTTCAATGACAATGGCACCGTTGTTCACCTTGAAACCGTCGATGTCGTCCGTCGAAGCGCGTCCACCGACCTTGTCGAGCCGCTCGACGACCAGCGTGCGAAATCCCTGCTGCGACAACCGGGCTGCGGTGAAGAGACCGCCTGCCCCCGCCCCGATGACGACTGCGTCGAAGTCATTGATAGCCATATGCTGCTCTCCTTATTCAGTACGAACCGTCAGTACGAACGCGGCAGACCCAGCGAGGTCTGAGCGACGAAGTTCAGAACCATCTCGCGGCTCACGGGGGCGGTCCGCATCAATCGGGTGACGAACCACAATTCCGACAACCCGTACTCGTGGGAAAGGCCGTTGCCGCCATGGGTTTGGATTGCTTGGTCGAGGGCCTTCAAAGCCGCCTCCGACGCGGCGAACTTGGCGATGTTGGCAGCCTCACCCGCTGACTCTTTCGCATCGAACTGCTGGGCGCTGGCGATGGTCGCCATGCGGCTGAGCTCGACGGCGATGTGTGCTTCAGCGAGCGGATGCGAGACACCCTGATGCGCGCCGATCGGCACCGACCAGACCTGCCGCTCCTTCGCGTAAGCCGCTGCCTTCTCGATCGCGTAACGCCCAATGCCACCGCACAGCGCGCCAACCAGAATTCGTTCGGGGTTGAGCCCGTCGAACACCTGTCGGAGCCCGTTCCCCGCCGCCCCGATCAGCGCGGTGTCGGGGATCTCGACGTCATCGAAGAACACCGTGAACTGGCGGTCCGGCGAGACGATGGATGTGTCGATTTGCTGGAATGTGAGCCCTGGCGCATCCGTTGGGACGACGAAGAGCGAGAGCTTCGACTTCTCGTCAGTCGAGTGCTCCGCGTCGCGGGTGACGACGAGGATTGCGTCGCACTGGTCGATGGCCGAGATGTAGTACTTCTGGCCGGACAGGACCCAACCGTTCGCCGTGCGACGCGCCGTCGTCTTGACGTTGTGGGAATTCGAACCGGCGTCCGGCTCGGTCAGCCCGAAGGCCATCTTCTTGGTGCCATCGGCGATGCGGGGCAACCATTCCCGCTTCATGTCGTCGGATGCGTGGTGGGCGAGAATGTTGCCGCAGATGGCGGGTGAGATCACCCAGATCAGCAACGGCATTCCGTGCGCGGCGAGCTCCTCGACCACGACGACCGCTTCGGCCATGCCTCCCCCGCCGCCGCCGTACTCCTCAGGCAGGTGAACACCGAGCAGTCCGGCGGCGCCGAGGTCCTTCCACAACTCCTCGATATCCTCGCCGCGCCGGCCTCGTTCGAGGAAGTACTGCACGCCGTACCGATTGGCGATTCCGGCGACGGTGTCGCGGATCGCCGCGTGCTCCTCGGATTCCCGGATGAGTCCCATGTCTATCTCCCTGTGAAGTACGGCTTGCGCTTGGCGGCGAAGTCGGTGATGGCTTGTCGAGCGTCCACAGTCGAACCCGTGCTTCGGACGCCTTCGGTCTCGGCGACGAGTTGTGTGGACAGGTCATTAATCCAGGTGTCGCGCAACAGCGCACGCATTCTGGCGTACGCCCGCGTCGGGCCCTTGGCCAGTTCTTCGGCGATCTCGCGGGCTCGAGCACGCACGTCGTCATTGGGCACCACTTCATTCACCATGCCCCACTCGAGCGCCTCGGCGGCGGTGATCGGGGTGTTGCGCAGATAGGCCTGTGCTGCGCGACGCGCGCCGATGAGCCGAGGCAGGTGCCAGGTACCGCCTCCGTCCCCCGACAGCCCGATGGCCGCGAAGGCAGTGACGAACTTGGTGTTCTCAGCGGCGACGACGAGGTCGGCGGCGTATACGTAGCCCAAGCCGCCGCCGGCTACCGCGCCGTGCGCAGCGGTGACGATCGGTGCGTCGATGCGGCTGAGTACGCGGAACGCCTCGTGAAACGGGGTCGTCATCCGTGCGAACAGCGCGCCGAAGGTCTCGGGAGGGGCGGTCAGAAAGTAGTCGATGTCACCACCGACAGTGAGTGCGGGTCCATTGCCGCAAATCAGCACCGCGCGAACCTCGGGGTCGTCCGCGATACGGCGAGCGACGGTGAGGGTCTCCTCGCCCATGCGCAGATCGATTGCGTTGCGCACCTCAGGTCGATTCAAACAGATTGTGGCAACGCCGTTTTCGAGCCGATAATCGATGGTGGCCAGCGTGGTTTCGGCGCCGAGCGCGCGCACCCAGGCGGCGCTGTCGGTCAACTGACGCAGCCCGTTGTTGCGACCGCCGTCATCGAAGGTGAGCAGGTGGATGAATTCCGCGTCCAGCTTCACGCCCGAGGCCCGGCCGTGGCCGACGTAGCGGCCGCGCACCAGCAGCGCTCCGTCATCGAGGCCGCGCATCTCGTCGGGTTGCGCCTCCGCGACGTAGTTGCGGCCGATTCGCCACCAGAGGTCGCGCTGCATCGCATCAGGGCCGGGATGTTCCCCACCCATGCCGAGAGGCAATCCCTCGGTGGCGTGTCCGACGAAGTCGGGACTGAGCAGCGTCGCCAGTGCATCGCGATCACCCACCCGCAAGGCGTCGTAAAGCCGCTGTGCGGTCGCGGCTTTCGTGGCCACGTCGAGGTCAACGGACATAACGGACAATCGATTCGATCACGGCGGCCGGCTTACCGGCTCCTTCGATTTCGACGGCCGTGGTCAGCGTGGCCTGGACCGCACCCTCGAGGCTGGTTACGTCGGTGATCGTGGCCGTGGCGCGAATTCGCTTGCCAACAGCGACGGGACTGATGAAGCGCACCTTGTTGAAGCCGTAGTTGACCGCCATCGTCACGTTGTCGACCTCGTAGAGCTGATGCATGAACCGCGGCAGCAGCGATAGCGTGAGCAAGCCGTGCGCGATCGTGCCACCGAAGGGACCCTCGGCCGCTCGGTCCGGTTCGACGTGGATCCACTGATGATCGTCGGTGGCGTCGGCGAACAGGTTCACCCGATCCTGATCGACGAGAGTCCAGTCGGTGGGGCCCAGTTCGGTTCCCTTGGCGGCTGCGAAGTCGTCGAGGTTCGCGAAGGTCTTCATGTATTCCTTTCTCACACCCGAAGACCGACGGGAACGCCATCGGCCATTTGATCGAGGTATTCGGCCATCCCGTGAACGCGGGTATCTCCGTCGGTCGTCCACGTCATGCAGGTCTCGGAGATGCGGGTGATCGTGCGTCCGTCAGCGCTGCGGTGGCGCAGCGGCACCGAACCGTGAGCCTCTCCGGTGAAGGTCCAGGTCGTCCCACCGCCGGTCAGCGATACGGTCACGGCTTTGGGCGTGTGGGCGAGGTCGCGCGAAGTGACCACGGTGACATCGGAGCACGGGTGCAGTTGCCCGCCGTCCCACACGAACCCACCGGTTCGCTCGGCACCGTCCTCGTCACAGAACAGCGCGCCCATGAAGCCCAGCGTGGACGACGAGCCGTGGAGCCATCGGTAGAACCACGGCGCCTGCCACGAGCGGGGTCCCCATGAGTGATCGCGTAGTCCGTGCCCCACAACAGCGAAGGTGCGATCACCCAGCTGCACGGTTCCTGCGACACTCATGAGCTGTTCATAGTGGTTGGGGGCGAACGATTCTCCGTCGCCGTCGAAGGTTTCGGCGTGCGGTGGCGCCAGCGCGGTGAGATCGAACGCAACGTTGCATTGCACAGTCGGGCTCGCCGACAACGCGGCCTGGGGATCCGCCATGGCGGCCGGGTCGTCCAGAACGTTGACGAGCCCTCCGAATGAGATGCGCAACCGCTCGAACGGGACGACGGACTCAACGGTGAGACCACCGGCGTCAAACCGGCTGCTGTCGGCGAACTCCGGACGTGCGTACCCGAACGCGACCGATCCGTCGGCCAGATACAGACACACCGTGCGCTCGCCTCGTCCCTCGTTGGGGCGGTTCGCCAGGCGCACGAACCCGCCGATGCGATGCATCGGGTCGAAGAAGTGGAAGTACATGGACTCGTTGAAGTTCGGCTCGGGACCGATGGGGTGCACGTAGTCGTCAGCCGGTGTCAGCATGCTCATGCCTTGAGATGGGCGCAGGCCGAGTCGAGCAGTGTGGTGATCGACGCGCTGAGCTTGTCCAGGTCGAGGGCTCCGTGGTCACCCATGGCCCCGCTGCGGCGACGGGCGGCCACCCCCTGCAACAGGCTGGCCGCTCTCCACTGCGTGAATCCGCGGTAGTAGTCGAGTTGCGCGATGTCGAAGCCCGTCTGCTTCGCGTAGCGGTCCACCATCTCGTCGCGGGTCGGGAAGCCGCCGGCACGCGTGGGGCTCGGCATGGAGATGGCCGCGTCCTCGGGAGCGCGCCAGTCGTCGAGGAGCCAGGCGAGATCCACCAAGGGGTCGCCGACGGTGCACAGCTCCCAATCCAGTACTGCGGTGATCGCGCCGGAATCAACGAGCACGTTGGACAGCCGGTAATCGCCGTGCATGATCACGGCGGGGTTCGACGGGGCCGGCTGGCGGTCGATCAGGCGGGATCGCACGGCACGCCAGTGGGAATCGTGTTCGCTGTCCGAGCCCGTGAGGAGCCACGCGTCGCTAACGCGACGCAGCTGCCGCGAAAGGTACGGAGACGTCGGCAATTCCAACCCCACCGACGCCGGCGCCGTGCGGTGCAGCGCAGCCAGCGTGGTGATCATCTGAACACCGAGCGCGCGACGCTGGTCGTCAGACAATTCGGCGGCATCCGATTCGCTCTCCAATGGCCGCCCCGCGACTCGGTCCATGACGAAGAAAACCGAATCCCGTGTGCGCCCGGTTCCCACGACGCGGGGCACCGGAACGGACGAATCCGCGAGCGCGGAGATGATGCCGGCCTCACGATGCACATCGTGAGCGTTTCCGCGGCGTGGGCCCGACGGTGGCTCGCGCAGTACCCACGCACGGCCGTCGGAGTCGGTGATCAACGAGGTGATGTTGGACTGCCCAAAGCCGATGCGCTTGATGGTCACCGGACCGCGAACCGGTTCTCCATGGGTTGACAGCCAACGCCCGACGTCCCGCGGCCGCATGCACATCAGCGCCGACGGGGACGTCGCGACTGACGCCACCGGGGCCTTGGTCACCTTCGCCGGCAAGACCTGAATCCAATCGTTTAATCTGTATTCGAACTGTGCAGGCAGCGATGGCTTCGGTGCCGCCCTAGCCACGTTAGCAGATTTTCTAGTTCATGTTAAATTATTCGTATCGAGTGAAAGAGATAGCGCACATGATTCAGCCTCCGGTCGAACGCATCACGACGAGCATCTGGCGCATCCCGCTGCCACTTCCGATGCGAGACCTCAAAGAGGTCAATGCATACGCCATCGGAGGCGATGACGGCGTAACCCTTATCGATCCAGGATGGGCAAATCCGGAGTCGGAATCGCTCTTGGTCTCGGGGCTCGCCGCCGCGGGGTGGTCAGCGGACGACGTGCGGCGCATCCTCGTCACCCACGCCCACTGGGATCACTACACGCAAGCCGTGAAGTGGCGGACCGAGCGCGACGTCACGGTCTACCTGGGTCGAGGCGAGCGCCACACCATCGAAGCATTCGACACCATCGCCGGCATCTACCCCAACCAGGTGCGGTGGCTGCGCCGCGCGGGCGCCCTCGAGCTTGCTGATCGCGTGGAGGCGGTCGAGCTGGAGCCGTGGGAGGAGGACATGCCATTCGGTGCGCCCGACGTCTGGCTCGACGGCGGCGAGATCATCGACTGCGGCGGGGTTGACGTGATCGCACACGCGACGCCGGGTCACACACGCGGCCATATGGTCTTCGAAGAGCCCTCCGCCGGCGTCTTGTTCACCGGCGATCACATCCTTCCGCGGATCACGCCGTCGATCGGATTCGAGCGGGCCCCACAGCCACTCGCCCTATCCAGCTACCTGGATTCGTTGCGACTGTGCGAGACGTGGGCCGCGTCGTCGATGTTGCCGGCACACGGCGCAGTCGTCGCCGACGTGGGGTCGCGGGTCCGGGAACTGCTCGAACACCACCAAGAACGGCTTGATGAAATCACCGAACTCGTGCGCACCGGAGCACACACCGCCTACCAGGTTGCCCGTCAAATGCGTTGGACAAGAAGGGAATTGACACTTGACGAGCTGGGTGTCATCCACGGAATGACGGCGGTGTTAGAGGTGATGTCTCACCTCGACCTATTGGCCGCCAAAGACGTCGTCGTGAGAGAGGATCGTGTGCTCGCGTCGAAGTACGCGGTTGCGTAGTCGGTCACGGTCGGTTCACCTTCCACGGTGTGGCACCGAGCTCTTGAATCAAACGGAATTTCTGGACCTTTCCTGTCGGTGTCGTCGGCAGCTCGTCTGCGCGGTAGAAGACCACCCGCTTGGGGACCTTGAATCGGGCGAGGCGCTCTCGGCAGAACTCGATGATCTCGGCTTCGGTGACATGCGAGCCGGGCGAGCGCATCACGACGACGCAGCCGAGCTCACCCCATCGTTCGTCGTGCAGTCCGACGGCGAAAGATTGGCTGACTCCTTCGTGGTCATCGAGAAGATCCTCGATCTCCTTGGGCATCACGAGTTCTCCGCCGCTCTTGTACAGCTCCTTGCTCCGTCCGGTCACCCTGATGTAACCGTCGTCCGAGACGCGTCCCAGGTCGCCGGAGTGCAACCAGCCGTCCTTCAGTGCTGCCGCCGTCTCGGCAGGCCGATTCCAGTAGCGCAGCATGGCGGTGGGCCCCCGCGAGACGAGTTCACCCTCCGCTCCGGGAGGCAGTTCGTCGCCCGATTCGGGATCGACTGTCTTGTAGACGACGAGCTCATCGCTGCCTGCGACTCCGGCGCAGCCGGCGAGCTTGGGCCGGCCGACTGTTTCCGAGGTCGATACCAGATCATCCTCGGGCCGGGTCAGCGTCATCGCGCCACCGCACTCGGTCATGCCGTATCCGGTCACGATCTCGCTGACGCCGAACTCCGTTTCGATCGCGTTCCACAACCACACCGGCGCCGGCGCCGATCCACAGAGGATCGCATTCAGCGAACGGAGATCGTAAGCGTCGCGGCAGGGATCCTCGAGCAGCGCCACTGCCATGGTTGGCACGCACAGGATGTCGGTCGCCCGATGCCGTTGAATCCCATCGAAATACGATCGAGGACTGAATTTGGTCTGGGGGATGATCGCTCCGCCAACGTACATCGCGGACAGCAACCCCTCGATGTAGCCGAACATGTGGTAGCACGGCAGCGAAAACAGGATGCGCCTGCCGTCTTCGTAGGCGCGAGTCAGCGCCGAGGCGTAAGCGGTCCGCAAGACCGCGTCATGCGTGACCAGCACGCCCTTGGGCGATCCGGTGGTCCCCGACGTGTAGAGCATGTCACCACCGGTCAGCGGATCGACGACCAGTGCATCGCACGCTCCGGCGTTTCGGCGCCCCAGTGCCGCCAGAGTCGATAGCGTCAGGGCATCCTCCGGCTCACTACCGTCCGTATCGACCAGCACGGTGGTCGGCTGTTCGCTCATGGCGCGCAACATCTCCGGGTAACGGAGGCCGCCGTATTCCGTCATCGTGATGACGACGCGACAGTCGGCGTCGCTTACCACGAACTGCAGTTCGTCTGCGCGGTAGAGGTAGTTGAGGGGGACGGCGATGGCGCCGGTGCGGGCGATGGCGAACTTGATCACGGCGAACTCGGGGTGATTGGCCATCACCATTCCCACACGGTCCCCCGGTTGCACCCCCAACGACAGCAGGCCGTCGGCGATCTCCCTGGACTGCTCAGCAACATCGCTGTATGTGAGTACGAGGTTGTCAGTCAATACCATTGGGCGCTCCGCGTATTCGGCCGCGCAGGTGTCCAGCCACTCGCCGAGGGAGCGCAGTTGCCACCTGGGGAACCGGGCCTGAAGTGCGGCACGCCGAACGTCAACCGATGCAGCGTGATTCACAGTTCGCCCACTGCGCCGCGCATCACAGCGTCACGGAGTTCGAACTTTCGCACCTTACCCGTCGGCGTCACAGGCCACTCGTCTGTGATGAACCACCGGGTTGGAATCTTGAACGGCGCCAACAGCGGTCGAAGATGCTCGACCAACTGCTCCTTGTCGACCGCCTGACCGGAGGGCCGAACGATCGCCGCAACGACCTCGCCGAAGCGGTCGTCCGGAAGCCCTATGACCGCGCAGTCTGCGACGGCGTCCATACCCTGTAACTGCATTTCGATCTCGGCAGGCGCGATGTTCTCGCCGCCGCGGATTATCAGTTCTTTGAGCCGGCCGGTGAGCGTGAGATAACCACGGTCGTCCATGCTGCCCAGATCGCCGGTGTGCACGAAGCCGTCGGCGTCTATGGTGGCGGCAGTGGCGCGCGGGTCATGCAGATACTCGACGAACGTCTGATAGCCGCGGGCGCATATCTCCCCCACCTGCCCCACCTCAACTACCTGGCCGGTGCTTGGATCGACTATGCGGCAATCGACTTGCGGAATGGGCCGCCCGATCGTGGCGAGTTGGTCGGCGCGGGAATCGTCCGGCCGAGTGGCACTGAGCACCGGTGACAACTCCGTTTGCCCGAACAGGTTGATCACGCTGGCGCCGAACACCGTTTCGGCTGCCTCGATGAGCGCCGAGGATACGTTCGACGCTCCACCCATGATGATGTCCAGTTGCGGTGCGGGATCATCCCCGGCGCGCTGAGCGTCGAGCAATGCGCTGAGTACTGCCGGCACGTAGAAGAGCACCGAAACGTTCTCGGTGCGCAGCGCAGTGAGTACGGGCTGCGGGCTGAACCGGTCGATGAGTATCGTCGTACCCCCGACCCACAGCGGACCGAGGGTCGCGATGACACACCCCGCTGTGTGGAACATCGGCAGCGGGTTGAGGGTCACCGCACCATCCGAAACGCCAACGACCTGCAAAGTCAGCTTGGCGACGTTCACAAGCGAACGGTGCCGCAGTACAACGCCTTTCGGGCGGCCCGTCGTCCCCGAGGTGTACTGGAGCATGACGACCTCGTCCGGGTCGTCGGGCACGTCGAGGGTTGTGACGTCCA
>Ga0268266_10004064_pt1 | contig 14143 bp, 10 predicted proteins | sample KBSS13metaG_FD_190356 | JGI IMG/M metagenome (GOLD analysis project Ga0268266, IMG submission 190356) | Switchgrass rhizosphere microbial communities from Kellogg Biological Station, Michigan, USA - KBS S1-3 metaG (SPAdes) (version 2) | ecosystem: Host-associated > Plants > Roots > Rhizosphere...
ACCAGCCAAGCGCAGGATTCTCGATTACGGAAAGCTGAGGAACTGCACATGCAAGACAGGCGGCGGTTGCCGTCAGAACGCAGAGGGAAGCAAGGCTTATCGGTCACCCATGTGACAGCTGTACGAGGCGGCAGTCACCTTGCTGATGTTTCAACGATCTATTCCCGGCAACTGCGCGCCATGTGCCCCGAGCTGGCTGCGAATTTATCAATTTTGCCCTTGGCCGAGGCCGCCGGCAGCCAGTATGATGTTGTTGCTGCATCGTCATACTCGTCCGGCATAGTGCGGCTGTATTGAATTGGAATGGCTGGCGTGCGGAGACGTGGTGATGCGTAGAACCTTGCTGCGGGTGTTTTCCGCCGCCGCATCGACCGCCCTGTGTACGCTCCCAGCCGAAGCACACGAGACCGGTTCTGCCGAGCTTCCGCAGATCAACGTTGCGGCGCCAGACAGTCAATCTCCCAAACGGCACACCCACAAAAAGCCGCCGAAAGACCGCGGTCAGCGCAATCAGGGCACCACGCGTACGGACAACCCGACCGAGGGTGGCGGCGCGAGCGGTGTGGCGCCCGGTGGCACGGCCGCCTTGCCCACCGCCGCCAGTGCTGTGCGCATCAGCGGCGCGGAGGTGAACGCGGTTCCGTTTTCGCGGTCTGGCGAGGCGCTGGAAGTGGTGCCGGGCCTGATCGTCACGCAGCACTCCGGCGAAGGCAAAGCCAACCAGTACTTTCTGCGTGGCTTCAATCTCGATCACGGCACCGATCTCGCCATCAGCGTTGACGGCATGCCCGTCAACATGCCGACGCACGGACATGGGCAAGGCTACGCCGACATCAATTTCCTGATCCCCGAGCTGATCCAGTCGGTCAACGTCCGCAAGGGACCGTATTTCGCCGACCAGGGCGACTTCGCCTCCGCCGGCGCCGTGGCGATCGACTACGTCAACAAGCTGCCGCACAACATCGCGGAGATGACCTTCGGCAGTTTCGGCTATCAGCGCGCGCTGGCAGCGGGATCGACCGCCGTCGGCGCCGGCACGCTGCTGACGGCGATCGAAGCGAGCAAGTATGACGGACCGTGGGACGTGCCGGACGATGTCCGCAAGCTGAACGGCGTCCTGCGCTACAGCCAGGGCACCGCGACCGACGGCCTGACGCTGACGGCAATGGCTTATTCCAACGGCTGGAATTCGACCGACCAGGTTCCGCAACGCGCGATCGACCAGGGCCTGATCAACCGTCTCGGCTCGCTTGATCCGACCGATGGCGGCACCTCCAGCCGATTCAGCCTGTCGGGCAACTGGGCGCAGTCGAGCGCCTACGGACAGACCAATATCAGCGCCTATGTCGTGCGCTCCGACCTGCGGCTGTTCAACAATTTCACCTATGTCCTCGACAACCCCGTCAATGGCGACCAGTTCAGCCAGCTCGACGGTCGCACGCTCGGCGGCTTCGATGCGCGGCACACTTTCGACTGGCGTTTTACCGGCCTGGAATCGCAGACCCGCGTCGGCGTGCAGAGCCGCTATGACGATATCCATGTCGGCCTGTTCAAGACCGAGCAGCGCACATGGCTCTCGACCGTGCGCGACGACCGCGTGCAGGAGGGCAATGTCGGGCTCTGGACCGACACGACCACGCGCTGGACCGACTGGCTGCGCACCACGGTCGGCATCCGCGAGGATTTTTTCGCCGGACACGTCGCCAGCGATACGCCGGAGAATTCGGGCAACGCACAGGCGTCGATGGCCAGCCCGAAAGCCGGTCTCGTGCTCGGCCCCTGGTACAAGACCGAGTTCTACGGCAATGCCGGCTACGGCCTGCACAGCAACGACATCCGCGGCGCGACCATCACCGTCGATCCCAACGACAAGGCAACCCCGCTCGACCGCGTGCCGCTGCTGGTGCGCTCGCGCGGCGCCGAGCTCGGCATCCGCACCAAGCCGATCGACGGTCTCACCAGTTCGCTGGCCGTCTTCGTGCTCGACTTCGACTCGGAGCTGTTGTTCGTCGGGGACGCCGGCACCACGGAGCCGAGCCGGCCCAGCCGCCGCGTCGGCGTCGAGTGGACCAACCAGTACAAGCCGTTGCCTTGGATGACGGTCGATCTCGACGTCGCCCAGACCCACGCCCGCTTCACCGATTTCGACCCCGCCGGGGCCCGCATCCCCGGCGCACCGGCGTGGGTGGCCAGCAGTGCGATCACACTTGGCGGCGATACCGGCTGGTTCGGCGCGCTGAAGGCACGTTATTTTGGTCCGCGTCCCCTGATCGAGGACGACAGCGCCCGCTCAAAGTCGTCGCTGATCTTCAATGCGCGCGCGGGCTACCGGTTCGACAATGGCGTGCGGGTGCAACTCGACGTGCTCAACCTCTTCAACGCGCAGACCAACCAGATCGAATATTATTATCTGTCGCGCCTGCCGGGAGAGCCCATCGACGGCGTCGCCGATCGCCACGTCCATCCGGCCGAGCCCCTCGCGGTGCGGTTGACGGTGGCGGCACGGTTCTGATCGCATCGGACTTGCGGCGTCAACGCCGCCACGCCGACCCCAAAACGACCGGCACTGACAGGCCGTCACAAATCCTGAAAAAATCTGACATGAAGCGAATGCTTCTGTCAGCCGAGGAAGTTCGCGGCAGGAGTGAGGGGAATGCAATCTGAGCCGGACGGCACCGCGATCGCTTCGGCAGACCGGTTCAGGCACGCGGTGCAGGACGAAGCCGCATCGGCGCGCACCCGACCGGCTGCAAGCCATCGTTGGGCGCTGGTCCCGATCGTGACAGCATCGGGCTTTGCGGGCCTCGGCTACGAGATCGTGTGGACGCGCCAGTTGAGTCTTGCGCTGGGCACCGAGATGATGGCGGTGCTCGGTGTCATTGCCGGATTTTTCGGTGGCCTGGCACTGGGCGCCTTCGCGCTCGATCGGCTGATCCGCCGTTCGACATCGCCATGGCGTGTCTATGCGGTCCTTGAAGCCGTCATTGCCGCCTGGGGCGTGATCAGCGTCTGGCTTCTGCCTGCGGCCGGCCGCGCGCTGTCGCCTCTGTTCGGCACCGAACCGTCCCCTGCCCTGCTCTGGGCCGGCAGCCTGGCGCTGCCAACGCTCGTGCTGCTGCCCGCAACGATGGCCATGGGCGGAACCCTGGCCGCCCTGGAACGGATGACGCGGCAAGCGCGCGGCGAGGCGCGCGTCACGGCCGGCGTGTATGGGGCCAATACCGCCGGGGCTCTGGCCGGCACGCTCGCCTCCACATTCATCCTGATCCCGGCGCTGGGATTTTCGGGAACGCTGATCGGCCTCGCCGCTGTCAACACGTTCTGCGTCCTGGCCGCGCTCGCGTTCGGCTCGGCGGCCGGCAACGCCGATGCGGAAGAACGGCGGCCGCAGCGAATTCGGGATTTGCGGCTCACCATCACCTTGTTCGCCACCGGATTGTTCGGAATCACGTTCGAGGTCCTCGTGGTCCGGCTCGCCGCGCAAGTGATGGAAGACACCGTCTATACTTTCGCCGGATTACTGGCTGCGTATCTGCTCGGCACGGCGGCGGGAAGCCTGCTCTGGCAGCGGACCGGGCGAGATGCGAATGTTGAAAATCTCCGCGGCCTGCTCGCCGCAACGGCGTTCGCCTGCATCACGACCGCCGCGCTTGCGCCCTATGCCGGGCGCCTGGTGGAGATCGTATCGCCTGCGGACGTCTTCGGCGAACTGGCGGTGGCGATATCGCTCTTCCTGGTCCCCGCAACCGCGATGGGCGCACTGTTTGGCCTGCTGGCGCAACGGGTCAGCGATCAGCGCGGCTCGGTCGGTGCCGCGGTCGGCATCAACAGTCTCGGCGCCTGCATCGCGCCGCTGGTCGCGGCGCAAGTCCTGATTCCGGCCCTTGGCGCCTGGACCGCGCTGCTTGCCGTTGCGCTCGGCTATCTGCTGCTGCTGCCGCCAGGCCGATCGGCACTGCGGTGGTCCGCTGCACCGGCGATGCTGGCGCTGCTCCTGTGGCTCAATCCTTCGCCATCATTGACGCGTGTGCCGCCGGGGGGCGCGCTGCTTGCGGTCCGTGAAGGGCCGATGGCGACCGCCAGCGTGGTCGATGACGCCGCAGGTACGCGCTACCTCGAGGTCAACGGGCATTTCCGCATGGGCGGGACGAGTTCGACACGTTCCGACTACCGGCAGGCGATGCTGCCGCTGTTGCTTCACGAGGCCCCGCATCGGGCCTTGTTCCTCGGCATCGGTACGGGCGCCACCCTGGTCGGCGGCGCGCAGATGCCTAGCGTCAGCGCGCGCGGCGTCGAACTCTCCCGCGAAGTGGTGGACCTGCTGCCCTGGTTCGTCAATCCACCTCCGGCTGCCGCGCCGCGCGTGACCGTCGCGGACGCCCGCCGTTATGTCGCTGCGGATACGGGCCTGCACGACGTGATCATCGCCGACCTGTTTCATCCCGCGCTCGATGGCAGCGGCGCGCTCTATACGGTGGAGCATTTCGCAGCCGTGAAACGCAGGCTGGCGCCTGGCGGAATCTTTTGCCAATGGCTGCCGCTGTACCAGCTCGATCTGCCCTCCCTGCGCGCCATCATCCGCGGCTTTCTCGAGATCTATCCCGACGGCTCGGCCTGGCTCAATCATTACAGTGTCCGCACACCGATGCTCGCACTCATCGGAACCCGGGATGGCGGCCATCTCGATACCGATGCGCTCGCGGCCCGGCTGCACGATCCAGCGACCGCGCGAGTCGTACGGCCGCTGGGGTTCGAGGCACCGATCGATCTGCTCGGCCAATACCTCGCAGGTCCGCGCAGCCTCGCCGCATTCGCAGGTCAAGGACCGCGCAACACGGATGATTATCCGTTTGTGACCTTCGATGCACGGCGAAACGTCCACGCCCTCAGGGCAGCACCCTGGTCGCTTCTGCTTGCCGTCACGAAAGACATCCGGCCGGATCCGAATGAGCTGCTGGCTGGCAGAACCGAACGCGATGCGCTGGGCCCGCGCCTCGGCGCCTACTGGCGCGCGCGCAATCGCTTTCTCGAAGCCGGCGCATCGCTGCCGGGCGACCCGCGCGGCGCAGCCTTGATCGAAGCGGCTTCACCAGGCCTCATCGACGCGCTTCGCCTCAGCGCCGAATTCGATCCGGCCTACGCGCCGCTGATGGGAATGGCGCGATCCCTGCTCGATTCGGACCGCACGGCGGCCGCACGCCTGTTGCGCAAGATCAATGAAGCAGCGCCGTCGCGTCGTGAAGCAAGGGACCTGTTGCTTGGCGAATTCGGCCTCAGAAACGAGTGATCCACTCGCCTCAGGGTGCGAAATTGACGCGATAGCCCCAGCAGTCGAGATGATCGGGAATGGCGTTGAAGGCGATCGTAATTCTCTGCTCGCCCTGATTTCTCGGCACCTCGTGGTACAGGTAGCTCGGAAAAAGCACGAGGTCGCCGGGCCCGGCCTCTGGCAGGACGTACTTGCCCGCGTTGAAGGGACCGATGGCGGCGCTTCGCGTGTGGTGCCTGAAGGAGAAGTCAGAGCCGCCGGGCGGCCGCACGAAGACCGTCTTGCAGGCCGGATGCGACGGCGTCAGGTAAATGATGCCCGAGACGAAACTGTTGGCGTGCGAATGCAGCGTCTGGTTTCCGCCGGTCTCGAGCATGTTGGTCCACATCTCCTTGACGGTCCAGCGCAGCTCTTCACCGAACAACAGAACGCCGAAATCGACCAGCTTCGGCACGGCAAGCTCGGCGATCTGGCGGAACAGCTCGTTCTCGCGGGGATCAGCAACCTCGGTGTGGAACAGCTGGCCCGAGCGCAGATTGGTTTCAATCCTAGTGCTTCGGATCGCGGCCACGGCGGCTTGGTTCAGCGAGGGCGGCAGCAGCCCGGGCGAGCGCAGCAGGGGAATCGGGAAAAGCGGCTCGATCTGATCCATGTCGCAACGTCACCCTGTTCTTGAAACGCGGGCGGACAATGCGCGGGCAAGGATGACACTGCGATGACAGCGTGCAGGATCTCCAGAATTCCCCGATCCGGCTACTCGTCGGGCCGCAGCACTTTCAGTTTCTCGCCCGGCCGCAGCTCATGGCGCCGTTCGCGCACCTCGTCAGAAGCACGCGCGGCCATTTCCAGGCATTCGTCGAATTCGCCGTTGCCGGCTTCGGCCATGGCCTGGTGGAGGTGCCGCTCGGCAAAGTAGCGGGAGAGATGGTCCGCCGGCACACTCGCAGCCAATGCGCGCGCCTCCGCGACCGCAGCGTTGCACTGCTCCCGTGTGGGCTCGTCCGCGGCGGGCGCGGCGGCACCAGGTGCGGCCGCACCGCAGCCAAGGCCGGCGAAGAGGCCCAATACGCAGACGGTGATGCGAAACAGATACATCGTAGGCATGCTGGCAGGATCAGTCATTTCCAGACAGGTATGGCGGGACACATTTCACGATGCGTCCCGCCGGATGGCCTCACATCACGTCAGTGGTGGTCGTGATGATGATCGTCGTGATCGTGATGATCGTGGTCGTTGTCAGCCCGCTGCCCGAGCCGACGCGCCAGTTCGGCGTTGGTCTCGACCAGGAGCTTCGGCGAGCCTTCCAGCCTCACGAAGATCGGATTGGCGTGGAACCAGACGTTCGAGTAGGCCTGAACGTCGTGGGTCACCTTCTTGACGCCATTCACCGTCTCCATATGCGCCGGACACGCCGGATCGGTGCAGCTGACCTGCGCGTTGTTGGCATCCAGCAGCGGATTGCCAGCGGTATCGGAGACGTTCGGCGTGCCATTCGGAATGTTGGTTCCGCGCGCACGGATGTAGAACGGCTTGGGGCCGGCGACGAACGTCGTGGTGAACTTCAGCCGCACGCCGTCACGGTCTCCGCGATGCTCGCGCTTCATCTGCGTCGCGGAGATCTGCCGGGCGATGATTGCCGACGGATTGTACACGATCGCCGCACCTGCCGTGCCCGCGGCATTCGCCACCGCATAGTTGGGCGCGTCAGGCGCAACGACGCCCGTGATCTGGCCGGTGATCAGATCGACGTGGTCGAGCGCCGGCTTGTTGAGCGGCTGCTTGATCCCCACCGGCACCAGCAGCGGGTTGTCGAAGCTGTAGGGGCTGTTGTTCTCGTTCGGAACGGTCAGCTCCATCTCGACCGTGATCTTTTCGCCCGGCCTCACGACCAGGGTCTCGCCCATGGTCTTCCAGTCGTCGCCGCGCGCCTTGGCACGGAACACCAAATCCGGGCCGATCAGGTCCGCATTGACCGAGTACGAGTTACCCGAACGCATGCCGTCGATGACGTGCTGCGACGAGAACCGTCCGGCATTCGGAACATACAGCTTGGTGTACTCGCCGGGAATGAAATCGGCGGTGGTGAAGGAGTCACGCGCACCACCCGCACCGCGGCTGTGCCAGTCGGAACTCACGAAGATGAAGGAGTTACGGCCTTCGGCAAGCAACCCGTCCCACAGGCCGCCGACTTTTGCGGTGTAGACGCCGCTCATGCCGTAGGTACCGCCGCCGACTGCGGTGGGGGTGTATGAGCCGGAGCCGCCATTGGCGCCGCCTTCGGCGAAGTGACCGGGAGATTCGATACCGAACGCAACCGTCGGGCCCGCGTTGTTGAAGTCGCGGAAGTGCTCGATGTTGTAGCCCTTGTTGGCGGTCGGACTGAACGGCCCCTGGCGTTCGGTGTGAGTCGGGATCACGTAGGACTGCAGCGGATAGTTGGTCTGCAGCCACTTGATGCCCGTGAGCGCTTTCTGATGGCCCGCCGTGCCCGTGTTGTTGACGTTGTCCTTGCCCGGCCAGAGCTGATTGCCGCCGGCGTCGATGACGGGGCCGATCGCATCGGTGTCGGCGCGGTCGAAGCGGTATTCGAATTCCGCCATCTTGTCGGCGTTGCCGGGCCCCTTCCGGTGCGTCGGGTGCTGCCCGGTGATGACGGCGACATCGACGTGTTCATGGCCAGGCGCGATCCACTCGAGACCCTCGATCAGCACCTTTTCGTACTTCGCCGAGCGGTCGACGATGGTCGGATACTCGACCTCGCGGATCGACTGCCAGCGCCACATCTGCGCGCCGGTGCCGGTGCCGTTCGGGGTGCCCTTCAGGCTGCTGATCGTGATTCCGTCGATGGTCTGGCCGAGCGTCTGGCTCCAGGTCGTCGTGGTTTGCCCCGGAAGATTGGCGCTGGTGTCGCTGAAGCGGCAGTCGCGGTTGCCGGAACCGCCGTGGTTGCCGAGCGTGAACCAGTCGAGGTCGAAATTGTTTCCACCGGCGGACGCAGTGCCGCGCCCGACCGCGCGGTCGATCGCGTAGCCGGCGGCAACCGAACCATCCGTGCAGGTATTGTGATTGTGCATGTCACCGGCGACATACGGATTGCCGCGGCGCTCGTCGCGCCCAAAGCCCTCGGCTGCCGCGCTCTGCGTCAGCGCCAGGGACGCCGACGCGGCGGTCAACAGGATCGTCTTGCCAGATGGAAACATCTATCGCCCTCATTTCAAGTCAGATATCGCGAAACACAAAGCAGCAGAATCCCTACGGATCGGAGCTCATTTGCTCCAACCGCGCGAGGTGACTCTCTACACGCCGAGATAGTGGCCAGAGTTCCGATACAGTTGCGTGAAGGATTTTTGTTTGACCGCCACAGATCTGTATTGTCGCGTGCGGCATCTTGTCTCTTGCATTTGTCCATTGCATTTTCTCGCGCCGTGTGAGCGATAGACGATCGCAGACGAAATGTTCTGCAACGCGAAACGACGCGACGTCGTGCTGTGAGAATTTGTGACAACCGTATGTCAATGCAAGCGACACCAGTTGAAGTGCAATCCATTCCAACATCGCACACCGGAGGTTCCGGCTCGAACACCGATGGCGTGCGTGAGGCAGCGAAGCCTTCGCATTCACTTGTCACAATACTGACGCGCTTGTCGCGTGAGCCGTTGCTGCATTTCACGCTGCTCGGAGCCATCATCTTCGGCATCGACGCCTGGCTGCACCCGCCCGCCAAGGACGAGAAGGTCATTGTGGTGACCAAAGCGATGCGCCAGTCCTTCATCGACAATTTCGACGAGGACAAGGAACGGGCTCCGTCCGACGCACAGCTCCAGAAGATGATCGACAGCTGGGTCGCGAGCGAGATCCTCTACCGCGAAGGCAAGGCGCTTGCGGTGGACCGCGGCGACGAGACGATCCGCGACCGGATTGCCTACAAGATGCAATTGCTGATCTTCGACCAGATCCGCGTCCCGCGTCCAACGGACGAACAGCTGCAAGCATGGTTTGCCGAAAATCACGTCCGCTTCGACGAGCCGGAACGCGTCTCGTTCTACATCACCCCGCCGACGGATCAGGCCACGGCACAGCGTCAGCTCGACGACATCGTCCAGCAGCGCGAATCCGAGGAGCTGCAGCATCTCACCCGCGCCATCCTCGCCCGCCCGGTCGCGAGTCTCGCGGCCTCCTTCGGCGAGGATTTCCGTGATCGGCTGCTGACGACGCCGGAGGGCGAATGGAGGCTGCTGCAATCCAAGGACGGCTGGCATGTCGCTCGATTGGATTCCCGGCGACCCGGGACTCTTGCCAGCCTCGACAAGGTTCGGGATGAGGCCGCCAGGATCTGGCATACGGATGAGACTCGAAAACTGGCCTGGGAAGCGGTCAAGCGGCTCAAGGCATCCTACCAAGTGCGGTCCGAGCCGTGAGGAATATCCAATATTTGCGATTGGCGCTGCTGGCGCTGACCTTGGTCCTCGCCACGTTCGTCCGGCCTTCGGCGCTCAGTGCGCATGAAGCGGCGATGGGCGTGCTGGAATTCCGCGAGGTTCGTCCCGGCGCATTTGTCGGCCGCTGGAGCATCGAGCCCTCGATCGGCGCATCGCGCGTCGACCTGCGGATGCCGTCCCACTGCTTTCTCCGCCTGCCCGAGATGAACTGCGGCCAGAAGGGGCTGGTCGGGCCGATCACCATTTCCAATCTCGGCTCCAACATGTCGGTCGTCCTGATCAAGGTCGTCCCGATCGAGGGCGAGCCGCGCAGCTACACGATCTCGACGGCCAATCCCGTCGTCACTGTCCTTGGAACCGACGCCCCGTCGATCGAGGCGTGGATCGAACTGGCCAAGACCTATGTGAACTACGGGATCGATCACATTCTGCTTGGCGCCGACCATTTGCTGTTCGTGCTCGGCCTGATCTGGATTGTCGGTGGCGGCTGGCGTCTGGTGAAGACGATCACGGCCTTCACGATCGGACACAGCGCTTCGCTTGCCGCGGCCGCTTTCGGCCTGATCGGCGTACCGGAACGCCCGCTCAACGCCTGCATCGCGCTCAGCATCGCGTTCATCGGGGTCGAAATCGTCAAGCAGCAGCGCGGCGAGATCGGGCTCACCGCCCGCTATCCCTGGATCGTGGCGTTCACCTTCGGCCTGGTTCACGGCGTCGGCTTCGCAGGCGCCCTGGCGGGACTTGGGCTCGAACGCCGGCTCCTTCCCGCAGCGCTGCTGTTCTTCAACGTCGGCGTGGAGATAGGACAGCTTGCCTTCGTGCTGCTCGTGCTCGCATTGATCTGGGCGCACCGACGGCTTGATGCCGTCGTGCCGCGCTGGGGCGAGGCCCTCCCGGCCTATCTCATCGGATCGGTGTCGATGTTCTGGTTCTTCGGCCGACTGGCGCGCGTGTTCGCCGCGATCTAAGCGAGAGTCGCACATCATGTCTTTACGTATTCCCCAAGCTCTCACGACCGCGATCGTTTCAATAGCACTGACGCAACCGGCTCTCGCGCACGAGCAGGCTGGTGTGGCGGGCGGCCTCGTCAGCGGCCTGCTCCATCCGATCACGGGCATCGATCATCTGATCGCAATGGTGGCCGTCGGGATCTGGGGCGCGCAACTCGGCGCCCCCGCAATCTGGATCCTGCCGATCACATTCCCGCTCGTCATGGCGGTCGGCGGAGTTCTGGGCGTCCTGCATGTTCCGCTTCCGATGCCGGAGGTGATGATTGCCGTCTCGGCCGTGATCCTGGGAGTCGCCGTTGCGGCCCGGCTGCGCCTGCCCTTTGCCGCGGCCGCCGTGGTCGTCGCGATCTTCGCGATCTTCCATGGTCATGCGCACGGAGCCGAGCTTCCGCGGGCGGCGAATGCGCTGGCCTACGGCGTCGGCTTCGTCACCGCCACCGGCCTCCTGCATCTGTGCGGCATCGCAATCGGCACGTTGACGCGCTGGCCCGCCGGCGAGCGCATCATTCAGGGACTGGGCGCCGGCATCGCGGGAATTGGCTGCTATTTCCTCGCTCAGGGCATCGGAGCCTTCGCATGAAGCTGAAATCCGCACGGGCCTTGATGAGCGCAGCGATGGTGCTCGCCGGCGCGAATGCCGCCGAGGCACATATCGTGGCGGCCCGCCTCGGCGATTTCTACATGGGTGCGGTGCACCCCCTCACCGATCTCGGGGATGTCGTTCTCTGGACTGCGACCGGCATGCTGGCCGGTACGCTCGGGGGCGCCAAGGCGCGCTGGCTCATCCCCGTGTTTCCGCTTGGACTGCTGGTCGGGTTGTCTCTTGGAAACGTCTTTAGCGCGACTTCCGCACAGCTCGCGGACGCGACAATGATGCTCGCAATCGGCATGCTGCTCGCGGCAGCGGCGCAAGTCCCCACGCTCCTGCTGTGCGCGATTGCGTTCGCAGTCGCCGTGATACGGGGAGCCGCGAACGGCGCCGACCTCGGGCCCGAAACCGACCGGCTGCTGTTTGCGGCAGGACTAGCTGGTGTGGGCTACGGAGCCATCACGCTGACGATGGCGCTGACCGCGGTCTTCAGACGAACCCATTCGGACAGCGCGACGTCCTGGCGAGCCATCGCCGTTCGTGCACTTGGCGGCTGGATCGCCGCGATCGGTCTGATGATGGCGAGCCTCACCCTCGCATCATGAGGGGCCGCGAACGTTTTCCTACAGCTGCACCCCGCGCGTGAGCGCACCGTCGACGACGAGATTCGTCCCCGTGATGAAGCTGGCGGCGCGGCTGGCAAGGAATACAACGGCGTTGGCCATCTCCTGCGGCGTGCCCATCCGCCCCGTCGGATTGAGCGCCAGTGCGGTCTTGTAGAGTTCAGGATTGTTGTCCTTGATCATGTTCCAGACCCCGCCATCGAAATAGGTGTTGCCTGGGGAGACCGAATTGGCGCGGATGCCCTTCCCGGCAAGCTGATTAGCAAGCCCCTGGGTGTAGTGGATGATCGCCGCCTTGAAGGTGCCATAGGGACCGGCCGCGAAATCGACCTCGCGCCCGGAGACGCTCGATATGGTGACGATCGCGCCGGCCGCGCTCTTCTCCAGATAGGGCATGGCCGCATTCACCAGCCGGACCGTGCCCATCATGTCGGTGGAAAATTCCTTTTCCCAGCTCTCGTCGTCCTGCCCGATCGCAAGCGCGCTGACATTGGCGACGACGACGTCGATGCCGCCGAGCTTTGCCGCCATATCGCCGACCCAGGCCTTCAGCACGGCCGCATCCGAGACGTCGACCGCGCCGCCATAGGCCGCAATGCCCCTGGTCTTGAGCGCGGCGACCGTGCTCTCGACCTCGGCCAGATTGCGGGAGCATACGCCGACATCGGCGCCCTCAGCGGCGAATGTCTCCGCGATGGCGCGGCCGATTCCCTTGGTGCTTCCCGTGACGAGAACCTTGGCGCCCTTGAGTCCCAGATCCATGGCCTGTCTCCTTTTCCTGGTTCAGTAGTTGGTCGCAGCCGCCTTGACCAATCCACGATAGCTGTGCGGCATGCGCATCGATACCAGATCCTTTCGCCGCACGACGTTGGTCGGATAGGCGCTGTCGAGATTGGTGGTGTCGACCGGCGCGGTTGCAAGGCCCGTGCCGCCGGCCGCGATCGCCTCCCGGCGCGGAAAGGAGAACGTGTCAGGGCCGAACACGCCACTCAGCCCGGGATAGCCACGCTCGGGGTCGACGATATTGGCGAAGGCGAAGAACAGGTTGTTTTCGCCGGCGCGAACGCGGAAATGATGCCAGTGATGCGGATCGGGGCCGGTTGGAATCGGACTCGGCTGCCCGACCTCCGTGCCGGCATGCGGCGAACTGAAGCGTCCCTTGATCGCGGCGGGACACGCAATGAGATCGCAGCCCCGCAGCGCCAGCACGCGCCCCGCTTCCGGGAAAGCCGCGTCGTGACCGATCATCAGCCCGATGCGGCCGATCGGCGTATCGACGACGGTCCAGCCCTCGCCGGCCGTGGCCCAGCTTCGCTCGTCGGCCGTGAGATGCGTCTTGCGATAGACCGAGATGTCGCCATCCGGCGCGACCAGACAGGCGCTGTTGTAGATCAGATCGCCGTCGCGCTCCGCGAGGCCGCAGACCAGATAGAGCCCGAGCTCCCCTGCAAGCCTGGCAAGGCTCTCCGTCGCTGGCCCCGGTATCGGTTGCGCCGATGGCGCGGGATCGCCAAGCCCCGTCAGGGCAAGCTCCGGAAACACAACGAGTTCAGCCCCCTCGGCCCGGGCCTTGCGCGCGAGTGCTGCGATCGCAGCGAGATTTTGACCGACGTCGTTGCGAGGTGCAAATTGCGCAACACTGACCTGCGAGGTCTTGCCGGCCGGCCAGGGCTCGTGGCCATAGAGGCCGAAGAAGTCGCGCGGATTCCAGCTGAACGTGTCGGTCAGCAGTTCCGGATAGAGCTCCGGCCGCCGCTGCGCGAACACGGTTTCGCCGAGCACGCGGCGCGCGCGTGCGGCCTCGAGATCGACCTCGGACAGCAAAACACCGTTGCCCTTGTCGAGCACGGCGATCACCTGCCCGTCCGGCGCGATCACACAGCTTCCGCCGCTGAACTGCACGTTGCGTTCGAGCCCCCAGCGATTGCTCTCGATGACGTAGCAGCTGTTCTCGAAGGCGCGGCTGATCCAGTAAGGCGCCGGCGTGCGCTCGGCCAGCCAGTTGGAGATATGACAGATGATGTCCGCGCCGCCGAGCGCCATCAGCCGCGCGGTTTCAACGAAATGGATGTCCATGCAGATCAGCAGCGCGATCCGCCCGATCGGCGTCTCGAACACCTGGTTGTGCAGATCGCCCGCCGCCGCCCATTTCGGCTCGGAGATATAGGGATGCGTCTTGCGGTGGCGGCCGACGATGCCATCGGGCCCGATCA
>Ga0268266_10004065_pt1 | contig 14142 bp, 12 predicted proteins | sample KBSS13metaG_FD_190356 | JGI IMG/M metagenome (GOLD analysis project Ga0268266, IMG submission 190356) | Switchgrass rhizosphere microbial communities from Kellogg Biological Station, Michigan, USA - KBS S1-3 metaG (SPAdes) (version 2) | ecosystem: Host-associated > Plants > Roots > Rhizosphere...
CCCACGCAGAAGGGTGCCGAGTAACCCCCGGCCGGCCAGGCGCCCGAGCCGATCCAACAGCCGCAGTCTGACGCAACCGCTCCAGGCCAGCCGCAGCCGGGCAGCAATGCGCCGGGCCAACAGTCTGCGCCCGTGCCACCGGCTGGGCCGAAGCCATGATGACCTTGCGCGTCATCGCCCTGAGCGTGTTGCTGGCTGCATGGGCCGGCAATGCGGCTGTGGCCGCGGATTCCAAGGACTCCGACCAGCGCACCATCAAGGACCTGGGCAAGAAGCCCGTGGCGGTCAAACAGGACACCAAGCTCGATACCAACGCCACGAAGGCGATGGACAACTATCGCAAGTTCCTGGAGCTGCAGAAAACCGATCCGCAGCTGCGCGCCGAATCCCTGCGCCGCCTGGGCGACCTCAACCTCGACGCCGGCGAAGTCGAGCGCATGGAGAAGGAGGTTTCCGCCATCGACCTGCAGGGCGGCGAGGCCATCAAGCTGTACTCGACCCTGCTCAAGGCCTATCCGAACTACGCGCGCAACGACCAGGTGTTGTACCAACTCGCGCGCGCCTACGAGACCACCGGCCAGCCCGAGCAGGCGCTCGCCACGTTGGATCGCATCGTCCGGCAATTTCCCAACAGCCCGCAGATGGACGAAGTGCAGTTTCGTCGCGGCGAGCTGCTGTTCTCGGCGAAGAAGTATGCCGAGTCCGAAAAGGCCTACGCCGTCGTCATCGGCCGAGGTAAAAGCTCGCATTTCTATGAGCAGAGCCTCTACAAGCACGGCTGGTCCCTGTTCAAACAGTCGCAGACGGAAGAGAGCCTGCCCTCGTTCGGCGGCGTGCTCGATGCCAAGCTCATCGGCGCGGGCAACAAGCCGATCAAGATCGAAGATCTCAAGCGCGCCGAGCGCGAGCTCGTGGAAGACACGCTGCGGGTGATGAGCATCACCTTCTCGTACGCGGAAGGCTCGCAGTCGCTCGACCAGTACATGGCCAAGCACGGCGAGCGGCCGTATTCGTACCTGTTGTATTCGCGCCTGGGCGATCTGTATGTAGACAAGCAGCGCTTTCAGGATGCCGCTACGACGTACCGCGCGTATGTTCAGCGCGATCCGTATACCGATCATGCTCCGAATCTTGCGATGCAGGCCATCGAGGCGTATCGCAAGGGCGGCTTCAGCCAGCTGGTGCTCGATGGCAAACACGAGTATGTCGAGCATTACAACTTCAGCTCGCCGTTCTGGCAGGGACGCGATCGCGCGCAGTACCCGACAGTCGTGCAGGAGTTGAAGACCAACCTGAAAGACGTCGCGACCTACTTCCATGCCACGGCACAGAAGTCGAAGAAGGTTGAGGACTACCAGGAAGCGGCCAAGTGGTACCGCGATTACCTGAAGTCGTTCCCGGACGATCCGGATTCAGCCGAGACCAACTACCTGCTCGCGGAGACTCTGTTTGAGAGTCACCAGTATGTCGACGCGGGTAACGAGTACGAGAAGACCGCGTACAACTATCCGAAGAACGCCAAGTCGGCGACGGCGGCCTACGCCTCGTTGGTGTCGTTCCAGAAGGCGGAAGAGTCGCTGCAGGGCGCTCCCAAGACGGAGTTGCACAAGCGCGCGACCGATGCCGGCGTCAAATTCGCGCAGACCTTCCCCGAACATCCCGACAGCGCGGGTGTGCTGACGCGCGCCGCGGAGGAAGTGTTTGCAGCAAAGGATCTGCCGCGGGCGATTACTCTCGCGCAATCGATCCTGGCGCGGCAGCCACCGGTGGATCAGGCGAAACAGCGGATTGCCTGGACGATCATTGCGCAGTCGCACTTCGACCAGGGCGAATACGATCAGGCGGAGCCGGCGTTCATCAAGGCTCGTGAGCTCGTCGTCAACGACGACAAGATGAAGAACGACCTTACCGAGCGCTTGGCTGCGACTGTCTATAAACAGGGTGAGGCCAAGCAGAAGGCCGGTGACGGCGCCGGCGCGGTCGATGCCTTCCTGCGCGTGGCGCAGGTTGCTCCTGACTCGAAGATCAAGTCGACCGCGGAATATGACGCCGCGGCCCAGCTGATCAACCTCAAGCAGTGGGATCGTGCGATCACGGTGCTCGAGCAGTACCGCAAGCAGTATCCGAAGAGCGAGCTGTCAGCCGATGTGACCCGGAAGCTGGCCGTGGCCTACACGGAAGCCCACAGGCCCGGCGAGGCGGCTGCGGAGTTTGAGGCGATTGCGGCGAACCCGGCCGAAGACAAGAAGGTGCAGCGCGAAGCGCTGTTGCAATCGGCCGATCTGTATTCGAAGGCCAACAACACACCCAAGGCGGTGTCGATGTTGGAGAAGTTCATTGCGACCAATCCGACGCCGATGTCGGATGCCGAAGAGGCCAGGCAGCGCCTGGCGGATTATGCCGCGAAGAACGGCGACTTCGGCAAACGCGACTACTGGTATCGCGAGATCATCAAAGCTGATGCACAAGGTGGGGCACAGCGGACCGACCGTACCCACTATCTGGCGGCAAAGGCGCAACTGTCGCTGGCTCAGCCGGCACGCGATGCGTTTCGCGCAGTCCGTTTGACCGCGCCTCTGAAGAAGAGTCTGGTCGCGAAGCGTAAGGCGCTGGAAGACGCGATGAACGATTACAAGAAGGCCGCCGAATACAACGTCGCGGAGGTTACAACCGCCGCCACGTATGAGATGGCAGAGCTTTACCGGACGCTCTCGAAGGATGTCATGAATTCGGAGCGGCCCAAGGGTATGAAAGGCGACGAGTTGGAAGAATACAACGCGCTGCTGGAAGAGCAGGTTTTCCCATTCGAGGAGCAGGCCATCAAGGCGCACGAGATCAACACCGCGCGCGCGAAGGATGGTGTGTATGACGAGTGGGTGCAGAAGAGTTTCAAGGTGCTGGCGGAGTTGAAGCCGGCACGCTACGGCAAGACGGAAATTACGCAGGATGTCGCGACGACTCTCAATTGAGGTTGCGTGTGTCGTGGCGTTGTTGAGCGGTTGCTCTTCGATGCCCTGGTACAAGCCCATGCCCGGCGCCGATGGAACGGCAGGCACGGCTGTGCCCGAGCAATCCTCGACGGCCAACACGCCCCAGCCGGCGGGCGGTGCGCCCAGCTCGGCAGGTGCGTCTGCCTCAGGCCCTTGTGTGCCCGGCGGCTCAACCAACGCGGCCGCGCGTGGCAGCAAGGCGTCAACTGGTGCGGCTGCGGGTGAGGCGGGCGCTGCTGCCGGCAAGCCGGGCGCAGCTGCCAGCGCGGCGCCTTGCCCTGCGTCGGCTTCCTTTGGCCCCGCGGGACCGCCGTCGGCGAAGGCGACTGCTGACTTCAATCGCGCTGTGAGCTTCATGCGCAGTGGCAACACCACTGAGGCCGAGCTGGAATTCAAACAGATGACACTGGCGTACCCGCGCCTGTCCACGCCGTATGTGAATCTGGGAATCCTGTATCGCAAGTCGGGGCACCTCGATCAGTCCGAGGAGGCCTTGAAGGGCGCTGTCGAGCGTAACGGCGGCAGTGCGGTGGCGTGGAATGAGCTCGGGGCGACCCAACGCATGCGCGGGGAGTTCCCGGATGCGGCTGCTTCGTACGAAAAAGCGATTGCCGCGGATTCCAACTACGCCCCTGCGTACAGGAACCTCGGCGTTGTGTCGGACCTCTACCTGGGTGATCCCGAACGGGCGCTGACGGCGCTCGAGCGGTATAAGGAATTGACCGGCGAGGACCGGCCGGTGACGAGCTGGATCGCCGAACTGCGACAACGGACGGGCAAGCCCCCGTTGAAGCCCGCTGGCGCGCCAACGCCGCCGGCAGCAGGAGCCGACGCAGGCGCAGCGGCCCCGGCCGACGCCTCCGCAGCCCCGCCGCAGCAGGGCAGTCCGCCGGCCAGCAACGCGGCGCCGAGCAAAGATGCGACGCCGCCAACCCAGCCAGCCCCCAAGGCAGGAGGTTGATCGTGCGTACTCTCAAACTCGTCGGCTGCCTGGCTGCCCTGTCACTTTGCAGTTTTACTGCAGGAGCCCAAGGTCCCAAGCCCGGTGTCGCCCCACCTCCGGCCGATCTGGAGCCCGGCGTCAACACGTCTGCAACACAACCGTCATCACCGGAGCCGGCTGCGCCACCCGCCGCCCCTGCGCCAGCCCCAAAGTCAGCCGCCACACCGCCGAAGCAGTCGCGCAGCGGAGCTGCAACCAGCCCGTCATCCGCGAGTAGCTCCGCAACCGGAGCCAACTCCGGCGCCGTGCGTGACAGCCCCAACAGTGCAACGGCACCGTCATCCGTTGCGGGTACAACGGCCCCGGCCAAAGTCGGCCATGCCACCGCCGCAGCGCCCAAAACGGGTGCAGGCGCCGGCAAGGCGCATGACAACCTCGAGCTCGACACAACTCAAATCACAGGCAACCGCGAGCTTCCGAAGGTGCTATACATCGTGCCCTGGAAGCGGTCGGACCTGGGTGATCTCGTCGGTAAGCCGGTGAACAGCCTGCTGGACGAGGTGCTCACACCTGTGGACCGCGACGTATTCAAACGTCAGAACCGTTACTACGATGCCCTGAAGCCGGACGCTGCTGGTAACGCAGGCGCGGCTTCAGACCCGGGCTCTAAGGAGCACTGAGGGTGATTTCCGCTCACATTGCCGAGAGCAATTTGAGCCAATGCAGCAATTGGGCTAGTCGCTTGGCCTTTGCTGCTGCGGATGAGAGCTGGATCGCAGCTTTTTTAGCTTATGTCATTCAGTTTGGCGTAGGCGTGGTCGTGTGTGGCTAAGAACTGACCTGGAGTGTTTTCGATGGATCTGTGGAACGTCATCGTCCGTTTCTTTCAGGGTGGCGGGGACTTCATGTACCCGATCGCCATCGTGTTCGTGGTGGGCGCCGCCATCGCGGTCGAGCGCTACATCTACCTGACGCACACGGCCGTGCGTAATCGCAGTCTCTGGAACGAAGTGGTCCCGATGCTGGCCCAAGGCAACTTTCGCCAGGTCGTGCAGGTCACCTCGAAATCCGATTCCGCCATCGGGCACATTCTCAACTACGGCCTGGCGCGCATTCAGTCCGCACGCCGCCGGGATGACATTGAGAAGGCGATGGAAGAGAGCCTGATGGAAGTGGTGCCGCGCCTCGAGAAGCGCACGCACTACCTCGCGACGTTCGCGAACCTCGCAACCCTGTTGGGACTGCTGGGTACCGTCATGGGTCTGATCCACGCGTTCGCCGCGGTGGCCACCATCAACCCGGCCGAGAAGGCGAACCTGTTGTCCGCCAGTATCTCGGTCGCGATGAACTGTACGGCGTTCGGTCTGATGACCGCGGTGCCGTTGTTGTTCGTACACGCGTTCCTGCAGACGAAGACCACCGAGCTGATCGACAGCCTGGAGATGGCCTCCGTCAAGTTCTTGAACGCCATCACCGAACGGCAACCGCAGCAGGCAGCCTGAGTCGGCCCGGATGCGTAGGTCCTACGCCAACAAGAAGATCGCGCGCCGCATGAAGAAACCGGCCGAGCTGTTGCTCGTGCCGATGATCGATATCTTCACGGTGCTCGTTACCTTCCTGCTCATGACCGCGGTGTTCTCGCGCACGGTGATTCTGCAGATGAATCTGCCGGCCGCGAACACCGAGTTCAAGGAGCCGCCGCCGGGTCTGCAGATGGAAATCCTGGTTCGCAAGGATCTGCTGCAGGTCGCCGATCGCAACACGGGGCCTCTGGCCACGATCCCCAACATTGCGAGCGGACCGGACTACGACCGTCTGACCGAATACCTGAAGCTGGTGAAGTCGAAGTATCCGGAAAAGACGGACGCTTCCATTCTTCTCGAGCCGGACACGAACTACGACACCGTGGTGCAGGTCATGGACCACACGCGTGTGTTTGAGACCAAGCAGGGAATCGAGACCATCCAGGCGGAGTTGTTCCCGGATATCTCGATGGGTGATGCACCCGCGGCCGATGCGCCGCCCGCTGCAGGAGCTCCGCAGTCATGAGTACATCCCGTCGCGCCATCCGTATGGCGCAACATCACGCGCGCCACAAGGCCGATACCGAGCTGAACCTGATCCCGCTGATCGACATTCTGTCGACGCTGGTGTCCTTCCTGTTGGTCTACTCGACCGAGGTGGAGGTCATTCAGAACAGCAAGGGCATCGAGATCCCGATGTCCATCGCGCAGACCGCGCCGAAGGAGTCGGTCGTTGTCATGATCACGAAGACCGACGTGTTCGTGCAGGGCGAGCGGGTCGGCAGCGTGCAGGAAGTCAAGGACAGCAAGGAGCCGATCGTGGCGCCGCTGCGTGATGCCCTGAAGCGGCCGATGCTGGTGGGTCAGGCGATGACCGAGAAGGACCTCGCGCAGCGCGAGATCACCATCATGGCGGACAAGACGCTGCCCTACGAAGTGCTGAAGAAGGTCATGAGCACGTGCACCGATGCCGACTACGGCAAGGTGTCGCTGGCCGTGATCCAGAAGGAAAAACCCGTGGCGCCCGGCGCGTTCCGGCCAGGGTAACGGGTAAGTCACATGGCCAGTGTCATTACGCCTTATTACCGCGAGTACGCTCTTCCCTGGGAGGAAGATACCGAGTCGACCTCGCGATTCCGCAGGATCCTGCGGATCCTGCTCATTCTGTTCGTGATCCTCGGCATCCTGTTTCCGTTGTTGCCAACGCCCAAGCGTACGGCGGCCGAAACCGCGGTGCCGGAGCGCCTGGCGCGGGTCATGATCGAGGAGAAGCCGAAACCGCCGCCGCCGCCGCCGGTGGTGAAAGAGCAGCCGAAGCCGAAACCGGAAGTGGAGAAGAAGCCCACGCCGGTACCGCCGCCCGTGGACCGCAAGCAGGTGGCGCACGAGAAGGCGCAGAAGCAGCTCGATCGCGTCAAGGATGAGTTGGCAGACCTTCGTCAGCTGACGGACCTGACTCCGATCCAACAGACGAAGAACCTGTCAGGCGCGGTGGGTGCGGATTCGCATGCCGAGCGCTCGATGATCACCTCCAAGGTGGGCGCGGGCAGCGGTGGCATCACTTCCGCCAACAGCAGCCGTGGATTTGGTACGGGTGCCGGCTCGCTGACCGGGCACGACACAACGGCTGTGACCTCGAACATTGCGCGCGGCAGCGCGGATGCCCGCGGACCGGTTCGAACCGGCTCGAGCGGCAAGGCCGCCCGCTCGCGTGAAGAGATCGAGCTGGTGTTCGACCGCAACAAGGGCGCCATTTATGGGTTGTATAACCGTGCTTTGCGCGAACGTGCGGAGTTGCAAGGCAAGCTCGTACTGGAATTCACGGTGGCCCCGTCGGGTGAAGTCACGATGTGCCGTGTCGTTTCCAGCGAGTTGAACGACCCCGAGCTGGAAAGCAAGATTGTTGCGCGTGTGAAGCTGTTCCACTTCGAGGCGAAGGACGTGGAGAGCATCACCACCACGAAGCCGATGGAATTCTTCCCGTCGTGAACCTCAAATCAGAAATAGATTATTTCACTGAAATGCGGCTGCTCGATAAGGCGCGGCTGCTCAATCTGTTTCTGCATGAGTTGTCGGAGGAGGCCCGTGGGACTTACGGGCCGACGGTGGAGGAGGTTCACGATACGGCTCACCTGCGGTTCGTGAACGAGCTGACGCATCGGCTGACCCGGGTCATCGAGCAGCTCCTGGCAGAGGATGCGACGCGGCCGGCGGATGATGTCGTGCTGCGGATGCTGCTCTCGCCGCGGGCCGATAAGGTGGCGGAGCGGCTGGTCTATAACGCCTATGGGCGCGCCATCCACGGCTTCGAGAGCTACGACACCACCGTCCTGATGGGCGGAGGCTAACGCGCAGCGCTCGCCACGGCTGCGCGGGCCGACGATTCACGGGCGAGTTCGAGTGCCGGGTTCGGGCCACCAGCGGTCGCCCGCGACACCCTGCGGCGCCAGGCGGCTACCAAAACTCTCCAAAACTGGCCCTTTTGCGGCGCGTCCGGGAACGACATTCTCCGCTTCCAACTCTGGAGAGTGTTTTGACCCAAACCCCTCGCACCACTGTTTCCCGGCAACGCGACCGCGGCCGTTATGACCGTGACACCATCAACGCCATCATCGACGAAGCGCTGATCTGCCACGTCGGATTCAACGTCGATGGACAGCCGTACGTGATTCCCACAACTCACGCGCGCGTCGACGATCGTCTCTACATCCATGGCTCGGTTGGCAGCCGTATGTTGAAAAACATGAAGCAGGGAGTGCCGGTGTGCGTCACGATGACGCTGGTCGATGGTCTGGTACTCGCCAGGTCGGCTTTCCATCACTCCATGAACTATCGCTCCGCCGTTATTCTCGGCGTCGCGCAGGAAGTGACTGAGGAGCAGGAGAAGCGCTCAGCATTCGACGCACTCGTCAATCACGTCGTGCCCGGCCGTTCGGCGGATGTTCGTGCCGCAGACGCACAGGAGTTGAAGGCCACGAGTGTTTTGCGCCTGGGGCTCGAGGAGGCATCCGCCAAAGTCCGGCGCGGGCCCCCAATTGATGCAGAAGAAGACTATGCGCTCACTTGTTGGGCAGGAGTCCTGCCCTTGCAACTCCTGCCCGGGCATCCGATCGACGATCCGCGCCTCGAGTTTGGTACACCCGTCCCATCCTCGGTGGCCACCTATCGGCGCCAACGACCGCCGTCCGATATAGACTGAGTGGGTGACTGAACCACTCGCCCAGGTTTTAATTCTTCTGGCCGCCGCCGTATTCGCCGTCACCGTCGTACGGCGCATGGGCCTGCCTGCAACATTGGCCTACCTGGCGGTTGGACTCGCCCTGGGTCCGCACTCGTTCGGGTTCGTGTCGGAATCACAAACCACCTCGCTCCTGGGCGAGTTGGGCGTTGCCTTCCTGCTCTTCACCCTGGGTCTCGAGTTCTCATTCCCCCGCATGATCGCCATGCGGCGGGAGGTGTTCGGACTGGGGGCCGCGCAGGTGGCCGCGACCACGGCCGTGTTTGGTCTGATCGCCTGGCTCCTGGGGCTGCACTGGCTGACCGCCATTGTCGTCGGCGGCGCCATTGCCATGAGCTCGACCGCCATCCTGCTGCAAACGCTGACCGAGACGGCCGAGCTCAATCGCACCCACGGTCGCCTGGCTTTCAGCATGCTGCTGTTCCAGGATCTGGCCTTCGTGCCGCTGTTGGCATTGGCTTCGGGCCTGGGGTCCGGTCACGGTCATTTCGACCTGCGTGGCAGTGCGCTGGCGGTCGTCGGGGCCGCCTTCTCGGTGGTCATCGTGCTGGCCGCCGGACGCTGGTTGCTACGGCCGTTGTTTCATGAGATCGCGCACAGTCGGTTGCGGGAGTTGTTCACCCTCACCGTGCTGTTCGTCGTGCTCGCCTCCGCCTGGATCTCCAACATGTCCGGCCTGTCCCTGGCCCTGGGCGCCTTCCTGTCCGGAATGGCACTCGCGGAGACCGAATACCGTCACCAGATCGAGGCGGCCATCCGACCCTTCAAGGACATCCTCCTCGGCATGTTCTTCATCTCGGTCGGCATGCTATTGGATGTGCGGCTGCTGTTTGGCGGCCTGGCACTGGTATCGACGATCCTGATCGGGATGTACGTGTTGAAGGCGGTGGTGGCTACGCTGGTGACCCGGCCGTTTACCACCACGAGATTCAAGGCGCTGCGCACCGGTATCTCGATCTCCATCGGCGGTGAGTTTGGGGTTGCCCTGTGCACCATCGGCTTGCAGTCCGGTGCGATCCCGTCGCAACTAGGTGAGCCGCTACTGGTGGCGCTGGTTCTCTCGATGATGTTGAGTCCGTTCGTCCTCCGGCACAACAAACGCATCGCGCGGTTCCTGCTCCGTGAAAAAGGCCCGCCGCGCACGGCGATCGAACGCGAGGAGCTGGCAACGCACCAGATTGCCAAGCGCGAGCACGTCATTCTGTGCGGATTCGGTCGCGTGGGACAAAACATCGCGCGGGTGCTCGAGTCGCAGGGCTTTGAGTACATTGCCATCGACCTCGATCCCGGCCGGATCCGGGAGGCCCGGCAGGTGGGCGACCCGGTGATGTACGGCGACTCCTCCGATGAGGAGATGCTGCACAAAGCCGGTCTCGAGCATGCGAGCGCGGTCGTCATCAGCTTCTCCGATCCCAACACCTCGATCGGCATCCTGCATGGCATTCGCCAGTTGCGCCCGCAGGTGCCCGTCCTGGTTCGAACGACCGACGACACACGGCTGAAGGAATTGCAGGACGCGGGAGCCACCGATGTGGTGCCCGAGACGTTTGAGGCCAGCCTGATGCTGGTCTCGCACGTGTTGATGCTGTTGCATGTCCCGGTGACCCGCGTGGTTCGCACCGTCAACGATATCCGCAACAATCGTTACGCGGTGCTGCGTAACATCGTCCCGCCGGGCGATGCGCGTACATTTGGAGCGTCACCGGATCAACAGGAGCAGATGGTTTCCGTGGTCGTCCCGCCGGGTGCGTGGGCGGTCGGCCGCACGCTCGACGACGTACGCGGCCGGGGCGCCTCCGTGACTTTCACCGGTGTGCGGCGGCAGGGGATCATGGGCCGCGATCCGGTCGGGGAAACCATCTTGCGGGATGGCGATATCGTCGTCATCTACGGCCAACCCGAAGACCTCGCCCACGCCGAATCGGTGCTGCTGGCGGGCTGAGCGTAGAATGGCGCTCCGACGTTGCGGAGGGCCCATCGTGCACAAAAGCCGACTCGCTGGATTCATCATCGACTGCCAAACGGACGACCTCGATGCGGCCGGCCAGTTCTGGAGCCAGGCGCTGGGCTATCCGCTGAGAAAGTCCACGGCCGGGGAAGACGCTCTCTATAAGCTTCTGGACACGCCGTCCGACGATCTGCACATCGAGGTGCAGACCGTCAACCATCCCAGCCGGGTACATCTGGATATCGAGGCTGATGACATCGAGGCCGAGGTGAAGCGCCTCGAGAAGCTGGGGGCCAAGCGCGTGGCCAACATCAAGACCTGGGTGGTCATGGAAGCTCCGACCGGACAACGTTTCTGCGTGGTCCGTGTGCAGCGGTCGGATTTTGCCGAGAACGCCAACACCTGGGCTGACTGACCTTGGGCCGCAGTGATATCCATTTTCCGCCACGGCATGAGGCGCTGCGCGACGACGTGCACGCGTTGGGCGCGATGGTCGGCGACATCCTGCTCGAACAGGGCGGACAGCAGTTACTCGATTTGACCGAGCACGACCGCGTAGCCGCGATTCAGCGGCGTGATGGAAACGAGAAGGCCGCCGTGGAGTTGGCGGCACGGGTGCGCGGTCGCCCACCGGCCCTGGCGAGGGACCTGGTCCGCGCGTTTCTTACGTGGTTCCAGGCGGTCAATCTGGCGGAAAAGGTTCACCGGATTCGGCGCCGACGGCAGTACTTCGTCAAGGATAGCCAGCGGCCCCAGCCCGGTGGCGTTGAGGACGCCATTGCGGCGCTGAAAGCGCGTGGGCTGGAGCTCAAAGACGTTCTCGATCTGCTCGCTACCCTGCGCATCGAGCCGGTCTTCATGGCGCACCCGACCGAGTCGACGCGCCAGACCATTCTGACCAAACAGCAACGCATTGCCGAGCATCTGCTCGACCGCCTGGATCCCACGCTGACGCCCAATGAGACGCGCCGGATCTGGAACAGCATCCGGATCGAGATGACGGCGGGTTGGCAGACCGAAGACCATCCTCGGGACAAGCTGACTGTCGCGGACGAACGCGAGCACGTGTTGTTCTATCTGATTGAGATCCTGTATCGCGTCGTTCCGGCCTTCTATGAGGAAATCGCGCAGGCGTTGGAGAAGGTCTACAGCACGCCCGCGGACCGGTTGGAACTTCCCCCGCTGCTGCACTTCGGATCCTGGGTCGGCGGCGACATGGACGGTAATCCTGACGTCCACGCCAAGACGATCCGCGAGACGTTGGCTCGCCAGCAACGAGTCATCATCAACGCCTACTTCAAGGACTGTCAGACGCTCGCGTCCCGCTTGTCACAAAGTGGCAGCCGGACGAGCGTGTCGCCCGAGCTCTCGAAGAAGATCGACGAATACATGGTGTTGCTGCCCGGAGCCCGGGCCATTACGCCGGCTCGCCACGATCGGATGCCGTATCGGGTGTTCTTCGCCCAGATCGGCGAGCGGCTGCGACTGACCTACGACGGCAGGGCGAACGGCTACCAGAACCTGCGACAGTTCCGTAACGATGTCCGACTCGTAGCGACCAGTCTGCAAGCCAACAAAGGCGCCAACGCCGGGCTGTTCTACGTACAACGGCTACTCCGCCGAATTGATACGTTCGGCTTCCATCTTGCTACGCTCGATGTGCGCCAACACGCCTCGGTGCTACACGAAGTGGTCGCGAGCGGCTTGGATGATTCCGAGTGGCTCATCCGCTCCAGTGCCGATCGCCGTCGGCTGTTGGCTGATGCGCTGGAGAAGGATGTCGGACCCAGCGTCGAGCTGGACGCGCTGGGAAAACGCACGCTCGCGGTTTTCGACGCAATGATGCAGGGCCGGCATCGATACGGCCCCGCCGCGGTAGGCTATTTCATAGTCAACGGCGCGACAGGCGCTGATGACGTGCTGGCCGCGCTGCTGCTGGCCCGCTGGGCCGAAGCGTACGACAAGCGTACTGGCGAGGTAGCCCTCGACATCGCCCCTCAGTTTGAGTCGCTCGGGGCTCTCGACCGCTGTGGCGACACGATGCAGGAGCTGTTGGCCGAGCCGGTTTACCGGCGGCATCTCGAGGCGCACGGCCGTACGCAGTGTGTGCTGATCGGCTACTCCGACGGCAACAAGGAAGGCGGGCTCTGTGCTTCCCGATTTGCCACACATCAAGCGCAGCGGGCGCTTGCAGAAACACTTGCTGCAGCCAATGAGCGTCACGTCGTGTTTCATGCCCGAGGCGGAAGCATCGCGCGCGGCGGCGGTCGAATCGATTCACTGGTGAAAGCCGCGCCGGCTGGAGCAGTGAATGGCGTATTGCGACTGACAGAGCAGGGCGAAGCCGTCCAGCAAAGCTATGGGTTGCGGCCAATAGCCATGAGAACGTTGGAAAGGGCGTTCAGCGCGCTTTCGCTCGCGACCTCGGCAGCCAACAGGGGCACCCTCGCGCCCGATGCGCCCAATCACCTCCAATGTGCGTCCATCGTCGCTCTCGCGAGTAAGGACGCCTATCAGTCGCTCGTCTACGCAGAGAGAGATTTCTTCGACTACTTCAGCGCGGTGACTCCGATCGACGTCATCGAGCGGATGCAGATCGGATCACGACCTGTGCATCGGGCCGAGATGGAAGGTCTGGACGGGTTGTTACCGGTCCCCTGGGTGTTTGCCTGGACCCAGACGCGGCACATGATCCCCGGATGGTACGGCGCCGGCGCGGGTTTCGCAGCGGCCATCGCCCAGTGCGGCCTCGGACAACTTCGCGACGCGTACGCCAATTGGTTTTTCCTGCGCAATCTCGTCGACGACATTGAAACCATGCTGGCGCGTGTCGATCTCGAGATCGCGGTGTGTTACGACATCCTGGCTCCCGAGCCGCTGCGCCGGTTCTTCCCCAGGATCCGCTCAGAGTACGCGCTCGCCTGCGAGCACATACTGGCGGTGAAGGGGTCGGCCGCGCTGTTGGATTCGGAGCCGACGCTGCAGCGCTCGATCCGCTTGCGCAACCCCTATGTGGATCCCATGAACCTCATGCAGGTCGACCTGTTGAAACGGTGGCGCGCCAGCGGCCGCCGCGACCGGGACTTGTTCGAGGCCCTGTTGTCGAGTATCAGTGGCATTGCCCAAGGCCTGCAGAGCACCGGCTGATGAATGAGATCACCATTCGCCCAGCGGGCGAGCACGAAGTTCCCCTGATCCTGGGATTCATCCGCGGGCTCGCGGAGTATGAGCACCTGGAGCACGAGGTGGTGGCCACCGAGGAGCAGCTGCGCGAGGTGTTATTCGGCGCGCGCCGCTACGCGGAAGTGGTGTTTGCCTGCCTCAATGGCGATCCGGTGGGCTTCGCGTTGTTCTTCCACAACTTCTCGACCTTCCTCGGGCGCCCCGGCATCTACCTGGAAGATCTGTTCGTGCGACCGGAGGCCAGAGGCCACGGCGTGGGTCGCAAGGTGCTGGAGTGGCTGGCCGCGGAAGTCCTCAGGCGCAACTGCGGACGGCTG
>Ga0268266_10004068_pt1 | contig 14141 bp, 17 predicted proteins | sample KBSS13metaG_FD_190356 | JGI IMG/M metagenome (GOLD analysis project Ga0268266, IMG submission 190356) | Switchgrass rhizosphere microbial communities from Kellogg Biological Station, Michigan, USA - KBS S1-3 metaG (SPAdes) (version 2) | ecosystem: Host-associated > Plants > Roots > Rhizosphere...
GTCCACCACCGTGCCGAACACGTCGAAGATGCAGACCTTGAGGTCGCTGAGATCCTTGGGCATTAGTCTCCTCGCATGGTTTGGAAGCACGATACGGTCACTGGCGAAGACGGCAAGGCGAGATGCGGATGGTCTTCCGCAGACCCGCTCTACCAAAAATATCACGACTCGGAGTGGGGCCGGCCGCTCGAGGACGACCGCGCGCTGTTCGAGCTGCTGACCCTGGAAGGCTGCCAGGCCGGCCTGTCGTGGATCACCGTGCTGCGCAAGCGCGAGCACTACCGCAAGGTCTACGACGATTTCGATCCCGCGAAGATCGCGCGCTACACCCCGGCCAAGCTCGAGAAACTGCTCGAGGACCCCGGCATCATCCGCCACAAGGGCAAGATCGACGCCAGCGTCGGCAACGCCAAGGCCTACCTGGCGCTGGTGGAGCACGAAGGCTCGTTCGCGAAATTCCTGTGGAGCTTCGTCGGCGGCAAGCCGAAGAAGAACCATCCGAAGACCCTGAAGGACGTGCCCGCCAAGTCGCCGGAGTCCGACGCCATGTCGAAGGCGCTGCAGAAGGCCGGCTTCAAGTTCGTCGGCTCGACCATCTGCTATGCCTTCATGCAAGCCTCGGGCATGGTCGACGACCATGTCGAGGGTTGCCATCGGAGCAAGCCCCAGGGGAGCAAATCTTGACCCGCCGCGTCTATGTCGGTGCCCTCGGGACCGAGACCAACCAGTTCGTGCCGTTCCCGACCGGCCTGCGCGGCTACCAGGAGCACGGCATCTGGCGCGGCGACGCGACGAAGCACGAGCCGACCAACTTCACCGCGCCGGTCCATGTCTGGCGTCGCGAGGCGGAGAAGCGTGGCTGGACCGTGATCGAGGGGCTCAGCACCTTCGCCGCTCCGTCGGGGACGACGGTGCGCTCGGTCTACGAGGGCTTCCGCGACGAGATCCTCGCCGGCGTGAAAGCAGCGCTGCCGCTCGACGCCGTCCTCATCAATGTCCATGGCGCGATGGTCGCCGACGGCTACGACGACTGCGAGGGCGATCTGCTCTCCCGCATCCGCGCCATCGTCGGACCCGAGGTCGCGATCGGCGCCGAGTTCGACCTGCACTGCCATCTCAGCGCGCTGATGCTCGACAGCGCCGACGTGCTGGTCGGCTACAAGGAATATCCGCACACCGACACGATGGAGCGCGCGGCGGAGCTGTTCGCCATCGTCGCCGACACGGTCGAGGGCAAGGTGAAGCCGGTGATGGCGCGCCACGACTGCCGCATGATCGCGCAGTACCGCACCTCGGTGCCGCCGATCAGCGAGTTCGTCGTGCGCATGAAGTCGCTCGAAGGCAAGGACGGCATCCTGTCGGTGTCGCTGAGCCATGGCTTCTCCTTCGCCGATGTCGAGGATGTCGGCACGCGCACGCTGGTCGTGGCCGACGGCGACAGGGAGAAGGCAGAGAAACTGGCGAAGCAGCTCGGCGAGGAGCTGTGGGCCAATCGCGAACGCTACGCCACGAAGTACCTGACCATCGACGAGGCGATGGACCGCGCCGCCTCGCACAACCAGGGCCCGCTGGTGCTGGCCGACCGCGCCGACAACCCGGGCTCGGGCGCACCCGGCGATTCGACCTTCGTGCTGAAGGCTCTCGTCGACAAGCAGATCGGGCCCGCGCTGTTCGGCGTGATGTGGGATCCGATGGCTTTCCAGATCGCCGAGGAGGCGGGCGAGGGCGCGCGCATCCGCATGCGGCTCGGCGGCAAGTCGGGCGCGGTCAGCGGCGACCCGGTCGATCTCGACGTCACGGTGAAGAAGATCGCGCGCAACGTTTTCCAGCCCTACGGGCCGGTGCTGTCGCCGCTGGGCGACATGGCGCTGCTGTCGTCGGAGCATGTCGACATCGCGATCTGCACGCGGCGCAACCAGACCTTCCATGCCGACGCGTTCCGGGCGGTCGGCGCCGAGCCGGCCGACTATCGCGTCGTGATCGTGAAGTCGGCGCAGCATTTCTACAACGGCTTCGTCGGCGTCGCGAAGGAGATCCTCTATGTCGCCTCGCCAGGCGCCGCCGACCCCGACGTCACGCGCTGGCCCTACACCAAGCGCAAGACGCCGTTCTGGCCGAAGGTCGCCGATCCTTGGACGTGATCATCGTCGTCCCGCTGGGGGCGCGCCACTAAAGGCGAATGTGAATTCGCCGAAGTGGCGCGTCTTCCTCGCCGTTGCCGCACCGCATGACGCGTCACTGGAGTGACGCGCCCCCAGCGAATGCTCACAGCAGCGGCTCGAGCGCGGCGCGCGTCGTCTTGCCGTCGACTACGGGAACGACCTCGAACTCCGCGACACCCTGCCAGTCGGCGATCCAGCGCTGGAACAAGGTCACATCGTCGGCCTCCATGAGCTGGAAGCAGCGGCTGAGATCGGCCGAGACATAGCTCGAGACGAACTTCAAGCCATCGGGCAGGCCGCGTCCCCCGTCCCGCAGCTTGCGATAGACGGCCTTGCCGTCCTGGTTGCGAAACGTCTCGACCACCATGAAGAGCATGTCCGTCTCCTGTCCGAGCGGCTACTCTAGGCCAAGAGAATTGCGAGGAAACACATGAAGATCGCCATTGCCGGCGCGGCCGGCCGCATGGGCCAGATGCTGATCCGCGAGATTGCCCGCACGGAGGGCTGCAGCCTGGCGGGCGCGCTCGAAGGCGCCGGCAGCCCCATGCTCGGGCGCGAAGCCGGCGAAGTCGCCGGCGTCGGCACCAGCCATCGCAGCATCAAGGGCGTGAAGATCGTGTCCGACGCCGCTGCCGCGATCGGCGCGGCCGACGCAGTCATCGACTTCACCGTACCGGCAGCAACGGTCGAGCATGCCAGGGTCGCCGCCGAGAAGGGCGTGTCGATGGTGATCGGCACCACCGGCCTCGATCCGCAGCAGACCGCCGCGATCCACGAGGCGGCGAAGAAGGTGCCCATCCTGTGGGCCGCCAACATGTCGCTCGGCATCAATATCCTGCTGGCGCTGGTCGAGAAGACCGCGTCGATGCTCGACCCTGCCTACGACATCGAGGTGCTGGAGATGCACCATCGCCACAAGATCGACGCGCCGTCGGGCACCGCGCTGGCGCTGGGCCGCGCCGCGGCCGCCGGCCGCCAGGTCAAGCTCGAGGATGTGTGGCGCAAGAGCCGCGATGGCCATACCGGCGCGCGCCCGGCCGGCGAGATCGGTTTCGCCACCCTGCGCGGCGGCGAGGAAGTCGGGGTGCATACGGTGATGTTCGCGGCGGCGGGCGAGCGGCTCGAGCTCAATCACCGCGCCTTCAGCCGGGAGACCTATGCTTCGGGGGCCGTACGCTCGGCGCTGTGGCTCCAGGGCAAGACTCCCGGCCTCTACGGCATGAAGGACGTGCTGGGCCTTTGAACGGGACGAATGGCGATGCGCTGGGGGCGCGCCACTCCAGTGGCGCGTCGTGCAGTGCTGCAACAGTGAGGAAGACGCGTCACTGGAGTGACGCGCCCCCAGCGAACCCGACCTGCTTCAAGCGCCGTCGCGATCCCAGTCGTGCTCGTAACGCGGTGCGCGCATGGCGGCGAGCGCGGCCTTCAGGCCTTCCGCGACCTCGGCCCGCATTTCCGGAGCCAGGAATCGGCCGATCACCACGCGGTTGCGGCGCGAAGTCAGGATCAGGCGTTCGCCGTCGTAGACCTTGAGCCAATAGGCCTCGAGCCGATGCACCTCGCGCTCGCCCTCGGGCGATACCCGTTCGACCACCAGCTCGCGGTCGGTCAGGGTCAGGGTCTCGCTGCGGCGGGCGTCGGCATAATTGCGGTCGAACAGCCACCACAGGAGCGCCACGTCGAGGCCGCAGAAACCCGCGATCGGCCAGGCGCCGAGCCAGTACATCGGCAGGGCGACCAACAGGTTGGCCAGCAGCACCGCCCTGATCAGCCATTTGAAGCCGACCGGCGACAGGCTGCGGTGGGGCCGCAGAACCGTGGAAAAGTGGACCGCGTCGTCCATGCTACAAGGCTATATGGCCTTGATGAAGCCCGCCGTCATCCCCCAGTTCTTCGCGCGCCTCGCGAAGGCGATGCCGGAACCGGAGACCGAGCTCGAATACGAGAACGTCTACCACCTGCTGGTCGCCGTTGTGCTGTCGGCCCAGGCGACCGATGCCGGGGTCAACCGGGCAACGGGTCCGCTGTTCAAGATCGTCAAGACACCGGCCGACATGCTGGCGCTGGGCGAAAAGAAGCTGATCGACTACATCAAGACGATCGGCCTGTTCCGCACCAAGGCGAAGAACGTGATGGGTCTGTCGCAGCTCCTGATCGAGCGGCACGGCGGCGAGGTGCCGCACACCCATGAGGAGCTGCAGGCGCTGCCCGGCGTCGGCCGCAAGACCGCCAACGTGGTGATGAATGTGGCCTTCGGGGAGGCGACCATCGCGGTCGACACCCACATCTTCCGGGTCGGCAACCGGACCGGCCTGGCGCCGGGCAAGAACCCGCTTCAGGTCGAGCTGAAGCTACTGAAGCGCGTGCCCGAAGAATACCGGCTGCACGCGCACCACTGGCTGATTTTGCACGGCCGTTACACCTGCAAGGCGCGAAAGCCCGACTGCCCGGTCTGCGTAGTCAACGACCTCTGCACCTTCAAAGCGAAGACAACTACCGCCTGATCAGCGCAGCGGAATGATGAAGTTCAGTGACGACGGCACCGGCGGACCGTAGTACATTGGCGCTTCGCGATACACCATCGGGCGCTCGTAGATCACCGGCGGGGCCGAATAATAACGGACATGCCCCGGAGGTGCGTAATAGCGATGGTGGTGGTGGTGCTTGTGACGATGCTTCCAGCCATCATGCGCCTGGGCCGGCACGATTCCGACTGCCGAAATAGCGACGGCGATCAGGCCCGCGGCGATCGACAGGTGTGCAAGACGCATTCGGTTCTCCCGGTTCATCAAGTGTGCAGTCTACGCCAAGTCGCTGACCGCGTTGCGTGACAAACCTGAGGCGAAATCAGGGGGAGGCGGGCGCACGCTCCTCGCGCACGGTCCACAACAGGCAGAAGCCCAGCACCAGGAAGAATAGCACGCAGGCCACGCCGAGCCGGTTGGACTGGGTCGCGACCGTGATGATGCCGATCGCGGTCGGCGCCATCCACGCCGTGGCGCGGCCCGACAGGGCGAACAGGCCGTAGAATTCGCCCGTCATGCCTGCCGGCGCGAGGCGGCCGATCAGGGTACGGCTGGCCGCCTGCATCGGCCCCATGCAGAAGCCCAGCAGCAGCGCGAAGGCCATGAACACCTTCTCCTGGGCCGAGCCGAACAGGCCGCGGGCCGGGTCGAGCGGGTCGGCCGGAAACATGAACAGGACACGGTCGGCCGTGACGCCGACGATGCCGACGGTCGCGATCACCACGCCGGCGATGGCAAGCTGGACGGTCCGCTTGCTGCCCAGCATGTCGTCGAGCCTGCCGCCCAGGAACGCGCCGGGAATGGCGAACACCGTCAGGATGATGCCGAAGATGCCGAGCGTCATGGTCGGCCAGCCGAAGGTCGCCGAGGCATAGACACCGCCGAAGGCGATGATCGCCGCCAGCCCGTCGTTGTAGAGCATGAAGGCGATCAGGTAGGTGAGCGCATTGCGATAGTGGCGAAGCTTGCGGATCGTGTTCAGCAGCGAGGCACCTCCCTGCTTCGCGCAGTCCAGCAGCGGCACGCGCCGGTCCTTCGCCAGGTCCGGCGTGAACAGGAACATCGGCAGCACGAAGATCGCCAGCCACAGCGCTGAAGCGGGTCCGGTCAGCCGCTCGAGCGTATGGCTCGGATCGGGGCCGAGCGAGAACTGCGCCACGAGCACGATGCCGAGCGCGATCAGCCCGCCGACATAGCCCATCCCCCAGCCGAAGCCGCTGAGCCAGCCCATGCGCTCGGGGCGCACGATATTGGGCAGTTGCGCATTGTTGAACACGATCGACATCTCCGCGCCGATCGTCGCCAGCACGACCGCCCAGGCGATCGGGCGCGTCAGGTCGGGCCGGTCGGGATAGGCCCACCACAACGCGGCACAGCCGACGAACAGCAGCGCCTGGAAGACGAAGATATACGGCTTGCGCCGGCCGCCGGCGTCGGCCATGGCGCCGAGGAACGGGCTCATCAGCGCGATCAGGATGCCCGACGTCGACTGCGTGAAGGCCCACGCCGCCTGACCCCTCACGGGATCGCCGACCATGACGTTGGCGAAGTAGGGCGCGAAGATGAAGGTCGTGACCACGGTGAAGAACGGCTGGTTGGCCCAGTCGAACAGCGCCCAGGAGAACTGACCGAGCTTCGAGGCTTCGCGAGGGGTGTCGGTCACCTGAACTCCGGGAACGAGCATTGGCTGGCCGCAGCGGCGAGACCGTCGGCGATGTTCACCGGCGATCGCGTTCCGCGCGGACCGCTCGCGCAGGCAAAACGGAGGGGGCCATCGCCGGCAGATGTTCGAGCTTGGCATGCAACTTCAGCCGGCGGCGCAAGGAAGCGGGCATGTTGCGAATCGCGATCGTCACAGGCATGGGCTCACCATATATGCCTATGCAGCACATTTCACCGGCCCCGCGACAGGTGCCAGATGGCATCGCGGTTGGTCGGCGAAAAGACCTTCTCCATCGCCTGCTGCCAGGGCAGCCAGAGTTGCGCCGTATGCTCGGCCGGGTCGAGGGTCGCGACCGTGATTGCAGGCACGCGGAAGCCGAAGACATGCTCGACATTGTGCGTCACGTCGGGGCCATAGCGAGCGCGCCATTGCGGCCAGATCTCGTAGCGGTTGGTCAGCCGCCAGTCGGTCAGGATGCCGGCCGACAGGCCGGTTTCCTCCTGCAGTTCGCGCCGCGCCGTGGCCTCGAGATCGGCATCGTCGGGCTCGCGCGAGCCGGTGACGGATTGCCAGAAACCGGGATTGGCGGCCCGCTCGATCAGCAGGACCTCCAGCGCGGCCGTGTGGATCACGACCAGCACGGATTCGGGGAGCTTGAACGCCATCGGGCCCAGCATATAAGGTCCGCCGGCCTATTTTGAGGGGACAATGAGCAAGCAGCTTGAAGCCGCCATCGACGCGGCCTGGGAAAAGCGCGACACCATCAACAGCGCCACCAAGGGCGATGTGCGCGACGCCGTCGAAGCGGCGATCGCCGGCCTGGACGACGGCAGCTTCCGCACCGCCGAGAAATTCGGCGACGAGTGGGTCGTCCACCAGTGGCTGAAGAAGGCCGTCCTGCTGTCCTTCCGCCTATACGATTCGGTGCCGATGGACGGCGGCGCGACCTTCCCGGGCATGGGCGGCGCGCCGTGGTTCGACAAGGTGCCGCTCAAGACGACCGGCTGGGACGCCGGCCGCTTCGCCAAGGCCGGCTTCCGCGCCGTGCCGGGCTCGGTCGTGCGCCGTGGCTCCTACATCGCGCCGTCGGTCGTGCTGATGCCGTCGTTCGTCAACCTCGGCGCCTATGTCGACAGCAGCACCATGGTCGATACCTGGGCGACGGTCGGCTCCTGCGCGCAGATCGGCAAGAACTGCCACCTGTCGGGCGGCGTCGGCATCGGCGGCGTGCTCGAGCCGCTGCAAGCCAATCCGGTGATCATCGAGGACAACTGCTTCATCGGCGCGCGCTCGGAAGTGGTCGAGGGCGTGATCGTCGGCACCGGCGCGGTGCTGTCGATGGGCGTCTTCATCTCGGCCACGACAAAGGTCGTCGACCGCGCGACAGGCCAGATCCATATCGGCAAGGTGCCGCCGTACTCGGTCGTGGTGCCGGGCAACATCGGCGGCGGGCCGGATCGTCCGTCGACCTACTGCGCGGTGATCGTGAAGACCGTCGACGAGCGCACCCGCTCCAAGACCTCGATCAACGAGCTGCTGCGCGACTGACTTTCAGCGGGGCGCGCCACTCCAGTGGCGCTCAGGAGTATGAGCGCCACTGGAGTGGCGCGCTCCTATGAGATATGGCGCGCCCACTCCGGGCGTTCCTTGATGTGCCGCGCTTCCTTGCTGAGGATCTTCGCGACCCGCTCCGGCGCGAAACCGATGTCGAGCAGACCGATGCTCGAATTGGCGACCTCGCGATACTCGGCGATCTTGCCATCCACGAGCCGCATGATCGATACGCCGTCGAAGCCGACGCGCTTGCCGTTCGCCTCGGGGAGCACCGACACGTAGCTGAAGGTGTAATAGGCGTAGAGCATCGTGCCGTCGCTCACCGGCCGGAACATCTCCCAGCGGAAGTCGCGTGCGGTCCGGTAGAACCAGTCGTCGATCATCTCAGCGATCTTGGCGTGCCCCTTGAAGGCGCCATAGAACACGTCGTGATAGACGCCGTCCTCGGTGAACAGGGCCGCAAAGCTCCTGCCGTCACGGCGCTCGACGGCCGACGTGAATTCCTTCAGCAGCTCTGACACTTCCATCGTTATTCCTCCCGGCTTGGGACAATCATGACTAAACTGCCGGTCCCTGCAAAGGAAACCGCCGGCATGACTTTCTGGATCGTCCTCGGCCTCGTCGTCCTGATCGGCGTATGGCTGATCGCCGTCTACAACGGTCTGGTCGGTGGCCGGAACCAGGCGCAGGCGGCGTGGAGCCAGATCGATGTGCAGCTCAAGCGCCGCCACGATCTCATTCCCAATCTGGTACAGGTCGTGAAGGACGCCATGGGCTACGAGCAGGAAACGCTCACCAAGGTGATCCAGGCCCGCAATGCCGCCGTGGCGGCGTCGGGACCAGGGCAGGCGGGGCCGGCGGAGGCGAATCTCACCCTGGCGACACGCGGGCTGCTCGGGCTGGTCGAGAGCTACCCGCAGCTCAAGGCCAACGACAACATCAAGCAGCTCCAGGAAGAACTCACCGGCACCGAGAACAAGATCGCCTTCGCGCGCCAGTTCTACAACGACTCGGTCGCCGCCTATAATACACGGCGCGAGAGCTTCCCGGCCGTGCTTGCCGCAGCGTCGCTCGGTTTCGGTCCGATGGAGCTGTTCAACATGCCGGAGGCCGAGAAGGAAGTGCCCAAGGTCGCGCTGCGTTAGGGCAACGCAGTAGTGATTGCTCCGCTCGGGTCTTCGCTGGGACCGCGCCACTCCGTGGCGCTCATGATCATGAGCGCCACGGAGTGGCGCGGCCCCAGCGAAGAACAAGATTCGGGCTAGGCGATGGCCGCCACAACGGACTTCGTCGCAGCGCAGGCCGCCAATCGCCGCAATACGTTGGTCCTGCTCGTCGTCCTGACCCTGTTCGCCGCCGGGTTCGGCTATCTGATCGGCTGGGTCTTGCAAAGCGAGGCGACCGGCGAGGTTCCGCTGGTCAGCCAGGCGGGGGTGGTCCTGGCGGGCGGATTGGCCGTCGCCAGTGTCGGCTGGAGCCTGCTCTCGCTCGCTTTCGGCAGCCGCCTCGTCGTGGCCATGGCGGACGCGAAGGAAATCGCCAAGGAGGACGCACCGCAGCTCTTCAACGTCGTCGAGGAGATGTCGATCGCCTCGGGCGTGCCGATGCCCGGCGTGCGGGTGATGGAGACCGACGCGCTCAATGCCTTCGCCACCGGCACCTCGACGTCGAACGCCACGATCGCGGTGACGCGTGGCCTGTTGAACGCACTCAATCGAGACGAGCTGCAGGGCGTGATCGCGCATGAGATGTCGCATATCGCCAATCTCGACACGCGCTACATGACGATCGTCGGCGTCACGGTCGGCCTGATCGCGCTGATCGCCGACATGATCCTTCGCACGATGCGATGGGGCGGCACCGGCAGGTCGCGCAGCAGCGGCGACAACAAGAAGAGCAGCGGCGCGGGCCTGCTCATCATCGTGCTGATCGTCGTCGCGATCATCGCACCGATCGCGGCCAAGGCGGTGCAGATGGCGGTGTCGCGCCAGCGCGAATACCTTGCCGATGCGACGTCGGTGCAGTTCACCCGCAACCCCAACGGACTGATCTCTGCACTGCAGAAGCTCGCCGAGGCGGCCGCGCCCTTTCCCGGAGTGAGCCGTGCCACGCAACACCTGTTCATCGTCAACCCGATCAAGACCTTCACGGCCAAATCCTCGGCCCTCATGGCCACGCATCCGGACGTGGCCGATCGCATCGCTCGCCTGCGCAATCTGGGCGCTTAGCGGCGTGGCCGCCGGGGCCTTCGACCTGCAGGCCCATCGCGGCGGGCGCGGGCTTGCGCCGGAGAACACGCTGGCCGCCTTCCGCAACGCGCTGTCGCTCGGCGTCACGACGCTCGAGACCGACCTCGCGATCACGAAGGACGACGTCGTCATCCTGAGCCACGAGCCACGACTCAACCCCGATCTGGTCCGCGGGCCGGATGGGCAATGGCTCACCGCCATCGGCCCGACAATCCACTCGCTGACGCTCGACGAGCTTCGGCGCTACGACATTGGTCAGCTCAATCCGGCGACGCGCTACGGCCAGCAGTTTCCCGGGCAGAGGCCCGCCGACGGCGAGCGCTTCCCGACGCTGGCTGAGCTCTTCGCGCTCGGTGGCGAGTCGGTGCGCTACAACATCGAAACCAAGATCAATCCGACGAAACCGGAAGAAACTGTCGAGCCCGCCCGGTTCGCGCGGCTTGTCGTCGACGCCGTGCGGGCGGCGAAAATGGAGCGGCGGACATCGATCCAGTCGTTCGACTGGCGCACCCTGATCGAGTCGCGGCGGATCGCGCCGGAGATCGACACCGTCTGCCTCACCATCGAGACATCGAACATGAACACCGTCGCCGGCAAGCCCTCGCCCTGGTTGGGAGGCCTCGAAGGCAGCTCGGTTCCTCGGCTCGCCAAGGCTGCCGGCTGCGCCGCCTGGTCGCCGTTCTGGCGCAACGTCACCGCCGCCAACGTCGCCGAGACTCATGCCCTTGGGCTGAAGGTCATCCCGTGGACTGTCAACGATCCAGCAGAAATGGCCCGGCTGATCGACCTCAAGGTGGACGGGCTGATCACCGACTATCCTGACCGCGGTCTCGCGGTGCTCGCGCAGAAGGGCCTGGCGGTCCGCTGACCGTCCGTCACGACGCGCTGCCGCACGTCGGCTCTCAGATCGAGATCCGGGCTTCGATTGCGTCGTAATCCACCCGCAGGCCGCCCGCCGAAGCATCGATCAATCCCGCCGACCTCAGCGCCTGGACATCAGCATGAACGTTGCTGTAGTCGCGCCCCAGCGCGTCCGCGAGGGCTCGAACGCTGGCGACCTTATGTCGTCGGAGATGGCGCAGAAGCTCCAGGCGTTTGACGGTGAGCACGCGGGACAGAACATCCCAGCTCTCGATGGCCAGATAGCGCTCCTGGGCGCTTTCGCCTCGTTCGGCACCATGCCGGGCATCGACGACCTGATCGGACGTCTCGTCTTCCATCTTGCCGCCGACCGTAATCCTGACGCTCATTCCTCACCTCGAAGTTCGGCGCTCATTCGACGATTATAGTTATTTTCACCATATGGTATATATTGCCATATAGACAAGATTGTCGTGCGTCATTGACTCGGCGCGGTTCGTGTTCTGTATACAGAGCCCATCATGCGAGCCTTTCTTCCCGAGCCCGATCTGTCCGAGCGCATCCACGACGCCGTCCTCGAAGCGATCTGCTCGGGCGAATTGAAAGCCGGCACCCGGCTGACTCAGGAAGATCTCGCCCAGCAGTTCGGCGTCAGCCGCCAGCCGGTTTTGCAGGCCATGATGCTGCTGCGCCGTGAGGGCTTCCTCATCGAAACCGGCCGCAAGGGCGTCTGCGTGGCGCCGCTCGACATGCAGCAGGTCCGCAACCTCTATGTCGTGCGCGGCGCGCTCGACGGCGCGGCGGCGCGGCTGGCGGCAGCGCGCTACACGCCGGAACTGGCCCATCGCGGTCGCCTGTTGCTCGATGTCGGCCGGCGCGCCGTGGCGAGCGGCAGCGTGCCGTCCGTCATCGAGGCGGACATCGACTTCCATCTCTTCGTGTACGAAGCCTCGGGCAATCCGCTGATCGGCGAGACCGCCCAGCCTCACTGGCAGCATCTGCGCCGCGTGATGGCGGCGGCGCTGAGCGAGGAAGATCTGCGGGTCAGCGTCTGGGACGAGCACGAGGGCATCCTGCGCGCGCTCGAAGCGGGACAGGTCGAGGAGGCCGAAGCACTGTGCCGCGGCCATTCCGAGCAGATGGCCGACATCCTCACCGGACGACTGAAGGTCGTGATCTCCCGCGCAGCCTGAAGCCAAGACGACCAGACACGGAGGAAACCATGAAACTCACTCCCGAGCAGCTCGAGCAGTTCGACGACGAAGGCTACCTCTTCTTTCCGAACTATTTCTCGCCGGAAGAGACCGAGATCCTGAAGTCCGAGATTCCCGGCGTCTTCCAGCAGCACCGCGAAGAGAACGTGCGCGAGAAGACCGGCGGCGTCGTGCGCACCGCCTTCGCCGTGCATACCTACCATCCGGTGTTCGAGGCGCTGGTCCACCATCCACGCTTCGTCGAGCCGGCGGAGCAGTTGCTCGGCGACAAGACCTACATCCACCAGTTCAAGATCAACGGGAAGGCCGCGTTCGACGGCGACGTCTGGCAATGGCACCAGGACTACGGCACCTGGAAGGCCGACGACGACATGCCGACCGCCCGCGCCATGAACCTCGCGGTGTTCGTCGACGAGGTGAACGAGTTCAACGGTCCGCTCTGGTTCATTCCCAAGAGCCACAGGAAGGGCGCGATCGAGGCCAAGCACGACCTCACGACCACTTCCTATCCGCTGTGGGTGATCGACAACGACACGATCGCCAAGCTGGTCGAGCAGGGCGGCATCGTCGCCCCCAAGGGCGGGCCGGGCTCGGCGATCTTCTTCCACGGCACGCTGGTGCACGGCAGCCCGCCCAACATGTCGCCGTGGGACCGCCAGATCATCTATGTGACCTACAACGCCGTCTCGAACGCCATCCGCCGCTACAAGCGGCCGGCCTACATCGCGCATCGCGACTTCACGCCGGTCGACGCCTGGCAGGACAATGCGGTGGCGCAAGCGGCGCGGCGCAAGGCTGCCGCTGAATAACGATCGGAGGAAACCATGAACCTGCATCGCATGCTGCTGGAGCGCGCAGCCAACAACAATCCGCTGCGCATCGGCCTGATTGGCGCCGGCAAGTTCGGCGCCATGTATCTCAGCCAGATCCCGACCACGCCGGGCATCCACCTGCTGGCCATCGCCGACCTCTCGCCGCCCCGCGCACGCGAGAACCTGGCGCGGCTCGGCTGGAGCCCCGAGGTCACCTCGGCCGGCTCGTTCGCCGAGGCGCGGCGCAACGGCAACACCTTCCTGACCGAGGACTGGAAGGCGCTGGTCTCCCATCCGGAGATCGACGTCGTGGTCGAATCGACCGGCGACCCGATCGCCGCCGTCGAGCACGCCCTCGAAGCCTTCCGCAACGGCAAGAGCGTGGTGATGGTGACGGTCGAGGCCGACGCCTTCTGCGGTCCGCTGCTCGCCCGCCGCGCGGCCGAGGCCGGCGTGATCTACAGCCTGGCCTATGGCGACCAGCCGGCGCTGATCTGCGAGCTGGTCGATTGGGCGCGCGCCTCGGGCTTCTCGGTAACGGCGGCCGGCCGCGGCCACAAATGGCTGCCGCACTTTGCGCAGTCGACACCCGAGACGGTGTGGAAGTATTGGGGCCTCAACGAGGAGCAGGCCAAGCGCGGCGGCTTGAACCCCAAGATGTTCAATTCCTTCCTCGACGGCTCCAAGCCCGCGATCGAGTCGACCGCCGTTTCCAACGCCACCGGCCTGACGCCGGCGCCGGACGGACTCGCCTTCCCGCCCTGCTCGGTCGACGACCTGCCGTTCGTGATGCGGCCGGCGTCCGAGGGCGGACACCTGCACCACAAGGGCCAAGTCGAGGTCGCCTCGTCGCTCGAGCGCGACGGCCGCGCCATTCCCTACGAGATCCGCAAGGGCGTGTGGGTCGTGTTCGAGGCGTCGACCGAATATCAGAAGAACTGCTTCGAGGAGTACATGCTGCAGACCGACCCGTCGGGCCGGCACTCGGTGATGTACAAGCGCTGGCACCTGATCGGGCTCGAGGTCGGCATCTCGGTCGCCTCGGTCGGCCTGCGCAAGGAGCCGACCGGCTGCCCGATCGGCTTCCACGCCGACGTGATC
>Ga0268266_10004069_pt1 | contig 14140 bp, 9 predicted proteins | sample KBSS13metaG_FD_190356 | JGI IMG/M metagenome (GOLD analysis project Ga0268266, IMG submission 190356) | Switchgrass rhizosphere microbial communities from Kellogg Biological Station, Michigan, USA - KBS S1-3 metaG (SPAdes) (version 2) | ecosystem: Host-associated > Plants > Roots > Rhizosphere >...
GACTACCTCGACTCCATCGTCGACCTCGCTCCCCTCCACAACCCGAGGGCGGTTGCCGCTGCGCGGGGCGTTCACGAGCTCCTCCCGAACACGCCCGCGGTGGCCGTCTTCGACACGGCGTTCCACGCGACCATGCCCGCCGCCGCCGCCACCTATGCCCTGCCACGCGAGTGGAACAGGACCTATGGGCTGCGCCGGTACGGGTTCCACGGGATCTCCCATGCGTACGCCGCGCGCCGGGCCGCGGACCTGCTCGGCAGACCGCTCGAGTCCTTGCGCATCGTCACCTGCCACCTCGGGGCCGGTGCGTCTCTGTGCGCCGTGCGCGGCGGCGTCTCGGTCGACACCACCATGGGGTTCACGCCCCTGGCCGGACTGGTCATGCAGACCCGCTCGGGGTCCGTCGACCCCGGTCTGCTTCTGTGGCTCCTCGAGCGAGACGACCTGGACGTCGCGGAGGTCACCCGGGTGCTCGAGCACGAGTCCGGGCTCCGGGGTCTCACGGGCACATCGGGAGATCTCCGCGAGGTCCTGCAAGCCCGGGAGCGGGGAGAGCCGGACGCGTGCCTCGCCTTCGACGTGTTCATCCACCGGCTCGGTCGTGAGATCGGCGGCATGGCCGTCAGCGCCGGTGGGTTGGACGCCCTGGTCTTCACCGGTGGGATGGGGGAGCACTCGCCGGAGGTGCGACGCGCGGCGGCTGAGCATCTCGAGTTCCTCGGTGTCGCCCTCGCTCCGGAGCGCGACGCAGGCGACGGGGACCGCGACGTCTCCGCCAGCGGTGCCCCCGTGCGAACCCTCGTCGTCGCAGCAGCCGAGGACGTCCAGGTCGCTCGCGACGTCGCCGAGGTCCTCGGCCGATGAACGGAAGGAAGACCCCATGACGAGCCCGATGCTCACGTTCCTCGGCGCGGTCGGCACCGTCACGGGGAGCCGGTTCCTCGTCGAGGGCGCCGAGGGTCGGATCATGGTGGATGCCGGCCTCTTCCAGGGGATCGCCGACCTGCGTCGACGCAACTGGGCCGAGCCGCCCCTCGATGCCTCGGCCCTGGACGCCGTGGTCCTGACCCATGCCCATCTCGACCACTGTGGCTACCTGCCCCGGCTCGTGCGGGAGGGCTTCAGCGGCCCCATCGTCTGCACCGAGTCCACGGCCGAGCTGGCGACGATCGTGCTCAAGGACAGTGCCCACCTCCAGGCCGAGGACGCGCTCTACGCCAATCGCACCGGCTACTCCGCACACCAGCCGGCGCTGCCCCTCTACGACATCGACGACGTCGAGAAGACGATTCCGTTGTTCAGACCCACCGAGCTCCTCCGGCGAGCGCTCATCGCGCCCGGCGTCGCGGTGACGCTGCGCCCGGCGGGCCACATCCTGGGATCGAGCACGGCCGAGATCGAGGTCGACGGCGCCTCCGCTCTCTTCAGCGGGGACCTCGGTCGGCCGCACCATCCGCTGCTGGCACCACCGGCCGATCCGCCCGAGGTCGGCTCGATCGTGGTGGAGTCGACGTACGGCGATCGCGAGCATCCACGGCCGGACGACGAGATCCTGGCCTCCGCCGTGCGGCGTACGGCGGCTCGAGGCGGCACGGTGCTGATCCCGGCCTTCGCGGTCGATCGGACCGAGCTGGTGCTGCTGGAGCTCCACCGGCTCATGAAGGCGGGCAGGATCCCGCACCTCGAGGTCTACGTCGACAGTCCGATGGCCCTGGCGAGCCTGGCTGTGTACAAGAAGGCGCTCCCGCCCCGAGGACCCGCCCACTGTGAGCCGTCCCTCTTCGACATGCCCGAGGTGCACGCCGTTCGTGACGCGGCCGAGTCGGTGCGGCTCAACCGCCCGTCCTTCCCCTGCATCGTGGTCTCTGCGTCCGGCATGGCTGCCGGGGGCCGGGTCGTCCACCACCTCCGTCATCAGCTTCCCGACCAACGGAACACGGTCGTGCTGACCGGGTACCAGGCCATCGGCACCCGAGGGCGTCAGCTGCTCGACGGCGCCCGACAGGTCAAGCTGCACGGTCGCTACGTGCCGGTCCACGCCGAGGTCGTGCAGATTCCGGACTTCTCGGTGCACGCCGACGGAGGTGAGATCGTCCGGTGGCTGAGCCGGGCACCGTCCCCGCCCAGGACGGCGTACGTCGTCCACGGCGAACCGGCCGCCAGCTCCGCCCTCGCCCGCCGCATTCGCGAGGAGCTGGGATGGAACGCCGTGGTCCCGACGTTCGGCGAACGCGTGCGCCTCGATTGACCAGGGTCCACGAGTCCCGGGCCCTTCGCCACTGCTCTCCCCGGCGCCGCGACGCGACGCTGGACACATGAACGCAGACGCACGGATCGTCGTCGGGTACGACGGATCACCCGACTCGCTCGCGGCCCTGGCCTGGGCCGCCAAGGTCGCGTCCCTCCGCGGGGAGGCGATCGTCGCCACCACCATCATCGACCCTCGCGAGACGCCCCGCGGCGTCGCGTGGCCCGAGTCTTGGTGGCAGGAGATGGAGGACGAGGGGCGCAAGGCGCTGGCTTCGTGGCCGGACGTGCAGGTGACGTTCGAGCGTCATGTCGGGCACCTGGTCCCCACACTCCTGGAGTCCGCCGGTGACTGCTCCACGCTCGTCGTGGGAAGTCCCGGTCACAGCCTCCTCGGCGAGATGCTGCTCGGATCCGTGAGCCAGAGCGTCGCCCGACACGCGGCTGTCCCGGTCGTCGTGGTCCGACCTCCTCAGAACCCGGCGTCCGGTCGCGTCGTCGTGGGCGTCGACACCTCCGAGGCCAGCACCCGGGCCCTCCGCTTCGCCTGCGAGTTCGCGCGCGCGACCGGCGACAAGGTCACCCTGCTGCACGCCTGGCATCCCCCGACGGTGGTGATGGACCGCTCCGGCTACCTGCCGCCCATCAGTGCGGACCTGTTGCCGGAGGCGGAGTCGACACTGGGTCGGATCGTCGAGCAGGCCCGGACGGATTACCCGGATGTCGACATCGCCGGCGAGATCTACTCGGGGTTGGCCGAGCGCGGGCTGATCGATGCCTCGCAGAGCGCCTCGTTGATCGTGATGGGGTCGCGCGGCCATGACGTCGTTTCCGAGGTCGTGCTCGGGTCGGTGAGCAGGTACGTGCTCCACAAGGCGCACTGCCCGGTCACGGTCGTGCACTAGCCATCGTCCGACGCGATGTTGAGCAGCACACGAGACCGCACGTGGAGGACACCATGAACGAGCCTTTCGAACTGACCCAGGCCGAGTGCCGCGAGCTCCTGAGCGCGGGTCTCGTCGGCCGGGTGGCTCTGAGCACTCCCTTGGGGCCGCACATCGTGCCCGTGAACTACGCCCTGGTCGACGACAGCCTGGTGCTCCGGACCACGCCGTACAGCGTCCTCGGAAGCCATGCCCGTGGTTCCATGCTGGCCCTCGAGATCGACCAGTTCGACTACGAGCGTCAGCGCGGCTGGAGCGTGGTGGCCCGTGGTCGAGCGGAGATCGTCACGTCCGCCGACGAGCTGGAGCACATCAGGAAGGCGTGGGAGCCGAATGCCTGGGCCGCCGGGCAGCGGAACCTCTACCTGAGGGTGCGTTGGTCCGAGCTCTCGGGACGGCGCCTGGGCGCGAGCTGGAACCCGGCGGACGAGCTGCCGGTACGCCGCGCCGTCTGACGACGGCAGCAGGCCTCCCGCCTGTCGTGATCACAACAAGAGGAGAGCACCATGCTGGTCCGTGAGGTCATGACGACCCCGGTGGTGAGTGTGAGCTCGGAGATCTCGGTGAAGCACGCGACCGAGCTGCTCGACGAGCACCAGATCACCGCGATGCCGGTCGTGGACGAGGGCGGGCACCTGCTCGGAGTGGTGAGCGAGGCCGACGTCATCCGCGAGGTCGTTCCGGTCGATCGTCGTGTCCACGAGCGATCCGTCGAGATCGCCGGGCCGACGGTCCAGCTGTCCGTGGCCGACGTGATGAGCCGGCTGCCCCTGAGCGTCTCGCCGGATGACGACGTTGCTCGAGCCGTGGAGCTTTTCGTCGACACGCAGGTGAAGAGCCTGCCCGTCGTCCGCTTCGGTCGCGTTGTCGGGATGATCAGCAGGCGAGACGTGATCGCGATCCTTGCGCGCCGTGACGCCCTGATCGAGGCGGAGGTCGACGACGCGCTCCGGACGAGTGGAGTGGAGTGCACGGTCGAGGTCATCGACGGGGTCGTCCATCTTCGCGACGCCGAGAACGCCGAGGCCATGAGGATCGCCCGGGTCATTGCCGCACGAGCGGCCGGGGTGGTCGGCGTCGACGCCGGGTACGACGAGTCCGAGCGACGGGACTGACCCATGGTCACCTTGGCACGCTGGCCCGAGCCGGTCTACGCGTCCTCGGACGTTCTCCTCGCGGACGGGACCGTCGGTAGGGTGCGCCGCGTCACGGCGTCGGACCGTGACGAGGTGCTACGGCTCCACGAGACCCTCGGGACCGACGCTCTCCGGCTGCGCTTCTTCAACCTCAGCAGGTCCGCGGCGCGGGCCTACGCCGACCACGTGGTGACCTCCTGCGAGGACGGCACGGTGCTCGGTCTCGGACTCTGGCGACAGGACCGACTGGCCGGGCTGGCGACCGCGGAGCTGGTCGACGAGACCACGGCCGATATCGCGTTCGTCGTGTCCGACGCGGAGCACGGGCACGGGATCGCGACACTCCTGCTCGAGCACCTGGCGGCTCAGGCGCGCCGCACCGGCGTCCGGGTCTTCACCGCCGACGTGCTGGTGGACAACCTCCCCATGCTGCGGGTCCTGCATGACGTCGGGTTCAGCGTCGCGAGGCGGAGCGACCAGGGCGTGGTGACCGTCGAGATGGACACCGCCGAGACGCCGGAGGCGCTCGCGGCGGCCGACGGCCGCGAATCCGTCTCCGAGGCCGCCTCCTTGCGGTCGTTGCTAAGCCCGCGTCGGGTGGCTGTCGTCGGTGTCCGTCGCGACGGCACCGGTGTCGGAGCTGCGATCCTGTCGGCGATCGTCGACGGCGGGTTCACCGGGACGGTGGTGGCGGTCCATCCGAGCGGCGCCGTCGCGGCACCCGTCCGCACCGTGACCAGCTTCGCGGAGCTCGAGGAGCCGGTCGACCTCGTCGTGGTGGCGGTGCCGCCACCGCAGGTCGTGAACACCCTGCTGGAGGCCGGTCGCTGCGGTGCCCGGGCCGCGGTCGTCGTCACGTCCGGATTCGCCGAGATGGGGAGCGAAGGTGCCCGGCTCCAGGCCGAGCTGACCACGGTCGCACGCGCGCACGACATCCGGCTGGTGGGGCCCAACTGCCTCGGGCTGCTCGACAACCAGCCCGAGGTCCGGCTGGATGCGACGTTCGGCGGGAAGCTGCCGCCCGCGGGCGGCCTCGCCATCGCCTCGCAGTCCGGAGGCGTCGGGATCGTCGTGCTCGAGACCGCACGGCGGATCGGCCTCGGCGTACGTCACTTCGTGTCCCTGGGCAACAAGGCGGACGTGTCCAGCAACGACCTGCTGGCCGCGTGGCTGGACGACCCGGAGGTCACCGCCGCCGCCCTGTACCTCGAGTCGTTCGGCAACTCGGCCAAGTTCGCCCGCATCGCGCGACGCTTCAGCGAGCGCAAGCCCCTGCTGGCAGTCGTCGGTGGACGCTCGGGGGGAGGGCAGCGAGCCGGCGCCTCCCACACCGCCGCGGCGGCGACCCCGTCGGTCCGAGTCGACGCCCTGTTCACCCAGGCAGGCGTCATCGGGTGCTCCGACGCCGACGACCTGGCCGCGACCGCACTGCTCGCGAGCGGTCAGCCCCTTCCTGCCGGCAATCGCGTTGCCGTGCTGGGCAACGCGGGGGGTCTCGGCGTCCTGGCCGCCGACGCCCTCGCGGAGGAAGGGCTTGCGGTCCCGGCGCTGTCCGAACCCCTGCGCCGAGACCTGGCTGCGCACGTGGACGCGACGGTCGGGACCAGCAACCCCGTCGACGTCGGTGCCGCCGGCTCGCCCGAGACCCTGGGCCGCACCCTCGAGGTCCTGCTGCAGAACGACGAGGTCGACACGGCCCTGGTCGTCCTGGTTCGGACGCGCACGATGGACTGGGAAGCAGCCCTGGCGTCGATCGCAGACGCGCGTGCCCGTCACTCGAGCAAGCCCGTGGTCGGCGTGCTGCTCGGTGTCGACGAGGCCCCGCCACTGCCGGGGGTGACCATCCTCCCGTCGCTCCGGGGTGCGGTCAGCGCACTTGCGCACACCACTCGGTACGCCGAATGGCGTCGGCAGCCCGCGGAGCCCAAGCCGCTCGCCGTCTTCTCCCGTTCGTCGGCCGGCCGCGGTTGGGCGGCCCGGCGCCTGGAGGTCACTGGACCCGGCTGGTTGAGCCCGGCCGAGGCGCAGGCTCTCCTGGCCCCCTACGGGGCCGTCCTGGTCGGCAGGGTCGTGCGTGGTGTCGAGGCAGCGGTGCAGGCCGCGCACGACCTCGGACTGCCCGTGGCCCTGAAGGTGGCCGACCCTGCGGTCGTCCACAAGACCGAGCGTGGGCTCGTCCGTACCGGCCTGGCGACCGACGACGAGGTCACCGAGGCAGCGAGCCGGATTGCCGAGATCATGGAGACCGACCAGGTGGAGATCCTGGTCCAGTCGATGGCCGCGGGGACCGAGATCGCGATCGGGCTCGTGCGCGACCCCGGCCTGGGTCCCCTCGTGCGGGTGGCTGCAGGCGGCATCGCGACGGAGCTCTGGCACGACCAGCGCCTCTTGATGGCCCCGGTGACGCGCGCGGACGCCGAGACCGCGCTGCGCTCCCTGAGGATCTGGCCGTTGCTGGCCGGGTATCGCGGACAGCCAGCCGGGGACACCGAAGGTCTCGTCGAGCTGGTGACGGACATCGGCATGCTGGCACTGGAGGTGCCGGAGGTGGCCGAGCTCGACCTCAACCCGGTCCTGGTGCACCCCTCCGGGTGCTCCCTGGTGGACGTGAAGGCGCGCCTCGCCCTGGCAGAGCCGTGGGACACCGGGGTGCCGAGGCGGCTGCGGGGGTGAGTCATTGGCTCTCCGTCGACGGGATGGACCACACTCCTGGTGTGGAGACCGCGAGAGAGCGCTCGGAGGAGCCAGGCATCGGTGACCTGCCCGTCTCCGCGAAGGCCCTGTTCGACGCCGTGATGGCGATCTCGTCCGACCTCGACCTCCACAACGTCCTGAGTCGGATCGTCGAAGCGGCGGTCACGCTCACGGGGGCTCGATACGGTGCGCTGGGGGTGGTCGGTCCGGAGAACCAACTCGTCGAGTTCGTGACGACCGGGCTCAGCGACGAGGAACGACGACGGATCGGAAGTCTTCCGCACGGGCGCGGCATCCTGGGGCTGCTGATCAGCGATCCCCGTCCCATCCGGTTGAAGGAGCTCTCCGACCACCCGTCGTCGTTCGGCTTTCCCCCGAACCACCCACCCATGGGGTCGTTCCTGGGCGTGCCACTGCGGATCCGCGGCACCGTGTTCGGGAACCTGTACCTGACGGAGAAGAGCGGCGGCGGGGAGTTCTCGGACACCGACGAGCAGCTGTCAGTCGCGCTCGCCGGTGTCGCCGGCGTCGTGATCGAGAACGCCCGGGCGTACGGGTTCAGCGAACGACGTCGCGAATGGCTCGAGGCAGGTGCAGCCCTTCCCGAGACGCTGCGGCGACCGAACGACTCGGAGAGCTCCTTCGGCCAGATCGCCGCCATCGCGCGTCGAGCCGCGCGCACCAAGGCCGTTGCCGTCCTGGACGTCGAGGGAGGCCTCGTGCGGGCTGTCGCCTGCGAGCCGGAGGACGAGGCCGAGGTCCGTCATCGACTGGGAGAGCTGCTGGCCCTCGTCCGCGACCTGGAGATCATCGAACCGGTGGACCTGTCGGTGGGGGATCTGGTCGCGACCGTCACGCCCTTGCCGACCCACCTGACGAGGGGAGGGCTCCTCGTCTCCCTCCACGACGCCGCCGAGCTGGCCCGTCGCGACATCGATGATCGAGATCTCCTCCGAGGCTTCGCCGACTACGCCGCACTCACCCTGGACCGGGGGCAGGCGGTGGCGGAACGTGAGGCCCTCGCAGTCGTGTCCGATCGTGAGCGCATCGCTCGCGACCTCCACGACGTCGTGATCCAGCGACTGTTCGCCACCGGCATGCAGCTGCAGGCGGCGGCGATGCGGGTCACGAATGAAGACGTGCGGGAGCGCGTCGAACGGTCGGTCGCCGATCTCGACGCGACGATCCGTGACGTCCGGGCCACGATCTTCGAGCTGCAGTCGCCCTCGGTCGGCTCGATGAGGAGCGAGGTGCGTGCGTTGGTCGGTGAGTATCGCAGCGTTCTCGGGTTCCCACCGGAGCTGAGGATCAAGGGGCCCATCGAGACGGCGGTCACGGATGCGATGCGCGAACCTCTTCTCAAGGTCTTGCGCGAGGCGCTGTCCAACGTGGCTCGACACGCCCATGCGTCCAGGGTCGAGATCGTCCTGAGCGTGTCCGACGGCGCGGTCAGACTGTCGGTGGACGACGACGGCGGGGGCATCGCCGCTGACATCAACCCCAGTGGCCTCGAGAACGTCCGCGCCCGCGCCGTCGCGCTCGGGGGCGAGCTGCACCTGGACGCCAGCCACCTGGGTGGAGCGCGCCTGGCGTGGAGCGTCCCGCTCACCCGGTGACCCGGTGTGACTCAGTGTCGGGGATGGTCCGACAGCAGCCGCGCCGCGAGCGCGGCGGCCTGGGTACGACGCTCGAGCCCGAGCTTCTGCAACATGGTCGAGACGTAGTTCTTGACCGTCTTCTCGGCCAGGAACATCCGTTCGCCGATCTGACGGTTCGTGAGGCCCTCGGCGACGAGCTCGAGCAGCTTCATCTCCTGCTCGGTCAGTCCCGCCAGCTCGGGGGCGGTCTCGGGCCCGTTGCGCACCCGGTCGAGCACACGCTCGGTCAGGATCGGGTCGATGAGGGAGTGTCCGGCAGCAACGTGGTGGACGGCACCGATCAGGTCCTGCCCCGTCGCCTCCTTGAGGATGTAGCCCGAGGCGCCCGCCATGATCGCGGCGAACAGCGCCTCGTCGTCGTCGTACGACGTCAGGATCAGCGCCTTGATGTGGGGGTCGACAGCTCGGACGATCCGGCACACCTCGATGCCGGAACCGTCCGGGAGTCGCGCGTCCAGGATCGCCACGTCGGTGCGCATCGCCGGGATCCGGGCGGCCGCCTCCGAGGCCAGCGCGGACTCACCGACGACCTCGATGTCTCCCGAGGTCTCGAGCAGCGTGCGGAGACCTTGCCGGACGACCTCGTGGTCATCCAGGAGGTACACCCGAACCGTGGGTCGTGTGTCGTTCATGCTGACCTGACATCCCTTCGTGGTCGATCCAGCTGCACGACCGCGTCGACGCGGTCGAGCCCGATGGCTTCGTGGGTGATCCACACGACCGCTTGACCGGCATCATCGCGCAGAACCTGTTCGGCCAACAATCTCGCCGATGCGTGGTCCAGGTGGGCGGTCGGTTCGTCCAGGACCAGGACCCGTTGGTCGGCCAGGAGGGAGCGGGCTACGGCGAGCCTGGCACGTTCGCCTCCCGACACGGCCGCACCGCCGTCGCCGATCCGGGTGTCGAGACCGTCGGTGAGCTCGTCCAGCCAGGTGCCGAGGCCGGCCCGGCGCAGGGCGGCCTCCACGTCGGCGTCGTCGGCGGTCGGGCGTGCCAGCCGGACGTTCTCGCAGACACTCGTCGCGAAGACGTGTGGGTCGTCGTCGACGAGGCCGACCGCGCGGCGTACGTCGTCGAAGGACAGGCGACGCAGGCTCGTACCGCCCAGGGTCACCGTCCCGCGGACCGGATCGAGGAACCGGACGAGCAACGCGGCCAGCGTGCTCTTCCCGGAACCGGACTCGCCGACCACCCCGATCCGGCCACCGGGGGGCACGTGGAGGGAGAGATCACCGAGGACGGGACGACCGCCCCAGTCGGCCGTCGCGCGATGGAGATCGAGACCCCCGCCCTCGTCGGCGACACAGGGTTCGGCGGACTCCACGACGGCGGGCGCCAGGTCGAGCAGTGCTGTGAGGCGCTCCTCGGCGGCACGGGCACGGGTGGCGGCCACGGCCGCGTCGTTCACGGGTACGACGACCTCGGCGAGCGCCAGCGGGACGAGGATCAGCAGGGCAGCGACCGGCGCCGACAGCCCGCCTGTCGGCACCCGGGGGGCGACGACCAGTGCTGTCGTCGCCACCGCCGCCCCGCACCCGACGAGCGAGACCGCACGGCCCAGGCCGAGAGCGAGTGCCGTCCGGATGCTCCTCGCGGCGAGGCGGGCGGCCACCGACCCGACCTCGCGCTCCGCTCGCTCACCCGCCTGCCACATGACGAGCTCGTCCGACACCTGGATCGCCTCCACCACACGATCCGAGAGCTCGGCGCGCGCCGCCACCAGGTCGCGCTCGGTCCGGGCGGTGGCGACACGCACCGCGGTGTAGGTCGTGAGCCCCAGGATGGTCGTGGCGGCGACGACGAGACCCGCCTGCAGGTCGAGAAGTCCCGTGCCGACCGCGGCGAGTGCACCCACACCGAGCAGGCCCCGCACCGGGAGTCGGTCGCGGAGCTCGCGATCGAGGACGCCGTCGACATCGTCGACGACCGAGGCCAGGACATCTCCACGTCGGGGACCGAGCCGGGCCGGCGTGAGCGGCACGAGCGCCTCGTAGACCGCCGCCCGACGCGTGGCCAGCAGATGGAGAGCCGTGTCGTGCGACCGCAGCCGCTCGGCGTACCGCAGGAGGGGGCGCGCCAGTCCGAAGGTACGCACGCCCACGATCGCGACCGTCAGGGTGAGCACCGCCGGCCGCGTGGACGCCTGGACGATCAACCAGCCCGAGGTCGCCGTCAGGGCGACTCCGGACGCCGATGCCAGGGCACCGAGCACAGCCGGCAGCCAGAGGCGGACGCGCGTCGGCGATGTCGGGTCGCCGGGCGGTTCCGCCACCGTGGCCCGAGCACGCGGCAGCTGCCTGCTCCGTGCTGGGGAAGCGGCGGCGTGGGCGAGGGGCAGCTCGATGACGTGGTCGGCGAGTCGGACCAGTGCCTCGCGATGTGCGACCACGACGACCGCGCGGTCGCGGGCGAGCTCGACCAGGGTGGCGGCCAGGACGTGCTCGGTGAGCTGATCCAGGTGGGCGGTCGGTTCGTCCAGGAGCACCCAGCTCCGGTCGGAGAGCGCGATCCGGGCCAGTGCGAGACGGGCCCGTTCCCCCGCCGACAGGTTCGCGCCGTCCTCGCCGAGCGGAGTGTCGAGCCCCTGGGGCAGGGTCCGCACGCGTTCCTCGAGAGCGACCCTTCGCAGCACCCGCCAAACCGCTGCGTCGTCGGCGCCGGGCGAACCGAGGCGGATGTTGTCGCGGACGGTGCCGGCGACGAAGACCGGCCGCTGGGGGAGCAGCGCCACCTGGGAGCGCCAGGACTCACCGGCGACGGAGAGGCCACTGATGCGAACGTCGCCTTCGTCGGGGACGCGGAGACCCGCGAGCACGGACAGAAGGGTGGACTTGCCACACCCCGACGGCCCGGTCACCGCGGTCAGTCCGACGTCCGGGATCTCCAACGTCACGGCGTCCAGGGCCGGCACGGTGCGGCCCGGATAGCGGACCGTCAGGGCGTGCACGACCAGCGATCCCGCGCCGCCCGGTGCGGAGGTCGTGTCCTGGTCGGCGGAGAGCAGGGCATCGACACGTTCGAAGGTGGCGACGCCCTCGGCGGCGGCGTGGAACTCGGCACCGACGCGTCGCAGCGGCCAGTAGGCCTCCGGCGCGAGCAGGAGAACGACGAGGGCGGTGTGGAGACCGAGGTGGCCTCCGGCCAGGCGTACGCCGACCGTGACCGCCACCATCGCGACGGACAGCGTCGCGACCAGCTCGAGGATCGCCGAGGACGCGAAGGCGACCCGGAGGGTCGACAGGCTCGCCCGACGGTAACGATCCGTGATCGCCCGGATCCGGGCGGTCTGCGCCTCGGCCCGGCGGAACGCGACCAGGGTCGGCAGACCGCGCATCACGTCGAGGAAGTGGCCCGAGAGGGAGGCCATGGCCCGCCACTGGCGCTCGGCACGGTCGCGGGTGGCGAGGCCCACGAGCGCGCCGAAGACGGGGACGAGAGGGAGTGTCGCGAGGACGATGACCGCACTGAGCACGTCCTGCGTCGCGATCGCGATCACCGTCAGCGGCGGCAGCACCGCCGCGAGCACCAGGGCGGGCAGGTAGCGGGTCAGGTAGGGCTCGGCCGCCGCGACGCCACGCGTGACGAGCACGGCCGTCTCGCCCGACGGAGGCCTGAGGCCGCCGGACGGCGACAGGACCGACCGCATCAGGTCACGGCGTACGGCGGTCCCCACCGCACCGGCGGCTCGGGCGGCCGCGAGATCGGACAGGAGACCCACCAGGGCCCGGGCGCCGAACAGCGCCACGACCGCCACTGCCCAGGGACGCACGGTGGCGCCGTGCGCCACGGCGACCACCAGCCCGGTGATGATCCAGGCCTGGGCGAGGACGAGCAGGCTGTGCAGGATGCCGGTGCCGACCACGGCCACGAGGGGGAGCTTCGCCGGCCGCAGCCGTCGCAGCAGCCGGGGGTCGGTGGGTCTCATGCCGTCGGCGCCTCGACGGGCTCGGCGGGTTCGGCGGGGATGTGGTGGACGGCGATCCGTTGGCGGAACACCCAGTAGGTCCACGCCTGGTAGCACAGGACCACGGGCGTGAAGATCACCGCCACGACCGTCATGATCGTCAACGTGTAGTGGGTGGCCGACGCGTTGGAGGTGGTGAGGCCGACACCGTCCGACAACGAGGTCGGCATCACGTCGGGGAACAGCGCCCAGAAGAGACCGGCGACCGCCAGCGCGAGCGCGGCGAACGTGCCGGTGAACGCCCAGCCCTCCCGGCGCCGCAGGACTGCGCCCAGCCCGCCGACCAGGGCCGCCGCGGCGAGCACGAAGAAGACGGCCGATCCGGCATCTCCGGTCATCGCCTGGGTCCACGTCAGGAAGACCACCGCGACGCCCGCGGCCGCGAGGCCGACCTTCAGGGCGAGGGCGCGCGCACGCACGCGGATCTCGCCGTCGGTCTTGAGCGAGATGTAGAGGGCACCGTGGGTGAGGAACAGGAGCAGGGTCGTCAGGCCGCCGACGATGGCGTACGGGTTGAGCAGGTTGAAGAAGCCCCCGACGTACTCCTTGTGGGCGTCGATCGGGACGCCACGCAGGATGTTGGCGAAGGCGACGCCCCACAGCAGTGAGGGGATGAACGAGGCCACCACGATCGCTGCGTCCCAACGGGTGCGCCACTCGTCGCGATGACCCTTGGCGCGGTACTCGAAGGCGACGCCGCGGACGATGAGCGCCAGCAGGATGAGCAGCAGCGGGAGGTAGAACCCGCTGAAGAGCGTGGCGTACCACTCGGGGAAGGCCGCGAACGTCGCGCCACCGGCGACCAGCAGCCAGACCTCGTTGCCGTCCCAGACGGGGCCGATGGTGTTGATCATGACCCTGCGCTCGCGGTCGTTGCGAGCCAGGATCGGCAACAGCATGCCGACGCCGAAGTCGAAGCCCTCGAGGGTGAAGTAGCCGATCCAGAGGACGGCGATGAGCGCGAACCAGACGGTGGTGAGCTCCACGGGTGTTCTCCTCCTCGATGGGCTAGTAAGCGAACGCGAGCGGGCGGTCGGGGTCGTCGACGTCCTCGCCCGGTGGTCCCGGGTCGGGCGGGAGGTCGGCCTTCACCGACGCGAGCATCAGACGGACCTCGATCACGATCAGGACGGCATAGATGAGGATGTAGGCGATCAGCGAGGTCGCGACCAGTCCGGCCCCGACGCTCGGCGAGACCCCCTGCGCGGTGGTCATGACGCCGAACACCGCCCAGGGCTGACGCCCCATCTCGGTGAACAGCCAGCCGAACGCGTTGGCGGCGATCGGCAGGAAGGGCAGCACGATCGCCCCCCGCACCAGCCAGGGACTGGTCGGCGCGCGACTCCGGCGTGTGGTCAGCAGGAGCAGCAGCCCGATCCCCGCGGCCAGGAGACCGACGCCGATCATGAATCGGAACGTCCAGTAGGTGACCGGGATGATCGGCGTGTAGTCGCCGGGGGAGTAGTACTTCGCGCCCGGGTCCTTGCCGTAGGTGCT
>Ga0268266_10004071_pt1 | contig 14133 bp, 8 predicted proteins | sample KBSS13metaG_FD_190356 | JGI IMG/M metagenome (GOLD analysis project Ga0268266, IMG submission 190356) | Switchgrass rhizosphere microbial communities from Kellogg Biological Station, Michigan, USA - KBS S1-3 metaG (SPAdes) (version 2) | ecosystem: Host-associated > Plants > Roots > Rhizosphere >...
GCCGCGGCAAAGCGCGCAAACTGGAGGAGTCGTCCAGTGCGCTTGCGCGTAGTCGTTAAATCAGAGGCGTACGACAACAAAAAAGGGCTCCGTGCGGGGCGAGCCGCTATACGCTGGCCGAGGCCTCTGCGTGTACCTCGGTGGTTTCGCTGGTGTAGAACTGCGCGATGTTCCGGAACTTCCGGTAACGCTGCTCCAAAAGCTGATCGAGAGAGAGAGAGCGAAGATCGGCAAGATGGAATTGCAGCCGCTCGTCAAGCGAAGCGAAAGCGGCTTCCGGATCGCTCTGGGTTCCTCCATCGGGCTCCATCAGAACATCGTCGACGCATCCGAGCGCCTGCACGTCGGTGGCGGTGTACCTCAGAGCGGCGGCAGCCTGCTGTTTCTTACTCGCGTCCTTCCACATGATGGAGGCGCAACCTTCGGGCGAGATGACCGAGTAGATCGAGTTTTCAAGCATGAGGACGCGATCGGCGACGGCGAGGGCCAGAGCGCCGCCCGAACCGCCTTCACCTGTAATGGTGGCAATGGTAGGAACGCGGAGCCGCGACATCTCGAGAAGATTCCGCGCGATCGCCTCACCCTGTCCTCGTTCTTCAGCCCCGATTCCCGGATAAGCTCCTGCGAGGTCGATGAAGGTGAAGACAGGCCGCGAGAACTTCTCGGCGATCTTCATCGCGCGAAGCGCCTTGCGATATCCCTCGGGGTCGGGCGAGCCAAACTTCCGGGCCACGCGCTCTTTCAGCGTGCGGCCTTTCAGATTGCCGATCACCATGACCGGTTCGCCGTGAAACCAGGCCATGCCGGTGGCCATCGCTTCGTCGTCTCCGAAGGAGCGGTCCCCGTGAATCTCGCTAAAGTCCGTGAAGATTGCCTGAATGAAGTCCATCGGATAGGGGCGCTGCGGATGTCTAGCCAGTTCCGTCCTGATCCATGCCTCGGGAACCGGCGGAACGATTATGTTGCCCTGCGTTGGTTTATTCGCTTCTTTTTCTGCCATAATTCTCGGCTTATCCTGCTTCTCGATTGATTGTATGCGATCGAGGGCGAAGACGGAGTTGTTTACTGGCTAAGCTCGGGCCCGTCGGCGTAAGTGAATATAGAGATAGAATAAGACCCAGAGTTTGCGAAGGATAGAGACTCTCCTGGCACGGTCTAAGCTCTGGGTACAAGGGCGGACTGGGAACGCGAAGGGAGGGCCACTTGGTAAGGGCTCTGCTCGATCAAAAATTTGTGGTTTTTTTCAGGATCGGTGAGTTCCCGTCCCATCGGGGAACTTTGCGCCGAACTGATGCAGAAAGTGGAATTTCATGTTTCGCCGGTATACGTTAGGAGCTCTTTTCTTTCTAAGCTGCTTCTGTGGCGCGCAAAACCCTGGTTTGTATGAAAGCCAAGATGGCGCGGTCGCCGAAGCTGCGCTGGTAGATGCTCCCACTCCTCAACCGCTGGGACAGATTTTTAGTCAATCCTCTCCTCCCTCCCCCAGGCATGTTTCGGTTGACGACTACGACGTTGTGGCTTTGGGAAGCCAGACCTTGGAACATCCCCCGGTCGTCGAGCCGTTTCACTGGAAAGGGCTACTTCTGCAATCATTCTCGTTTGAGCTGCTGCAGAATGCTACGCGCATCATGACGGCGGACCAGAATGATCGTCATATCCTGCTCAACAAACCGTTCTGGTCGGATTACTGGGCTTCGCTGAACCAGTTCAACATGCGGCGCTGGAACGATGGCGACAGCATCAAGGTGAACTATATCGGCCATCCGATGCAGGGCGCGATCTCGGGGTATATCCAGGTCCAGAACGATCCTCGAGGACGAGCACTTCGCATCTCGAGGGATCCGCTGTACTGGCGGAGCCGCTTCCATGCTTTTTTGTGGGAGACGGTCTACTCCACACAGTGGGAGATTGGTCCTTTGGGTGAGACAGCCATCTTCAACCAGGGCGGCTTTACCTATCCCATTCGCTGCAACAAGCACCCGGGGACCCCGGACTACTGCGAGAAACCGAATACGACCTATACGAATAACACCGGCTGGGTGGACTTCATTATCACTCCCGTGGTCGGCACCTTGTGGCTTCTGGGCGAAGATACGATCGATCGCTACATCACCGATCCTCTGGTCGAGCGCCACCCAAATGGGTTTGGGTACAAAGTGATTCGCTCGTCGCTGAATCCTCCTCGGTCGCTGGCGAATATGCTTCGCGGACGCTATCCCTGGTATCGGGACTACGAGCATCCGAGTGAGTATGAGTCACCGGTCCACGGGCGGTTTGTGAGTCTCATGTCCGAGGAGCCGGTCGAACACTTCGATCTGAGTCTTCATTACTCTGGCCTCGGCTTACAGACGAATCACACCTCCTGCATGAACTGCCGCATGACTGCCACCGGCGCCGGGCTCCAGTTTGGAATGCGTTTGAAACGATATCTCGATTTCATCAGCGACGTTTCAATCTACCCGCAGGCCAGCCCGGTTTCGGCGATCAGCGTTGGAGGAACGATGACGACGGCAACCTTCGGGTTGCAGTCGGGATATTCGACCAAGAGATATGCCGTCAAAGTGGGACTCTCCCCAGGATTCGCGAGCTACTCCCTAACCGGGACCGATCCTTCCGATCTGAAGCGGAACTATAACTTTGCCGCTTCGGCGACACTGGCCGGCGATTACCGATTCAATGAGCACTTTGGCGTGCGCGCTACGCTGGTTCAGATGCTGATTCGCTACAAGAGCGACGTGCGTGATCCGGATGGTATCGGAACCCCGCCCCGGCTCTCATTTCTTTCGCACGATAACTACATCAACTCCACCAACTGGGGAGTGCAGGTCGGTCCCGTCGTCCGTTTCTAGTGCGAAGCCCATGCGAAGGTTGGCGCAATGGCAGGAACTTCGCTGGCATCGCCGAGCATCTCCCACCGCTGCAGAGCAAAGGGAAGATTTCCGTTCAGCCAGATGAAGTCGTGGAAACGCTGCAGCCGGAAGGAGTCGCCTTCCTTGCGCCTCGCATCGCTTAGCATGCGAATGATATCTAACTTGCCGATCTGATAGGTGATGGCCTGCCCCGGCGTCGAGGCGAACATCGCGGCCTCACTATCGGCTGTACCGCGATCCATTGGAACGGTACTGGTAAGGTAGTCGGCAGCCTGCTGCAAGGTGAAGGTGTCGAGAGCAAGTCGAATGTCGACCTCGGTACGGAGAGCACGCAAGCGCATCATGCTGTAGATAGCTTCGCTCATACGAGGAGCATCTTTGAAGAGACCGGCTTCGAGCATCATCTCTTCCGCGTAGAAGCCGATGCCTTCGTTGGACTCCGAATCGTAGTAGTGCCTCCGGATGGGATCAGGATGATGCCAGCTCCACGCCATCTGAAAGTAATGCCCCGGAACACCCTCGTGAATCATGAGCGGGCGCGTGTCCATCGCGGTGACGACGGAGAAGAAACCCTTCGCCTTCGTCGGATCGCCTTTGTAGCTGGAGGCGTCCTGATCGAGACGCGAAGGTCCGGTTAGATCATCGCTCACTCCAAGGAAGGTCAGCGCGGCAACGTAGGGCGGAATGGCGCGGTCGCGGTAGTGTTTGATCTCGGGCGGGACAGAGAGGATTCCGTGCGAGACGAGATACTCGCGGATGGCTAGTTCGTCCTTGTCGGCGCTTCGCTCCTGTGCGTGGACGTCCGGAAATACGGGCATCTTCGGAAGGCCGGTGTTGGCCGCCTGCGCGTAGCTCTCAAAGGCAACGGAGCGCTCCCACTCCTGTCGCCCCATGGCCAACATCTGCTCCGGCGTATACGGCAGCAGGGCGACATTGCGAAGAAAGTAGAGATAGCCTTCACGACCGACAGCGGTCTTTTCAGGCAGTCCTTTTGATTTGCCTTCGAGCCATCCGCGATAGCTGACGAGCGCATCCTGCGCCGCAGCCGCATCCTTATCGAACCGAGTTCTGGTGCTCTCCTCTAACTCTGGCCTCAATGAATCTTTGAATCGTTGCAAACGCCCTTCGATACCTTCGAGAGTTTTCAGTGTGACGAGCACATAGGGCGCGCGCATGTCCGTGAGATTTTCACGTGCCGCATCGAGCGTCGCAGGCATACGCTCAAGGCGCGAAAGAAGCTCCTGCTGATGGTTTGCTGAGAATGGCGGCGGCGGAAGAAGGACAGCATAGACGCTGCCGAGACTCTGCTGTAGGTAAAAGTCTGGATTCTCGCGCCACATCGGCACGACGTCCAGCTCCCAGTAGACACGAGCGATGGCTGAGCCCAGCAGGCGGTAGTCGATCTGGTCGGCGACAGAGGCGCCGTTCATATCCAGCGAGCGCCACTGTCGCTCATAGTCGGCGATCTTTGCTTGGTATTGCTTTACCGCAGCCGGTGACCAATCCACCTTGAAGTCGGCCGCACGCTCAATACGCGGGATATCGTCGTTGGTGAAGGGCTGTTCGGTAGAGCGCCAAGTCCAGAAGGATTCACTCAGAGCGTCAAGCTTTGGCCGCTGGAACGCTGCATTCGCGGAAAGACACGACAGAAACACTACTGCGCAGAGCAGCGCGGACATTCGCCGTTTCGGTGACATCCTCTAAAAGTAAACGCGAGCACCTAGAGACGAAAGATCAAAAACGCGGCAGGCTTATCCGATTATTCAATGACGCGCACGCTGCCCTGACCTACCAGCTCTTCGACGCGATCGATGAAGAGACGGTCGGCTGCCACCATGACACCCGACGGCTCGAGCACAGCGCAGAACTCACCGGGCTCTTCCAGATCGAGCAGAAGCTTGCCTTTACCCGGAGCCGCCATCAGGATGGCCTGCAGCTTTTCGAGCAAAGCGGCATCAGGATTGTGCAGCGGGACCTTGATGCGAAGTGCCTCCGGAAGCTTGAGCTTTACGTCTTCGAGCGCCTGGATATTGGAGAGGGCAAGCTTGGGAGCAGAGTCCTCTTCTCCGCGCAGAACACCACGGACCAGAACAGGAACCTCGATCTTAAGCTTCTCGGCCAGCTTCTCGTAGGACTGCGGGAAGGCAATCAACTCGATCTTGCCCGTCGTGTCCTCAAGCGTGGCCTGGGCGTAGAACTCGCCCGAGCGCTTGGACTTGGCGACCTTGAGGCCAGTAATGACGCCTGCAATCTGAATCTCGTTCTGCGGCGACTCATCGCGTCCCCGGCGAAAGACCTGTGGCTCGGGCTTCATCTCGCACGCGGTCGCGGTATCGACCACCTTCATGTTGCGCAGCTTCTCACGATACTTGTCCATCGGGTGGCCGGAGACGAAGAAGCCGAGCACCTCTTTCTCGTTCTGCAGGCGAGTATGCTCGTCCCATTCGGGAACATTAGGCAAAGCGTGGTCGTCAGCAGCACCGGAAGACGCGTCGGAGTCGAAGATCCCGAAGAGGCCGTGCTGCCCGGCGGCGGCGTCGCGCTGAGCCTTCTGGGCCTGCTCCATCGCCTTGTCGAGCGCCGCGGTCGTCTGGGCGCGGTTGCCGAATGCGTCCATCGCTCCGGCCTTGATGAGCGATTCGAGCACGCGCTTGTTCAGGCGTGAAAGATCGACCTTCTCGCAGAACTCCCACAGACTGGCGAAGCCCTGCTTACCCTCGGACTTCAATGCATTGCGAGCATCAAGAATGGAGAGGATGGCGTTGTGCCCGACGTTCTTGATGGCGGCCAGACCGAAGCCGATAGCGTTTCCCTTCTCCGTGCGGACCGGAGTGAAGTTCGCATCCGAGTTCTGCACGTTCGGCGGAACCACGTCGATGTTCATCTCGCGGCACTCGCCGATGTACTTCACCACGTTTTCAGGCTTCGACGTTTCCGAGGTCAGCAGCGCAGCCATAAACTCGACCGGATAGTGCGTCTTGAGCCACGCCGTGTGATATGCCAGCAGAGCGTAAGCTGCCGAGTGCGACTTATTGAAGCCGTAGCCTGCGAACTGCTCCATCAGGTCGAAGAGCTGGCCAGCTTTGTTCTTATCGAACTTCAGCTCGGCCGCGCCAGCCATGAACGTGACGCGCTGCTTGGCCATCTCCTCGGCGATCTTCTTTCCCATCGCGCGTCGCAGCAGGTCGGCGCCACCAAGCGAGTAGCCGCCGATCGCGGAGCTGATCTGCATGACCTGCTCCTGATAGACGATGACGCCGAGCGTCTCTCTCAGGATGGGCTCGAGCTCGGGGAACATGTACTCGACTGCACGGCGACCCCACTTGCGCTCGATGAAGTCGTCGATCATGCCGCCCTGGATTGGGCCGGGACGATAGAGCGCGTTGAGAGCGGTAAGGTCTTCGACGGTGGTGGGCTTGTAGCGCCGAAGAACATCACGCATGCCGCCGGATTCAAACTGGAAGACGCCCGACGTAAGCGCGCGATGGAAGACCTGCTCGTAGGTCTTAGCGTCGTCGAGTGGAATCTTGGCCATGTCCAGCTCTTCGCCGGTCGTCTGCTTGATCAGATTCAGGCAGTCGTCGATCACAGTCAGGGTAGTCAGCCCAAGAAAGTCCATCTTGAGCAGACCCATCTTCTCGACCGCCTTCATGTCGTAGGCAGTAACGGTGGCCTCATCCTTGGTGCGCGTGACGGGGACAAGCTCGGTAAGCGGCTTGGGTGCAATGACGACGCCCGCGGCGTGAACGCCGGCACCACGAACCAGACCCTCAAGACGCATCGCCGTATCGATCAGCTCCTTGATCTTGGGGTCGCTCTCATAGGCTGTCGTCAGCGGGCCGTTGTCTTTGAGAGCCGCGTCAATCGTAATGCCGATGGTCGCAGGAATCATCTTGGCTATGCGATCGACTTCGCCGTAGGGCATCTCGAGGGCGCGGCCTACGTCCTTGATGGCGGCCTTGGCAGCCATGGTGTTGAAGGTGATGATCTGCGCGACCTGGTCGTTGCCGTACTTGCGCTTGACGTACTCGATCACTTCGCCGCGACGATTCATGCAGAAATCGATATCGATATCAGGCATGGACACGCGCTCTGGATTGAGGAAGCGCTCGAAGAGCAGCTCGTTCTGCAGAGGGTCGATGTCGGTGATCTCCATCACGTAGGCGACTAGCGACCCGGCTGCCGATCCACGGCCCGGGCCGACGGGAATTCCCTGCTCTTTCGCGTAACGGATAAAGTCCCAGACAATCATGAAATAGCCGGGAAACTTCATCTGCTTGATGCAGTCCAGCTCGCGGTTCAGGCGCGCTTCGTAATCGGCGGTCGACTTTCTGAGCAGGCCGTTGGCGCGGAGATGAGCGATGTTGGTGTCGAGGCGCTTGCGCAGGCCCTCGCGGCAGACCTGCTCGAAGTAGCTATCGAGGTCATAGCCATCGGGGACGGGAAACTCTGGGAAGGGATTATCGACCGCGCTTAGCTTCAGGTTGCAGCGATCAATGAACTGCATCGTGCGCGTGCAGACCTCAGGATTATCGGCAAAGAGCCGATGCATCTCGTCCGCAGACTTGATGTAGAACTCCTGAGTATCGAACTTGAAGCGGTTGGGATCGTTCATGCTGCCCGCGGTCTGTACGCAGAGCAGGATCTCGTGAGCGCGAGAGTCGTCATCGGCGACATAGTGGCTGTCGTTGGTGGCGATCAGAGGGATGTTGAGTTCCTTCTCCATCCGGTACAGGGCTTCGCGCACCGGCTTGTCGGGCTCGAGACCGTGATCCTGTACTTCAAGAAAGAAGTTGCCCTTGCCGAACATCTCCTCGAACTGTCCGGCGGTCTTCTTTGCCTCTTCGTACTTTCCTGCCATCAGGTGTTGATTGACCTCACCGGCAAGGCAGCCGGAGAACGCGATCAACCCTTTGGTGTGACGGGAGAGGAATTCCTTCGAGACACGTGGCTTGCGATAAAAGCCGTGCAGCGCAGCCTCGCTGGTCAGGCGAACCAGGTTGCGGTAGCCTTCTTCGTTTTCGGCGAGGACCAGGAAGTGCTTGTATCCGCCCGCCATCTCTCGATGGTCTGCTGTCTCAGACAGGTAAAGCTCGCAGCCGAGGATCGGCTTGATGTTCTTCTTCTTCATCGCGTCGAAGAAGTGAACCGCACCAAAGATATTGCCATGATCCGTCATGGCTGCGGCCTTCTGGCCAATCTTGCTCAGATGCCCAGCAAGCTTGTCTACGTCGCAGGCGCCGTCGAGCAGGGAGTAATCGGTATGCAGATGAAGGTGGGTGAACTCGGCGGCCATGAATCTATGTTAAGCCCGCAGCCAGTGAGGAAAACACGTCCCTAATTCAGAGTTGAACCCGAGTTGATTCCCTTCCTAACTCACCAGGCTGCTTGCGAGGTTGTAGTAGAGATCCACCGCCTCCAGCAGCTCTTTCTTGGCGATCTTTTCGTCTGGCGTGTGGGCAACATGGATCGATCCCGGTCCCAGCAGGAAGGGCTCGCCCCATTCAGTGAGGGAAGGAATATCGGTGGTGAACTTAGCCACCATCGTAGGAAGATCGCCGACCTTGCGCATGCGAACAAAAGGAAGGTCGAGTGAGAAGGCTACATCGGCGCGATCTCCGACGACCTTCAGAATGTTCTGGCGAATCTCCTCCGAGGGACCAACAAGGCGAATCAGAAGATGAGCTTCGGCCTTGTCTGCGATGACGTTTGGAGCACGGCCACCCTCGACCAGACCGATATTCAGCGTCGATGGCCCGATCTCAGGCTCGACTGGCAGGGGCATCGCCAGCACATCGTGCAGAGCTTCAACCAGCTTGTTGATCGCCGACTCCCCAAGCTCCGGATAGGCCGAGTGCGCCATTCTGCCCTTCGCGCGAATCTCCACACGGAGAGCGCCTTTGGAGGCAAGGGCGAGGCGGTTGTCTGTAGGCTCTCCATTAATCAGAAACTTAGATCCCTTGGGATGGAGGTTGGCTTCCTTCGCACCGGCTGAATCGCGCTCCTCGCCGACGACGAACAGCAGGCCGACCTTTACGCCTGCTTCTCGCAGCCTGTCGGCAGCCGCTACCTGTGCCGCGATAATTCCCTTCGCGTCGCAGGTCCCCCGTCCGTAGAGGAACTCATCGTCTTCTCGCGAACCGAAGAACGGCGGCACAGTATCCATGTGCGTCGAGAGAACGACATCCGGAGTCACACCCGGCAGCGCCGCGTAGACGTTGAATCTCTCGCCATCGCCAGCTCCCGGAGTGAGGACACGATCGGGCTGCGACACCGGCGTACGCTCCACCTTGTAGCGCTGCCCTTCCAGATACTCATGCAGAAACAGCCCTGCCGGCCCTTCTTGGTACGTCGTGGATTCGATATCGACAAGCTGGCGGGTGAGCTGAATAGGGTCTACAGGCATATCGCTTTCCAGCATACGACACTCAATGGATTCGCCCCGTTACACTGGAGGACGATGACGAACGATGCCTCTCCTTCAACTGCGCCGGTGATACGATCGGTGGACGATCTTCGTGGGCCTGCGGGAAAACTTGAAGCGGTCCTCAATGCCGGACGAGCCGATGCTCCCTACGCCGCGCTCGTCTGCCACCCGCACCCGCTCGGTGGAGGCACCCTGCATAACAAGGTCGTCTATCACACGATGAAGGTCTTCTCCGGGCTCGGCCTTCCGGTGCTGCGCTTCAACTTCCGCGGGGTAGGACTCAGTGAGGGTACGCACGACCATGGCCCGGGCGAGCTCGAAGATGCTCGCGCAGCGCTCGAATGGCTGGACTCCACCCTGCATCTTCCAATCCTTCTCTCCGGTTTTTCTTTCGGCTCCTTCATCGGGATGAGCGCCGGGTGCGGCGATCCCCGCGTAAAGGGCCTGGTCGGCCTGGGGGTTCCCTATCGCGCCGAGGGCCGCAGCTACACCTATGAGTTCCTCGAACAATGCACCAAGCCCAAGCTCTTCATCAGCGGAACCGAAGATCAGTTCGGCCCCAAGGCTCAGGTCGCTCCAATGCTCGACAGAGCCGCAGACCCCAAGCAGATCGTGTGGATCGAAGGCGCGGAGCACTTCTTCCAGGGAACACCCAACTCCCCCGGGGCAAAGCTGAATCAGATGCAGGATGCCCTGCGTCTATGGCTGGCACAAAATTTTCAGTTAGAAGAAACCGCGTAGTTCGACGACGCCTGGCCAGAGAGCCAGTCCCGCACCGCACCGTTGCAGGCGTCCGGCATCTCCTCAAAGGGGATATGCCCAACTCCCGACAACACCAGCAGGCTCGAATGCCGCAGCGTCCGCTGCAGCTTGCTTGCGGAGGCCAGACCAACCGTGCGGTCGCGGTCTCCCCAGATCAGCAACGTCGGCTTCTCCGCCAGATCCCCGAGTGACTCTCGCAGACGTCGCATATCCGCAGTCCATCCGCGAACGATGCTCAGAATATGGTCGATGGTTCCAGGGATATAGAGCCCCTCAACATAACCCGCAAGAGCATCTTTGGCCACCCGCGACGGATTGCCGTACATGCGGCTCAGGGCGGTTGCCTTCAGGCCCCGTGGCAGCCACGGAATCTGACGCGCCAGCCACATCCCAAGGTTCGTCTGGTAGAACGCGATCAATTGGCGTCCCATATCGCAGTATGGATTCGCCGGAGCGAACAAGACCATGCTCCGAACGCGCCTCGGATGCCGAACCGCCAGCATCATTGCGACTGCGCCTCCATGCGAGTGGCCGGCAATATCGGCCTCCCTCAGGCCAAGCGCGTCCATGCATGCGGCGACACGATCCGCGGTAGCTTCAAGACTTGAGTCCAGGCCGGGCACGCGATCCGACTCCCCCATATTCAGCAGGTCGACCGCGTAGACGTTGGCATGCTGGGCTAGAAAGCGGATATTTTGGCGCCAGTTCTTTACCGATCCAACCAATCCGTGCAGCAGAAGAAGAGGTCGGCCAGCGCCAGCACGGTAATAGTGGAGTCGTGCTCCGTTTACCGTGACATAGCCCTCCTCGATCTCAGCTCTCTGCTCGATCCCCTGCGCCATTTTCCATTTCCACCCAGAGTGTATGTTACAGGAAGATTAATTAATTTCGTGCTGCATTTATGTGGCATTCTTCCGACACGTCAAAAGAAAGTCGTCAAATTGTCACATTTGAAGATTGCTCCTATCTCTAATTTGCGAAAAGGGTTATGATTTTTCATAGGAATAGAACGATTGGTCTGACAAAACCCCAGTGGTTCATTGGTTGTAGGGTTTGGAACATGATGTGCACTGCCTCACTTTGAGTCCATGAAAGACGCCGCCCAAACGCGCATTCTGGCAGTCGCCCTTGCCATCGCGACACTGGCGGCGTGCGTCCTCGCGCTGATCAATCTTCAGCGGGAGGGCGGATACGAGATTCCCGAAGATGGCGTAACCTGGGTTGAGGCCGCTGGCGGCTTACGAGCCCAATATGTTCCCTCCGGTTCACCGGGAGAACGCGCCGGTGTTCGCACCGGTGACGTGTTGGTGGCTGTTAACGACCATCCAGTAGACCGTATCGCCTCCCTCACCCGGCAGATGTTCCGCAGCGGAATCTGGGCTCACGCGAACTATTCGATTCTGCGGCCTGTGGCTCACAGCTCCGACCTTAAGAATGCTGCGCGGCTCGAGATTCAGGTCATCCTTGTCCCTACCGATCGCTCCATCAACCAGGGCCTGCGTTTCATTGCGCTGGTCTATCTGTCGATCGGCCTCTATGTGCTCTTCCGGCGATGGACCGCGCCGAAATCGACGCACTTCTACGTCTTCTGTCTGGTCTCCTTCGTCCTGTATGCCTTCAAGCCGACGACGCAGTTCGACACCTTCGACTGGGTCATCTACTGGGGCAACATCGCCGCTGGCGCCCTGCAGCCCGCACTCTTTCTGCACTTTGCCGTCAACTTCTCTGACGATTATGCGGAGCCTTCCAGCCGCCGCCGCCGCCGTCTTCTCTGTTCGGCTCTCTATCTTCCGGGCGTCTTCCTGATCGCGCTGCAGTGCTGGGCCATCCTCTACTGGTCCGCGACCGGTGCGCTCCGTCACCGGTTGGATCAGATCTCCGTTGGATATCTGGCGGTCTATTACGTCGTAGCCGCGATCGTCTTCCGCATCCGTTATCGCAAGGCAGGATCGGCCCTCGAACGTCAGCAGCTCAAGTGGCTCACGCGCGGTACTCTGCTTGCCATCGCTCCGTTCACTCTGGTCTACGCGATCCCATACGTCGTCGACCTTCATGTCCCCAGCCTGCTCACCAAGTTTGCCGGTCTCTCGCTGGTCTTCCTTCCTCTGACCTTCAGCTGGGCCATCGTCCGTTATCGTTTGATGGACGTCGATCTGATCTTCAAGCGTGGTGTCACCTACACCCTCGCTACAGCAGCGCTCGTCGGACTCTACTTCGCTGTGGTCGCTGTCACCGCAGAGATGGTCCACGCCCGATTGCCCAGCTTGCGAACCTGGGGATTGCTGCTGGCCATTATCGTCACCGGGCTTATCTTCGATCCTCTTAAGCGGGCGATTCAGGCGCGTGTCGATCGCATGTTCGATCAGCGAAGGTTTGACTACCGTGAGACGCTCGTCGATTTTGGCCGGGGCCTCAACTCGCAGACCGACCTCCGCACGCTGCTGGACTCCATCGTCGAACAGCTTCCCAAGGCACTCCTTGTCACCCGCGTAGCCGTCTTTCTGGCAGCTGAAGGTGAAACCCACCACCAGACAGGCAAGCAGTTCGATCTGGCCGCCTCCCACGGCCTCACCAACCTCTCCCCGTCCGAGTTAAAGTCGCTGGATATCGGCTTCCTCGACTTCGACGGCCCGGAGTCTCACAATCACCTCTTCCTGGAGAATCCTCAGCAGGTCCTTCGTTTACCGGAACTGCAGCAGCTGGCTGCTGCCCGGCTCGACCTGAACTACTATGTTCCCTGCCGGGTGGCCAATCGTGAAGGCGCAGGAACGCGCACCGTCGCCATCATCGGCGTCGGCCGTACCACCGACGGTGACTTTCTCTCCAGCGAAGAGATGGAGGTGCTTGAGTCCCTGGCGGCCTACATCGGTATCGCGATTCAAAATGCCCAGCTCTATCGCAGGCTCGAGCAGAAGATCACCGACTTCGAGCGTCTCAAGGAGTTCAACGAGAACATCGTCGAGTCCATCAACATTGGCATCCTCGCCGTCGATCTCGACGATCGGGTCGAGAGCTGGAACGCTCAGATGGAGGTCCTCTTTGCCCGGCCTCGCGCCAACGCGCTCCGTCAGCCCATCTCTGAGCTCTTCCCTGCCGACTTTGTTGCGCGCTTCAATAGCATTCGAGAAGAACAGGGCACCCACACCCTCTATAAATTCCGCCTGGCGCTTCCCTCGGGTGAATCCCGCGTGGCCAACATCGCCATCGCTCCTCTGGTGACACGAAACTTCATCACCATTGGTCGCATCATCCTCGTCGACGACATCACCGACCGGATCCAGATGGAGGCCCAGCTTACGCAGTCGGAGAAGCTCTCTTCGATCGGTCTGCTGGCTGCAGGCGTCGCTCACGAGGTCAACACGCCACTCGCGGTTATATCGAGCTACGCGCAGATGCTGACCAAGCACATGCGCGATGACGAACGTCTGGCTCCTGTTCTCGAAAAGATCACCCAGCAGACCTTCCGCGCCTCAGAGATCGTCAATGGCCTGCTCAACTTTTCGCGTACCAGCGGCAGCGAGTTCACCAGCGTCGATCTGAACGATCTTCTGCGCGATACCACCGTCCTTCTGGAGCATCAGTTCAAGACTGCTCAGATCCGTGTGGAGACCAACTACGATCCACAGCTTCCACCCATCCACGGCAATCGCGGCAAGCTCCAGCAGGTTATCCTCAACCTGATGCTGAATGCCAAAGACGCAATGTTTGGGCGGTCCAATGCCACGCTTCGTATCGCTACCTTCCGTGGCGCAGGCCGAGTTCTGGTCCGCATTCAGGATACCGGCGCAGGCATTGAACGCGAACACCTGCATCGCATCTACGACCCCTTCTTTACCACCAAGACCAAACCGCAGGAAGGCGGGCACAAAGGGACCGGACTCGGGCTCGCTGTGACGTACGGGATTATGCAGGAACACGCCGGTAAGATTCACGTTGAGAGTGAAGTTGGCGTAGGCACGGCGTTCCAGCTTGAATTCCCCGTCTCAGGTAGCCGTTCTCTGACACCGCCTGCATCGGTAGCTGCGTCCGCGCAGGACCCCGATAGGAAGACGATTCATGCCTGACATCACCACA
>Ga0268266_10004073_pt1 | contig 14133 bp, 14 predicted proteins | sample KBSS13metaG_FD_190356 | JGI IMG/M metagenome (GOLD analysis project Ga0268266, IMG submission 190356) | Switchgrass rhizosphere microbial communities from Kellogg Biological Station, Michigan, USA - KBS S1-3 metaG (SPAdes) (version 2) | ecosystem: Host-associated > Plants > Roots > Rhizosphere...
GCGATGCGCGGTGCGGTGATGAGCGATGCCGACGTCGTTCTCACGGTTGGCCGGCGCCTCGACTTCCAGCTCGCTTACGGATCGCCTTCGGTATTTCAGGGCGCAAAATTCGTGCGCATCGGCGATGCGCCCTCGGAAATGCGCGATAACCGGCGCGGCGCCGTCGAAATACTCGCATCTCCCGCCGAAACCTTGCGAGCCATGGTCGAACATTCCGGAAACCGCGAATCCAAGGTTGACCGGCAATGGGCCGCGAAACTGCGCGGCGGACACGAGGAGCGCGCCAAGAAGCTACAGCAGACCATGGCGAATGCGGCAAACGGCTCCGACGGCAAGCTGCATCCGAACAAGGTGCTGTCTGCCCTGCAACAAGCTATCGGCAACGACTCTGTGGTCATCACCGACGGCGGCGATTTTCTCGCCTTTGCCCGTGTCGGGCTGAACGCACCCCTGATGCTCGATCCCGGTCCCTTTGGCTGCATCGGCATCGGCGTGCCATATGGCATCGCTGCCAGCCTCGCCTTCCCCGACAAGCCGGTGGTAGTGGCGACCGGCGACGGCGCGTTCGGCTTCAATGCAATCGAGGTCGATACCGCTGTTCGCCACAAGGCGCCTGTCCTGATCGTTGTCGCCAACAATGGCGCCTGGCAGATCGAGGTGCATGACCAGACTGTCACCCATGGCAAGGTGGTCGGCACCAGGCTGCAGGTTGCTGACTATGCGGGGATGGCGCGCTCGTTCGGCATGCATGCTGAGCGCGTCGAGACCGAGGAACAGCTCGGTCCGGCGATCGAGCGCGCGCTCGCCAACCGTCCTGCCTTGCTCGACATGGTCGTGACGCCGGACGCCATTTCATCCGACGGCAAGACAGGCCTTGCCTGGGTGCCGGACCTGCAGCCTCTCGCGGCCTGGGATGAGGCCGAACGGAACTGGCGCGCTTCGTAATGCAATGCCTTGTTTCGCCTGAAGCCGAGTTCCGGGAGATTCCCGTGTTCGACAATGGCGCCAAGATCACGCTGGCGGCGCGCGCAAAGCGTGCAGATGGATGTGACGCAGGCTGCGAACATCGAAGAGGCACTGAAGCAGGCGAGGCTGGGTTCGGTCCCATCCATGGCGTCGTCAACAATGCCGGCGTCACCGCGACCATGCCCGCGCTCGAACAGGACGACTGGTTCATCTGCGCGCGGCATATCGTTGGGATGAAGACCAACGAGAACCGAGGCAGCTGATGCCTTGTCGGAATGCCTCTCTTGAGAGATCCCTAAATTCTTGCAAGGCTTGGTGGGCGCACCAGGGCTCGAACCTGGGACCCGCTGATTAAGCGACATGCTATTCGCACTGATATCTCAAGGAAATTTCTCCAACCGAGCCAAAATCCGACCATTGCAGATCAATGGCTTACAGCGAAAAATCCAATCGTCTGCAGACCTGCCGTCCGCTCACGGCAATTCAGTTCAAGTTACGATTTGCCTCCTGCGTCCCAAACGCAGTGATTATCTCCTAATTTATTGATTTTTCTTGCGCAGGTCTTCCCGTCACGTTTTGTTCACGGTCGTTTCACCCATTTCGTTGCGATTTCGTTGCGGCGTTCTGAGGAAGAACGATGACCGCATCCATCATAGGTCCATGCCTTAATAGGCTTGGACGGCTTGCCGTAGCAACGGGAGCCGCGGATGTGCACGGACCAGATGTCGACCTGAACCGGCCGCGCGGCAGCAGGCCAGTTGTCCTGCCGATCAGAAACTCGATCGCAACGCGGATTGCGGTCGTCCAATGCAGCGTAATCGTCAAGCGATCATAGACTTCCAGCCGACTTTCAGTGTGATCGATCACGTCGCGGCTCAGTCCGCTTCCAGCGAGGCATACTTCTTCTCGAAATCCCACACCTCCTGAAAGCCAATAAACGAGCTAAACTCGTTAAAGTCATAGAGCGGCGTCTGCACTGGTTTGTCGTCGGCCAGCGACCGATAGACATTGTCCAGCGCATAAGCAGTGGCGAGCAGGCCCGCCGTCGGATAAATCGCCATCCGGTAGCCGATTTCCCTGAGTTTATCCTGACTCAGGATGGGGGTTCGACCTCCATGAAGCTGGTTTGACACCAGCGGCACGTCCAGCGACGATCCGATCTTTCGCATCTCAGCTTCCGATTCAGGACTCTCGATGAAAATAACGTCCGCCCCGGCTTTGGCATATGCCTCGCCACGGCGGATCGCCTCATCGAGGCCAAGCGCCGTGCGCGCATCGGTACGCGCGATGATCAGGAAGTCTCTTGAAGAGCGCGCATCGCTTGCGACTTTCAGCTTGTTGATCATTTCCTTGACGGGGATCACGTGCCGGTTCGGTGTGTGGCCGCATTTTTTGGGGTTCTGCTGATCCTCAAGCTGGATCGCTGCCGCCCCAGCCTTCTCGTAGCCGCGAACTGTATGATGAACGTTGAGCAGACCACCGTAACCAGTATCGCCATCGGCGATCAGCGGCTTGCGCACGGTTTGGGCGATAGCCTGCACGCGATCGAGCATCTGCGAGTACGTCGCCAGTCCGGCATCGGGCAGTCCGAGATAGGACGCCACGACTCCATAGCCTGTCATATAAAGCACGTCGGCCTTGGTGCGATCGGCGAGCTTGGCGGAGACCAAGTCGAAAACCCCGGGACAGGTCACAAACGGCTTTTCCTCGACCATGGTTCTTAAGGCGCTGGATGTCATCGCGAACTCCTCAACTGATTGTGGATGACAGGAGCGTCGCCGAGAACCAGCCACCCTGGCCTCGGCCAACCCCCTGCAACGGAAGCCCCGCCCTCTCTCCTGGATTTGATACCCGTGCCGCGTGGTCAGCAGCGGCAAATGTTCAGCTTCCTGTCGAGTTCCTGATCAAACTTTTTCTGTTCGACATCGAAGGCAGACATCCGATCCTGCTCGACCTGCTCTGCACCGGAACGTGGAGAGAAATGCGGCGCCCGCGGTTGCAGGTGACCGATCGGCGCCTGCGGTATCGATGCGCTCGGCTGGCCGTTCTGCGCAGCCGTCGGATCAACACTCGCCAATGCGGCTGCTGCGATCACGATCATGGCAAGCAATCGTGAGTACATGGATCGCTCCAACGTATAGGTGCTCGTCTCCCGCGGCGCTATCGCGCCTTACGTGCAGGGCCTGATTGGCCTCTTTCGAAGAGATATGCACGAGAGCACCTCACACCAATTAAACACCAATTTATTTGTGGGCTCGGCCGATCACGACTCGCTGATGGCCGTCATCGCATCGACAATGCCGGCAAGCAGAATGAATTTTTTTATAATCGATTTCATCGACATCGGTCCCCATCTCAACATGGGGCAGGACCTAGATGGACGACGACGATGAGAACGATTCAGAAGGTTGCGATTGCCTCAGCAATCACTTTTTCCGCACTTGCATTTTTCCCGGCGACGGTATCCACGGCGCAGGCCGGACCGATTGTGCCGTTGGGCCATTATTGCCTGTCATATGACCTGGGTGGCACCGACTGCAGTTTCACAAGCTATGCGCAATGTCAGGCCACCCCGTCGGGACTTGCCGCCGAATGCTACGGCAAGACCGTTCGCGATGACGAGCACCAACGCCCCTGGGCTGCCGGCCGCCAGCGCTCCGTGCGCTGAGAGAGGGACGCGCGCTGATCACATTCAGCGCCATGCTGTCACGCTCTCCGCAAGCGCCACGATCATACAAGCTGCATCTACGCCGCAGGGCCGGACAGCGCCGCCAGCCTCGCCGGGGGCTGCAAGGCGTGGCGTGCGCTGTCCGCTTGGCGGCCATGTCGACACCGGCTCGGGGGGACAAGCGCGGTGCGGCCGCTCTGCAGAACAAAATGGGTCCGAAGAACCGGCCTCGCCATTAAACAGGATTTTAGCAATGCGGCGGCTGGGGCGGACATGGCTTGCGGCAAGCTCATGACGTCGGCGTCGCCGGCGCACGGACGCGAACCTTGCTGCCATCAGCGAGATCGACGGCGGGGTTGAGAACCACCTGATCACCCGCCTTCACGCCGCTGTTGATCTCCACCTCCTGCCCGAGATCGCGTACGACCGACACCTTACGCAGATGCACCACACCATTCTCGACCACGGCAACCTGCAACCCGCCTGCATTGAAGATGACGGCGTCGGCGGATACGCTGAAGCTCGGCGTCTTGCGCGGCATGTGCAGTTCGATCGTGCAATAGATTCCCGGTGCCAGCACGCCATCGTGGTTCGGGATGTCGATTTCAGTCAGCAGGGTACGGGAACCCGGCTGCAGCGCATCAGCGATCCGGGTCACCTTGCCAGGAAAGGTACGATCGGGAATCTCGGGCACGTGCACCACGGCGTCGATTCCCGGCTTCAGGCCGAACGCCTCGTCCTGCGGGACAAAGACCTGGGTTCGGATCACGTTGCCCTGCATGATCGTGAACATGAAGGTGCCGCTGGTCGAATCGGCCTGCACGAGGCTGCCGATGTCGATGTTGCGCTGGGTGATGACACCGTCGAACGGAGCCACCACGCGCTGATAGAGTTTTTGCTGGTGCAACACCTGCAACTGCGCCTCTTCGGCCACCACATTGGCCTGCGCGACCGAAACCGCTGCTTCCTGCGCCTTCAGGGTCTGGACGTCGGTCGTACCTTGCTGGGCGGTCAGCCAGCCCTCCTTCACCAGCGGCCCGTCGCGATCCCACGTGACCTTCGCGAGCTCGCGGTTCGCCTGAGCCTGCTGCAGCGCCGCCTTGAGCTGACCGATCGTCGCCTCCGCCTGTGCGATCTGATGATCCAGTTCCGGCGCCACGATTTCGGCCAGCAACTGTCCGGCTTTCACGCGGTCGCCGATATCGACCTCGCGCTTGTCGATGTAGCCGCTGGCCCGCGCAAAAATATTGGCGGCCGAGAACGCCGATGTGGTCGCCGGCAGAGTGACAATTTCGGTACCGGCGCTAGGCCGCACGGCCGCGACTCTTAGCTGCGGAACCAGGTCGCGGCTCTGCTCTGCGGTGGCCACCACCTGACGATGCTGCTCATAGTGCCTCCATGCCCCGGAAGCCAGCGCCGCTCCCAACGCGAGGGCGACCCCGAAGAGCGAGATCCGGCCGAACCTTCGCCCCTGGCCAACGCGAGGCGGTCCGGATTCCTTCGCCGTCTCCTGCGAATTTTCCGGTTCAATGTTCAAAGGCGGATTGAAATTCATACCAGTACCTCGTCGAATACGCCGTGATCCCGCTTGCCGTCGTTGCCCTTGCGCAGCCTGGCGAAGAGATAGGGCACCACCAGCAGCGTGGTCGGCGTTGCGAACAGCAGCCCGCCGATGACCGCCCGTGCCAGTGCTGCGTTCTGTTCCTCTCCCGGGGCCCCGATCGCCATCGGGACCATGCCGACGATCATCGCGGCAGCCGTCATCAGGACCGGACGGATCCGGGTGTGCCCGGCCTCGATGGCGGCCTGGAAAGCCGTCTTGCCTGCGAGCTGCTGTTCGCGGGCAAAGGTCACCAGCAGAATTGAATTCGCCGACGCGACACCAACCGCCATGATCGCCCCCATGAGCGAAGGCACATTCAGCGTGGTGCCGGTGATAAACAGCATGGTGAGAATGCCGCACAGCGTCGCCGGCAGGGCCAGGATGACGACGAACGGGTCCCCGAAATTCTGGTAGTTCACAACCATCAGCAAGTAGACGAACACCGCGGCAAACAGCAATCCGATGCCAAGATTGAGGAACGCGCTGTTCATGCTCTGGATCTGGCCGATCACCTGGATGGTATTTCCGGGTTTGAGCTGCTTCTGCAGATCCGTCACGATGCCGGCGATCTGGCGGGCGACACTGCCGAGATCGCGATCCTGCACGCTCGCATAGACCTCATAGACCGGCTGGATATTGGCCTGGTTGGCGTTGGTCGGCACGCTGCCGCGCCGGAGTGTCGCGACGTTGCTGAGCAGCCCCGGCACCGGCACGTCAGTCAGGGACGTGGATATCCCGGTTGAAACCGGCGTGTTGCGGAGATCGTTGAGCGAACTGATCTTGTTCTCGGGCGTCTGCACCGCGAAATAATACGGAATTCCCGATTTGGGATCGGTCCAGAAATTGGGGGTCACCTGCTCCGACGAGCTCAGGCTGACATTGAGGTTGGTGGCGATAGTGTCCGCGTTGAGTCCTAGCTGGGCGGCGCGCGCACGATCGATATCGGCATAGAACGCCGGTGCATCGACTTCCTGCTGCAGGTGCGCATCCGCGATTCCCGGTATCGCTGCTATCCGCTGGCGCAGCTCTTTGGCAACGCGCAAATCGTTGTCCTTGTCGTAGCCGACCGTGCGGACGTCGATTTGCGCCGGCAAGCCGAAATTGAGGATTTGGGTGACGATGTCGGCCGCCTGAAAATAGAATGTGCTTTCGGGAAATGCGGCAGGCAATACTTCTCTCAGCTTGCGCACATATTCGCTTGTCGGCCGGTGGCCCTCTTTCAGCGATACCAGGATGACGCCGTCATTGACACCGATGGTTGAGCCGTCGGCGAACGCCAGGTTGTAGGCCCGCGCCGGCAATCCGATATTGTCCACGATCAGATCGCGCTCGTTCTCGGGAATGATTTCGCGGATCTTGTTTTCCACCTGCTGAAAAATCTTCTCCGTGGCCTCGATCCTCGTTCCCGCCGGCGCGCGAACATGAAGCTGAATCTGCCCGCCGTCGATCGCTGGAAAGAAGTCGCGGCCGATGAACGGAAATGTCACGACGCCGAGTGCCAGCAGCAACAGCATGAACAATGGAATGACAAAGCGGTGCTCAATCAGTCCGGCGAGCGAGCGTGAATAGCCGCGCCGCATCGTCTCGAAGCGACGCTCGAAAGCGGCATGAAAGCGCGCGAAAATGCCGTTCGCAGCGCCTGAGGCCGCGCCGTGTTTCTCGCCCTTGAGCAGCAATCCGATGACGATGGGCGTCAGGGTTCGCGACAGGCCGTAGGACGCCAACATCGCGAACACCACCGCAAGTCCGAGCGGAGTAAACAGAAATTTCGCCGGTCCGTCGAGGAACACCACCGATGTGAAGACGCAGCTGATGGCGAGGGTCGACACCAATGTCGGAATTGCGATGCCGGCGGCGCCATGCAGCGTCGCCTGCGGCAGCGGCATTCCTTCCTCGGTGAGGAGGCGATGGGTGTTTTCGATCGTGACGGTGGAATCGTCCACCAGAATTCCGACCGCCAGCGCCAACCCGCCAAGCGTCATCGTGTTCAAGGTCTCGCCGAGAAAGTACAGCACGACCAGCGAGGTGAGGATCGACAGCGGGATCGAGATCATGACCACCAGGGTCGAACGCCACGATCCCAGGAACAGCAATATCATCAATGCCGTGAGAGCCGCCGCGATCGTCCCCTCGCGCAGGACGCCTGCCACGGATTGCTTGACGAAGACCGACTGATCGAACAACTCGTTGATCTGCATACCCGGAGGTGCCGCGGCGCGCGCAGTCTTGAGCGCCTCGTGAACGGCGTTGACAACGCTCAGGGTCGAGGCGTTTCCGTTCTTGATGATACTGAGCAGCACGGAGCGGCGGCCGTTCTGCCGCACCACGTTCTGCTGCACCAGCCAGCCATCGTGAACCTGGCCCACGTCCCTCACGAAGATGGTCGCGCCATTGACAACCTTGACCGGAATGTTGTTGAGATCGTCGATCGAGGCTGGCGTGGCGTTGGTGCGGACAGCGTATTGCGTGTGGCCAAACTTGGCCGTTCCCGCGGGCAGCGTCAGGTTTTGCGCATTGACGGCGTTCACCACGTCCAGCGGCGTAAGTCCCTTGGCGAGGAGCTTTGACGGATCCAGATCGACCATGATCTGGCGATACTTTCCGCCGGCCGGCGTCGGCAGCGTAATGCCGGGGATCGGCGCCAGTTGCTGGCGGATCCGGTAGATGCCGTAGTCGTAGAGTTGCTGTTCGCTGAGGGTGTCGGAGCTCAGGCTGATCTGGAGCACGGGCACACTGGATGCATTGAACTGTACCACCAGCGGAGCCTGGATGCCGGGCGGCAACAGCGCACGGATCGCATTGGTTCCTGCGACGATCTGAGAGATCGCGAGGTCGAGATTGACGTCCGGCTGGAAGTAAATCTTCTGCACCGAAAGGCCGGCCATCGTCTGCGCCTCGATGTTCCTGATGCCGCTGACATTGGAACTGATGGCGTACTGGCTATAGGTGGTGACGCGCTGTTCCATCTCCTCCGTGCTGAGTCCGGTATAGCTCCATACCACCGTCACCACGGGGATGTTGATTTCCGGAAAGATATCCGTCGGCATCTTGATGGATGCGACGACGCCCAGGAACAGCACCAGGGCAGCGACCACATAGAACGTATGCGGAAATCTCAGGGCGAAACGAACGATGCCCATTGGTTCAAATCCTGATATACGGGCTTGCGCGAATGAATTTCGAGCGCCGTGTCATGTCCCCTTGCATCGGGCCGCGCGGCATCGCGCCACACGCAATGTCCAGAGAAGGTATCAGGCCCGCTTGCGTCGGCGATGCCACCGATGGCGGCAATTTCTCGCCCACCACAAGCCGCATCGCTGCGATCTCCTGCCGCTGGGTCACGACGATCACCTGCGCGAGACGGCGCAGCTGCTCGTTGTGGCCGTCGCGCAGTACGGCCTGTGCCATGCCGATCGCGCCCTGATAGGGCGGCACCATCATCGCGACAAAATCACGGTCGACATCACCGGTCGGCTTGATCATCATGTCCACGGTCACCTTGTTCATGGCGGCATCGTTTTTGCCAGGAACGGATGCTCGTCGGCATGGCCCGGCCGGTCCGCAACATATTGAACCGGCAGCATGCCGTAAGCGCGATATGACCTCGACGGATTCCCAGTCAACGCGAACGATATCGCCGCGACCGAAGCGGTGGTCGCGAGCGAAATCGCTCGTTTGCGAACGAATGTGCGCGAGAACAAGATCATCCTACCTCCGCATAAGAATTTTGCGCGCGTGAGTTGTTCACGGCCCGGCCTTGCGTTTCACCCAAAACATTTCTTGGAAGCCGTTCTCACGGGGAGAACCGAGATACGCTGAACATGACGAGCCAATCGATCGCCCTCAATTAAAAACCAGTTTATGATTCCGATAACAGCGAAAAGCTACAGAGCCTGATGCTTGAGCCAGTAAAATGGCTCTCGTTCAATCAACGACGCGTGACGCGCCGCGCGGACAAGCTCACGACAGCTTGAAAAGATGAAAGGCAAGGCACCGAGGGGTTCAGAGCGCGGGGACGACAGATCTGAAATGCCTCGGGCGAGTTTTCCATTTTCGACGGCAGATCTGGCGCGACACGTTCGTTCGACCCTGCGCGAGGCATGATCTACGACAACTCCACTATCGGATTGTCGGCTTCAATACCTTGATGGCCGTCGATTCAGGTAGCGAATACTCCTCATGAGGTGCATCCGAAGCGGAACACGCTCCACGATGCAGGCGGTACGGTCAGGCGCCAAACACCTTCCCGGACCGTGGCGGCGGGGCCGTCCTCTGCCCGTACGCGTTCTGGATCGTCCGCGGTGTTCGTGACGTTCAAGTCGTCCGAATTCATGACGCGGCTTTCGAGGAAATCGCTAAATTCGAAACCGTGCAGGTTGATCTCGATATTGATTGCCTGGTCGAAGTTTCGGTTGACGCAGAAGAAGGCAAGGCTTTTATCGTCCTCGGACAGTACCGCGGAGCTCACAATGTCGGGGAACAGTTCGCCTTCACTCGCCGCGAAGGTCCCGCAGGTCTGCCGCACGTCGAGGACCGTTCCCCGAGCCCAACGGGCCGCATGCTGGAACGGATAGAAGATCGGCTGCCGCCACGCTCGTCCTCCTGTCTCGGTCATGATAAGCCCGATGACGTTAACCAATTGAGCCACGCAGGCGGCCTTCACCCGATTACAGCGGTTGATCAGCGTCAGGAGGGCGGCGCCGAAGACCAGGGCGTCCTCCATCGTGTAAAGCTCCTCCAGAATGGCAGGGGCTTCCGGCCAACCGGGCTTGGTTCGTGTGGCGCGGTCGCGGGTGCGGTACCAGACATTCCATTCATCGAACGAAAGCATGATCCGCTTTGGCGACCGCCGGCGAGCCGCCACCCCATCAGCGACAGCGACGATCTCATCGATATAACGTCCGACCAAGTCGGCTTGAGCCATGAAATCGCGAGACCGGTCGCCGTGCTTGGAAAAATAGCCGTGGAGGGAAATGTACTCCACCACGTCAAATGTCTCTTCCAGAACAATTCTTTCCCATTCGGCGAATGTTGGCATGCTGCGGCTGGAGGAGCCGCATGCGACCAGTTCTATGTTGGGATCGAGCCAGCGCATGAGCTTGGCGGATTCCCGAGCAAGTGTTCCGTATTCCTGCGCGGTCTTGGCACCGATCTGCCACGGAGCATCCATTTCATTGCCCAGGCACCAAAGCCTGATGCTATGAGGAGTCGGATGCCCGTGTTCATGTCGCAAGTCGCTGAGAGTCGTGCCGCTTTCCACATTGCAATACTCCAGCAGCGCCCGCGCCTCGTCGGCGCCTCTTGTGCCGAGGTTCACAGCCATCATTGGTTCGATACTGGCCTTCGCGCACCAGGCCATGAATTCGTTTGTTCCGAACGCATTCGTCTCGGTGCTGAACCAGGCCAGTTCTCGACGTCGGGGCCGCTTATTGAGTGGACCGACACCATCTTCCCAGTTGTAGCCGGACACGAAATTTCCGCCGGGATAGCGGATCACGGTGACCCCAAGTTCGCGGACCAGTTCCAGCACATCCTGCCGGAAACCGTCAGCGTCAGCGGTCGGGTGCCCCGGCTCAAATATCCCTCCGTAGACACATCGTCCGAGATGCTCGACGAAACTGCCGAACAGGCGGCGGTCCGTCTTTCCCACAATGAATGCGGGATCGAGAACAATGACAGCTTCGGCCATAGATTATCCTGTCGGCTTGAAAAATGGATGGTTCAACCTTTGACGGCACCGATGGTCAGCCCCCGCACGAGATGGCGCTGAACAAAAAGCATGATCACCACAATCGGCAGCATGATGCCGATGGCGCCTGCCGCCGAAATCGACCAATCGCTCACGTCCTCGCCTCCGAAGGAGGCAATCGCGACCGGCAGGGTCTTCGTCTTGATGCCGGTCAGGACGAGCGCAAAGAGAAACTCATTGTATGAAAGAAGCAGGCTGAACAGAGCCGCGACCATGAGGCCTGGACGGACCAGAGGCAAGATCACGATCCGGAATGTCTGCCAGAGATTGCAACCGTCTATGGCAGCCGCTTCGTCGAGGTCGCGAGGAATGTCCAGGAAGAAACTGTACATCAGCCAAATCGTGAAAGGCTGGTTGATCGCCACAAGCGCCAGGATGAGAAGTGGATAGGTGTCAATCATTTTGAGGAAGCTGCCCATGACGAAGAATGGAATGGCCAGCAGCATGTGAGGAAACATGCGGATCGTGAACAGCCCGAACAGGATGGGGGAAGCGCGGCGCGGCTGCATGCGCGACAGCCCGTAGGCGGCAAGGCTGCCGATCGGGACCGAGATGAGCACCGTGCCGGCCGAGACGATCAGGCTGTTGACTAGATAGTGAAGAAAGCCGCGAGCGAACCAGACTTCACGATGGTACTCGAGCGTCGGCTGGAAAAAAATGGTTGGCGGTATAGTGAACGCATCCGCTGGGTTCTTGACGGACGTCAAGGCCGCCCAGATCAACGGGACGAGGTTTATGAAGGTGAAGATCGTCAGCGCGGCAAACAGCAGCGCCTGGTTGCGCATACGCGCCATTCGGCGTGTCTTCATCCGCTTCTCCCGTAACCGCGCTGCAAGATGTGGCTGAATGTCGCTATGATCGCGGCGACGATGAGGAGCGTGATGATTCCAAGGGCGGAAGCCTTTCCAACCTGCAACAGCTGAAAGCCGAGCTGATAAGTGTACATCGTTACCGTCTCGGTGGCGGTCCCTGGACCGCCACCGGTCAGGACGTAGATGGCGTCGAAGAACCGGAAAACGTCCATTAGCCGGACCGATACGGTGAAAACGATCACCGGCACCAGGGACGGAAGGATGATGTGGCGAATGAGGCGCCAGCTGTCGGCTCCGTCGATGCTCGCCGCTTCGATTTGTGCCTGGTCCAGCGCCTGCAGGGCAGCATAGAGCACCAGCATGACAAAAGGAGTAAAGATCCAGGCGTCAGCGAGAATGACGCAAATCTTCGCCCAGATGGGATCACCGAGCCAATCCGGCGGACCGATGTTGAAGGTCATTAATGTGGCGTCGATCAGACCCCAATTCGATGTCAAAATCCATTTCAGAAAGAGGGTCGCCACGACGGGTGTGATGATGTGCGGCAAGAACAGAAGGATCATGAATACGCGTACACTGAACGTGAGCCTGTAAAGAGCGAACGCGAGCATAAAACCCAAAGCAAATTCGACGCCGACCGATCCCAACGCGATCACGATCGTGGTCCAAAGCGACTGCCAGAGGCGTGCCTCACCCAGCAGTTGCGCGTAGTTCGCCAGCCCGACAAAGCGCATTTCCCGAGAGCCGAGATAATAATCGAAAGTGCTCAGGTAGGCGGCATATCCCAGGGGCCACAGAAGGACGAGCGTCATCAGCCCAAAGCTTGGAACGAGGAACAGCCATAGGCCACGCTGCGAACGCATGACGGGGGATCTCTTGAGGCGAGCCGGTTCGCGCAGCAAGGCGTTCACGCCTGCCGAGCCGATCGGAAGAGTTATTCTTATTTGTAGTAGCCGCGGGACTGCAGCAGTTCGGTCGTTTCCTTTGCTGCCATGTCCAGCGCGGCCTTGACTTCCTTTTCGTTGGTCACGGCCTGCAAGATGTATCTTGTCACGATGGCGCCGACATCGAGAAAATCCGGCATCGAGGGGAATGGTTTGCCAACCTCGAGGGACGTGCGGGCCGCCGGATACCAGCGATATTTCCTGCCGAGTTCCGGATCGTCAAGCACGGAAAGCCGTGGCGGCATGGCCAGCTCCGCGCCCTTTTGCATGCTCTTCTGACTGGCTGCCGTTGCGATCATTCTAAAGATCGCGTCCTTGTCCTTCGAAGAGTACTTTGAGATGGCATATCCGTCATTGGCGATGCGCTGACCGCCGCCTGGAGGAGCGACCCAGTTTATCTTCCCGACAAAGCGCGACTTCTTCTCGTCATCCATGGAGGCGGCACGCGTGAACCATTGCAGCCCCATTGCGGCAAGTCCCTGTTGCAGGTTGATGGTCGATTCGTCGTTGGCAGCGGAAGTGAAGCCGCGCGGCGCGAATGCCGTCATCTGCTTCATCATGGTGATGGCGTTCACACCGGCTGGCTGATTGAAGATCGGCTTCCAACCCTTGTCGAACCAGCCTTCGCCCACCGCATTGAGGTACCAGTGCGCCTCATTCAGGCAGCCGTCGACCGGTTTCAGCGTCATGATCGTGCCGGAGACGCGTCCCTGATGAAGCTTCTTGGCGGCTTCCAAATACTCCTGCATCGTCTTCGGAGGTGCCGTGCCGCTCTCCTTGAACAGATCCTCACGGTAGAAAAACATCTCCGTGTTGGTCAGGATCGGCATCGAGTAGATGCGGCCGTTGTAGCTGATGGAGTCAATGACCGACTTGGGAAAGTCATCGAGCTTGAATTCAGCCTTGTACTTCGCCCAGAGATCGTCCAGTGGCTCCAGCCAGCCGCTGGCAGCGAATTTCTGCATGGTGGTATCGTTCAGATAGGCGACATCGATGGCGTCGGAACCGGACGACATCGTGATCGAAGCCAGCTCGACTTCCTTGTCGATCGGCATCAGTTCGACCGAGACCTGGCCCTCAGGAAGAGCCTTCTTCATTTGATCGGTATAGTATTCCAAAGCCGGTTGGCGATGACTGATGACACGGATGGGCCCGGCGGCGTTCGCGCGCTTCACATAAGGAGCAAAGACTGTTGCTGCGGCCGCCCCTATGATGGACCTGCGGCTGAGTGGATTCCGGCTCATGCGACATCCTCCCTGTCGAGCTAGACTAGACTACGTATCGCCTGAGTGAGCAATACGCGATGGCTGCAGAAAAATCGATGCTATTCAATATCTTGCCGGCGGCACAACGTTCTCGATGCAGCCGCACCGGGGTCTCGATCAACTACG
>Ga0268266_10004077_pt1 | contig 14125 bp, 10 predicted proteins | sample KBSS13metaG_FD_190356 | JGI IMG/M metagenome (GOLD analysis project Ga0268266, IMG submission 190356) | Switchgrass rhizosphere microbial communities from Kellogg Biological Station, Michigan, USA - KBS S1-3 metaG (SPAdes) (version 2) | ecosystem: Host-associated > Plants > Roots > Rhizosphere...
TGGCGCACGCTCCATCCGTCGAGTCCGGCGCGCGTGTCGCCGCTCCCCAGTGCTTCCAACTCTAGTCGCTTCCGCGCTACGCGCCTAGGTCGCGCGCCAACGGAAATAACACCTGCATGTTCCCGTACAGGGGCCGCGAATGCGCTTCAAACATTGGGTTACGAGATCGAGTCAACCCAGTGGGCCAAGGTCTCTACCAGCTCCGTCGCAACGGCCGCATCGGTGCGACCGCTGCGGGCTGGAACGTGGAAAGAGTGATCGGCGGACTCGATGAGCCGGGCGCGTGCATTCTTGCCAAGCTTGGTGAGCAGCGGTTCCAGAAGTTGCATTTCCGCGAGCTCATCGCGCGTGCCCTGGAGGAAGAGCATGGGGATGTGGACAGCGAACAGATGTTGGGCGCGGTCGCTTGACGGTCGCTTGGCGGGGTGTAGCGGGAAAGCCAGAAAAACCAAGCCTCTGACTCCGGGCAGAGGACTTTCCGCCTGGGCCTGCGAGGTCATGCGACCGCCGAACGAGCGACCTCCGGCGACCAGGGGAGCCGACGTGCGTCGCGTGGCCTCCGCCACTGCGGCGCGGACGACCGTGTGACAGAGCTTTGGAGGATCCGGACGCTTCGAGCCGCGGTCCATGTAGAAGAACTGGTAACCCAGGCTTGCAATTTGCAGTGCCGCAAGTTGCCCGGCGAAGGATTCGAGGAAGGGTTGGCGCATGCCGGCCCCGGCGCCGTGAGCCAGGACAAAACAGGCCTTCGCATTCGAGGCTGTTTGCCATAGGCCGGACACGCCGTCGGTACCGTCCACCGGTATCGTTATGGGCTCCGCGGCGGACCTGGTCACGGTTGCGCTCGAGTCAACTCAACAGGCTTGCCGTGAGGGGTGCTGAGATAGGCTCTTCGCCACGCTTCTTTACGTTCATGGAGGGATGCCGGGCTCGTCAGCCCTTTCTCGATCACCAGGGCTTCGAGTGCGGTCAGCCAATACTCGTAGTAATGCGAGCCGTCATCGGGCTCGCCGCGTTGGACCGTGTTCTGCAGCTCACGAGCCAGCGCCCGGGTCCATTCCTTCGGGGTGAAGTGTTCTCGTTCGGACAGCTTCAGCATGAGAGCGAAGGCGCGCGCCTGCCAGGCCTCGGCAAACACGGGCTCAGGCGGCCGGGTCAAGATAGCTCTCCCACAAGTCGATGTAGACGGCGTCTTCCGCCGAGGCGGGTGCCTGGTTGCCCCACAACTCGCGAGCCGTAAACCGTACCGAATACAGATGCTGCGGACTCTCACCCTGGAAGGCCGCGTTGGTATCCGGAAAGACAAACACGCCGTGTACGCGATCGATCGTGCCGCGCTTGGCCCTCGCATAGCGAGGCAGACGTGTGTGCCCCGCTGGATGGATGTTGCGGGTGATGATTGCGTTGCCGGGTTGAAACCGCGGCGCGGCTTGCGTCTTCCGGTCGGCCGGAGATCCTTTGGCCGTCAGAGTCGCTACTGTGTCGGCCGCTAGCGCTGGCTGTGCTTTTGGCGCAGCGGGCGTGGCGTGCCCGCTCTCGATTTCGGCGCGGGTAACCAACCCGTGTTTGACCATCAACTCGACGAGGCCGGTGAGCCACTTCTCGTAGTAGCTCATCCGCAGATACTGCGCCGGTGGGATCAACTCCCGTTGATGGCGGGACGCGTCGATATTCCATTTTCGCCAGGCGCCCATGGCCCGCACCATGGCGTACACCCGACCTTCCCAAGGCTCGTGAAATACAGGCTCATCGCGCTCGGGGGCGATCGGGCCCATGCCGTGCATCCCGCCCATGTCATGAACTCCGTTCATGGTGCCGCTCCGGGTGGGTTAGTCAGGGCCAGAGCAACACCGATCATGGCGTCCCGGGTGACCAAGGAGGCCAACTGTTCTTCGTTGAGCCGGTCGGTTCCGGCCGGGCGCTCGGGTACGACCAGGTAGCGGATTTCAGCCGTACTGTCCCAGACCCTGATGGCGGTCTCCGCGGGAAGACGCAGTCCAAACTCCTCCAGCACGCCGCGCGGGTCGAGCACGGCCCGCGACCGGTAGGGTGATGACTTGTACCAGACCGGCGGCAGCCCGAGGATGGGGAGTGGGTAACACGAGCAGAGGGTGCACACCACCAGGTTGTGCACCTTGGGTGTGTTTTCTACGGCGACCATGTGTTCGCCTTGCAACCCTCCGAAGCCGAGCTCGGCAATGGCGGCCGTGGCGTCGGACAGCAGTCGCGCTTTGTATGCTGGATCGACCCATGCACGTGCAACAACCTTGGCGCCATTGCGGGGTCCGATGCGATGCTCGTAGGTGTCGACCAGGACATCCAGGGCAGCCTGGTCTACCAGGCCCTTCTCGACGAGGAGGGACTCGAGTGCGGCCACTCGCAGGGCCAGCTCTGACGGAGCTGCCTGGTGGCTCTCGCCGTGGTGGTCGTGATCGTGATTGCGATCGGGGTCGTGGGCGCTCATGCGGGCCAAGCTACCACTTGGTCCGCCGGTGTCCAAGGGTGCTTCGGTCCGGTCGAATGGCTTTTGCTACGGCGGCGTCAGGGCGATCAACTCGCCGGGCGCGTTCCTGGCCCCTACCGCTACGACGAGGTACTGGTGACCCTCGACTTCGTAAGTCATGGGGACACCTGATTGATTGGCCGGCAAGGTCAGCTCGTGGAGCATCGCACCGGTCGCCTTGTCATACGCGAACAGTTTGTTGCCCCCGCCACCCGCGCGCCACAGTCCGCTGCCTTCCCCCGCGATCAACAACGTTCGCGTCACGAGCAGGCCGACCTGGTCGAACGAGCCGGTGCGCGGCAGATTGATCCCCGCGAGCGCCGGGTTGTTGCGGGCCCAGTCCGGCGTGTCCGTGTTGGGGATCATCCACAGATGGTTGCCCGTGCTCAGATCGATCGCGGTGATGCGGCCCCACGGTGGCCTGATGAGCGGCAGGCCGGCCGGACCCCCGAGCGAGCCTTTCGGGAAGCCCTCGCCGTAGGCGCCGATGTAGCTCATGTCGGAGATTTTCGGGTCTTGGCGCAAACCGATCGGGCTGACCGACGAGATGGAGCTGACGTAGAAAATCCCGGTCTCGGGATCGAACGCGGCACCCTGCCAGTTGGCCCCGCCGGAGAGCGAGGGGCGCAACAGGGAGCCCAGGTTGCCACCCTCCACGACGACCGACGGTGGCAGGTAGGGCGGTCCGAAGCGGTAGTGGCTGACGATCTCGAGCGCCTGTTGTTTCAACTCGGGCGTGAAATCGATGAGGTCCTCGCGCCGCAGGCCCTGCGGCTCGAATGGCGCGGGCTTGGTCGGGAACGGTTGGGTCGGTGAGGTTTTCTCTCCGGGTACGTCCGACTGGGGGACGCGGCGCTCCTCGATGGGCCAGACCGGCTTGCCCGTGACCCGGTTGAACACGAAAGCCAGGCCCATCTTGGTCACCTGCACCACTGCCGGGATCTTTTTGCCGGCGACCGTGATGTCTGCCAGGACCGGCGGCGCGGGCAGGTCGTAGTCCCAGATGTCGTGATGCACGATCTGGTAGTGCCAGATACGTTTACCGGAGTTGGCTTCTATGCACACCAGGGCGTCGGAAAAGAGATTGTCGCCGTGGCGGTGACCGCCGTAGAAATCGCCCGTGGCGGCTTCAATGGGAAGGTAAACGTAGCCGCGCGCCGCGTCGGCCGAGAATGGCGTCCACAAACCAGTATTACCAGAGTATGTCCAACTCTCTTCGAGCCAGGTGTCGACGCCGAAGTCACTCGCCTGGGGGACCGTGTGGAAAGTCCACTTGAGCGCCCCCGTATGGGCGTCGTATGCGCGAACCCAACCCGGAATGGCGACCTTCGAGGGCGGGGCGCCACCGGCCGAGAAGGCCACGCCCACCACCACAACATCGCCGACGATGACGGGCGGCGAGCTGGATCCGGGTTGCGTTTTGGGCAGCTCCGCCACCCGCGGTAGACCTTCCTTCAGATCGACCAGGCCCTCCTTTCCGAAGGAGGTCACGGGGCGACCGGTGTGCGCATCCAGTGCGACGAGTTGGAATCCCGGAGTGATGGTAAAGATGCGATTCGGCTCGGCAGGATTGCTGCTGCGCCAGAAGGACACGCCTCTTCCGGAGCTGCGGCGAGGAGCGCTCGTGCCGCGGGCGCCTTCGTCCAGGCGGTACATCCAAAGCGTCTCGCCGGTAGCGGCATCTATCGCGACGACATCCCGCCGCAGGCCCGCGGAGGTGTACAGCACGCCGTCGGCCATCAACGGCGTCGCCCGGAAGTAAAATTCCGGTGTTGGGCCGAAGTTGTCGGACTTCCAGCGCCAGGCGATGCGCAGCTTGTCGAAGTTGTCGCGGGTGATCTGGCCGAGCGGGGAGTAGCTGGTGCTTGCCAGGTCGCCCCGGTTGTTCAGCCACTCCACGGGCTTCGATCCGGTAGTGGCGGCAGGGGTCGCTGCCGTGGCGCTCGTCCCCGCGGGCCAGCCGTTCGCCACTCGAATGCGGGCGAGGACGCCCGCATAGTCGGCCTCACTCAGGGATCCCGGGTTGGTCGGCGGCATCGTCTTGCGGACGAAGCGCTCGAGCTCCTCGGGCTCCTGGCTTCCCCAGTGTTCCTGGAAGGCCGTGCCAATGAGCGTGGGGCCGGTTTCGCCGCCACGAAGCTCCGGACCGTGGCAGCTCGCGCAGGTCCGGGAGTAGGCGTCGTCCGGGGTGGACTGGGCGGATGCGTGGGCCGCAAGGAACAGTGCGGTGGCCAGGGCCCACCGGCGAGCGAACGAGACTTTCAAAGCGACTCCCTGCGACCGTCCTCGCACTATACCGACACCCTCTCGTCGGGAGCCTATTGTTTAACAGGCGATTTCGCGGTTTGATCGCACGATGGACATCCCGAGCTACGTCCACGGCGCCGCGACGCAACCGCTGATCGGAGAAACGATCGGGCGTTACTTCGATGCGGTCTGCGCTCGGCACGCCGATCGCGAGGCGCTCGTAGTCCGGCACCAGGGAGTGCGCCTGACTTATGGCGAGCTCAAAGGGCAGGTCGACGCCCTCGCCTGTGGTCTCCTGCGGTTGGAGCTGCGCCCCGGGGATCGCATCGGGCTGTGGTCGCAGAACAATGTCGAGTGGGTCCTGACACAGCTCGCCGCCGCCAAGGCCGGGTTGATTCTCGTCAATCTCAACCCCGCCTATCGCCGCCGCGAGTTGGAGTATGCCGTGCGCAAGGCGGGCTGCCGGGCGCTGATCCTGGCGCCGCAGTTCAAGAGCAGTTGCTATCTCGATATCATCGCCAGTGTCGTTCCTGAATTGGCTTTGACCGACGCGGGTTCGGGGCGGTTGCGTTCCACGGCGTTGCCCCAGTTGCAGTGGGTCATCCGGCTCGGCGAGGAGCGCACGCCCGGAATGTTGAACCTGGGTGACCTGATGACCGGTGCGACGTCTGAAGAGCTCGGCGCGCTCGCGGAGATCGGGGCGTCGCTCCAGTTTGACGATGCAGCCAACATCCAGTTCACGTCCGGAACGACGGGTAGTCCCAAAGGCGCGACACTCTCCCATCACAACATCTTGAACAACGGGTTCTTTATCGGTGAGTCGTTGCGGCTGACGCCGATGGATCGCGTCTGCATTCCTGTACCGCTGTATCACTGTTTCGGGATGGTTCTCGGCAACCTGGCCTGCCTGACGCATGCCGCCGCGATGATCTATCCGGCCGAGGCATTTGATCCTGCGGCTTGTCTGCAGACTGTCGCGGCCGAGCGCTGCACAGCGCTGTATGGCGTGCCTACGATGTTTATTGCCATGCTGGATCACCCTGGCTTCGGCGCGCATGATCTGGCCTGTTTGCGCACAGGTATCATGGCCGGTAGTCCGTGTCCGATCGAGGTCATGAAACGTGTCATCGAGCAGATGCACATGAGCGAGGTGACCATCGCTTACGGCATGACCGAGACCTCGCCGGTCAGCTTTCAAAGTGGCACGGACGATCCGCTCGAACGGCGCGTCGCGACGGTCGGCCGGATTCATCCGCATTGCGAGGTCAAGATCGTCGACGACGCGGGGCGCATCGTGCCCCGCGGTACCCCGGGCGAACTGTGCACCCGTGGCTACTCTGTAATGCTCGGCTACTGGGATGATCAGGCGTTGACGGCTGAAGTGCTCGACTCCAACGGCTGGATGCATACCGGTGACCTTGCGGTGTTGGACGAGCAGGGCTATTGCAACATCGTCGGCCGGATCAAGGACATGGTGATCCGCGGCGGCGAGAACCTCTATCCGCGCGAGATCGAGGAATTCCTGTACCAGCATCCCGATGTGCGCGATGTCCAGATCGTCGGCGTGCCTGATCGGAAATACGGTGAGGAGTTGTGTGCGTGGATCATTCTGCGGGATGGTGCTGTGCTCGATGAGCACGGCGTGCGGGCGTTTTGCCAGGGACAGATCGCTCACTTCAAAATTCCGCGCTACATCCGGTTCGTGCAGGAGTTCCCGTTGACGGTGACCGGCAAGGTGCAGAAGTACCTGATCCGTGAGCAGATGAAACGGGAGTTGGGGCTCGAGGAAGAACGGACCGCATGATGCGGGTACCGGGGGAAGACATGCTTATGACCGAAGCGCAGCGGAGGTCCCACGAAGTGCCAAGGGCGCGACGTGGGACGGTCAGGACGTTTGGACTGTTTGTATCGCTGTGTATCGCGGGTGGCGCCGCGTTGGCCGCGCCGGTCGATACCGGGACGCTCAACAGGATCGCCGACGCGGGTTTCAATCACGGCGAGGTGGTGGAGACCTCGGCCTATCTCGCCGACCAGATTGGCGGCCGCTTGACCAACTCTCCGGCCATGCGCACGGCGCAGCGCTGGACACAAGGCAAATTCAAGGACTGGGGTTTGAAGAACGTGCACACCGAGGCGTTCGACTTCGGTCGTGGCTGGTGGATCGAGTCGGCTCACGTACGACTGGTGGCCCCCCGGCCCATGGAGTTGCGCTCCATTCCCATCGCGTGGACGCCCGGCACGAATGGGCCGCTGACAGCGCCGATCATTGTCGCACCGATGCGCACGGAGAAGGACTTCGATACCTGGAAAGGCAAGCTGGCAGGCAAGATCGTGCTGCTGACCTGGCCCGAGCCGCCGAAGGACACCGCGCCACCGACCTTCAAGCGGCTGAGCGAGCTGGATGTCAGGAACCTCGACGTGTACGAGGAGCCGGGCTTCGACCCCGAGGCCCTGCAGAAGCGGGTGGAGCGACAACTGCTCAGAGTCAAGATCGATGCGTTTCTGGCACGCGAGGGAGCGGTCGCCTGGGCGCAGATGTCGCGTAGCGAAGGGCGCATCGTGCACGGGGAGGGGTATTCGTACCGCGTTGGCGCGACGCCGAAGTTGCCTGGCGTGGAGTTGGGTGCGGAGGACTATCGGCGGCTCACCAGGCTGGCCAAAGTGGGCGAGGTTCGCGTCGAGATCGACAGTCGTGTGCACTTCGAAGATGCCGATCACAATGGATACAACATTTTCGCCGAGCTGCCCGGCAAGGAGTCGCGAGCGGGCTTCGTCATGGCCGGCGCGCACCTCGACAGTTGGGTAGCGGGCGACGGCGCTGCCGATAACGGTGCGGGAAGTGCGATTGTGATGGAGTCGGCGCGGATTCTCGCCAGCCTCGCGGTGCAGCCCAAGCGAACTATCCGCTTCGCGCTCTGGTCCGGTGAGGAGCAGGGGCTGCTCGGCTCCGGCGCGTACATCGCGCAGCACCTGGCCAAGCGTCCCGCGCCGAGCGATCCTGAAGTCGCCGCTCTCGGGCCTTACTTTTCGATCGAGACGTATCCCGTGCAGGCTCTGCCGGGCTATAAGGAGTTGGTAGGCTATTTCAACGTGGACAACGGGTCCGGACGCTTTCGAGGTATCTACGCCGAAGGCAACTTTGCCGTGTTACCCCTGTTCCGCGAATGGCTGGCGCCGTTCGAGAGCCTGGGTGCCGCGTCCGTGGCGGCTGAGCCCACGGTGGCCACCGACCACGAGCTCATGAGTCGCATCGGGGTTCCGGCGTTTCAGTTTATCCAGGATCCTTTGGACTACGAGAGCCGGGTGCATCACACGGATCTGGATACGTTCGATCATCTGCGGCCCGACGATATGCGGCAGGCCGCGGTGATCCTGGCGACGGTGTTGTTGGATGCCGCCAATAGCGAGGCACCGCTTCCCGGTAAGCCATTGCCGACGCAGCCCCGGCTGACGGATCCGTTTCATTATCCGGAGCCGTCGAAGCCTTGAGGCCGCGTCGATGGTCCTGGGGCACGCAGTGTCGATCTGCGGGCCGGCTCGTCCTTCGTTTAACGCGGTGCCGCTGAGATCAATTTCTTGATTTCACCGAAACTGAGGCCTTCGGAGGCATTCGCGAGGTCGCCACTAGCGAGTTGCTCCGCGGCTTTTTTCAGGTCAGCCATCACTCGCGTGTAGAGCGCGACGCCCATACTGATGCGCTTGACGCCGATCTTTTGCAATTCTTGCAGAGGGATCGCACCACCGACGATGTTGACAGGCTTCGGTGCGACCGCCTTGACGATCGCCTTCACAGCGTCAACGTTTGGAGGGTAGGGCGCGTAGAGTACGTCGGCGCCCACTTCGGCAAATGCCACCAGCCGTTTGATGGTGTCGTCGAGATCAGGTCGGCCTTGGAGGAAGTTGTCGGTACGTCCGGTCAACACGATGCGGCCCTTCGCGACCTTCGCTGCCTGGCGCACTCGTTCGACAGCGTCATCGAACTTGCGGATCGGGTTGGTGGGGTCCGCCGACGTATCTTCAATTCCGATTCCGGCGAGTCCGGTGGCAATGGCTTTTTCGACTGTGATCGCCACTTCCGCGGGTGTTGCGCCGTAGCCGTCCTCGAAGTCCCCGTTGACCGGCAGATCCGTGAGCCTGCCGATGAGCTGGGCATTTTCGAGGTGCTCTTCGCGGCTGACGGCGTGGCTGCCGTCCAGGCGACCCAGGGCGGAGGCGAGGGCGGCAGAGGACGTGCCGAGCGCCTGAAAGCCCGCCTGTTTCAGCAAAAGCGCGGAAGCCCCGTCCCAGGGGTTGGGCATGATGAAGCCGCCGGGTAGCTCGTGCAGGGCCCGGAAGCGCTCGTACAGCTCAGGTTGCTTCATCGAAGTTCTCCGTTTGTGCGCGGCGGGTCGATTGGGTCCGCCTGTTCCCGATCAGGGGATCATGCATGAGGTGCGGGGTGGGCGCTCGCGGAAATCGGACATGAACGAGGCGGTCATGCACCGGGAGTTATCACCCGGTGGGGTCGAGACCGAGCGACAGGGAGGGCTTAAGATAGCGGCTGGTCGGGCGGGCCGGTCGTGCCCGCCTTCGTTCGTTCGCTCGGGACGGGATTTCATGAGAACACCACAACAGATCGAGTCGATGTTTCCGGTTGCCGATCGGAGCGCGCAACGGTTTCCACGACTCAACGCTCTGCAGTTGCAGACCGTCAGGCGCTTCGTGCGGGCCGACGAACGTACCTTCGGGCCGGACGAGATGTTGTTTGATGTCGGTCAATCCGACGTCCCTGCCTGGTTCCTCACCGACGGGTCCGCCACGATGTTTGGTCGGGACGGTTTCGACCAGGAGTCGCAATTACGGGCGCTCGAGAGCGGCCAGTTCACGGGTGAGTTGCACCAGTTGGCGAGCCGGCCGACCCTGACGGGGACGCGGGCGGGTCCTGAAGGGTGTCGCGCGGTTCCCCTGTATGCCGCGGACCTGCGCTCGCTCATCGTCGGCTCTGCGGACGTGGGTGAGCTCATCATGCGTGCGTTCATTCTGCGGCGCGTGGGTTTGTTGGAGGCGGGTGTTGGCCCGGTGCTCCTGGGGCGGGCGGGATCCGCGCCCCTGTTGCGCTTGCAAGGATTTTTGTCGCGGAGCGCGTACCCGCACCTCGTCATCGACTGCAGCAGCAGTCGCGGCCAACAGCTCATCGGCGATCTCGCGCTACCGGCGGATGACTTGCCGTTGCTCATCTGCCCGTGTGGACGGTTGTTGAAACATCCCTCGAACGCGGAAGCCGCCGCGTGGCTCGGGATCAACCCGCCGCTGTCGCCGGAGGTGGTGTATGACGTTGCGGTGATTGGTGCCGGGCCTGCTGGTCTGGCAACCGCTGTCTATGCGGCCTCGGAGGGTCTATCCGTTCTCGTGATCGATCGGGAGACGCTCGGAGGGCAAGCTGGTGCGTCCGCGCGCATCGAGAACTACCTGGGGTTCCCGACCGGCATCTCCGGTGCGGCGCTCACGGGCCGGGCACTCAACCAGGCGCAGAAGTTCGGGGCGGAGGTTGCCATTCCGGTGGCGGCCTCCCAGCTGGCCGTCAAGTCGATGACCTCCCGGCCGGATGCACTGCTGCAGCTCGGGCTGTCTGACAGCCAGAGCGTGTTGGCCCGTACGGTCGTGATCGCTTCGGGCGCGAGGTACAAGCGGCCGGCGATCGCCAACCTGCACGACTTCGAAGGCGTAGGGGTCCACTACTGGGCGTCGCCGGTGGAGTCGAAGCTCTGCGCCGGCGAAGAGGTCGTGTTGGTGGGAGCTGGTAACTCGGCTGGCCAGGCTACGGTGTTTCTCGCTCCGCAGGTGAAGCGTCTGCACCTGATGGTTCGGGGCAGTGGCCTGGAGGCGTCCATGTCGAAGTACCTCATTCAACGGATCGCCGCGCTCGATAATGTTGAGCTCCATGTTGGCCATGAGCTTACCGAGTTGCAGGGGACGCGCCTGGGCGGCCTCGAAGGAGCTGCATTCACAGACAGGGCGTCGGGGGCTGCGAAGCAGCTGCCGGTACGCCACGTTTTCATGTTCATCGGTGCCGAGCCGAATACTTCGTGGTTGAACGGCTGTGTGGCCCTGGATGACAAGGGCTACGTCGTGACGGGAGCCGCCGCGGCGGCCTCGGCCGGTGGTGGCGTCTCTGTCGTGCACCCTCTCGAGACGAGCCTTCCCCGCGTTTTCGCGATCGGGGACGTGCGATCCGGCTCGACCAAGCGAGTCGCTTCCGCCGTGGGCGAGGGGGCGGCCGTGGTCGCGCAGATCCATTCGGTCCTCGGCGCCGCGGTTCGCTTGAACGCTTAGGCGTCGCCAGTACAGGCACCGCCCGGGCGCCGCCGCCCAGCCCGCGCGCAATCTCCCCGCCCCGATACGCGCTGGGGGGTAGCAAGCGCAAAAAGTTCGTATATACTTCGCGGCCCGTCGCGGAAAGGGACGTGAAAGCGCGGTGGTTTTCGATGGGCACCCTCGTAGGTCCTTGATTTAAAAGGTCTTACGGAGTCGGGCACAGCAGGTGGCAACGCCTTGCCGTACCCCCGATGGCCAGCTTTTCGAAGCCCGCAGGCACGCCGGTTGCGCGACGACTGGTCGATGGTGGGCGTAGCTCAGCTGGTAGAGCCCCGGGTTGTGATCCCGGTTGTCGTGGGTTCGAGTCCCATCGTCCACCCCATCTTTCGAGGATGGGCCGTTAGCTCAGTTGGTAGAGCAGGAGACTCTTAATCTCTTGGTCGTAGGTTCGACTCCTACACGGCCCACCACCCATCCTTAGGCGCATGAGCGCACCCGGTTGAGGCTCGAAGTCAGCGGATGGACCCTCATCCGGGCCCGGGCGCAACATGATCCTTCCTCCAAAGAGTTGGCGCAGCATCGTGCGCGCCTTGGGCGCCGCGTTTGTTCGAAAAACGCGCTCGCCTTTTCAAGGCTTGCTCAGATTGTCCGCCAGCATGTTGCAAAACAATGCGCCCTGTTCGATGGCGTCGTCGAGGGCGATGTGGGTGTGAGGATGTGGGTCGAACCAGTGTTTTGGCATCGCGCTCTTGGCGCTTTTACGGTAATCCCTTTTCAGTAACGCCATGGCGTAGGTCTTGATATCCAGCGCAGAGAAGCTGAATGGGCTCTCGCCCGTGAAGCGGATGAGGTACCAGTACACGAACAGGAAATCGAAACCGGCCGGATAGCCGACGAAAACAGGCTTGCCAGGTAGGGCCTTGAGCCAAGCGACATACCGCCGCATCGCAGGTTCCGGCGCCTCCAGATTCTGTCTGCAGGCGGCCCAGGCTTCCGGGTGCTTAGCCCACCACTGCGTTGTGTTTGGATCCGCAGCCGCGCCTTCCAGAGTTTCCAGGTTTGCGCTGAAAGTGGCGAGAAGCTCCTTTCCGGCTGTGTAGGCCGCCGACCCGAAGCTCAGCATGGAGTTCGGCCCCGGGATGGGCCCATCGGCCTCGACATCGGTACTGACGTAAATTTCCATCTGCGATTTAGCCACTTGAGAGAATGCGCTCCACGACGTGAGCGGGCTTCGCCCGGCGTATGCGCAGCGCGGGTAGAGTGATATGCACTTCGCTGGGGCTCACGTCAGAAAGACAGTAAAAGGCGCGAGGCGTACGTCGGGCTTTCATGTCAATAATATGCTGTCATTGCATATTATTGACAACAGCCGGGATCGAGGTGTCTGCAGGTGCACATGGCCTTCGGCTCAGCGAACCCGGATTGCTGGGCTTATCGGGGGATGGTCTCGATTGCCTGATCGATGATGACGTCGGGTTCGACCGAGAAACGGCTTTCGAACGGCCGGTCTCACGGCACCAGGTCGATCGCCAGCACCACCACGTGGAGATTCTTGGGCAGGGTCATGCTCTTGACCGTCTTCGAGTTGTTGATCGCGAGCGAGTAGCCGTAGAGGTACAACGGTCCGTTGTTCTGTGCGCCGGTGGGACCGACGCGGTAGGCCATGGTCGATGCAGTCGACTCGCCCGCATAGTGCTGCGGCGTGTACCAGTCACTGAAGCCCTGAGTGCCGCTCGTCGTCGTACCGTCGGTATAGGTCACCACGATGGTTTGATTGGCTTGATTCCCGTCGACGCCAGTGCCCAGCAGCTTCACGCTCGAGTATTTGCCTGCCGGCAACGTTAGGGTTGCATTCGCGACCGCGTCTTTGACGCCTGCCGCGCCGAAGGTAAATGTGGCGCCGGACCAGTTGAGCGATTTCCCGAGCAGGTTGGTTGCGTAGGCGTATCCATTTCCGTCCAGGCCCCCGCTGCTGACCGCCGTACCGATCGTGCCGATGCCTACGAGAGTCGCAGACGCAGACAGGGACACGCTCGTCGGCGGGCTGGAAGAGTTGGTCACGGGCGTCAAATCAATGGCGAGTACGACCACGTTGCGAGTCTTGGGCAGCGTGATGCTCTTGACGGTCTTCGCGCTGTTGATGGCAAGCGAGTAGCCGTACAGGTAGAAGGTCCTCGCATCCTTTGCGCCCGTCGATGTCAGCCGATACGACATGGTCGAGACGATGGACTCGCCCGTGTAGTTCTGAGGGGTGTACCAGTCGCTCAGGCTCTGCGTAACGCTCGTCGTCGTGCCGTCCGTATAGGTAACGACGAATGTCTGGTTCGCCTGGTTGCCGTTGACCCCGGTCGCCAGGAGTCTCACGCTCGAATAGGTACCCGAGGGCAATGCAACAGTCGTGTTGCTTACGGCATCCATGCTGACCGCAGTGCCCAGCGTGAAGGTCGCTCCAGACCAGTTAATCGTGGTACCGAGCAATTCGGTCGCGTAGGCGGAACCGCCACCGTCGAGGCCGCCATTCGGGACCGCCGTGCCGGTCTTGCCGATGCCAACAACATTGGCTGCGGCCGACAAACCGACGCTCACCGTCGTTACCGGCGCGGAGATCGTGTAAGTACCGTTCGCCACAGCGCTGTTGTTGTAGCCGCCCGCGAGGGCGATCGCTTCCACCGTCTCGGTCGAGGCGATGGACAGAGGCGTGCCGGCAACATAGGTCAGCGATGAGCTCGTGGGTGTCGTCCCGTCGGTCGTGTAGTGGATCACGGCGCCCGGAGTGGTGTCCGAAAGGGTCACCTGCTGCGTGCCGGTATAGTTGCCGGGTGCCGGACTGAAGGTCGGTGTCGCAGCGGTGGGCGGCGGGGGCGGGGGTGACGTCGGCTGCAGACCATAGACGGCCACCTTGTTGGAGAAGGTGGCCACATATACTTTGCCGTTCGCGATTGTCGGTGGCACGAACTTGGCGAAATTGCCCAATGCGTCCCGCGTGGAGTTCATTGTGGAGCTCCATAGCACCGTCGCCACGTTGCTCGCGTCCATGGCATAGAGAACGCCTGGGTCGGTCGGATCGTCATAGAGATTGCC
>Ga0268266_10004079_pt1 | contig 14119 bp, 9 predicted proteins | sample KBSS13metaG_FD_190356 | JGI IMG/M metagenome (GOLD analysis project Ga0268266, IMG submission 190356) | Switchgrass rhizosphere microbial communities from Kellogg Biological Station, Michigan, USA - KBS S1-3 metaG (SPAdes) (version 2) | ecosystem: Host-associated > Plants > Roots > Rhizosphere >...
GATTTCCACCTTGCCGGTGGTGAAGTCCTTGACCGGATGGTTGGCGCCGTGGTGGCCCTGGTGCATCTTTTCAGTCTTGGCGCCGACGGCCAGGCCAAGCATCTGGTGGCCGAGGCAGATGCCGAAGATCGGCAGGTCGCTGTTGATGAGGTTCTGAATGACCGGTACGGCATATTCGCCTGTCGCGGCCGGATCTCCCGGACCGTTGGAAAGGAAAACGCCATCCGGCTTCAATGCCAGAATGTCTTCGGCGGATGTCTGGGCCGGAACCACCGTGACCTTGCAATCGAGACCGGCGAAGAGGCGCAGGATGTTGCGCTTGACGCCGAAATCCACGCAGACGACATGGTACTTCGCATCGGCTTCATTCAGCGTGCCGTAACCCTCGTTCCAAACCCAAGGCGTTTCCGTCCAGGTGGAGGATTGGCCGGATGTGGCTTCGATGGCGAGGTCGAGGCCGACGAGACCGCTCCATGCCTTGGCTTCCGCCTTTAGCGCCTCAATGTCGAACACGCCGTTGGGATCATGGGCGATCACCGCGTTCGGTGCACCGTTTTCGCGTATCCATGCCGTCAGCGCGCGCGTGTCGATGCCGCAAAGGCCGATGACGCCGCGGGCTTTCAGCCAGGCATCCAGATGTTTGGCGGCGCGGAAGTTCGAAGGGTCGGTGATGTCGGCCTTGAAGATGACGCCGACCGCGCCGCGGCGGGCGGCTGGCGTCAGGTCTTCGATGTCTTCCTCATTGGTGCCGACATTGCCGATGTGCGGGAAGGTGAAGGTGACGATCTGGCCGAGATAGGACGGATCGGTCAGGATTTCTTCGTAACCGGTCAGTGCGGTGTTGAAGCAGACTTCGGCCTGTACCTTGCCGGTTGCGCCGATCCCCGTTCCCTCGATCACTGTGCCATCGGCAAGAACAAGCATTGCGGTCGGTTTGCGGGTAGTCCAGGGCGCTGTCTCGGTCATCTCGTTCCGTTTCTGCCGCTTCGCACCCCGCCTCTTGAAAGGCAGGGGGAGAGGGGCCATTTTTTGTCGCAGGCTTCGTGACATAAAGGGGCGCGCGAAAAACTCGCGTTTTGACCCTTCGTTAAAATCTCGTGCAGGTGCCGGAAAATAACGAAAGCTGCTTAAACGGTCAACCGCAGGCTCGAGATTTACGCGGAATTAAACCTTCGCACATTCAAAGGCTTATGCATTTGATTTGCTTGAGCGGGTTTGCTCGGTTATGTCGTTTCGAAAAATAAGGTGGAAAGTTTCCGTGTCGAGAAGCTGCGGAATGCACTTTCCCAAGGAGAAGAAGAAATGATGCGCGACACGTTCGCTAATACTCTGAAAGACGCGCTGAAGGCTCGTGACGCCCGGCGTACATCGACCGTGCGTCTCATCCAGGCGGCCATCAAGGATCGCGATATTGCCAATCGCGGCGTGGGCAAGGACCCCGTCACCGACGACGAGATCATGCAGATCCTGACCAAGATGGTGAAGCAGCGGGAAGAGTCCGCCAGCATCTATGATGGTGCCGGTCGCGCCGAGCTTGCCGCTCAGGAGCGCGAGGAAATCGTCATCATCAAGGAATTCATGCCGGAAGAGATTCCGGCCGAAAAGGTGCGCGAATTGTGCCAGGCCGTCATCAGCGAAACCGGCGCCTCCGGCCTGCGTGACATGGGCAAGTGCATGAATGCGCTCAAGGAGCGCTATCCCGGCCAGATCGACTTCGCGAAAGCCTCCGGCGTCGTCAAGGATTTGCTGAAGTAGGTTTCGCCCGTTCGGAAAAAGTAAAGGCAGGGCAGCCATGGCTGCCCTGCCTTTTTGCTGCCGACGAAGGCGCATTTCGGCGGATCAAAATGCGGTCACGCGCAGGCGTTTTTCGGGGGACGTGCCTGCGGGCGTCAGCAGCTTTATGAGAATGTCCGGGCGCTGCCTTTGAATATGTTTTATACCTCGGCGACGGTTGGCTCAAATTACAAAAACATAATTTTTTGTGATGATGCGCTGCCATAAATTTGCCCGAAGCGGGCGACAGCGGCGATGCGGTTTTAGTGCGATGGCCTGTGAATATCGGGTATTCCGGTTCTTTGGGTTTGGTACTGACCCCTTTCTGCGCTTATATGAAAGACTGGCCTCGAACAGGTAACCCATGCGATTTTCCAATTCTTTTCTCGATGAGATACGCGACCGCGTGAACATCTCCGATGTGATCGGCAGACGTGTGTCCTGGGATAAGAAGAAGACCAATACGCCGCGGGGCGATTATTGGGCCTGCTGCCCGTTCCATGGCGAAAAAAGCCCGAGTTTTCATTGCGAGGATCGCAAGGGGCGATACCATTGTTTTGGTTGCGGTGTTTCCGGCGATCATTTCCGGTTTCTCACCGATCTCGAGGGGTTGAGTTTCCCCGAAGCGGTTCAGCAGATCGCCGACATGGCCGGCATCTCCATGCCGCAGCCCGATCCGCAGGCTGAGAAGCGCGAGCGCGAGCGCACCTCTTTGCAGGACGTCATGGAAATGGCGACGCTGTTCTTTCAGGATCAGTTGCAGACCGCGCTTGGTGCGCGGGCGCGGGCTTATCTGCGCGATCGCGGACTGACTGGGCGCACCATCGAGACATTCAGGCTCGGTTTTGCTCCAGATAGCCGCAATGCGCTAAAGGAGCATCTGGCGAGCAAGGGTGTGGCGCGCGAACAGATGGAAGCCTGCGGGCTGGTGGTGCATGAAAACGTGCCGGTTTCCTATGACCGCTTCCGCGACCGCATCATGTTCCCGATCCTGTCGTCGCGCGAAAAGGTGATCGCTTTCGGCGGCCGCGCCATGGCGGCGGATGCAGTGGCCAAATATCTGAACTCCAACGAGACCGAGCTTTTTCACAAGGGCAATGTTCTCTACAATTTCGCCCGCGCGCGGCGCGCCTCGCAGGCTTCCGGTGGCACCGTCATTGCCGTCGAAGGTTATATGGATGTCATTGCGCTTTATCAGGCGGGTGTCGAAAATGCTGTCGCCCCGCTCGGCACGGCGCTGACGGAAAGCCAGCTTGAGCTCCTGTGGAAAATGTCGCCGCAGCCGATCCTCTGCTTTGATGGCGACGGCGCCGGCATTCGTGCCGCCAACCGCGCAGCCGATCTCGCCTTGCCGCATATCAAGCCTGATCGTTCGGTCAGCTTTGCGCTTTTGCCCGACGGAAAAGACCCTGATGATCTCGTGCGGCTGGAGGGGCGTGCGCCTTTTGACCGTGTGCTTTCCGAGGCAAAACCGCTCGCGGCGATGATCTGGAGCCGCGAGACGTCTTCGGTGACTTTCGATACGCCTGAAAAGCGTGCCCAGCTTGAAAGCCGGCTGCGGCAGATCGTTGCCGTGATCGGCGACGAGGCGGTGCGGCGTTTTTACCAGCAGGATATGCGCGACAGGCTGAATGCCTTCTTCCAGCCGCGTTTTCAGCAGGGCGGTTCGCAGGGTGGAAATTTCCGCCGCGATGGCCAGCAGGGTAATGGGCGCGGGTTCCAGAGGAACGCTTCCGGACGGGGTGGAGCCATGGCTGCGCCGGCCAGCAACATTTCCGACCGGCTTACCCAGTCGGGTCTGGTCAGGGGCCACCAGACCAAGCCTTCACTTCGTGAAAGCGTTCTCGCCATCACCATCGTCAACCATCCCGAACTGCTACTTGAGGAATATGACGAGATCGCCGCGATCGATTACGAGAACCGCGATCTGCAACGCCTGTGGTCGACTGTGCTGACGTTTGCTGCGGAAAGTGCGGCCGAGATTTCGCGGGCAGGGCTGATCGAGCGCCTGTCGCAGCAGGGTTTCGAGGTGCTTTTGAAAACCATGGACCAGCAGGTGCGCAATGCGCGCCTGTGGACGGCCACGGAACAGGCGGCGCTGGAAGATGCGCGTGAGGGATATGTGCAGGCGCTTTCCCTGCACAAGAGGACGAAATCCCTGCTCTGGCAGAAGCGCGAACTGGAACGGGAAATAGGCGAGGCGACGGACGACGAACGCGGCACGCTTCTGGTGCGGGCGCTGGCCGAAGTTCAGCTGGAAATCGGCCGAATGGAAAATCAGGAAGCGATCATCGATGGTTTCGGCGTCATGTCCGGCCGGGTAAAGGGTCCGGCTGTCGGCCATGGCTGAGGACTGCGGCAAAGAATAGAAAGACGTGTGGGGTTGCCTTTTGCTGCAAGCGCCCTAAATAGGGGGTAGTCTGGTGATAACTCGCAAAATGCGGCCCTTTTTATGAATTTCCGTGGCTGTCTCGCCCTCAAAGGCTTGACGGGGCGGGAAATAGCGGGAATCACCAATTCAGGAATAGTAAGGTGGAATGAGCCTTGGCGGATAGAAATTGCATGAGCAAGCATTTTCGGGTGCACTGTCTTTGCATTCTGCCTGAGGCTGCCGTGGTTAATCGGCAATTAAAGATCACTCCGTTAGGTGTCTGACAGTGATTCGCTGTTATCAGCCGGATGCTCTCAAGGCGAACGGCTATGCGGCGGAACAGGTGTTAGCGTCAGGGAAAGCGACGAGATAGATGGCAACCAAAGTCAAAGAAAACGAAGAAGCAGAAAACGAACGCGACGGTGCGACGGACGGTCCGCTTCTCGATCTTTCGGATGACGCGGTCAAAAAGATGATCAAGGCCGCCAAGAAGCGCGGCTATGTGACGATGGACGAGCTGAATTCCGTCCTGCCGTCCGAAGAAGTGACGTCCGAGCAGATCGAAGACACGATGGCGATGCTGTCCGATATGGGCATCAACGTTATCGAGGACGAGGATGCCGAGGAAGCGCCGGGCGAAGCCGAAAGCGACGATTCCGATAACGAAGAGTCCGAAGGCGGCGAACTGGCACCTTCCGGCGGTACCGCGCTTGCGACCGCGAAGAAAAAAGAACCGACCGACCGTACCGACGATCCTGTGCGCATGTATCTGCGCGAAATGGGTTCCGTAGAGCTTCTGTCGCGCGAAGGCGAAATCGCCATCGCCAAGCGCATCGAGGCCGGCCGCGAAACGATGATCTCCGGCCTTTGCGAAAGCCCGTTGACGTTCCAGGCGCTGATCATCTGGCGCGACGAACTCAACGAAGGCACGACGCTTCTGCGCGAGATCATCGATCTCGAAACCACCTATTCCGGCCCGGAAGCCAAGGCTGCCCCGCAGTTCCAGAGCCCGGAAAAGATCGAGGCGGACCGCAAGGCCGCCGAAGAGAAGGAAAAGACCCGCAGACTGCGTGCGCCCTCCGGTGACGAGGATGTGACTGATGTGGGTGGCGATGGCCTGCCGCCGGAAGAGGAAGAAGAGGACGACGACGAGTCCAACCTTTCGCTTGCCGCGATGGAAGCCGAGCTGCGTCCGCAGGTCATGGAAACGCTCGACACCATTGCCGACACCTACAAGAAGCTGCGCAAGCTTCAGGACCAGCAGGTCGAGGCTCGCCTTGCCTGCACGGGGACCCTGTCCTCCGGTCAGGAGCGCCGCTACAAGGATCTCAAGGACCAGTTGATCACGGCTGTGAAGTCGCTGTCGCTGAACCAGAACCGTGTCGACAGCCTTGTCGAGCAGCTTTACGATATTTCCAAGCGTCTGATGCAGAACGAAGGCCGGCTGCTGCGCCTTGCCGAATCCTATGGCGTAAAGCGCGACAGCTTCCTCGAGCAGTATCACGGTGCGGAACTCGATCCGAACTGGATGAAGTCGATTGCCAATCTGGCCGCCCGCGGCTGGAAGGAATTCGCCCGCGAGGAAAGCAACACGATTCGCGAGATCCGTCAGGAAATCCAGAATCTGTCGACGGAAACCGGTATTTCCATCGCCGAATTCCGCCGTATCGTTTCCATGGTACAGAAGGGTGAGCGCGAAGCACGTATCGCCAAGAAGGAGATGGTCGAGGCCAACCTGCGTCTCGTGATCTCCATCGCCAAGAAATACACCAACCGCGGCCTGCAGTTCCTCGATCTCATTCAGGAAGGCAATATTGGCCTGATGAAGGCAGTGGACAAGTTCGAATATCGCCGTGGTTACAAGTTCTCGACCTATGCGACATGGTGGATCAGACAGGCGATCACCCGTTCGATCGCTGACCAGGCGCGCACGATCCGTATTCCGGTTCACATGATCGAGACGATCAACAAGATCGTTCGCACCTCGCGCCAGATGCTGCACGAGATCGGCCGCGAGCCGACGCCCGAAGAGCTCGCCGAGAAGCTCGCCATGCCGCTGGAGAAGGTGCGCAAGGTTCTGAAAATCGCCAAGGAGCCGATTTCGCTCGAAACCCCTGTGGGTGACGAAGAGGATTCGCATCTCGGCGACTTCATCGAGGACAAGAACGCGCTGCTGCCTATCGACGCCGCCATTCAGGCCAACTTGCGCGAGACGACGACCCGCGTTCTCGCCTCGCTGACGCCGCGTGAAGAACGTGTTCTGCGCATGCGTTTCGGCATCGGCATGAACACCGACCATACGCTGGAAGAAGTCGGCCAGCAGTTCTCGGTCACGCGCGAACGTATTCGCCAGATCGAGGCGAAGGCACTGCGCAAGCTGAAGCATCCGAGCCGCTCCAGAAAGCTCAGAAGCTTCCTCGACAGCTAAGCCTTTGCCTGCGTTAAAATTGAACCCGGTCAGTCACCTCTGGCCGGGTTTTTTGTTTCCCGCACTGGCGATCTCTGCGACAAGCCTTATGTGTGAAAACAAAGCATTCCGCTTTTTCGGAAATGCTCAGGTTCGATTTGGCTCGATAACATGCAACAGGTTTCGGCAAGCAGATGGCGAGGGAAGGGATGGGCGGTGCCCGTCTCCGTGTTGCTGCATCTGGCTGTGGTCGCGATCTTTCTTTTTGAACTGCCCGAACGCATAGCCGAACCGCAGGAGCCGGAAAGCATCAGCGTCGATCTGGTGCCGCCGCCTGAGGAAAAGAAGCCGGAAGAAGCCAAGCCTCCCGCCGCCGAGCAGGCAAAGCAAGAAAAGCCGCAGCCTCCACCGCCGCCGCCCGCTCCGCCGGCAGAGGAGCCGAAACCTTCGCCGCCCTTGCAGGCGACGCTGCCGGCGATCGCCATGCGGCCGGAGGAGACGCAGGCGGACCCAGAGGACAAGCCAGGTAAGGCGGAGGAAGCGGACAAGACCGAGCCTTCCAAGGAGCCTGAAAGCCAGCCTGAAAAGACGGCTGAGGACAAGCCCGCGCCATCTGCCGCCAACGGCGATCTCAAGGCGTCCGCCGAACAGGGAGAAATTGCGGTTTCACCCGTCAAGCAAGAGGCTGAGCCGGAGAAGGCGCCTGTGCCGCAGGAGAAACCGGCTGCCGAAAAACCTGCCGAGGTGGCAAAGGAGAAGCCCGCGAAACTTCCGGCCGCGAAACAATTATTGTCTTCGTCGCTGCTTTCTCCGGCCCAAAGACGCCAGATGTTTGGTGATCTGCCGCCCCGCCGCCGCATTGTTCAGCTTTGCAGCACGGAGGCTCTGGCGCAAATTCAGGGCGCGGGTTTTGCCGCCCGTGGCATGATACCCTATTCGGATACGGGCGGGAGGATATCGGGGAATTCGATTGATGCTTCCGGCGGCGCATTCAACACCGGCAATAGCTGGCACGATGTGTCTTTTCAGTGCGAGGTCGATCTGGATAACTACGCCGTAACGGCCTTCCGGTTTAAAATTGGGAACGCCTTAACACCGGATGAGGCGAAAAAGCGGGGCTTCACCCGATTTCAATGAAGGCTAGTTTTTTTTAACTTTCGGTTTGCTGACGAAGGTTTCCGTCCGCCACTCCGTCGTCCTCGGGCTTGTCCCGAGGATATGCAACCGACTGATTTTGTAGACGTGTTTAAATCCTTGGGACAAGCCCAAGGATGACGTCCAGTCTGGACATATCTCGGTCAGCAGGGCTGGGAGCTTACACCCTCTCCGTATCACCGACCAACAGCCCGATACCCGCCATCAGCGCATCCTCGTCGTACGGCTTCCTGATAACAGGCACGTTGCCGAAGTCGTCAGGCACCATGCTGGCATCGGCATAGCCGGTGGCGAACAGGAAGGGGATGCCGCGGCGGTGAAGCTCGCGTGCGACGGCGATGGAGGTGTCGGAACCGAGATTGATGTCGAGGATAGCCACATCCGGCACGTAGCTCTTCAGCTTCTCGATGGCCATTGCCGAGGAGGTCGCGGTTTCGATTGTCTTGATGCCGTTGTCTTCCAGCATGTTCTCCACATCCATGGCGATCAGCATCTGGTCTTCTACGAGCAATATTTTCAACGTTTCCTCCCGGTTGGACCGTCTGGGTTGTGGTACGGTGTCATCCTCCGTCTTCATCTCGGAAGCTGTCATGACTGCTGAGATATGGCGGGAGGGCAGGAGAATTTCCGCCTCCAGCCCATCAGGCAAATACCGGATGGTGCTGCGTCCACCCAGATCGTAGGGGATGCTGCGGCTGATGAGCGCCGTGCCGAACCCGGAGCGTGATGGTGTGGGCAGCTTGGTAGGCAGAGTTTCGCGCCAATGTATCAGGCAATCGCGGTTTTCGTCGACTTCCCAGCGCAGATCCAGTTTTCCGCCGGTCTGCGCAAGCGCGCCGTATTTGGCAGCATTCGTCGCCAGTTCATGCAGTACGAGGGCCATGACGGAAAATGCGCGCGAATCGAGCGTGACCTGTGGTCCGGCGAGATCAACAATAGCCTCGGCTGAACGGTGCGGCGACAATTCGGCGTCCAGCAGGTCGCGCAACGACCCGCCGCCTTCACCGCGAATGATCTGGTCATGGGCAAAGGACAGTGCCTGGATACGACCCTTCAGCGCACCGACATATTCCTGCAGGGTTTTACCCTCCTGCGAGGGATTGCCGACCAGCGATTTGATAATGGCGAGAACGTTCTTGACGCGGTGGTTGAGTTCCTCGTTCAGCATGCGCTGGCGCACTTCCGCGCGCTCCCTTTCGCCCGCCATCAGCTCGCTGTGATGGAATGCGACCTCGACCAACGCTATTCTTGCGGCTTCGGCAATTTCCCGGTCCGCATCTGACCATGGCTGCGCCTGCAGGCGCACGGTCTCCTTCCAGATCGCGAAGCTCTTGCGCGGCGTGAGACGATCGCCGAGCGGACCGGTCTCATAGGATTTTTCCGGGTTGCCGGCCCAGTTCAGGTTCTGCACGATCTCCCTGCGGAAAAACAGCAGATAGTCGTTTTTGACCTGCGACAGCGGAATGGCGAGCATTCCGGCTGCGATATCTGCATAAATCTCCGCTTCCGGTATGGCTTGCGAGATGGCATGGGTTGCCCAGACCCTTCCCTCACTGACAGAGGTTACGAAGCGCGCCAGCCTTGGAATGGCATCCGCGGGCGGCGTTGCGCCGTGGCCGTGCCAGTTGTTGTCCACCCAAAGCCCGACGCCGTCGCATGGCATCAGATCGGCAAAATCCTGGAAACTGTCGATCAGCAGTTCCTCGATGTGCGCGTGATGGGCGGCGAGCCGCAGGAAGCGGTCTAGAGCGGCATGGGCGTGGTTGACGGTATCGAGTTTGCGCTTCTGCTTAAGGACCTGCAAATGCATGGAGAAAAACTCTCCAAACATTTCTGCGGCGATTCTGACCGACATCGTCAGAACGCGTGGCGAATAATGGTGGCAGGCGATAAGACCCCACAGGGCGCCATCGACGATCACCGAAATCGACATGGAGGCACCAACGCCCATATTGCGAAGATATTCGCAATGGATGGGAGAAACGCTGCGCAAATGCGCGAATGACAGATCAAGCGGTTCACCAGACACATCGATGGCGGGCAATACGGGAACTCGTATTCCGCTGGCGTCGGAGATGATGCGCAGTGTGTTTTTAAGATAGAGCGTGCGGGCCTGCTGCGGTATGTCGCTTGCCGGAAAATATTGTCCGAGAAAGCTTTCCAGTTCCGGCTGCTTTGCCTCCGACACGACCTTGCCTGCACCGTCATCCTCGAAACGGTAGATCATCACCCGGTCGTAACCCAAGGTCGCCTTTACCAGCCGGGTTGTTCTCGAAATCAGGCTTTCGACCGTGTCTGCCTCGCGAATGCGGTCCACCATCTTACGTGCGGTGCCAAGCGGCTGGGTCTCGCTCCCCGACGGTTCGAATTCGATGATCGTCGTGGATTTATAGCGGTGGAGCGCAATATCGAAGCTGCGACCATCGCGCAGTTCCATATTGGGCAGCATGGCAGGGCGGGTGGTTCTGCCAGTTACCGTGAGTGCGTTGCGAAGGTCATGGACGAGATTTTTACCAAGCACTTCTTCGGCGGTTCTGCCGTTGATATCGCCATCGACGCGCAAAATCTCGCGACAGTTTTCCGAGTGTCGCAGGACCATGCGCATGGCGTTATCGCAAGCGATCAGGCAGCCGTGCGATTGAATATAACCTGGAATGTGGATGGGTTCGCGGTCGCAATTTGTCAGGTCGACATTATAATCAGTGGATGCCATGAATCTATCTCTCGCACCCTCTGCCTGTCTTGCACTGAAAATAGTTTAGTCGTCCGCAGACGGGAAAGCCTGAATGGTTCATTCTGATAGTGCCAATCCTTCCCCGTTTTTTGCAACCGTGACGCCGGTATTCCGTTCTATTAAAGGCAGCCGCCATGTCATGGAAGCACGCCTTTTCGCCATCAGTTACAATTCGACATGGTCCAACGTTTGCAGTGCCTAATTTGTTCCGAATTTTCTAAAGGAAATAACGTGCCGCAGAAGAAAATGACCATTACCACCACCCACGGGCAGGGGCTCTACGAATTTACGTCCGAGGCCGAGCGCTTTGTGAAGGAGGCAGGCGTGAACGAAGGCCTTTTGACCGTCTTCGTCAGGCACACATCCTGCTCCCTGCTTATCCAGGAAAATGCCGATCCGGATGTCCGGCGTGATCTGGCGGTATTTTTTTCCCGCCTCGTGCCACCTTCCGACGATGTCTCCATGCGCTGGGTCGTCCACACGCTCGAAGGCCCTGATGACATGCCTGCTCACATCAAATCGGCCCTGACCGCGGTTTCCATCGGAGTACCGATCAGCGATGGCAGGCTTACCCTTGGCACATGGCAGGGCCTTTATCTTTTCGAACATCGCGACCGGCCGCACCGCCGTGAAATCGTTCTGCATATCTCCCCATGATTCCCGTCAAAAGCCCTGCCTTTTCCTTTCGTTTTCCCGTTAATGTCTCTGAACGTCTGCTGAACATGCGGTTCTGTCGGCGTTCAGGCGGGCGGGTCTAGGGTCTCGTCAATCGCCGGGGGACGTCCCTGCCGGCGCAGAAACAAACGGAGTGAGTTCATGTTCAGTACCTTCGCAAAAGCCGGCCTGGCTGCCCTCATCGCCCTTGGCGGAATTTCCGTCACCGCTCCAGCTGCTTCGGCTGGCCCGGATGTTCAGCTCAGAGTTCAGGTTCAGGATGGATACGGTCATGACAGAGGCCGCGGCCCGGGCTGGGGTCGTCCCGATCGTCCTGGTCCGGGTTGGGGCCGTCCTGACCGCCCGCGTTACGGTTGCTCGCCGCGGCTTGCGGAGGAAAAGGCTAGCCGCATGGGTCTTCGCCGCGCGCGCGTTGTCGATGTATCGCCGCGCCGTGTCGTGGTTGCAGGCTTCGACCGTCGCGGCCCTGACCGCATCTTCTTCGCCAATGAGCGTGGTTGCCCGGTGATCCGTCGCTAAACGGCTGATATTGATCCGCGGAAATCCCCCGCCCTTCGCGCGGATCAAAAAAAATGCCCCTCGCTTGTTAATGACAGGCGGGGGGCGTTTCTTTTTGTGGCCTCTCGGGTGGCGGTTGCGCGCAGCCGTTCGGCAAATGCGGGCGGCGGGCAATGCCGCCGCTCCGACTGTTTTATTCGCCCAGGGCGAAGGTGACGTTGACAACCACGCTGTAGCTGTTCTCACCCGAAGCGATCGGCACGCTGTCGGCCTCCTTCGCCATCGAAGCGCGCATCATGGTCTGCGGCACCGGCATGGGGCGCTGCATGTTCTCGCTGATCTGGATCACGCGTCCAAGCTTCACGCCCGCCGCTTCCGTCAGCGTTTTTGCCTTGGCCAGCGCATCGGCAACCGCCTGCTTGCGAGCCTCGGTCACGGTTGCTTCCGGCTTGTCATTGGTGAAGGTAATATCGCCGCCTTGGTTGATACCGAGCTTGACGGAGGTATCGAGTATCTCGCCCAGCTTCTTCAGGTCGCGTACGCGCACGGTCAGTCCGTTGGAAACCTGATAGCCGGTAATTTCCGGTGCAACGTAAACGCCGTCTTTCGGTTCATAATGCTTATAAAGCGGCTGCACGGAGAAATTGCTCGTCTGCAGGTCGCGGTCTTCGATGGCGGACGCCTTCAGCGATTTTAGAACCTCGGCGAGCGCCTTGGAATTCTCTGTCAGAGCCGCAGCCGCCGTTTCCGCCTGCTTGACGACACTGAATGACAGGATCGCCATATCGGGCGCGATTGCCGACTGACCTTCGCCGGAAACACTGATGGTTGCTTCGCGCGGGGTGGCATCCTGCGCAAGGGCATTACCGGCAAGCGGCATCATTGCTGCTGCGGTCAATGCACTAAGTGCGAAAAGGCGGGCCTTTGTCGTCGTCATGGTGTTTCCTCGTTGATTGTGTCCCTTTGCAGGGTATTGCCTTAGATTGTGAAGCTAATACGGCAACGGCAGCTTGCGATAGCATCAATGGCTTGTCGGGCCGTAAAAATTACGTTAGAGCGTGACCCACCGGATTCGAACCATTGCGAAGCCGGTGTTTCGGATAATTTTTCCGAAAGGGCCTGTAGCTCAATGGTTAGAGCCGGCGGCTCATAACCGCTTGGTTGGGAGTTCGAGTCTCTCCGGGCCCACCATTTTCTCTAGCTCGTCAGACTCGATGATTTTTTCGTCAATTCGATTGTTCTAACGACTATTGTTTTTATTGAGTAAATAGTGTTTCCACCGTCTTCCGAGGAACGGAAGCGTCCCTGCTGAGGTATTGTGAATTGAGCCTCACGAGTGTTCCCTGTAGCCGCGTTTTGCAAATTTGACACGAGGAATTGCAAAACAGGGCCTTTGCAAGGCGTCTGTCAAATGCCTAACTTCATGCGGTTTGTGAAAGTAATTCAGGAAGTGCGCTCGTGTCGTATAAAGTGACCTACGAACCCTTAAACCGCATCCGTGGAGTTTCGCCATCCACTGACGCTTTTGAAACCGCTGGGGAGGCGTTAGCTAACGTTGTCGGGTTAGAGCACAGCGACGAAAAAATTACCGACATCACCACGCCCCAAGGGCATCATATTTCACGGGCGGAACTGGAACGCCTCGCTCTTAAAGAACAGCAGCGTAAAGGTTGATGTTCCGCAGCAATACCCTGAAGCCGGAGTGTCACGCCGTTTTGAGGCCGCGTTGAGGATGTTTTGAGGGCTCCTTAATGACCGTTTAAATGGGCATTTTTTACGGCACTGAACCTTAATAGACTCGACTCCACTGCCTGCTTCCCCGATGTTCTGCTCAGGAATCGGGGAGAATTAAGATGGGGCGAGTTGATGGCGCGAAGCCAGTAGAACTGAAAATCACCAGCGATGAGGAATGGCATCAATACTATGCAGCCCTCGGGCGGCTCATGTTTGCATTTGCGACCATGGAAGAGGAAGTCAACAGGCTCCTGGAAGACTACGTTCGGGATGACCTGCTCGGTTTGAAAAAGGCTCCGCCCAGATCGGCAGAAATTATAAAGGCTCTTATCTCGGGTATGAGGATATCGGCGGCGAAAGATACGATAAAGCGACTGCTTCGTGTTGCAGACGCTCCTGCCGCAGCAGAGGCCTCCGTCGCTGAAATACTCTCGCATCTCACTGATCTGACGACATTGCGGGACCAGCTCGCACATCACGCGTCGTTCCCGACGATGCTGCCCGATGGCACGTTCCAGACAACCAATCAGTCCAGTGCGCGGGAGATTATGAAGATTGAATGGGTAACGTTCCATCCACGGTTCTTGCTGGCTGCTGCTGAGGACTTAGAACAAATTCCGCTGCGCCTGCGTTTGGCTCTCAGGCCGTTGGAGAAAGCTAGGCTCTCGGCTGATCCTTCTTGGGAGGCGGAAATCGTGAAGCACTCTCAGCCATGGCGATATAAACCCGGCGAGCTAATTCGTACGGGTCCGAAACATGACAAAAATCCTCA